>Ga0302314_10009290_pt1 | contig 17416 bp, 16 predicted proteins | sample III_Palsa_N2_3_FD_200533 | JGI IMG/M metagenome (GOLD analysis project Ga0302314, IMG submission 200533) | Peat permafrost microbial communities from Stordalen Mire near Abisko, Sweden - III_Palsa_N2_3 | ecosystem: Environmental > Terrestrial > Soil > Palsa > Peat permafrost | place: Sweden...
AGCCGTGCCTGGCCGGCCGCGCCTGGCCGGCCGCGCCTAACCCGTCCAGACGATCGCCTCCTTGACGCGCGCGGCGACGCTCTCGACCTGGGCCAGATCTCCTTCCTCGCCCTTGACGAGCACCGCGATGCTGCCGTGGCCCGGCACGGGCACGATGGTGCCGCGATACCCGCCCTCGTCGAACATCCGCGTGGCCGCGACAGGCTCATGCACGAGCACCATCACGGTGACCGGCCCCATGTCGGTCTGCACGACCAGGTGCGGCACGTGGTGGCCGCGAAACAGGCAGCTCTGCGCGTAGCTCACCGTTCCCGCGTCCGGGCGCAACCGCATGTGCGCCTCGGCGAGCACCGGCGCGAGATTAGGAGCGGGCAGGGGACTGCGTGCCCACGCCTCGGGTTCCCCCGCCATGTGCGCGACCACGTCCGCCGCCAGGCTCGCGTGCGGAGCCCCGAGCCACAGCGTGCCGACCAGGAGCGCAATCACCAGGCTCGCGGCCATCGCGAGCCAGCCATTGCGCCGTACGCGCATCGGCGGGACTTGCGCAGGCTCGTGCGCGGCCTGCACATCGATGCGCAGCGCGCGAGTGAGCCGTCCTTCGAAACGCAGCAGCCGCTCGCGGTAAGCCGCACACTCCGGACAATGCGCGAGATGCTCCGCGAGCTCCGGGCTCGCGGCCTGCGGGTCGGCGAGCATCGCGCGGCGGTATTGCGCGCAATCGGTCATGGCGCGGGATCCTTGCGCGCAACTTCGGAGGACGTCTCCTCGGGATCCATCGAGGTGTCCTCGCCGCACAGCACGCGCAGCTGCTTGCGCGCGCGGAACAAGCGCGTCAGCACCGCGCCGGTGGTAAGGCCGAGCTCGGCCGCGATCTCTGCCGTCGAGTAGCCCATGAGCACTTGCAGAACCAGCGGCTCGCGGTACTCCTCGGGCAGCTTGAACAGAGCGGCGCGCAGCTCCGCGAGATCCTGGTCGTGCGCGGCCGCCAGCATCGGCTCCTCGCGCGCGATGAGCTCGTCGACGTCGACTGTCACGAGCCGCTTGCGCTCGAAGGTGCGGGCGTACTCGCGCCGTATGATGGTCAGGAACCAGGGCTTCGCGGCCGATTCGCTCTTTAGCGAGTCGCGCGCCTTCCAGGCGCGCAGCATCGTCTCCTGGACCACGTCCTCCGCGAGTGCGAGGTCGCGGGACAACCAGAATGCGAAGCGCAACAAATCCGGGCGCAGCGCTTGACATAGCGCCTGGAATCGGGCCCGCCCGACATTTCCGCCGACGTCGTCCTTCATGTATAAATCAGCTTCCGGCTCGTCGTACCCCGGGCGCGATAGTAGCGCGTCGCGGTGCCAGCCGCGCGGGCCCACAGGGATCGAGATGCCATCAGGAGTCATAGTTGAGATGACCGGAAGTCGCGGCGATTCATTTCCAGCCACGCGCCTGCGGCGGATGCGCCGCGACGAGTTCTCGCGCCGCCTGATGCGCGAAACGCAGCTCACCGCAGATGCGTTGATCTATCCCCTGTTCGTCGTCGAGGGAACGAAGCAGCGTCAGGCGGTGGGCTCGATGCCCGGTGTGGAGCGGCTGTCGGTCGACGAGCTGCTGCGCGAATGCGCCGACATCGTGCGGCTCGCCATTCCCGCGATTGCCTTGTTCCCCGTGGTTCCGGCCGAGAAAAAGAGCCTGGATGCGCGCGAGTCATGGAATCCGGAGGGTATCGCGCAGCGGGCGGTGCGTGCCGTGAAGCAGGAATTCCCTGCCCTCGGCGTCATCACGGACGTCGCGCTGGATCCCTTCACCACCCACGGGCAGGATGGGCTGATCGATGCCGCCGGCTACGTGCAGAACGACCTCACCGTCGAAACGCTGGTGCGCCAGGCGCGCTCGCACGCGGACGCCGGAGCGGACGTGGTCGCGCCGTCCGACATGATGGACGGGCGCATCGGCGCAATCCGCGCATCCTTCGAGACAGCGGGCTTGGTGCACACGCGCATTCTCGCCTACGCGGCCAAGTATGCCTCGAGCTTCTACGGCCCGTTCCGCGAGGCCGTGGGCTCGGCGAAGCAGCTGGGCGGCGCCGGCAAGCACACCTATCAGATGGATCCGGCAAACTCCGACGAGGCACTGCGCGAGGTCGCGCTCGACATCGCGGAAGGAGCGGACATGATCATGATCAAGCCGGGACTGCCCTATCTGGACATCGTCCGCCGGGTGAAAGACCGCTTTGGAATGCCGACCTTGGTGTACCAGGTGAGCGGCGAGTACTCGATGATCATGGCCGCGGCCGCGAACGGCTGGCTCGATGAGCGCGCCTGCGCCCTGGAAGCCCTCACCGCAATGAAGCGCGCCGGCGCCGACGGGATCCTGACCTATTTCGCGAAGCGCGCGGCCGGGTGGCTAAGGCCGTGACTTTGCCGCACGAAGCCGGGCCTGCCGATCAATACGGCCTGGTTGGACATCCGGTCGCGCACAGCTGGTCGCCGTTCATTCATGGGATGTTCGCGAAAGCTGCGGCGCAGAATCTCGTCTACCGGCTGTTCGACATACCCCCCGACGATTTTCGGCGCGAGACTTTGCGTTTGCTCACCGGCGGCGTGCGCGGCCTCAACGTCACGTTGCCGCACAAGCAAGCGGCGGCGGAGCTGGTCAACGAGCTGACGCCGCGCGCGGCGCGGGCGCAGGCGGTGAACACGATCGCATTTTTCGAGGATGCAAAGCTCCTCGGCGACAACACCGACGGCGTCGGCCTCATCCGCGACCTCGAGCACAACATGAGTATCGCGCTCGCCGACAAGCGCGTGCTGATATTGGGCGCCGGGGGTGCGGCGCGCGGCGTGGTCGGCCCGCTGTGCGAGCGCGAGCTGCGCTCGCTCACCATCGCCAACCGCACACCCTACAAGGCTCGCAAGCTCGCCCAGGAATTCGCCGACATGGGCGACATCGACGGCTGCACATTCGGGGAGGTCGAGACCCCGCCGTACGATCTCATCATCAACGCCACCGCGGCGAGTTTGCAGGGCGTGATGCCCGAACTGCCGAGCGGTCTCGTGAGCGAGGCAACCGTTTGCTACGACATGGCCTACGGCCGCGGCCTCACCCCGTTCACGCGCTGGGCGGCCTCTCTCAAGGCCGGGCGGATCAGCAAGGGCTGGGGCATGCTGGTCGAGCAGGCCGCCGAATCCTTCCTGCTCTGGCGCGGCATCCGGCCCAGCACACAGGTCGTGCTCGCCGCACTCAATCAGGACGAGTAGCGCGCCGCCTGGCCGGCGGCACTCCTTGCCGAGCGCTCCCTGGGCCGGGCGCCCCTGGCCGGGCGCCCCTGGCCGGGCGCCCCTGTCAACGCATGGTGACGAGCTCTTCGGCGCTCGTCGGATGAATGGCCACCGTGTCGTCGAAATCGCGCTTGGTCGCGCCCATGCGCATCGCGACTGCGAATCCCTGCAGCATCTCGTCGGCGCCCGCGCCGATGATGTGGCAGCCGACGATTTTCTCCTCGGGGCCGACGCATACCAGCTTCATGTCGGTGTGGACCTTGCGCGTCGTGAGCGCGTGATACATCGGCGTGAAATCCGCGACGTAAACCTTCACCGCATCGCCGAACTGCCGGCGCGCGTCGCTCTCGCTGAGGCCCACCGTGCCGATGGGCGGGTGGGTGAACACCACCGTGGGGATCATCTCGTAGGAGAGATGCCGGTCGCGCTTGCCGCCGAATAGCCGGTCGCTGAGGCGCCTGCCGGCCGCGATCGCCACGGGCGTGAGCGCTGCGCGTCCGGTCACGTCGCCGATGGCGTACACGCCCCCGACGGAGGTGTTCTGGAAATCGTCGGTCGCCACGAATCCGCCCGCGTCGATCGTCACGCCCGCGGCGCGCAGATCGAGGCCCGCCACGTCCGCCGACCGCCCGATTGCCCAGAGCACGCAGTCATAGCCGGAGAACTCGCGCCCGTCGGCCGCCACCAGGGTCTTGTGCCCGGACTGCTCGAGCAGCGCGCTCGGCACGACGCCCGTGTGAATGGCGAGTCCGTCGGCGAGCATTTCGCGCATCAGCGATTTGCCGAGCATCACATCGAAGTGCGTCAGCAGGTGATCCTTGCGGATGAACAGCTCCGTGTCGCTGCCGAGCGCCTGGAACGCCGACGCGAGCTCGCAGGCGACGTAGCCGCTGCCGACCACCGCCACGCGCCGCGGGCGGGCTTCGAGCTCGAAAAAACCGTCCGAGGTGATGCCGAGCTCAGCGCCCGGCAATCGCGGGACGTCCGCGTATCCGCCGGTGGCGATCACCACGTGCGCCGCGGCGAGCCGGGCACCGTCGACCTCCAGCGTGTGCGCGTCCAGAAATTTTGCCCGTCCCGCGACGTAGGCGACGCCCTTGGCGGCGAGACTGCGCGCGTACAGGGCATTGAGGCGCTCGACATACGCATCGCGTTTTTTCTTCAGGGCCAACCAGTCGTTGCCGCCTGCCTCGCCCGCCGCGCCGATCGCGAAGCCGTACTCGCCGGCGTCGCCCAGCGCGGCCGCGATACCCGCCGCGTTCCACATCACCTTTTTCGGAACACAGCCGACGTTCACGCAGGTGCCGCCGAGCCGTCCCGATTCGATGACGGCGGTCTTCGCGCCGTACTCGGCCGCCCGCTGCGCGCAGGCGAGGCCGCCGCTGCCGCCGCCGATGCTGATGAGATCGAAGACATCGCTGGACACAGTGAACTCCGTCACGACACGAGAACCTAATGCGGAATGATATACCCCTTGAGGCACCGCCCTTCCTGCCGCGGCGTGCGTCCGATCGCCGTCGACCGCGCGGCGCGATGGCTCTGCTAGACTTCTGGCGGTGGAAAACCAGGCCATGGAAAATCCGCTGCTCGAGATCGACGCGCTGCCCGCGTTCGACCGCATCACGGCCGCCGACGCCCGGCCCGCGCTCGAGCGGGTGCTTGCCGACAATCGCGCGCGGCTCGCGGAGCTCACGGCACTGCCGGCGCCGACGTTCGCCTCCCTGGTCGTTCCCGTCGAGGAGCTCAGCTACCGCTTGAGCCGCGTGTGGAGTCCGATCGGTCACTTGAACGCCGTGGCCAACTCCGAGGCGATGCGCGAGGCCTACAACGCCTGCGTGCCGCTGCTCACCGCTTACTCGGCGGAGCTCGGCCAGAACGAGGCGTTGTATGCGGGGTACGCGCACGTGCAGCGGACCGAGGGGTCCCGCCTCGACCCCGCCCAGCAACGCTTGCTCGAGAACTCACTGCGTGATTTCCGTCTTGGCGGCGTCGATCTGCCGCCCGACCGCAAGGAGCGCTACCGCGAGGTGATGCAGCGGCTCGCCCACCTTGCGACCAAGTTCTCGGAGAATGTGCTCGATGCCGCATGTGCCTTCACCCGGCACGTCACCGACGACTCCGAGCTCGAAGGTTTGCCCGCGAATGCGGTCGATCGCGCGGCGCAAAGCGCGCGTGAGGCCGGGCGCAGCGGCTGGCTGTTCAAGCTCGATCAGCCGACCTACATGACGGTCATGACCAGCGCGCGCAGCGAGCGGCTGCGGCGGGACATATACGAGGCCTGGGTCACGCGGGCCTCCGAGCTCGGCCCGAGTGCCGGCCGCTTCGACAACAACCCGATCATCGCGGAGATCCTGCCGTTGCGTCACGAGCTCGCGCAGCTCTTGGGCTTTTCGACCTTCGCCGATTACGCGCTCGCGACTCGCATGGCGAAGAGCGGCAAGCAGGTGCTCGGTTTCCTGGACGATCTGGCGAAGCGCTGCCGCCCGGCAGCGCGCCGCGAATTCGCCGAGCTCGAGGAGTTCGCCGGACGCACGCTCGAGGCCTGGGACCTCGCCTATTTCAGCGAGCGCCTCCAGGAGAGCCGGTTCAAGGTGTCGCAGGAGGCGCTGCGTCCGTACTTTCCGCTGCCGAAGGTGCTCTCGGGACTGTTCACGGTCACCGAGCGGCTGTACGGCATCACGGTTCGCGAGCGGCCCGGCGTGGCCGTATGGCACCCGACCGTGCGCTACTACGATCTCGCGGATCGCGACGGGAGAATTCTCGCCGGGTTCTACTTGGACCCCTACTCGCGCACCGAGAAGCGCAGTGGCGCGTGGATGGACGAATGCGTGGTCGCCAAGTCCCTCCCGTCCGGCAACGCCCTGCCCGTGGCGCAGCTGGTGTGCAACTTCACGCCGCCGGGCGGCTCGGCGCCCTCGCTCCTCACGCACGACGAGGTGACCACGCTATTCCACGAGTTCGGCCACGGCCTGCATCACATGCTGACGCGCGTGCCCTATCCGAGCATCGCGGGCATCAACGGAGTCGCATGGGACGCCGTGGAGCTGCCGAGCCAGTTCATGGAGAACTTCGTGTGGCGCACCGAGGTGCTGCCTCTCATATCCGCGCACGTGGCGACCGGCGAGCCGCTGGGCGCTGACATGCTGAAGCGTCTGCTCGGCACCCGTACGTTCAATGCGGCGCTCGACACCCTGCGGCAGATCGAGCTCGCCAGCTTCGATTTCGAGCTGCATGCGAGCTTCGACCCGCGCTTGGGCGCACGGGTGGGAGAGACTCTCGAGGGCGTGCGGCGGCGGGTGGCGGTGGCACCGGCCGCGCCGTTCAATCGCATGCACGCGAGCTTCTCGCACATCTTTGCCGGCGGCTACGCCGCGGGGTATTACAGCTACAAGTGGGCGGAGGTGCTCGCTGCGGACGCCTTCGAGGCGTTCGAGCAAGCGGGGGTGTTCGACCCCGCTACGGCCGCCCGATTTCTCGACTCCATCCTGGCGCGCGGCGGGAGCCTGGACGCAATGGATGCGTTCGTGCGCTTTCGCGGCCGGCAGCCCGACGTGCGCCCGCTCCTCAAGCAAACCGGTATCGCCGCGTGACGCGCCGCGCCGCGCTGGCCCTCGTCCTGGCCGCCGCGTCGCTCGTCTCTGCCGTCTCCCGAGTCCGGGCCGCGACTGCCTACGTGAGCGACCAGCTCGTGCTCAATGTGTACACCGAGCAGAACCAGCAAGGCCAGCGCCTCGCGACCCTGCATTCGGGCGCGCGCCTGGAAACGCTCGCCACCAGCGCCGATTTCACGCAAGTGCGCTTGCCGGACGGCATCGTCGGTTGGGTGAAGAGCTCCTACCTCACCACCGACGAGCCCGCGGCGGCCCGGCTCAAGCAGCTCCAGGACGAGCTCGACCGGAGCCGCGCAACGACGCCGGCACTGGCCGAGGCCGCGGCCAAGAGCGAGATGGAACGCCGCGAGCGCGAGCTCGCGGACACGCAGGCGCGGCTCAAGGACAAGCAGACGGAGCTCGATGCGGCACTCGCGGCCCGTACTTCCGCACCAGGCGCCGCGCCGCCCCCGGTGCAACCGCCCGCACGGGGCGCGGCACTCTGGGTCGGCACCGTCGTGGCTGCCGGTGCGCTCGGATTCTGGGGGGGATACGCGACGCTCGCGCGGCGCGTGCGGCGCAAGTTCGGAGGCCTGAAAGTTTATTGAGCGGCTTTTGACATATGCGGCGAGATGAGAACTGCGCACGTGGCGGCGGGGGGCCGAGGAGCTTAGACTCCCTCGATGTACGAGCTACGCCGTAACGACTTCGACGTTACGAATTCCGTTCAGGTCAGCGCCACCCCGGCAGTGGCCCACGCAGTGCGCGAGCTTTTCGCGACCGCCTGGCCCGGGGAGCCGTTCGACCGCGTTGCGACCGCGTTCGACGAATTCGAGCGCCTGTTCTCCGGCCGCATGCCCGGCTATCACGGTGTCGACACCATTTATCACGATCGGCAGCATTCCCTCGACATGACGCTCGCCATGGCGCGCCTGCTGGTCGGGTACGAGCTCACGGTCGATGGCCCGGGACGCTTCGGCGCCGAGCGGGCGATCATGGCGCTGGTCACCTCGCTGTTCCACGATGCAGGCTACATCCGCGAATTCGACGACCGCGTGCATCATAACGGTGCAGAGTTCACGCTGTACCACGTGACCCGCAGCGCCAGGTTTCTCGCGCGGCTCCTGCCGACTATCGGCATGGAGGCCTGGGTGCCGGTAGCCACCCGGATCGTGCATTTCACCGGCTACGAGATCAAGTTGAGCCAGATTCATTTGGCCGACGGCCGCGACCGAAAGTGCGGACACCTCCTCGGCACGGCGGACCTCATTGCACAGATGGCGGACCGCTGCTACCTGGAAAAATGCCGCGACCGGCTCTATCCGGAGTTCGTGCTCGGCGGCGTGGCCGCGGCGCCGGCAAGCGACGGCACCATGCAGGTGCGCTACAGCTCCGGACTCGATCTGCTGCGCCAGACACCGGGGTTCGTCCACGAGACGCGCACCAACCGCCTCGACGGTGAGTTCGAGCAGGCTTATCGATTCCTCGAACCGCTGTTCGGCGGCGGTAACCCCTACCTCGACGCCATCGATCGGAACATGGATTATCTGCAGCGCATCCTGCGCGCCGAGCGTTGGCGGCTGCTGCGGCGCAACCCGCCGCTGTTCACGAGCCCAGGCGCCGAGCTCGGGCAAGTGCGCGGCCTGATGGTGGATCGCCTCAAGACGATGTGGGCCTGATCGGCCCGCGCGCTCAAGGCCAATCGATGCGCGCGACGTAGCGTTCGTGCAGCTCCCCGAGCCGCTCGAGCACAGCGTCCTTGCCCGCAAGCGGGGCCCCGCGTAGCGCATCGCGCAAGTCGGCGACACGCAGCGCGCGCCGGGCGGGTTCCGCCAGCGGAGCGAAGCTGAAATGCCAAGCCTCTGCCTGGACCCCTGACAGGACGCCGCGAAACGGGCGGAAGAATCCGAAGCGGGGGGCGTTCGTCTCGAGCCAGGCGCCGAGCGGGCCGAACAGGCCCGACGGGGCATACTCCTCGGCAACGAGCTGCACCCGATATCCGGCCGGAATCGCCGCACGGTCGATGAGATCGAGATCTGTCCCCCAATGATGCCGGCTCGCTCCCGGCAGCGCCGACCACACCAAAATCGCATCGATACGCTGGGCCGGTGTCAGCGTGAGCGCCTCGACGGGCTTACCCGACAAATCATTGACGGGCGCTTCGCCGTTGAATTTCGCGTTCCAGATCCGCAACTGGCGATCGAAATCCCGATAGGCGCTCTGCGGAACCAGGTCGAAGCCCGCTGCCGCGGCGGCGGCGCGCAATCTCAAGAAAGGCGTGCTCGCCTGCGCGTGCAGCGCGCACCGCGGACAGTCGAGCTCCTCGATGTGGCCGCGGGCACGGCCGGTGAGCTCGGCCGGGGTCACGAGGCGAGTTCGCGGCCGGCGGCGAGCTCCACGACCCGATCGATGACTCGCACGAAGGCCTCGACCTCCTGCGCGCCCGACACGGAGTACTGCCGGTCGAAAATGAAGGCGGGCACTCCGGTGATGCCGAGCACGGTCGCGTGCCGCTCGGCGGCCACGATGCCGTCCTGACCTTCGCGCAGCACCACGGCGGCACGGGCCTCGCGCTCCGACAGGCCAGCCTCGACGCCGAGGCGCACGAGCTCCTCGGTGTCGCCGATATCGCGGCCCTCCTCGAAGTAGGCCTGCATGACCCGCTCCGTAACCTCGGCGGCGAGTTTGTGCCGCCCTGCGTGCGCGATCAGCAAGTGAGAGCGGCGCGTGTTCGGCAGTCGCTCGATGAGGTCGAATCGGAACTGCAGGCCTACGGCCTCACCCAGGCGCACGAGCGCGGCCTGCGCGTCCGCAATCTGAGTCGGGTCGCCGACCTTGGCCGCGATGTAGCCGGCGCGCTCGACCCCGTCCCAAGGCAGATCCGGATTCAGCTCGAACGGCCGGAAGTTGATGAACGGCTCGTACTGCGGCCGCGCGGCCAAGGCGAGCTCGAATCGCCGCTTGCCCACGTAACACCACGGACAAACCGTATCCAGGAAGATATCGATGCGGAACTGCGTGCCCATGGGGTCGGCCATTCTACCCACCCCTTATAGGGATTGGTGTGAGCGAGTATCATGCCGTAATGACACGGAGTCTCAAATCCTCGTATTTACTGCTCGCCCTGGGGATCGGCGCGGGACTCGCGCTGCTGCTCGGCGGGTTCGCCTACTACGAGCACCGCATCGACAGCGCCGATATTGCCCGTCTCACTTACGCTACAGTCGAGCAGAAGCTCGAGGGCGATTTGGAAGCGCGCGGCAAGGCCGTTGTCAATGTCACGGGCGCGCTGCTCGTCTCCGCGTTGGTTGCGCACAACAGCGCGGCCGTCGCCTCAATCGCCGGACGTCTGCTCGAGGAAGACGATATCGAGCGTGTGGAAGTGACCGATGCGCGCGGGGTGGTGCTGTTCAGCGCCAGCAACCCGCAAAGCGAGCCGACACGCAACGATGCTGCCCTGCGCAGCTCGGAGCTCGACCCGCTGGTGGTCACCAACAGCATTCCGCCCGGCATTGCCCCGCCTGCCCAACGCACCGGCACGCTCAAGATCTGGGTAAGCCGGGCGCAGATGCAGGCCACTCTCGCGAGGCTCAACGAACAGCTCGATCTTCAGCAGGGCAGCCAGATCAAGCGCATGCGCGCCATGCTCATGCGCGTGACGCTGCCGGTGGTCGTGTTGGTGCTGCTCGGGGCTTGGTTCCTGTGGAACCGGCGTGCGAAGCCGATTTGGGCGCTGATTCGCTCCGCGGACCGCATCGGGGAAGGGGATTACACCCGTCCGTTCGACGTCGCCCGCCGCGATGAGCTCGGCGAGCTGCAGCACGCGCTCGAGCGCATGCGGCAGAAACTGTCCGAGACCACCATCACCAAGAACTACCTCGACACGGTGCTCAACAGCCTGAGCGACGCGGTGATCGTCACCTCGCCGGACGGCATCATCAAGAGCTGCAACGAGGCGACGCAAGGCCTGCTCGGCTACACCGACGCGGATCTGGTGGGCAAGTCTCTCGACAGCTTCATCGACGAGGCGCACCGCGGCGCCTTCGACCTCGGAGGCTCGGCGCCCGAGGCACGCGAGACCGTGTTGCGTACCGCGTCCGGGCAGACCATTCCCGTCTCCATGGCGTCCTCGAGCATCGCCTCGCTCGACCCACAGTTCGAGGGCAACATCTACGTCGCGCGCAACATCACCGAGCGCAAGCGCGCCGAGCGGCGCATACGCTATCTCGCGCGCTACGACACCTTGACCAAGATGCCGAACCGCATGCAGTTCCAGCACTTGCTGCAGCAGGCCATCGCGCGCTCGCGCCGCAATCAGCACTCGCTTGCGCTCCTCTACCTCGACCTCGACCACTTCAAAGACGTCAACGACACCTTCGGCCACTCGGCCGGGGATCGCACGCTCGAGATCCTGAGCGAGCGGCTCACGCGCGTGCTGAGCAAGGAGACCGTGATCGGACGCCTGGCCGGGGATGAGTTCGCGATGTTCGTCGACGACTTGCCCGCGGATCTCGATAACCGTCCGAGTCTGGGGGCCCTTGCCCGTACGCTGCTCGACGAGATCAGCCGCGCGTTCTACGTGAATGAGCAGGAGGTGTATCTCACCGCGAGCGTCGGCATCGCCATCTGTCCGTACGATGCGGAAAACACGATCGACTTGATCCGCAACGCCGACGCGGCGATGTATCACTCCAAGCAGAACGGCGGCAACACCTGGGCGTTCTACGTGCCGAGCATGAACGCGGCGGCGGTGGAGCGGCTCATGCTGAAGAGCAAGCTGCGCCGCGCCCTCGAGCGCGACGAGCTCGTCGTCCTCTACCAGGCCAAAGTGGACTTGCGCGACGGGCGGGTGGTCGGCGCCGAGGCGCTGCTGCGCTGGCGGCTGCCGGGGCACGGCGATATCTCGCCGTCGCAATTCATACCGCTCGCCGAGGAAAGCAGCCTCATCCTCGACATCGGAGAATGGGTGCTCGACCGCGTGTGCTCGGACTACAAGAGATGGCAGAAGACCGTTCGCGAGCCGGGGCGCATCGCCATGAACTTATCGCTCCGCCAGCTCAAGCAATCGGGTTTCCTCGCTCGCTGCCGGAGCGCCTTCCGCAAACACGGCGTGTCGGCCACGTCCTTCGAGCTCGAGGTCACCGAGACGACCCTGATGACGGATCCCACGCGCACCATCGGGCTGCTGAACGAGCTCTATGCGCTGGGGCTGCACCTCGCCATCGATGATTTCGGCACCGGCTACTCGTCGCTGTCTGCTCTGCAACAATTCCCCATCGGCACCTTGAAGATCGATCAATCGTTCGTGCGCGACTTGGCGGTCGACTCCAACGATGCGGCGCTCGTGCGCACCATCATCGATATGGGCAAGAGTCTCGAGCTCGAGGTCATCGCCGAGGGCGTCGAAACCTGCGAGCAGCTGGAATTCCTGCGCAAGCACGGCTGCTTTTACGCCCAGGGCCGCTTGTTCGGAGAGCCCATGGCGGCTGAGCAGCTGCTCGACGTGCTCGCCAGCCAGGCGGCCGGCGGCCCCTATCACGCCCCGCTCTGCGCGACGAGCCCGCGCCACCTCAAGCTCCATCATTGATGCGGCGGTCACGGGATCGACCGTCCCGCGGACGCGGGACTAAGCACCGATCATAAGTGGCGCCGCCGATGGCAAACTGGCTGGCCTATGTCGGACACTGACTCGGCGGCGACCTATTCCATCAAGGCGGTCGCGGAGGCCACCGGGCTCACCGTGGAGACTCTGCGGGCGTGGGAGCGGCGCTATCGGGTGATCCAGCCGAAGCGCGGCGCCGGCGGGCATCGCCTGTACACGATCCACGACGTGTCGCGGCTGCGCCGCCTGCATGCCATCACCGCCCGCGGTCACTCCATCGGCAAGATCGCGCATCTGTCGAACGATGCGCTGAGCCGGCTGCTCGCGGACCATCCTGCGAGCGGCGCCGACGCGGCGCAGGCGCTCATCGGGCGCATACTCGGCGCCGTGACCAAGTACCGGCTGGCGGAATGCGATCAGTTGATGGCGATGGCGTTCGCATTGATGCCTCCGTTCGACGCTGTACACAGCGTGCTCTCGCCCGCGCTGCGCGAGGTCGGTGAGCGCTGGCACCGGGGCGAGATGTCCATTGCGCAGGAACGTATCGCCTCGAACTGCGCCCGCCGGCAACTCATGTCGCTGTTGCATACCTTCAACGGCGTCGCCAAGGGAACGGCGGTGATATTCGCCACCTTGAGCGGCGAGCGCCACGAGCTCGGCATCCTCATGTACGCGATGATTGCGGCGAGCCTCTCGTTGCGGACGTTTTACCTGGGTCCCGATCTGCCCGCGGAGGAAGTGGCGCGCTGCGCACGCGAGATCGACGCGATGGCGATCGCCATCAGCCTCGTCAATCACGACCAGATCGAGGCGACCCTCGCGCAGCTCCACGCTTTGCGCCGCGAGCTGCCCGACGAGGTGGAAATCTGGCTCGGCGGTCCCGGCCTCGTCGAGATCGATGAATCCACGCTTCCCCCGCGGAGCGTGCGCATGCTCGAGCCCGGCGATTTCGAGCAGCGCGTCGGGCTGTTGGAGGCCGCGCGCTAGATGCTCCGCGGCCGAACGCTGCTGCCGATCGCCGTCTTTGTCTGGGCGGCGGTCGCGGCTTGGAACGCAGAGAAGCCGCTGCCGCCCGGAACTCACGTGGCCTCGCTCGCGACGCGCCTCACCGAGTCGCAAGTGCAAATCGTTTCCGCGTCGGCCGCGGGTAGCGACATCGAGGCCCGCGAGCTCGCAGCCATCGATCGCGCGAGCGAGCTGATCGTACTCGACGCCGCCCCGCTCTCGCGCGCCGTGGGTCGAGGGCTCCTGCTGCAGCGGACCAAGTGGCCGAACATCAAGATCGTGCTGGTGTCCGATCCGCGCACCGAGGCCTATGGCGGCACGCCCGTCGAGTACCTCGAGTCCCTCGAGCGCGCGGGCGTGATCGTCGCGCGAGTGCGGCTCGATCGACTGCGCGACTGTATTCCGCTCTACTCCGCGTTGTGGCGGCTTACCGTCGGATGGTGGAGCGACCCGTTCGACGAACTCGACCCGGGACTGCGCGCGGCGCTGCGCGCGCGGAATGGCAAAGCGGATCAGCGCCGGCTGCTCGTGGCCGACGACGGTGCGGGCGGCTGGGTGAGCCTTGTGTCGGCCGTCCCGGACGGCGATCTCGCCGTGCAGACCACGGGCGACCTCGCCCGCGACATCGCCGCGAGCGAGCTCAAGATCGCCGCATGGTCGAGCGGCGATGACCGCCTGCCCGCACCTCCCCGCGCTGCGGTGCTCGGTCCGGGCTCCATCGATGCCCGGCTGCTCACGGAGGGAGCGATCCGCGGTGCGCTGCTCGATGCGCTGGGCACCGCAGCCGCGGGCGACGAGGTCGGATTGGCCGCCCCGCGCTTGAGCGAAGGCCGCGTCATCGGCGCGGTGCTCCGCGCCGCGGCGCGCGGCGCGCATGTGCGCGTGCTGCTCGATCCGGGAGCGGCACCGAATGGCGTGGTGGCCGCCGAGCTCGAGCGCAGGGGCAACGGCAACATCGAGCTGCGCTGGCGCGTGCGGCCGGCGCTCGCGACGGCGTCCCTCGCCTTGGTCGCGCGCCGCGGCGAGCTCTGGGCGAGCGTCGGCGCCGCCGACTTCACCCGTCCGAGCCTCGACGACATCGATCTCGAGTCCGCCATCGAGCTGCGCATGCCTTTGCGTGCGGCCGCCGCGCGCGCGCTCGAGACTCACTTTTCCGCAAAATGGGCGGCCGGCGCGGCGTACCCCCGGTATGCCGTCGAGTCGCCCGCCGACTACTGGCGGTACCGGTTCATGGAAGCGGCGGCGCTGGCGGTTTACTAAGGCGGCGCCGTGGGAAGTCCCGCGAGCGTGTGCGTCGACTGCTCGGCGATCTCGCCGAGCGCTCGCTGGGCCGCCGCCTCGTAGGCGGCGACGACCGCGGCGAGATGGTTCTCGACGGCCGCCTGACGCGCATCCGCGTCGAACTCGCCGAGGACGCGCCGGTCGATCCCATTGCCCACGCGCGCGTGCAGGTGCACGTGCGCGGTCGGCGCCGCATCAGCCGCGGATCCGGCGTACTCCGCCTGGAAGTCCACGACCTCGAGCTCCAGCCAGTAGCCTCCCCGGAACGCGGAGGTGTCGGTGCCGACGTTGCGAAAGCGGCCATGGAACGCCTCCAGCGCGAGATCCTGCACGACCTCGTCGAGCGGACCGCTCCAGCGCGCAGCAGCGAAGTAATCGAGCCTGCGATCCGGATAGAGCGCGGCGATCCGGTCGTTGTCGAGGCCCGTGCGCACGCGCGGCATGAGCACCGTCAAGTCGGCAGGAATTGCGACGGCGCCGGCTTGCGGATCGGGCTTGACCGACAGCAAGTAGGTCGACGTCGCGGGGGCGCTGCTCTTGAAGAATGAGCCGGTGCAGCCGCCCACGGCGGCCCCGAGGACGGCGCCGAACACGACGCCTGAGAGGGCAGCGAGATAGCCTCTCATCGCGGCACCTCGACGCCGTGATAATTGGACTCGTACAAGAGCTCGCCGGGGTTCTGCTGCAGCGAGCGCGACAGATCGCGGATGTCGCGCACCGCCGCGCGGCTCTCGTGCAGCAGCCGCTCGAGCTCCGGCAACCCTTGCCCGGTGAAGCGCGACAGCGCCGGCTCGTTTTGCGTGACGAACTCGTTCAGGCGATCCGAGGTGCTCGCGAGACTGTCGCTTATGCGACGGATGTTGGCGAGGCTTGTCTTGATGTCGGCGTCGTTGGTGACGCGATCGAAATCGGCGGCGGCGGTGTCCACTTCGTCCGAGGTGTGCCGCAGATTCGCGACGAGATCCTCGATCTCGTGCACCAGCACCGGCGCCTTGTCGCTGGCCACGCGCGTATTGGCCAGCAGCGCCTTGAAATTCTTGACGTTCTCCTCGCTGAACACCTGGTCCATATGGTCCACGAGATCGGTGGCGTGGTTCGCGAGCGCAGGCAAGCTGCGCAAGAAGAGGTCGAGGTCGGACGGCGCTGAGCGGATCACCGGATAGTGCTCGCCCATCGGCAGCGGCCCATTGGTGGTGGCTTTGGGGTCTTCCTCGAGATCGATGAACAGCAATCCGGTCACACCCTGCAGGCTCAGCAACGCAAGCGTGCGCGTATCGATCGGCGCCGTATCCTCGATATCCGCGAGCACCTCGACCCGCTTGCGGTTCTTCGGATCGAGCATGATGCGCGCCACCTTGCCGACGTCGACGCCCAGATAGCGCACGGGGCTGCCTGCGGTGAGCCCGCTCACCGAGCCGTCGTAATAGACCTCGTAGCGCTCATAGGTGCGCTTGTCCCTCTGGTCCGTGTACCAGTACACGAACGACACCGCCATGCCGATGACCAGCAGCACGAACGCGCCCACCACGACGTAGTTCGTGTTTCTATCCACGCGGTGGCTCCGCAGCCGGGCCGGGGAGGGCCGGGGACGTGCCGTCCGCGGCCGCCAGCTGCGCTCCGCGCGCCCGCGGACCGTGGAAATACTCGCGTATCCAGGGATTCGTATTCTCGAGGATGCCGGCGAGCGTATCGGTGACCATGCGGCCGTCCACGATCACGCTGACGCGGTCGCAAGTTCGGAACAGGCTGTCGAGGTCGTGCGTGATCATGACCACCGTGAGCTTGAGCTCGCCGTGAAGGTACAACAGTAGCGCATCGAAGTCCGCCGCGGAAATCGGATCGAGTCCGGACGTCGGCTCGTCCAGGAACAAAAGCTTGGGCTCCAGGCTCAATGCCCGCGCGAGCGCCGCGCGCTTGACCATCCCACCGGACAGCTGGGCGGGATATTTCTCGGCGGCATCGGGGGCGAGTCCCACCAGGCTCAGATTGAGCTGCACGAGGTCGTCCAGCATGCTTTCCTCCAAGGAATAGGCTTCGCGCAGCGGCAGCTGAATGTTCTCCGCGACCGACAGCGAGGAGATCAGTGCGCCGCTCTGAAACGTGACGCCGTAGGCGCGTGTCATCGCGAGGCGCTCCGCCGGCGAGAGCTCTCGAATATTCCGGCCGAAGACCTCGATGGTTCCCGCCTGCGGCTCGCGCAGGCCGAGGATGCTGTGCAGCAGGACCGATTTGCCCGCCCCCGATCCGCCGACGATCCCCATGATCTCATTGCGCCGAACCTCGAACGCCAGGCCGTTGTGCACGACCTGTGCGCCGAATCGGTTGACCAGGCCTTGAACGCGCACCACCAGCTCATCGTGCGGGGGCTCTGCAAGGGGATCGCGCGATTCCATTCTCAGAAATCGATCTGCTCGAACAGAACCGCGAAAAACGCATCGGCGAGGATTACCAGGAAAATCGATTGCACGACCGCCATCGTGGTCAGCCGCCCCAGCTCGCGCGCCGAATCGCGCACTTGCATGCCGCGGTACGCGCCGACCATGCCGATGAGCAGGGCGAACACCGGCGCCTTCACCATTCCCGACCAGAACGTCGTCGATGAGAGCGCCTCGCGCATCCGGATGATGAATTGCGCAGGCGGGATGTGCAGTTGGACCAGGTACAGCAGTGCG
>Ga0302314_10009292_pt1 | contig 17414 bp, 9 predicted proteins | sample III_Palsa_N2_3_FD_200533 | JGI IMG/M metagenome (GOLD analysis project Ga0302314, IMG submission 200533) | Peat permafrost microbial communities from Stordalen Mire near Abisko, Sweden - III_Palsa_N2_3 | ecosystem: Environmental > Terrestrial > Soil > Palsa > Peat permafrost | place: Sweden...
GCGACCCAGGTGCCGTCGTGGCCGTTGGTCGCCTCGCGCTCCTTGTCGGCGCGCACCTTGGCGAAGGCGGCCTCGTTCACCGCCGGATCGCCGCGCACCGGGATCTGCGCCGCCATCCCGCCCATGGCGAAGGCGCCGCGGCGGTGGCAGGTCTGGATCAGCTTCAGCGAATAGGCGGCCAGGAACGCCGCGCCCATGCCCATCACCGCCCGGTCGGGCGTCAGGGCCTCGGGGTGGCGGCGCAGGCGCTTGATATAGGAGAAGATGTAGTCCCAGCGGCCGCAGTTGAGCCCGGCCATGTGGTCGCGCAGTTCGTAGATGATCTCGTCCATCTCAAAGGCGGCGGGCAGGGTCTCGATCAGCACCGTGGCCTTGATCGTGCCCTTCGGCAGGCCGAGCCGCTCCTGCGCCAGCACGAAGACGTCGTTCCAGAGCCTGGCCTCGAGATGGCTCTCCATCTTCGGCAGGTAGAAGTAGGGGCCGGAGCCCCGCGCCAGCGTCGCCTTGGCGTTGTGGAAAAAATAGAGCCCGAAATCGACCAGCGAGCCGGACATCAGCTGGCCGTCGACCGTGACGTGGCGCTCCGGCAGGTGCCAGCCGCGCGGCCGCACGATCAGCACGGCGCGCTTGTCATTGAGCTCGTAGGACTTGCCGCTCACCGGATCGACGTGGCTGAGCTTGCCGGCCCACAGGTCGCTCAGGTTGACTTGGCCCTCGACCATATTGGCCCAGGTCGGCGCATTGGCGTCCTCGAAGTCGGTCATGAACACCTTGGCCCCGCAGTTGAGGGCGTTGATGATCATCTTGCGGTCGGTGGGGCCGGTGATCTCGACGCGGCGGTCCTGCAAGTCGGCCGGGATCGGCGCGACCTTCCAGTCGCCGGCGCGGACGCTGGCGGTCTCGGCGAGGAAGTCGGGGCTCTCGCCGGCGTCGAAGCGCGTCTGACGGGCGGTGCGGCGCGCCAGCAGCTCCAACCGCCGCGCGTCGAACTTGCGGTGCAACTCGGCGAGGAAGGCCAGGGCGTCGGGGGTCAACACCTCGGCGGCGCGGCCGAACGTGGGCGCCGTCACCTCGGCGGGGCGGGCGAGGGTGGTTGCGTCATCGGCCATGCCGGACCTCATATGCCGGAAAGAAAAAAGGCGGGGGCACCTGCCCCCACCAGTAAACCCTATCAGCTTTCCGGGCCGCGCGGACCATCCGAGCGGCCCGGAGGCCGAAACTTGACCCCGTCTCAGGCGAACTGACTCATCGTGTTGTGCGCCCCGCTCGCCTTAAGCGCGGCCTCGCCAGCGAAGTACTCCTTGTGGTCGTCGCCAACGTCGGAGCCCGACATGTTCTGGTGCTTCACGCAGGCGATGCCTTGCCGGAGCTCCTCGCGCTGCACCTTCAGCACGTAGCCGAGCATGCCCTGCGAGCCGAAGTACTCCTTGGCCAGGTTGTCGGTGGACAGGGCGGCCGTGTGGTAGGTCGGCAGCGTGATCAGGTGGTGGAAGATGCCGGCGTGCCTGGCGGAGTCGGCCTGGAACGTGCGGATCAGGTTGTCCGCCTCGATCGCCAGCGGCGTCTGGTCGTATTCGGCGCTCATCAGCTTCGCCTTTTCGTAGGCGGAGACATCCTTGCCCGCCTCCGTCCACTCCTCCAGCACCTGCTCGCGGAACTTCAACGTCCAGTTGAAGGACGGGCTGTTGTTGTAGGCGAGCTTGGCGTTGGGGATGACCTTGCGGATGCGGTTCACCATGCCGGCGATCTGCGACACGTTGGGCTTCTCGGTTTCGATCCAGAGCAGGTCGGCCCCGTTCTGCAGCGAGGTGATACAGTCGAGCACGCAGCGGTCTTCGCCGGTTCCCGCGCGAAACTGGAACAGGTTGGAGGGCAGGCGCTTCGGCCGCATCAGCTTGCCGCCGCGCGTGATCACCACGTCGCCATTCGCAATCTCGGCCGCGCTGATCTCCTCGCAGTCGAGGAAGCTGTTGTACTTGTCGCCCAGGTCGCCCGGTTGCTTCGAATAGGCGATCTGCTTGGTCAGGCCCGCGCCGAGGCTGTCCGTGCGGGCGACGATGATGCCGTTATCGACGCCGAGCTCCAGGAAGGCGTAGCGGACGGCGCGCAGCTTCTGGATGAAGTCCTCGTGCGGCACCGTGACCTTGCCGTCCTGGTGGCCGCACTGCTTCTCGTCGGAGACCTGGTTCTCGATCTGAATGGCGCAGGCGCCGGCTTCGATCATCTTCTTGGCCAGCAGATAGGTCGCCTCGGCGTTGCCGAAGCCGGCGTCGATGTCGGCGATGATCGGGACGACGTGGGTCTCGAAGCTGTCGATCGCGTCGATCAGCCTCTGCTCCTTGTCCGCGTCGCAGGCCTTCCGGGCGGCGTCGAGGTCGCGGTACAGCAGACTCAACTCGCGCGCGTCGGCCTGCTTCAGGAAGGTGTAGATTTCCTCGATCAGCGCCGGCACCGAGGTCTTCTCGTGCATCGACTGGTCGGGCAACGGTCCGAACTCGGAGCGAAGCGCCGCGATCATCCAGCCCGAGAGGTAGATGTACCGCCGCTTGGTGGAGCCGAAGTGCTTCTTGATCGAGATGAGCTTCTGCTGGGCGATGAAGCCGTGCCAGCAGCCGAGGCTCTGCGTGTACTTGGAGGGATCGGCGTCATAGGCCGCCATGTCGTGGCGCATGATGTCCGCGGTGTACTTCGCGATCTCGAGCCCGGTCTTGAAGCGGTTCTGCAGCCTCATGCGGGCCACGGCGTCGGGGTCGATCCCCTGCCACGCGCCGCTCTTGCTCTCGATCAGAGAGCCCATCTCAATGACGTGATCTTGGTATGACATAGCGAACTCGCGCGACTGGAGGGGCTTTTGACAAGCCGTCGAGGGGCTCTAACGCTTGAATATGCTCAATGGGAAGCGTCGCTTCGGCGCCATAAGGCCATGTTGTCACAGCTAAACCTTGTGTGTGATGTCGATTTGTGACAATTGACAAAGCATGGCGCAATCGCCCGAACGCAAGCTGTTCCTTGGCCCCCGGCTCCGGCGGCTGCGCCGCGATATGGGCCTCACCCAGACCCGTATGGCCGAGGACCTCGGCGTCAGCCCGAGCTACCTGAACTATCTGGAGCGCAATCAGCGTCCGGTCACGGCGCAGGTGCTGCTGCGCCTGGCCGACACCTACGACATCGACATCCGCAGCCTGTCGTCCGACCAGGAGGAGGCCGACGCCCGCGACCTCTCCGAGGTGTTCGCCGACCCGTTGTTCCGCGACCTGGCGGTGGCGCGCCACGAGGTGGCGGAGGTGGCTGGCAATTCGCCCAGCGTCGCCGACGCCATCGTGCGGCTCTACCGCGCCTATGCCGATCGCCGGCGCCTGGCCGAGTTCGGCGCCCTGCCGCGGGCCGAGGAGGGCGGGGAAGGCCTGGCGCTGACGCCGTCGGACTGGGTGCGCGACTATATCCAGAGCCAGCGCAACTTCTTTCCCGAGCTCGACGAGGCCGGCGAGGCGCTGGCCGGCGAGCTGAAGGCCGAGCCGCAGGGCTTTTTCGCCGCCGGCCGCGAGCGTCTGGCCGCGCGGCACGGCATCCAGGTGCGGGTGGTGCCGGCCGAGGTGCTGCCCGACTCGGTGCGCCGCTACGACCATCATCGGCGCCGGCTGATGCTGTCGGAGCTGCTGGGCGAGGCCGGCCGCGCCTTCTCGATCGCCTACCAGCTCGCCCTCGCCGAGCACGACGCGGCGCTCAACGCGATGGCTGAGCGCGGCGGGCCCCCGGACACGCCGACCCGGCGCCTGCTCAAGGTCTCGCTCGCCAACTACCTCGCCGCCGCCGCCATGATGCCCTACGAGCCGTTCCGCGAGGCCTGCGAGCGCACCGGCCACGACATCGAGCTGATCAGCGCCCGGTTCGGGGCCAGTTTCGAGCAGGTCTGTCACCGCCTGACCACGCTCTCGCGCCCCACCTCACGCGGCGTGCCGTTCTTCATGCTGCGGGTCGACTCGGCTGGGAACATCTCCAAGCGCTTCGCCGGCGCGTCGTTCCCGTTCTCGCGGTTTGGTGGATCCTGTCCGCGCTGGCGGGTGCATGAGGCGTTCAGGGCGCCCGGCCGGGTGATTACCCAGATCGTCGAGACGCCGGATGGCTCGCGCTATTTCACCCTCGCCCGCACCGCGCCGCGCGTCGCCGGGCCGTATGCGGACGAGGACGCCGGCCTCGCCATCGGCCTCGGCTGCGAGCTGAAATATGCCCCGCGCCTGGTCTATTCGCGCGGGCTCGACCTCGCCAATCCGGCGGTCACCGAGATCGGCCCTGCCTGCCGCGTCTGCGAGCGGCCGGCCTGTCCGCAGCGCGCCGCCGAGCCGCTCGGCCGCACGCTGATGGTCGACGACTTCACCAAGTCGATCTCGCCCTATCCCTTCGCCGCCGGCTGAGCCGCTCGCCGTTGCGGCCGCTCGCCGGGTCCGCTACCGGATTCCTCGGGTTTAGGGGCGCGTAGGGCATGGCCGAGCCGCACTCGGACGGTATCTTCATTGGGCGCAGCTTCCTGTCGCCGTTCGCGCTGGCGAAGGTGCTGGGCGCGTTCGACCGGCTCGCCGGGCGCTGGACCGGTTCGCAGGCGCTGGGACTGCTGGGCCGCGCCGGCACGACGCAGATCCGCGCCACCGACATCGCCGCGCTGGCGCAGCTTGACGAGATCCGCGGCGTCCTGGCCCCGGCGGCGCTGCGCTGGGCCCGCGACCGCGGCTTCCGGCTGCCGCCGGCGCCGCATCTGCAGATATTCCCGGTGCGCATGGTCGGCGACGCGGAGGCGCCGGCCTACCAGGAGCCGCATGTCGATTCCGACGCCAGCCAGGTCCGTCCGCCGATCTGCACCAACGTCTTCTACGCGAGGGTTCACGCGGTCCAGGGCGGGGCGCTGGCGGCGCGGCGCGGCGCGGATCTCAGCGACCCGGTGACGGTGGCGCCGACGCCTAACACGATCGTCACATTCAGCGGCGACCGGGTCCACTGGGTGCTTCCGCTGACCGCCGGCGAGCGGCTCAGCGTGGTCATCAACTTCTACTGACCTGCTCGCCTCTTTAGGTGCATCGCAGCATTCGCGGCGCCGCAAACGTTCGCGCGCCCGTTGATGGGTGCGGCGCGACGACCTGCCGCACCGCACACCAAGTCTTCGGCGCCCGAGTGTCGGCCGGCTTTCTCGGCCCCAGCGGGCCTATGCCTTGGAGGTTTCATCAGGTGATTCCACGCTTTCTATAACTGAACGTGGTTTAGTAACGTGCCGCGCGAGTGTCTTCCCAGCGCCACACTTCCGCCCCGCAGATTGCGGGCGTGAAGGATGGGCGTTGACGCCAGCGCTGCCTTACAGCAACTTCCGTAATGCGACGGGCCCGTGAAGCGGCGCCTGGCGCTAACAAAAGTTCGAGCCGGTCATCCAGACCGGCCGCCAGGGAGGCGATATGACCAAGAATCTGCTGCTGATGACGTGCGCCACGAGCGCGCTGGTCCTGATGGCCGGCGCAAGCCACGCGGCGACAGCCGCCGCGGCCGACACGTCGCAGAGCACCACCAACGTCACCGAACTGGTGGTGACCGCCGAGAAACGCGAGACGAGCCTGCAGAAGGTTCCCGTCGCCGTGTCGGTGTTCACCGGCTCGGAGCGCGACACCATCGGCATCAACACCGTGGCCGACGTGACCAACTTCGCGCCCGGCTTCACCTACGACCCCGCCAACGTCCACGCCTATATCCGCGGCGTCGGCCGTCAGTCGGTGAATGTCACCGACGACCAGCGGGTCGCCAACTACGAAGACGAGTTCTACGTCTATTCGCCCTACGGCCTCGACAAATCGTCGCTGTTCCTGAGCCAGGTGCAGATCGAGCGCGGTCCGCAGAACGTCGGTGGCCGCAACTCCGACGCCGGTTCGATCGACATGATCTCGGTGCGCCCGACCGACCAGCCCTACGCCGAGGTCCGCGCCACGGTCGGCAACTTCGGCACGGGGGTCATCGAAGGCGCCGCCTCGACCCAGATCGCGCCCGGCCTCGACGTGCGCGTCGCCGGCTACGACAAGAACCAGGACGACGGCTACTACACCAACACCATCCCCGGTGAGTCGACCGAGGGCAACAAGATCCACGAGTGGTATACCGAAGGCCAGGTGGACTGGAAGCCGAGCGATCAGTTCGAGTTCTGGGCCCGCGCCTTCGCCTCCGGCTGGGATGGCTCCGGCGACGCCGGCTCGCGGGTCGGCTACCAGAACGGCAGCTTTGACGAGACCAATCTCACCGACGCCAACGGCTATGTCGGCGCCGGCCTGTTCGTGAACCCGAACTTCGGCTTGTCGGCGCCCAACGGCAACCCGGCCGCCAACAAGGCCGCGACCGCGGCGGGCGAGTTGGTTCCGACGTCGGTCAGCCTCTACAGCCCCAACGTCCTCAACAATGTGTCGGCGACAAACCCCAACCTCTTTACCGACCCCACCCAGACGGTGGTGAAGCTGAACGATTACAACGACTTCAACTATATCGCGACCTATCATGGGCCGGGCTTCGATATCAAATACACCGGCGGCGTACAGGGCTATCAATACCATCTGAACTACGGACCCGACACCAACGTCAGGTCGTTCACCATGCCGTTTGTACCGGGCGTCGTGCCCGGGGCCACACCGCTGGTCATCTATCCTCTGATCCAGCAGAACTATGAGGAAGACGACTATTGGACGGCGCACGACCTCTCCATCCAGTCGACGACGGACAGCCCGTTGCAGTGGACGGTCGGCGCGTTCGCCTACTACCAGCACTATAACCAGCCGTACCAGGTGTCAGACCCGTCGCAGCCGCAGTTGGCCAGTCCGCAGTTGCCCAACGCGGCGGGCCTTCCGGCCGGCGGCCCGGCGGCGGCCAACCCGCTGCACCAGCTTCTCTATCTCGACTACAATTTCAATGTGCAGAGCTACGCCGGCTACGGTCAGGTGTCGTATAAGCTGAACGACCAGTTCAAGATCACTGGCAGCATCCGCTATAATTATGACGACAAGTACGGCTCCGAAGCGGGCCGGTACGTGGATTTCGGTAATCTAATTATCGACGGCTATTCCCCATACTACGGCGCCTTCACGCCATCCGAGGACGTCACCGGCTCCCAGACCTGCCTAAGCGGCAATCCCAAGGACTGCAATTCCGCCGCGCATGGCCTCGGCCGGGGCGTGACCAGCATGGGCGTCATCGGCGCCAACGGCTACGCCACCCGCCTCCTCGGCGCCGACTCCTCGGCGGTGACCGGCGGGGCGGGCATCGAATGGACGCCGACCAGCGACATCTTCACCTACGCGCGCTACACCCGCGGCTACGAGGCGCCGTCGTTCAACGCCGGTCAGGTGCTGGCCAATCCGGAGGTGCCCGCCGAGTTCATCAATTCCTATGAAATCGGCTACAAGGAAAGCTTCGGCAAGTCGCTGCTACTCGACTTGGCCGCCTTCTATTACGACTATAACGACCTGCAGCTGCCGATCTCGATCGCCAACGGCGGCGTGACCCAATCGCAGTTCGTCGGCGTGCCAAGCGCGACCACGGCCGGCGTCGAGGCGGAGGTCTACTGGACGCCGGTGCAGGATCTGGTGGTCACGCTCAGCTATTCCTACGACTACTCGGAAATCAACACCGGCTGTTCGGGCAAGCTCACCACGACCCCCGCGACCGCCACGACCCCCGCCGTAACCTCCCTCACCCCGTCCACCGGCTCGCTCTGCCTCGGCGACACCAACGATCCGGCCGCGGTCGCGGCGGGCGCGAAACCCTATCCTGGTCAGGTCTACAATGCGACGACCAACCCGCTGCTCTACCAGAGCGTCAAGGGCGCCCCGCTGCCGGACGCGCCGCAGAACAAGTTCGCCGTCGACGTCGCCTACACCTGGCACTTCCAGCCGGGCTCGTTCACCCTGTCTGGCTCCTACGCCTATCGCGACGTTCAGGACGGCACGGTGTTCAACCGCTCCTACGACAACGCGCCGTCCTGGGACGATGTCGATTTCCGGGGCCTCTGGAAGAGCCCCGGCGACCGCTACGAAGTCATCGGCTTCGTGAAGAACGCGTTCAACACCCTCCAGTACACCGTCGCCACGGGCGGCGCGGGCCTGTTGGGCAGTGCGAACGGAGTCAACACCGCCCTCGGCGGCCTGAACGAGACCAACATCTTCGAACTCAACCCGCCGCGCACCTTCGGCGTGGAAGTCCGCTACAAGTTCTTCTAGTCCGGTCGCTTCAGGGCCGATCGATCAAGGGCGCGTCCCGCGGGGCGCGCCCATAATTCGGACGCCGGACGTCGCGGCGCCTGTCATCGCCTTGCCACAGGGGCAGCCTTGTCTGCGCCTCGGCCGCTTCTGATTCTTGACGCCCCCGAAACCCGCGCTAAGGGTCCGCACCGAGCGGGCTGGAGTAGGGGTACGCCTCCCGCGCAGAAACTTTGAGCTGGTCACGGACCGGCCACGGGAGGCGATATGACCAAGAACCTGCTGCTGATGACGTGCGCCTCGAGCGTGCTGGTGTTGATGGCCGGCGCGGCCCAGGCGGCTACCGCCGCCGCGGCTGACACTTCCGACTCCACCACCAACGTCACAGAACTTGTGGTGACCGCCGAAAAACGCGAGACGAGCCTGCAGAAGGTCCCCGTCGCCGTGTCGGTGTTCACCGGCGCCCAGCGCGACACCATCGGCATCAACACCGTGGCCGACGTCACCAACTTCGCGCCGGGCTTCAGCTACGATCCCGCCAACGTTCACGCCTTTATCCGCGGCGTCGGCCGCCAATCGGTCAACGTCACCAACGACCAGCGGGTCGCCAACTACGAAGACGAGTTCTACGTCTATTCGCCCTACGGCCTCGACAAGTCGTCGCTGTTCCTCAGCCAGGAGCAGATCGAACGCGGTCCGCAGAACGTCGGCGGCCGCAACGCCGAGGGCGGTTCGATCGACATGATCTCGGTGCGCCCGACCGATCAGCCCTACGCCGAAATTCGCGCCACGCTCGGCAACTACGGCACCGAGAACATCGAAGCCGCCGCGTCGGGCCAGATCGCGCCCGGCCTCGACGTGCGCATCGCCGGCTTCGATAAGAACCAGAACGACGGCTACTACACCAACACCATCCCCGGTGAGCCGAACGAGGGCAACAAGATCCACGAGTGGTACGGCGAAGGCCAGGTCGACTGGAAGCCGAACGACAAGTTCGAGTTCTGGGCTCGCGCCTTCACCGAAGGCTGGGATGGCTCCGGCGACGCCGGCTCGCGGGTCGGCTACACGAACGGCAGCTGGGACGAGACCAACCTCACCGACGGCAACGCCTATGTCGCCGCCGGCCTCTTCGTGAACCCGAACTTCGGCTTGGCGGCGCCCAACGGCAACCCGGCCGCCAACAAGGCCGCGACCGCGGCGGGCGAGATCGTTCCGACGTCGGTCAGCCTCTATAGCCCCAACGTGCTCAACAATCCGTCGGCGGCGGATACCAGACTCTTCGCCGATCCCACCCAGACGACGGTGAAGATCAACGACTACGACGACTTCAACTATATCGCGACCTATCACGCGCCGGGCTTCGACGTTAAGTATACCGGCGGCGTACAGGGCTATGACTACCATCTGGCCTATGGACCCTCCACCAACGTCAAGTCGTTCACCATGCCGTTCGAAGACATTCCTGGCGTGACACCGGCTGGGGCTACGGCGCTGACGATCTATCCGCAGATCCAGCAGACCTATGAGGAAGACGATTATTGGACGGCGCACGACCTTACCTTCCAATCGACGACGGACAGTCCGCTCCAGTGGACGGCCGGCGCATTCGGGTACTACCAGCACTATAACCAGCCCTATCAGGTGTCAGACCCGTCGCAGCCGCAGTTGGCTAACCCGCTTAACGCCACGGCGACGGGTCTAGCGGCGCCCAACCCGCTGCATCAGATTTTCTACTATGACTACAATTTCAATGTGCAGAGCTACGGCGGCTATGGCCAGGTGTCGTATAAGCTAGACGACCAGTTCAAAATCACCGGTGATATTAGATATAGCTATGATGACAAGTATGGATCCGAGGCGTCCCGGTATATAGACTTCAATAATACTGTTATCGATGGCTATTCCACGTACTACGGCTCCGCCACGCCGTCCCTGGACATCACGCCGGTCGAGACCTGCCTCAGCGGCAATCAAAATCATTGCAATACCTCGGCGTTTGGTCTGGGTCGCGGCGTCACCAGCATGGGCGTGATCGGGCCCGACGGCTACGCCACCCGCGACCTCGGCATCACCTCTTCGGCGGTCACCGGCGGGGCGGGTCTCGAATGGACGCCGACCAGTTCCATCTTCACCTACGCCCGCTATGACCGCGGCTACGCGTCGCCGTCGTTCACCGCTGGCCTGGTGCTGGCCAATCCGGCCACCCAATCCGAGTACATCAATTCCTACCAAGTCGGCTACAAGGAGAGCTTCGGCAAGTCGCTCTTGGTCGATCTGGCGGCCTTCTACTACGACTACGATAACCTGCAGTTGCCGGTCACGGTCCCGGACGGCGCCCTCACCACCACAGATTTCATCAACGTTCCGAAGTCGCTTTCGACCGGTGTCGAGGCGGAAGTCTATTGGACGCCGGTGAACAACCTGGTGGTCACGCTCAGCTACTCCTTCGATTATACGGACATCAGCACCAAGTGCTACGGCACGCTGGCCACCACTGGCGCTGGCGCAAGCAAGGTCACCTCCCTCACCCCGAGCGCCAACGCAACCTGCCTGCTCGACACCAACGATCCCGCCGCGGTGGAGCCAGGCGCCAAGCCCTACCCGGGCCAGACGACGGCCGCCAGATTCCAGGGCATCAACGGCAGCCCCTTGCCGGACGCGCCGGAGAACAAGGTGGCCGTCGACGTCGCCTACACCTGGCACTTCCAGCCCGGCTCGCTCACGCTCTCCGGCGACTACGTCTATCGCGGCGAGCAGGACGGTACGGTGTTCAACCGCTTCTACGACAATGCCCCAGGCTGGGACGACGTGGACCTGCGGGCGCTCTGGAAGAGCCCGGGCGACCGCTACGAAGTGATCGGCTACATGAAGAACGTCTTCAACTCGCTCCAGTACACCGTCGCAGAGGCCGGCGACGGCCTGGCGGGCACCGCCTCGACAGTCGCGAGCCCTGTCGGCGCCCAGAACGAAGTGAACAACTTCGAGCTTAACCCGCCGCGCACCTTCGGCGTCGAAGTCCGTTACAAGTTCTTCTAGTCCGGCCGCTTCAGGGCCGATCGATCAGGGGCGCGTCCTGCGGGGCGCGCCCCTTTTTCCTTGACGCTCGCCGCTCGGAAAAACCGCTGGCGCGCACGCCGGCTTTCGTTCCAGATGCCGCTCAAACAAGAAGAAGACCGCTCCAGGGGGCCAGCCAGGGTATGAGATCGAGTGTCGGCGATCCCGCCGCCGCGCCACGCCTCGGCCTTGCCACCAAGGTCTCCTACGGCCTGGGCTCGGTGGCGCAGGGCGTCGGCGCCGTCGCGCTGTCCACCACCATCATCAACTACTACCTGGTGAGTGTCGTCGGGCTGCGGCCGGCGCTGGTCGGCGGGATAATCCTCTTCTCCCTGATCATCGACGCGGTGCTCGACCCGGCGATCGGGCGCTTCTCTGACACCTTCCGCTCCCGCTGGGGCCGGCGCCACCCGTTCATGTACGCCTCCGCGATCCCGATCGCCCTGGCCACCTGCCTGCTGTGGCGCAATCCCGCCGGCCTCACCGGCGTCGCCTTTGCGGCCTATGTGCTGATCGTGCTGGTCGTGCTCCGGGTGTCGGGGAGCGTCTTTCAGATCCCCAACGACGCCCTCGCGCCGGAATTGGCGCCCGACTATCACGAGCGCACCGGCTTGCTCGCCTGGCGCTGGTTCTTCGGCATCTTCGGGCTGCTCGCCGTGACGGTCGTGCTGTACGCCGTCTACTTGCGGAAGGACGCCGCCCATCCGCTCGGCCAGAACGACCCGGCCGGCTATGCGAACTTCGGCCTGCTGGCGGCAGCGATCTGTTTCGCGTCCGTCGTGGCCTCGGCGATGGCGACGCACCGCTTCATCCCTTTCCTGAAGCCGCCGCCGGTGCGTCGGCAAACGGTGGCTCAGAGCGTCCGCGAGGTCTTCGCCATCCTGACCAATCGCTCGCTGCTGGCGGTGATGGGGTCCGGCCTGCTCTCAGGCGTTGCCATGGGCGTCAACAACAGCCTGCAGAACTTCATGAATTTCTACTTCTGGGGCCTGACGCCGCAGATGGTGGCATGGATAACGGCGTCCGCGGCGTTCGCGACGATCGCCGGCGTCGTCGCCGCGCCATTGCTGGCGCGCGCGCTCGACAAGAAGCGGACCATGATCACGGTCTTCCTGATCTCGATCTTCGCCGGCGTGGTTCCGGTCACGCTGCGTCTGCTGGGCCTGATGCCGCCGAACGGCTCGCTGTTGATCCCGCTCATCCTGGGGGCCGACCTCTTCATCTGGGGCGCGCTGGCTCTGATCGGCGCCGTCATCATCAGCTCGATGATCGCCGACGTGGTCGAGGACAGCGCCGTCAAGACGGGCGTGCGCTCCGAGGGCCTGCTCTTCGCCGCCAACGGCCTCATTCCCAAGATCACCGGCGGCGTCGGCGCGGTGATCGGCAATCTGATGCTCGAGTTCGTGCATTTCCCAGCCGGCGCGCTGGGCGGCGTCGCCCCGGTCGATCCGGCGATCATGCGCAACCTGGCGCTGGTCTCACTGCCGACGGGCGCGATCCTGAACCTGCTCTCCGTCGCGGTGCTGGTCTTCTACCGGATCGACAAAAGCTCGCATGAAGCCAATCTGGAGGCGCTGCGGCTGGCCGCCAGCGTCATCACGCCACCCACGGCCCTGTCCACGGGCGGCGAGACGATCGGCGGCGAGGCGGGCTCGTTCGTTCCGCCGACTTGATAGCCGTCCGCCCCGACCCTGCGGCCCCGGCGCCGCTTTCCATCCGCCGAACGATGCTCTATCGCCTGTCCCATAGAACCATGCTCGATATTTCGAATCAGTGTTTTGAGCCGGCCCGATTGAAGGCGAGGGGCGAGACGGCGCTCCCTAGCCGCGGCGCTTAAGCGATGGACGGGGAAGCTCGCTCGTCAGGGTCCGGCTTCGGCTCGGGCTCGCCCGGCGCCGTGACGGCCGAAGCGCTCCGCCCGGCGGGACCGCCCGGCGGCTTTCGCGGCATGCGCGGTCCCGGCGGCCGCAACCTCACCGAAGGCCCGATCACCAGCACCCTGATCCTGTTCTCGCTGCCGATGCTGGGCGGCAACATCCTTCAGCAGCTCAACGTCACCGCCAACCAGTTCTGGGTCGCGCACCTGCTGGGCGCCACCGACATCACCGCCATCGGCAACGCCAACAGCATCATGATGCTGATGATGGGCGCGATTTTCGGCGCCACCATGGCCGCCAACATCCTGATCGCCCAGCAGGTCGGCGCCGGCGATCTCGTGCTGGTGAAACGGATCATGGGCACGGCGGTGTTCTTTTTCCTCGTGATCTCGATCACCTTGTCGCTGACCGGCGGGATCTTCGCCCCGCACATCCTGGCGGCGATGCGCACCCCGCCGGCGGCGCGGGCCGAGGCGATCGTCTATCTGCGCGTCGTCTTCGCGGCGATGCCGTTCATGTACTTCTTCCAGTTCCTGCAGATGGCCCAGCGTGGCGCGGGCGACTCGCGCACGCCGTTCTACTTCATGGGCTTGGCGGTGGTGCTCGACATCATCCTCAACCCTCTGCTGATCGCCGGGGCGGGCCCGACGATCGGCGGCTGGGGCCCGTTCCCGAAGATCCCATTCCCGATCCACATCCCCGGCATGGGCGTCGCGGGCTCCGCGACCTCGACGTTCATCGCCCAGGGCGTCTCCCTGGTGCTGCTGCTGATCACCCTCTACCGCCGTCACAGCGTGCTGATGCTGAAGGGGCGCGAGCTGCGCTACCTGTGGCCCAGCCTTGAGATCCTGCGGCCGCTGGTGTTCCGCGGCATTCCGATGAGCCTGCAGATGTTCATCATGTCGGCCGCCGGCATGATCATGATCACCTTCGTCAACGGTTTCGGGGCGGTGACCTCGGCGGCCTATGTCGGCGCGCTGCAGGTGTGGAACTACATCCAGATGCCCGGCATGGCCGTCGGCGCCTCGGTCTCGTCGATGGCGGGGCAGAATGTCGGGGCCGGCCAGTGGGCGCGGATCGAGCGGATCGCGGTGAGCGGCCTTTGCCTCAGCGTCGCGGTCACCGGCAGCATCGCCGTCATCATCTATCTGCTGGGCCCGCTGCCGCTCTACATCTTCCTGCCGGCCACCACGCCCACGGGCGCGGTCTCGCCCACGATCCCGCTGGCCCTGCACATCGACCGCACGGTGCTGTGGGCCTTCGTGATCTTCAACGCCACCTTCGCCCTCTCCGGCATCGTCCGCTCCACCGGCGCGGTGTGGCCGCCGCTGATCATTCTGACGGTCTCGATGCTGGTCATCCGGGTGCCGTTCGCCTTCTTCATGATACCGCGGTTCGGCATGGACGCGATCTGGTGGAGCTTCCCGCTCGGCACCATCACCTCCAGCGTGCTGACGGCGCTCTATTACCGATATGGGAACTGGCGGAAGGTACGGATGCTGCATCACGCCCCGCCCGGCCCCGACGCCGCCGACTCCGCTCAGGCGCCGCCAGCGGTGGAAGCGGCCGGGCCAGATCCGGGCGTCGGCGACGAAGTCCTGGCGTCCTAGACCGGGGTCGTCGCAGCCACCGAGCGCCGGCTTCCCGCGTGGCCTTCAAACATGTGTTTTGCCTTCCGCCGCGGGCCGGATAGCGTGACGCCATTCACGCGTCGCGCAAAGGGCCGCCGTTTCGGCTCACGAAAGGCAATTTCCGCATGAGATTCGGCATTTTCTACGAGCACCAGCTTCCTCGCCCCTGGACCGAAGGGCTCGAATTGAAGCTGTTCCAGGACGCGCTCGATCAGGTCGAGCTGGCCGACAAGTTGGGCTTCGACAACGTCTGGGAGGTCGAGCACCATTTCCTGGAGGAATATTCCCACTCCTCCGCGCCCGAGGTGTTCCTGGCCGCCTGCTCGCAGCGCACCAAGCAGATTCGGCTCGGCCACGGCATCGTGCTGATGCCGCCGGGCTACAACCACCCCGCCCGCGTCGCCGAGCGCATCTCCACCCTCGATCTGGTCTCCAACGGGCGGGTCGAATGGGGCACCGGCGAGAGCTCGGCGCTGCTGGAACTGGGTGGCTATGGCGTGCCCGTGGCTGACAAGCGCAACGCCTGGCGCGAGGCGGTCGAGCAGTGCGCTAACATGATGGCCATGGACCCCTATCCGGGTTTCGAGGGCCAGTTCTTCTCGATGCCGGCGCGCAATGTGGTGCCGAAGCCGGCGCAGAAGCCGCATCCGCCGCTCTGGGTCGCCTGCTCCAACCGCGAGACCATCAAGCTGGCCGCGCGGCTCGGCGTCGGCGCGCTCACCTTCGCCTTCGTCGATCCGGCCGAAGCCAAGCAGTGGGTCGACGACTACTACCGGATCTTCAAGGAGGAATGCGTGCCGATCGGCCACGCGGTGAACCCGAACATCGCCATGGTCTCGTCGTTCGGCCTGCACCATGACGTCGAGGTGGCGCGCCAGCGCTTCCAGGAGGGCTTCCGCTTCTTCCAGTTCGCGCTCGGCTGGCACTATGGGTTCGGCGAGCAGATTCCCGGCCGCACCAACATCTGGGAGCTGTTCCAGGCGGCGCAGGCGAACCTGCCCGCGGCCGAGGCCGGCACGCTCGCCGGCGCCGCGGAAGGCGGCATCGCGACGCCCGAGGGCTTGCGCGAGCACCTGCGCAAGTTCGCCGCCTGCGGCGTCGACCAGGTCGCCTTCATCCAGCAGAGCGGGCGCAACAAGCACGAGCACATCTGCGAGGCGCTGGAGCTGTTTGCCGGCGAGGTGATGGGCGAGTTCAAGGAACGCGAGGCCGAACGGGTCAAGCAGAAGGCCGAGGAACTCGCGCCCTTCGTCGAGGCGGCGTTCAAGCGCAAGCAGTGGATGCAGCCGCTGGCCGACGATGAGATTCCGCCGGTCGTCGCCCTCGGCCGCCAGGTCGCTGAACAGGCCGCCGCCGCCGGCCAGCCCGTCCCCGCCGCCAATGCCCGCCGGGCCGTCTGGCGCGAGGCGCTGGACAAGGCGAAGGCGTAGTTTTCCTTCTCTCCTTGCGGGAGAAGGTGTCGCCGGAGGAGACGGATGAGGGGTGTCAGCGCGGCGGGTCGGTGGTTGGCCAACCATAAAGTCGGAGCAAACACCCCTCATCCGACCCGCTTCGCGGGCCACCCATCTTCGCTTCGACGGCCTTCGGCCCTCGATCGCCTTCGGCGACCGCTCCGAAACCCGCAAGGGGAGAAGGAACTACCTTGCTCGCATCCTCGCGAAATCCACCACTTGGCGCGCCACGGTCTCCACCTGGAAGGCGTCGCGGGGGTCGGTCAGGGCGCCGTCGTCGTCGAAGGGCTTCAGGGCGCTGTTGATGGTGGCGCCGAGCGGGGTCGGCCAGCCGCGCAGGGCGTGGACGATCGAGCGCAGGTGGGCGAGCGCCGAGCCGCACGCCTGCCAGCCGTCGGCGACCACGATGCAGCCTACCGCGCGTCCGTCCAGATAGGGCCGGGCGTCCTCGCGCAGCGGCTCCAGGCTGTCGAGCGCGTTCTTGATCAAGCCGGAGAGCGAGCCGTGGTAGCCGGGCGTCGCCACGATCACACCGTCGGCCGCGCGCACAGCCTCGATCAGGGCCGAGCGCTCGGGCGGCTCGCCGGGATCGGCGGGATTATAGATCGGCAGCCGCGACAGCACCTCGCCGCCGATCAGCTGAGTGCGCGCGCCCGCCGCCTCCGCCGCGGCCAACGCCAGCCCCAGCACCCGCTCGCTGGACGACGGCGTGCGCACGGTGCCGCCGATGCCGACGATCAGCGGTCGGGTCTGCTCAGGCGCCAATGCCATTTGAGGTCTCCAAACCGCCGGCCGCGCCCGCGTATCAGGTCACGACTAGCGATCCGGAGACCCTGAAGGAAGCATTTAGGCGGGCTCGGTCGACCGCATTTTCGCGGCCTCGGCCTTCAGCTCGTCGATCGCCGACCCATACTTGTCCAGCGCCGCTTCCTTCAGCTTCGGCAGATGGTAGCTGGGGAAGAGGTCGTTATCGGGCTTGTAGTCCTTGAGCACCTGCTTCGCGACGGTCACCTTGTGCACCTCGGTGGGGCCGTCGGCGATGCCCATCACCAGGGCCGAGGTCACCATGCCCATGAACGGCATCTCGTTGGAGACGCCCATGGCGCCGTGCAGGTGCGCGGCGGTGGTGGCGATGTCGTGATAGACCTTGGGCATCGCCACCTTGATCGCGGCGATGTCCTTGCGCAC
>Ga0302314_10009293_pt1 | contig 17414 bp, 18 predicted proteins | sample III_Palsa_N2_3_FD_200533 | JGI IMG/M metagenome (GOLD analysis project Ga0302314, IMG submission 200533) | Peat permafrost microbial communities from Stordalen Mire near Abisko, Sweden - III_Palsa_N2_3 | ecosystem: Environmental > Terrestrial > Soil > Palsa > Peat permafrost | place: Sweden...
CCACCATAGACCCCAACCCGCAATGGCAGCCACTTAACATCGGCAAGCCCGCCCAACCTGCAACATCACAAGATCAAATTAGCCTACGTGGCATTGAGCATGGATTCCGCCGTGTCGGAGGCGACCTGAGGATCTATCAGAGCCTCGAGTTGCGCCTGTGAACGGTAGATATCCCAGCTTGAATAGTTGGCATAGGCGGCTGCATGGCCTGTATCGACGGTATGCACCGTGCCGTCGAAGCCGGGGTACTGGCCGTTGACGTCGCTGATCACGTTCGGGTGCAGCGAGGCGTGGTAGAGCGCGGTGTAGAACACCGTGTCCTGGTCGGCCGTGCCGCCCGAGATCCGGATCTGGTCGAGCTGCTTCGTCCAGGCGCTCGCCGCGGCGGCCTCGGTCTTATCGAAGTTCCACTTGGGGTTCTCCTGAGTCCGGTTGGCGACCGCGTTGGCCGTCGAGACGTAGGAGATGCCGACCTTGGCCTGGACGACCTGGTTGTCCGAGGTATCGAAGGTGACGTAGCCGTCGTTGACAGTTGTGACTGCTGCTGCCGCCTTGGCCTTTGACAGCGTTGTCTTGGGCTCAGCGCCGTGCAGCGTCGGCTTGTTCGCCGGCTCCGAGGAGTTCTTCGCGGAGACCTTGGTGGTCGGCGCCTTGAGCGTCGCGGCCACGGCGTCGGTGCCGTCGGTGGTGAACGGCTGGTCGAAGACCATGTCGAAGTACACGGTGTAGCTGTTGGCCGCGCCGCAGAAGTCGCCGCTGGTGACCTGGCCGCTGACCTCGGTGTCGCTGACGACGTTGAACTGGGTGTTCGAGTCGCCGTTGGCACTGTCGTTGAGCTTGAAGATCAGGTTGGCCCGGGTGCTGGCTGGGAAGGTGAAGCGGGCCATGCCGCTGCGCTCGGTGGTGGTCAGCTCGGTCGTCACGCCGTTCGACGTCTGGACCGAGTAGTACCCGGGAGAAGCGCTCTCTTCGGTGTGCGAGAACGCGTCGGTGGCGCTGGTGTCCACGGCGCCGACGGTCGGCAGGACCGGCACGTCGCCCTCGGCCGGGCAGCCCGGGCCGGACAGATGGGTGAGGCTGAATCCCGTGATGGCGGAGTCGTCGTACTCGTAGCCGCCGCCGTCCGGGCGACTGGGAGTGTCCGGGCTCCACTGCACCATGCCGAACGGCACGTCGGCGCCCGGAAAGTCGTCCGCCTGGTTCGTGGTGCCGACGAAGGGGTTGACGTACGAGTCGGGGTCGGTGACGAGGGCGGTCCTGGAAATCGGGGTGCGGGACGCGGCCGTGGCCGCGGGCGCCAGCGCGCCGAGCCCGAGGGTGAGCGCCGCCAGGACGGGCAGCGCGGTGCGTATTCGGATCCTGCGATGGGGTGTGGATGAGCCGCGGGCCGAGCCGCGGAGTGTGGGTCGCGGTGCTGACACGAGGTGATCTCCTAGCGATCTGACAACGTTGTCATGCTCGCGTGTGACGATCCCGCAGAACTAAGCCCGTGTCAAGGGATCCGTAAGAGGACCGGCCCATTCCGGTCGATGACGCCCCGTCGGTTCCGGAACTTGCGAAAGCCGTTGACTTGCCCCGGCGGGCGGTCCCACGATGCGCCGTAAACGCTTACGGAGCCGTGCGATCGGAACAGCGCCCGGCCGCCGGGGCGGTACCCACACCCCCTCGCGAGGAGGATGAAGAGACGAAGATGTTTCCGATACGAAGACTGACCGCCGCCCGGGCCCACGGCACGGCCGAGGGCCGCCGCCTCGGCCGCGCACCCAGGCTGCGCAGGGCACTGGTCTGGCTCGCGGTCCCGGCGATGGTGCTCGCGCTCACCGACGCCGTCTCCGGAACCGCCATGGCCACCACCGTGCCCGGACCGCCGTCCGGCTGGTCCACCGTCTTCAGCGACGGCTTCTCCGGCTCGGCCGGCAGCGGCGTGGACTCGCAGTGGCAGTACGACACCGGGGCCGGATCGACCTTCGGCACCGGCGAGATCGAGACGATGACCAGCTCGACCTCGAACGTCTACCTCGACGGCAACGGCGACCTGGACATCACCGCGCTCGGCAGCGGCAGCAGCTGGACCTCGGGTCGGATCCAGACCACCAGCGCGGTGGTCGGCGCCCCGGCGGGCGGCGAGCTCGAGGTGACCGCCTCGATCAAGCAGCCCACCGGCGGCCTCGGCTACTGGCCGGCGTTCTGGATGCTCGGTCCGGGCCAGTGGCCGGAGAACGGCGAGATCGACATCATGGAGGATGTCAATGCCCTGTCCGAGGTCTCCGGCACCGTGCACTGCGGGACGGACCCCGGCGGACCGTGCAACGAGACGGACGGCATCGGCAGCGGCCTGGTCGGCTGCGGCGGCTGCCAGTCGGGCTACAACACGTACACGATGATCCTCAACCGCACGAACACCTCCGACGAGTCGATCACCTTCTACCTGGACGGCAACGCGTACTTCACCGTCACGGAGAGCCAGATCGGCACGAGCACCTGGCAGGAGGCCTTCGACCACAACATGGCGATCATCCTCGACCTGGCCATGGGCGGCGGCTATCCGAACGGCGTGTGCGGCTGCACGTCGCCGACCAGCTCGACGGCGTCCGGCGGCACGATGAGCGTGCAGTACGTCGCGGCGTACACCACCACCGGCAGCACCTCCGGCGGCGGTGGCACGGCCGGGACCGGCGAGATCACCGGCTACAACGGCCTGTGCCTCGACGACCGCGGCGCGAGCACCGCGCTGTTCAACCCGGTGCAGGTCTACACCTGCAACAACACCAGCGCCCAGCAGTGGACGGTGGTCGAGGCGGGCAGCACGATCCAGGACTACGGCATGTGTCTCGACATCAATGGAGGCGGCACTGCCGACGGTACTACCGTGGATCTCTACACCTGCAACGACACGGGCGCACAGGTATGGGAACCGCAATCGAACGGGCAGCTCTACAACCCGCAATCGAATAAGTGTCTGGACGATACCGACTACGGCGGTTCGGGCACGCAGCTGCAGATCTGGGACTGCACCGCGAACGACGCGGCCCAGGTCTGGACGCTCCCCGCGGGCGCGGTCTAACGGCCGCGCAGTGATGCACGTCGTGTGCCCCGGCTCCCCGTCGGGGCACACGGCCCGTGATTGACTGGACCTCATGTCCATCTCCTCAGCGGCTCTGCGCGTCGGCCTGATCGGCTTCGGCACGGCGGGCCGCTTCTTCCATGCCCCGCTGCTCGCGACGACCCCCGGCCTGGATCTCGCGGCGATCGTCACCTCCGACCCGGAGCGTCGTGACCTTGCGCTGCGGACGTATCCGGGCGTGCAGGTCGTGGCGAAGGCCGAGGAGCTCTGGCCGCTCGGCCTGGATCTCGTGGTCGTGGCCTCGCCGAACAAGACGCACGTACATCTCGCCGGGGTGGCGATCGAGGCCGGCGCCGCAGTGGTCGTGGACAAGCCGCTCGCGATCACGTCGGCTGACGGGCGTGCGCTGATCGACCTCGCACGGCGGCGCGGCAGGCTGCTGAGCGTGTTCCAGAACCGGCGCTGGGACGGCGATTTCCGCACCGTCGCGCAGCTCATCGCGGACGGGCGGTTGGGCACGGTCCAGCGCTTCGAGTCGCGCTTCGAGCGGTGGCGGCCGCAGTTGAAGGGTGGCTGGCGCGAACTAGGCGACCGCTCCGAAGGCAGCGGCCTGCTCTACGACCTCGGCAGCCACCTCGTCGACCAGGCGCTCACCCTCTTCGGCCCGGCAGCCCACGTATACGCCGAGGCCGACATCAGACGCTCGGGCGCCCGAGCGGACGACGACACGTTCATCGCACTCACCCACGTCTCCGGCGTCCGCTCGCACCTGTGGGCCAGCGCCACGGCCGCCAACCTAGGTCCGCGCTTCCGTGTCCTGGGCTCGCAGGGCGCGTACATCACGTACGGCCTAGACGGCCAGGAAGACGAACTGCGGGCCGGCCGCACGCCGCGTGACACCGACTTCGGCGTAACGCCCCCGGCCCGCTACGGGCAACTCGGCGCCGAGGGCTCCTTCGAGCCCCACCCGACCCTCCCCGGGCGCTACACGGACTACTACGCGGGAATCGAACGCGCCCTACGCGGCGAAGCCCCGGTCCTGGTGGACCCGAGCGACGCCGTCGCGGCGCTTCGAGTGATCGAGGCGGCCCGGATCTCGGCGGACGAGGGGCGTGTGGTCACGCTCTAGCGCTTACAGCCCGGGTCGCGCCGCCGCGTGGACTACGGCCGGCGCACGGCGCGCAGCACGCAGGTCAGCTGCGGCATTGTGAAGGAACCGGCCGAGGTCTCCGGCGTGTTGTTCAGCACGTCGCGGGCCGCGGCGAGCATCCTGGCGCGGTCGGCCTCCTCCATCACCAGAAGCCGCGAGGTGGTGGCGATGTAGGCGACCAGCGAGTCGGCGGTCCGCAACTGTTCGTTGTCGAACTCGCTCTCCTCTACCGGAGTGAACCAGTCGCTGCCTTCAGCAAGCACGTTCGGCCCGCTGTTCGCAGCTGGTTCCTGCCGCCACCCTGACAACGTCGTCCTGCTCTCGGTGATCCCGGCGAGTTCGGCGACCCAGCCGACCCGGTCGTCCTCCACGTTCCACAGTCCGGCCAGCACGCCGCCGGGCCGCAACACCCTGCCGATCTCCGGCAGCGCCCGGTCCAGATCGAACCAGTGCAGCGACTGGCCGCACAGCGCCGCGTCCATGCTCTGATCCGGCAGCGGAATCGCCTCCGCGCTGCCTTCCAGGGCTCGGACCTCGGGCAGGCCGCGGCGCAACTCGGCGAGCATCTCCGGGTCCGGCTCCACCGCGACGACATCGGCGCCGAGCCGGGCGAGCGCGCCGGCCAGGATGCCCGTCCCGGCGCCCAGGTCCACGACCCGCGGCGGCCGAGCGTCGCCGGCCGGTGCCAGGCACCAGCGGATCGCCGCTTCGGCGTACCCAGGGCGGTGCCGCGCATACTGTGCGGCAACCGCGCCGAACGACGAGGCACGCCGCATTCGCTCGGCCGACGCGGTCTCCGCGTCCCCTCCGATCAAGACCGCTTCGGACTGCTCGCTCTGGGCCATGGCCTGATCTCCTTCGTCGCAAGCGCCCCGATGCCGGGGGCGCGGCCGGTGGGACGGATTCCGCTATCGCCCGCCCTCAGGGTCGCAGACCCTTGACGAGGTGGTCCAGCGCGTCCTCGAGCGTCTGCGCGATCTCGTCCTCGTGCACCACGCCGACGGCGGCGAGGCTGCCCACGCCGTGCACGGTGACGAACGCGGAGAGCGCGATCCGCTCGACGTCGCCCTCGTACACCTCGCCCGTGCGCTGGCCGTCGGCGATCGTCGCGAACACCGGGGCGGCGACGCGCATCCAGGCCTCGTGCACCTCGTCGAGCACGTCGGAGTCCTGCTTGCTGGAGAGCATCAACGCCATCATCTCCGGCTCGCCGAGGGCGAACTCGACGCTGGCCCGGGCCAGCGCGGTCAGCCGGTCCCGGAAGGCGGCGCCGGGGCCGAGGTCGGCCTCGGCCAGGCGTGCGGTCATCCGGGCGAAGCCGGCCATGGCCAGGGCGTCGAGCAGCGTCCTGCGGTCCTTGAAGTGCCGGCTCGGCGCGGCGTGGCTGACGCCGAGGTCGCGGGCGAGTTCGCGCAGCGACAGGGCCGCCGCGCCGCGGTCCCGCAGAGTGCGCTCGGCCTGGTCGAGCAGCGCGGCGCGCAAGTCCCCGTGGTGATAGGAGCGGCTTTGCATGGTCAGCAGGATACGGGAGACGCGGCGCCGGTGTAGTCGTTGACAACTTTGTAGTCACCGTCTACATTCGGGGCCATGACCCGATGGACCGCACGCGATCTGCCCGACCTGTCCGGCCGCACCGTCATCGTCACCGGTGCCAACAGCGGCATCGGCCTGGCCGCCGCCCGCGCGCTCGGCGGCGTCGGCGCGCACGTCGTGCTCGCCGTGCGCGACCTCGACCGGGGACGCGCCGCCGCCGCGAGCGTACCCGGCAGCAGCGAGGTGCGCCGGCTCGACCTGGCCGATCTCTCGAGCGTGCGCGCGTTCGCCGAGGGCTGGGACCGGGATGTGGACGTCCTGATCAACAACGCGGGGATCATGATGGTCGCCGAGGGACAGACCGCCGACGGCTTCGAGCGGCAGTTCGGCACCAACCACCTCGGCCACTTCGCGCTGACGAATTTGCTGCTGCCGCGCGTCACCGACCGGGTGGTCACGCTGTCCTCGCGCGCCCACCAATGGGACAAGGGCCGGATGTACCTCGACAACCCGAACCTGACCGGCAACTACTCGCCGACCCGCGCGTACGCGCAGTCGAAGCTCTCGAACCTGCTGTTCACGGGCGAGTTGCAGCGTCGGCTGACGGCTGCCGGGTCGCCGGTCCGGGCGTACGCCGCGCATCCCGGCTACGCGGCCACCTCGCTCCAGTCGCACGCCGCGAGTCCCCTGGCCAACCTGATGATGAAGTTCGGCAACGCGGTCATCGCGCAGAGCGCGGAGGCGGGCGCGCAGCCCACGCTCTACGCGGCGACGCAGGACCTGCCGGGCGACACCTTCGTCGGCCCGAGTGGTTTCGGCGAGATGCGCGGCGCGCCGAAGGTGGTCGACCGCTCGGACGCGGCGAAGAGCACCGAGACCGCCGCGCGGCTGTGGACGGTATCCGAGGAGATGACCGGCGTCGGCTTTCCGCTCACCGCGCTGACACGATAGGTCACTCCCCCAGGACCTTGCGGCCCGCGAGCTCACTCGTCAGGTGCGCGTAAACGATCGTGTTGCCGAGGTACTCGTGCGTCTTCTTGTCGAAGTCGCCGCCGCAGGTGATCAGGCGCAGCGAGGGGTACGGCGTCGGCGCGTAGACCTGGTCCGTCGGGAAGTCGGACTTGAGCGCGACTTCGACCTCGTCGATGGTGAACACGGCCGTCGAGTGGTCCGCTCGGACGACGTCCACCTGCATGCCGGGCTTGGCGAGGCCGAGGTAGAAGAACGCGCCGCGGTAGTCGGACATCAGCGACGAGTCCACGTGGGCGTCCATCACTGCCGCGCCGTCTTGGCCCGGTGCCGGACCCTCGTCGTACCAACCGGCGACCTTGGCGTTCGCGAGAGGTGGGGTGCCGATCGTGCCGTCATCGTTGACACCCACGGTGATCACGTCGGCCTGCAGGTTCACGGCCGGGATCGAGATCTGCTCCGGCATCGAGTAGGGCATCGGGGCGAGCGGGTTCAGCGTCGCGCCGCCCTTGCTCTTTCCCTTGCCGACGCGGGTCGCGAACGTCGGCAGCTTGCCGAGCACAGCGGACGCCGGACGCGGCGGCCCGCCGGTCACCGCGTTCGCCTGGCAGAGTTCGGCGACGCCCGCCGAGACGAGCACCACCGCCGCCAGGACCAGCACGCGGTTCCCGCGCGGTGCCACGTGTGCTGCGGTCTCTTGCGGCGCCATCGGCTCACTCCCGGACGGGGATCACTCGGACCTCGGAGTGCTTCCCCGCTCGACTGACGGCTCATCAGACAGTGCGCCGAACGATGGAACGAGGTCCCCCGGCGTCACACGAACGGCTTATGGTTCAACGAGGCGGCGAGCACCGCGACCTGGGTGCGCCGCTCCATCTCGAGCACGGTCAGCACGTGCGAGACGTGGTTCTTGATCGTCCGCTCGGACAGGCCGAGGCGGTCGCCGATCTGCCGGTTCGTCAGTCCTTGGCCGATCAGCGTGACGATCTCGCGGTCCGTCCCGCCGAGGTCCTTGAGCGGGTCCGCCTTGGCGATCTCCTGCCGCTCGTGTTCGCGCAGCACCGCGCCGTCGAGTCCGGCGAGCGAGCCGCCTGCCGCGAGCGTGCGCACGGCGTGCACGAGATCCGGGCCGTGGACCGACTTCAGCATGCAGCCCGCCGCGCCCGCCTGCATGGCGTCGATCAGCGCGTCGTCGTCGAGCGACACGGCCAGCATCAGGCACGCGGCGGGCTGCGGCTCGGTGCGGATGTGGCGGCACAGGGTCACGCCGTCGCCGTCGGGGAGGTGGAGGTCGAGAAGTACCACGTCGGGCCGCGTCGCCTGGATCCGGGCGAGCGCGTCCACCGCCCGGCCCGCCTCGCCGACGACCTCGATGCCGCCCTCGACCGCGAGCAGCGTGGAGATGCCGAGGCGCAGCAGTTCCTGGTCATCGACGACGAAGACCCTGACCGCTTCGACGGGGAATTCAATGGGCCCGACGGCCATCGCCGCCTCCTGTGCTCGACGCGCGTCCGCACCCGACCATGCAATACGTACCCGCATATCGTCAAGCTGACACGCTGCCCCGGGCCGGCCTCAATGCGCGGTCCAGCCGCCGTCCAGCACGAGCGTGGCTCCGGTCATATAAGACGAGTCGTCGGAGGCCAGGTACGCGCACGCCGACGCCACCTCCTCCGGCCTGCCGAGCCGGCCGAGCAGCGTGCGCTCCTCGAAATTCTTGCGCATTCCCTCGGGGTCCGAGGACGCGCCGATCACCTCGTGCAGCAGCTGCGTCGAGATCGGGCCCGGGCACAGCGCGTTGACCCGTATGTTCGCCTTGGCGTGGTCCGCCGCGAGCACCCGGGTGAGCTGCACGAGCGCGGCCTTCGACGTGCTGTACGCGGCCGGGCCCGGGGAGCCGACCAGCGCGAGCTCCGAGGACATGTTCACGATCGAGCCGCCGCCGCTGCGCTCCATCGACGGGATCGCGGCCTTCGCGCAGAGGAAGGCGCCGCGCAGGTTGACGCTCATCAGCTCGTCCCACCGGTCGCCGCTCCCCTCGAGCACCGAGCTCGCGCACTCGAAGCCGGCGTTGTTCACCAGCACGTCCACCCGCCCGAACTCGGCCTCGACTTCGGCGAACAGCGCGGCGACCGCGGCCTCGTCGCCCACGTCGACCTGGATGAAGCGGGCCGGGGAGCCGCTCTCGACGAGCATCCGAGCCTCGGTCGACGCGTCGAGCCGGTCGGCGAGCACCACTCCCGCGCCCTCCGCGGCGAAGCGCCCGGCCGTGGCCAGGCCTATCCCGCCCTTGGCGCCGGTGATCACGGCGACTCTGTTGCTCAAGCGCATGTGCTGCGTCCTCTCCGCGCCGCCGCGGGCGCCGGATCGGTGTATCGGTGTGGGTTGGGAGGGGCGGGTCCTCGAGGAGGGCGTGGTGGTTCTGCCGTCGGTGCTTGCCAGTCACGATAACCGCACTCTGCGCTTCCAGGGCGCGGGTAAGCCCCCTCTGACCTGCCGCCTACTACACCGAACCGCTTTCCCCGCCCACCTTGTATCCGGGAACCGACGGCCAGCGCACGATCAGCACGACGCTCTCGCTCTCGGCCACCCACGAGTGGTCCACGCCCTTGCCCCACACCACGTAGTCCCCCGGCTCGGCCAGCAGCGCATCGCGGTCCGGAAAGCGCAATCGGAACCGCCCGGAGATCAGCACCGCGACCGCCTTGCGCGACTCGCCGCGCACCCACTCGGCGCGCTCCTCCCCCGCCGGGTGCACGGCCCACTTGATCTCGACCTCGTCGCTGTGCCGCGGGTCCTCGGGCGGGAGGAAGTGCCCGAGCAGCCAACCGGCGTTCAACGGTGCGTCCGCGGACGCCCGTCCCGTATAGACCTCGTCTGCCACACCGCGCAGGCTAGCGCAGCGGCGTGAGCCGAGCGCCCGGACGTGAAATTCCGGCGATCTTCCGAACGCCGCGTTATGGTGCTGGCATGCTCGCTCCGCCCAAGGGCCTGACAGAGGAAGCGCTGGCCGCGGCGCTCGCACGCGGTTGGGGTATCGAGGTGGCGGGGCTCGAGTACCGGGCCCTCGGCTTCGGCAGCCACCACTGGGAGGTCGTCGAGGCGGGCGGGGGGCGCTGGTTCGTGACGGTCGACGAGCTCGCCCGGCGGCGCAGCGTGGAGGGCGAGACGAACGCTCAGGTCCAGGCGCGTCTGGCGGCGAGCGTCGGCGCCGCGCGGGCATTGAAGAACTCGAGTACGCGGTACGAGTTCATCGTCGCGCCGATCCCCTCGCTCGACGGCGCGGCGCTGCTGTCGGTCGGCGAGTGCTTCTGCACGTCGGTATATCCGCTGCTGGAGGGCGAGAGCTTCAGCTGGGGACCGCTTCGGCACGACGACCAGCTTGGCGCGGTCCTCTCGATGCTGATCGACCTTCACAGCGCGCCGCTCGGGCGGACGTTGGGCGCTGCGCAGGAGGACTACCGAGTCCAGCGGCGTGACGAGCTTGAACGGGCGTTGGCCGAGGGTGCCGACGTCCCTGACCGCGGACCGTACTCCCGCGCAGTCGCCGCGCTCATCACCGGAAACGCCCCGGCACTGAGCGCGGTGCTGCAGAAGTACGACGAACTCGTCGCCGAAGCAACGCCCTCCGCGCCGCGCGTCCTGACCCACGGCGAACCGCACGCGGGGAACACGATGCTCACCATCGACGGCTGGAGGCTCATCGACTGGGACACGGCCGCCCTCGCACCGCCCGAGCGCGACCTGTGGAACCTCGACCCCGGCGACGGCTCCGCCTTCGGCAGTTACGCCGAGGCGACCGGATACCAGCCGCGACCCGCGTTGATCGAGCTCTACAAGCTGCGCTGGGATCTCAACGACGTCAGCCTCTTCGCCGCCGAGTTGCGCGGGGAGCACATCGAGGACGCGAACACGACGATGAGCTGGGAGAACGTGCAGGGCGTCGTGCGCAGCCTGGCCGGGTCAGTCGCGCTGCCGTAGCCGCACCGATGCCCGCTGACCGGATCGTTCCGCTCCCCGACTGGATTCGATCTACCGGCACACGGCCTGCGGCGCCGAGAATCGTCGCATGTCCTCAAGAGCATTGATCGTCATCGACGTCCAGGAGTCCTTCCAGCGCTCGCCGCTGTGGAGCACGATCTCCAACCCCGGCATCGTGCACGACGTCAACCGTCTCGTGCGGCACGCGCGCGAATCGGGCGACCTCGTCGTGTGGGTGCTGCACTCCGAGCCCGGCAGCGGCGGGTTGTTCGATCCGGCCTCGGGGTTCGTTCGCTACCAGGACGGACTCGCGCCCGAGCCCGGCGACCCGGAGGTCCGCAAGACCTCGCACAACGCCTTCACCACGACGAATCTCGGCCAGATCCTCACCGAGAACGGCATCCGCTCGGTCGCCGTTTGCGGGATCCGCACCGAGCAGTGCTGCGAGACGACCGCCCGGCTCGCCGCCGACCTCGGGTACGAGGTCACCTTCGTCACCGAGGCGACGGCCACCAACCCGATCCCGCACCGTGCACTGCTGGAATCCCTCGAAGACCCCGGCACGCTGACCGCGGAGCAACTCCTCGCGGACCCACGCACGCTGCCCGCCGAGGCCGTGATCGAGCGGGTCGAGTACGCGCTCGCCGGCCGGTTCGCCGGGATCGCGACCGTGGACGAGGTCGTGTCCGGCGCACAAGCGGAGGCCGGAGTACGCTGACCGGATCGTGAAGGTCGCTTTCCTGCTTCTGCCTCGGCTGCACCTGCTGGACCTCGCCGGTCCGGCCCAGGTGTTCTCCACGGCCGCCGGTTTCGGCTATCCGTATGAGTTGTCGTATGTATCCGAGCGGGAAGACGTCATCACCGCGCAGGGTTTGCGCCTGCGCGGTGACACGACGTGGCCCGAGCTCACGTCCGAGGACCTGATCCTCGTGCCCGGCGGCGGCAGCCCGACGCTCGCCGTGGGGCCGAAGCCGCAGGGTTCGACGCTGGATCGGCTCGTCGCGCACCACGCGGCCGGCGGCTCCGTCGCGAGCGTGTGTTCGGGTGCGGACGTCCTCGGCCAGGCCTGCCTGCTCGACGGCCGCCGCTGCACGACGCACCACGAGCTGCAGGACGAGCTCACCCGCCGCTATCCGCGCGCCCGGGTCGAACGCGACGTCCTGTTCGTGCTCGACGACCGCGTCGTCACCTCCGCCGGAATCGCGAGCGGCATCGACCTCGCGCTGCACCTCGTCGCGATGGGCCACGGACCGGCAGCCGCCGCGCGCGTCGCCCGCGACATGGTCGTCTACGCGCGGCGCACCGGCGACGAGTCGCAGAGCAGCGCGATGCTCAGGCACCGCTGGCACCTGCGCGACGCCGTGCACCGCGCGCAGGACCGCATCGACGCGCGCTACGCCGAACCGCTGCGGCTCGGCGATCTGGCCACGGTCGTCGGCGTCAGCGAGCGCACGCTGACCCGGCAGTTCGTCGAGAGCACCGGTCTGACCCCGCTGCGCTACCAGCAGATGCTCCGCCTCGAGCGCGCCGAGCACCTGATCGGCCACGGCGCGACGGTCGAGGCCGCGGCTCACACCGTGGGTTTCGCGGACGCCCGGATGCTGCGCAGACTCCGCTCGCGCTCCCCCTTGCTTTAAAAACTGATATCACTATGCTAGCCCTATAAGGACCCGCCATAGGGGGCGAAGGACGCTCCGGGGGTTCTTGAATCGAGGGCGGAAGTCATGAGCACACCGACAACGGGGACAGGGGCGGCGGGCACGGTCCCGGTGCGCCCGGCGGCGGCGCCGGTCAGCGAGCGCGAGCAGCGCAGCCTCGCGGGCATCCCCATCCTGATCCTGAGCATCGCGGTGATCGGCGGCGGCATCGCGCTGGTCACCTTCCACACCCCGGCCACGATCTGGACCGGGCTCGGCCTGATCGTGCTCGCCTCGATCACGCTCAAGGGCCTGTCCCCCGTCGCTCCCGGCGAGGCCCGGGTGGTCGCGCTGTTCGGCGGCTACCGCGGCACGATCCGGGAGACCGGCCTGCGCTGGGTGAACCCGTTCACCGTGCGGCGCGGCGTGTCCACCCGGATCCGCAACCACGAGACGACGACCCTCAAGGTCAACGACGCGGACGGCAACCCGATCGAGATGGCCGCGGTCGTGGTCTGGCAGGTGCTGGACACGGCCAAGTCGGTCTACTCGGTCCAGGACGCGCAGGACTTCGTCACCATCCAGGCCGAGACCGCCGTGCGGCACATCGCCGGGCTCTACCCGTACGACTCGCGCGGCCTCGACCGGATCTCGCTGCGGGACAAGGCCGAGGTGATCACCTCGCAGCTGTCCGCCGAGCTCGCGCAGCGCGTCGCGGTCGCCGGCGTGTCGATCATCGAATCACGCATCACGCGGCTGTCGTACGCTACGGAGATCGCGCAGGCGATGCTGCGCCGTCAGCAGGCCGACGCCGTCGTGGCCGCCCGCGAGCGGCTGGTCGAGGGCGCGGTCGGCATGGTGCGCGGCGCGCTGCGGCAGATCGCGGAGGAGAACCTGGTGGAACTGGACGAGGAGCGCAAGGCCTCGATGGTCAGCAACCTGCTGGTCGTGCTGTGCAGCGACCAACCGGTGGCGCCGATCGTCAATGCCGGGACGCTCTATCAGTGAGCTGCCATGCCTGAGCGTAAGAGCATCCTGCTGCGGCTCGACCCGGCGGTCCACGACGCGCTGAGCCGCTGGGCCGCTGACGAGCTGCGCAGCACCACCGCCCAGATCGAGTTCCTGCTCCGGCAGGGCCTGGCCCAGGCCGGTCGGCTGCCGCGCGAGGTCGGCGGCCTGCCGCGGCGCGGGCGTCCGCCGAAGGACGCCGCTGCCGCCGAATCCGGACAGCCTCCCGAAAATCAGCCCCAGGACACACCTCCGTCCTCCTGACCTGGCCTGTTCGACAGGCCGCCGCTCCACTGCGAGATAGTGAGCGGAGGGGAGTATTCCGTTCAGCTAACCATCAGCGATAGTCAGTGATTCGCCTATTACTGGGCGAAGCTCCCAGTCTGATCCGAACCGGGGTTCGGTGCTGGGTAGACGATTCCGTCCCGCCTTCACGGGGTTGCGCCACCTGCCAGGCACGCCTGGTCTTCCGGTCGGCTCCACGTCCGCTTTTCCGGTATCCGAGGCACTCCCGGCGACCGCCAGACTTGCGCCTGGGTTGTGTGACTTGCGTTTTACTGCTGTGGCACGTGATCGTCCGGCGGGTTTGGGTATCGCCCACCGGACGACACGACAATGCCACAGGGTGTCAGGTAGATGTCTACGCAACGTGAGACTCACTGAAAGACATCGCTTTCGCCGCCGCCGTAGCCTCGTTCACCTGGATCTTCTTCCTGTTCGGCGCGGTGCTGGTGTGGACGGCGTGGAAGCTGGTCGGCGGTAACGGCTCGGCCGACGAGGACTACCACGAGAACGCGCTGCTGCGCCGCGTCCGCCGCACCCGGCCGAGCACCGAGGGCTACCGCGGCACCCGGCTGACCGTGCACGAGGGCGGCCGACGCCTGGTGACGCCGCTGCTCGTGGTCATCGTCGCGATCGGCACGACCGACCTGCTGTTCGCCCTGGACTCGATCCCGGCGATCTTCGGCCTGACGAAGGACCAGTGCATCGTCTTCACCGCCAACGCCTTCGCGCTGATGGGCCTGCGGCAGCTGTACTTCCTGATCGGCGGCCTACTCAACCGTCTGATCTATTTGTCGTACGGGCTGTCGGCGATTCTGGGGTTCATCGGAGTGAAGCTCTTCCTGGAGGCGCTGCCCTCGGACGGCGTACGCACCCCACACATCTCGACGACGCTGTCCCTCGCCGTGATCGCCGGCGTCCTCGCGATCACGGCCGTGGCCAGCCTCTTCGTGGCCCGGCGCCGGGGACCGGTCCCGACATAAGATGGTGTACATGTCCACGAACATCCAACAGGAACTGCTCGCGCTCCTCGACTACGCGCACGGTCGACTGAACGGCCAGCTGAAGGACATGTCAAACGACGAATACCTGTGGGAGCCGGTGCCCGGCTGCTGGTCGGTCCGCCCGGGTGAGGACGGCGTGTTCCGCGCGGAGAAGACGTACCCGGACCCGCAGCCCGCGCCGTTCACGACGATCGCGTGGCGGCTGTGGCACATCGGCGGCGACTGCCTGCTGAGCTACAGCGACCGCTTCTTCGAGGGCACGGACCGCGACGTGCGCGAGTGGCCTGGAACGGTGACCGGCGGCGCTGAGGAGCTCAACCGCGAGTGGGCCAGATTCCGCGCCCACGTCGCATCCCTCGACGACGACGCGATGGCCGGCCGGCTCGGCCCGACAGCCGGCCGGTACGCCGACGACTCCTACCATGCGCTGGTGCTGCACGCCCTCGACGAGGTGATCCACCACACCGCGGAGATCGGCGTTCTCAGGGACCTGTACCGCCACCGCCGCCCCGACGGCAGTCTCCTGGCGTCCCCGGCCTGATCAGCGCGCTTCCCGCACTCCCGCCCAGTCCGGAAGCCGCTCGCACCGCGCCAGCCACTCCGCCGGAATCCCTGCGACGCCGGTCCGCGCCGCCACAATCCCGCCGACGATCGCGCAGTTCGTGTCGATGTCTCCGCCAACGCCGGCCGTGGCCCAGAAGGCGCCGGCGTAGTCGCGCGGGTGCTTGGCCACGACCCAGAGGCAGAAGGGCACGGTGTCCTGCGCCGAGACCTCGCGCCCGTTCCCCAGCGTCGCGGACGCGCTGCGCGGGTCATCGAGCGTCAGCAGTCTGATGGCGTTCCCGATCCCGTCCCGGACCAGTCCGGCGGGCGTCCACTCGGCGACCTCCCGCAGCAGTTCCGCGCCCTCAAGCTCGCCTCGTGCCGCGACGAGCGCCGCGGCCACGCCCACCGCCACCGCTCCGGCGACACCTTCGGGATGCGTGTGCGTGACCTCGGCTAACGCCGTCGCCTCGGCGACCACGCGCGCGACATCCAAGGTGCCCGCCTGCGCCGACACGCCGTAATACGCACCAAGCGGCGCGACCCGCATCGCAGCCCCGTTGCCCCAGGAGCCGCGCCCGTCCCAAGCCTCGGCGACCAGCGTCCGCCAGTCCGCCCCCTCCTGTCTGATCAGCCGCAGCATTCTGTTGACGCCCGGCCCGTACCCCCGGTCAAAGTTGTGATACGCCGCGAACGACGCGGCAAGCGCATCCTGATCGATCCGCTCGTACCGGTCCAGCACGGCGAAGACCGAGCAGGCCATCTCGGTGTCATCGGTCCAGTACCAGGGGTTCGGCGGCAGCCTCCGCGCGCAGAGTGCGTCAAGGTTCGAAGGTACGAAGAAGCAGGATCCGATCGCGTCGCCCACGGCCAGGCCGCGCAGCGACGCGACGGCGGAAGCACGACGGTCGTTGGTCATGCGCACGAGTCTCGCACAGCGGCGCGAGCGGACGATTAGGCTGAACGAGTGGGCGAACAGTGGGATGAGCGGGCCGCGGGGGTGCTGCGTCTGCCGTCGGGACGGCTCGTGCGCGGGCGGGGGCTGCGAGCGGCGATGAGCGGCGGGCCGGAGCCTGAATACGGGCTCTACCTTCTGGGACGACGGCCGCCGGTGACGGATTGGGAGTCGGCGTGGCTGCGCTGGCCCGACTTCTGGCTGCCGACTGACCGGGAGGCGGCGATGACTGTGGTTCGCGATGTGCGAGAACGCGCGGCTACGCAACGGGTCGAGGTCGCCTGCGGCGGCGGGCGGGGTCGGACAGGGACGGTGCTCGCGTGCCTCGCGGCGCTCGACGGATTGTCGGGGGACGCAGCGGTGGCTTACGTCCGGGCACGTTACGACCGTCGTGCGGTCGAGACTCCTTGGCAGCGGCGGTTTGTGCGGAGATTCGCCGCAGACGCAGGTCGTGCCCTGCCTTGTGGTGTGGTCGGTCGGGGTGGTGTTCGCCGGTCGCCTCGGTGACCGGGCGTTGATCGCGAGCTCGCCCGTGATCGGCTGCACGACTCGACGAGACGCGACCGCTCACTGATCACTGCCTTGTTCGCCGGCCGTGTTGTCTGCGTGCCGTTACCAATATCGCCGCTGCGCGCCTGTCACATTCAAGCGTCGCCCGGCCCGCGCTGTTGCTGACGCCTGTTCCGGCGTCTCGCTTCTGTCTTGTGTTCAGTCCTGAACGTCAAGGTCAACGTCAACTGCTGCCTCCGGCGGGCACCTCCCTCGGAGAGCCGTCCTGGTCTGTCGGGTTGGGGTTTCGGGGTGGTGGGGTTGGGGTGATGTTCTCTCCTCGGTCGGGCACCTAAAGGCGATCAGGAACCTGCCGGTGGGCGCAACCGGCGACGGCTCGCGCTATTACTGGGGTTGGTGGCTCGCCGGTTGCGCCCACCGGCAGAACCCTGATAGGGCTTCGCCTGCCCGACCGAGGAGAGAACACCACCCCCCGGCCACGCCTGTGTGCGCTGCGCTCGGCTGTCAAATCCCGCATCGGCGTGCGGTCCGAATGCGGGATTTCACATCGGCGGTCGGGTGTGCGTGTTTCCCTTGCCTGGTCAACGGTTCGCGGGCATCGAAGGTTCCTGTATTTTCGTGCTGTTTTTGATGGAAATATGCTGTTTTTGTCGGATCCTGTTGCTATACTTGAAGTAGCAGATCAGGCACGGATAGTGATGGGCGGGGTTGGGGATGGATCAGGGGATGCGGGAAGGCCTGGAAAGCCTGGCGGCAGCGGCGCGCGAGGCGATCAGCC
>Ga0302314_10009294_pt1 | contig 17413 bp, 14 predicted proteins | sample III_Palsa_N2_3_FD_200533 | JGI IMG/M metagenome (GOLD analysis project Ga0302314, IMG submission 200533) | Peat permafrost microbial communities from Stordalen Mire near Abisko, Sweden - III_Palsa_N2_3 | ecosystem: Environmental > Terrestrial > Soil > Palsa > Peat permafrost | place: Sweden...
CAGGTCGGGCAGCCCGAGGTCGAGGATGACCACGTCGCAGCCGATCTGGGCGACCTCGCGCAGCGCTTCGAGCGCGGTGCCGACGCTGCGCACCGCGTGTCCCGCTCCGGAAAGGTGTCTTATCAGGGCGGATCGCACAAAGGGGTCGTCCTCGACCACCAGGACCGTTGCCATGGGGTGTGACGGTACGCCATTCGAGTGCCTGCGGAACACCCGTCGCAGGTCATACTGGGGCCCGTGCGGATGGGACTGGTGCGAGCGGGAGCGTGGGCGGCGGCCACGGCGGCGGCCGTGTCGGTGTCCTGGCTGGGCGTGCACCGGGTGCTCGGCGACACCTCGTACGAGCAGCCGCGGATGCTCGCCGCCGAGCCGGTGAGCGGCGCCTCGTCCGCGCCGCCGCTGCCCAGCGCGATCGCCACCCCGCCGCAGACGGCGAGCCGGACCCCGACCGGGACGGCAACGGCGACGCCGCCCCCGACGCCCTCCCCCAGCCCGACCCGCACCCCCGACTCGGGCCAGGGCGGCGGCGCCGACGCGACCGGGGGCCCCGGTGCGATCAAGGGCTACAACCAGCCGGGTGGGCGGATCGTGGTGGACATGGGGGCGACCTCGGCCGGCGTGGTCACCGCGATCGCCGACACCGGCTGGTCCGTGCACCAGTGGAACGGCACCGGCTACCTGCGGGTGGACTTCATGCAGGGCACGACCGACTCCATCTTCTATGTGACCTGGAACGGCCACGCCCCGCTCGTGCAGACCTGGCTCGCGACCGTCCCCGCCTCAGCCTCCGGCTGACCGCCGTCTGACGGCTGGTCACATTCTGATGCTCAGTCAAACACCTTGCCGGGGTTGAGCAGCCCCAGCGGGTCGAAGGCGGCCTTCACCCGGCGCTGCAACTCCAGTCCGAGCGGGCCGAGTTCGCGGGCCAGCCAGTCCCGCTTCAGCAGCCCGACGCCGTGCTCGCCGGTGATGGTCCCGCCAAGTTCCAGGCCCAGGGCCATGATCGCGTCGAAGGAGGCGCGGGCGCGCTCGGTCTGCTCCGGGTCGGCGGCGTCGAAGACCACCACCGGGTGGGTGTTGCCGTCGCCCGCGTGGCAGCAGGTGCCGATGACCAGGTCGAAGCGTTCGCCGATCTCGGCCACGCCGCGGAGCATCCGCGCCATCGCGGTGCGTGGCACGGCGACGTCGTCCACCATGGTCGTCCCCAACTGGTCCATCGCGGTCAACACCAGCCGCCGGGCCTGGAGCAGCAGGTCGGACTCGGCGCTGTCGGCGGCCGGGACGACCTCGGTGGCCCCGGCGGCCAGGCACAGCTCGCCGGCTGCGGTCAGGTCGGCGGCCGGGTCCAGGGTGTCGAAGGCGACCAGCAGCAGCGCTGCCGTCGAGTCCGGAAGGCCCATGTGCGCAAGGGAGTTGACGGCCCGTACGGTGACCGTGTCGAGCAGCTCCAGCAGCGACGGGGTGTGTCCGGCCTCCATGATCGCGCAGACCGCGGCGCAGGCGGCGTCGGTGCTGGGGAACTCGGCGGCCAGCGCCAACTGCGGTGGCGGCGTGGGCTTCAGCGACAGCACCGCGCCGACGACCACGCCCAGGCTGCCCTCGGAGCCGACCAGCAGCCGGGTCAGGTCGTACCCGGCCACGCCCTTGGCGGTGCGCCGACCGGTCCGCAGCAGTTCGCCGTCGGCGAGCACCACGTCCAGGCCGATGACGTACTCGGCGGTCACCCCGTACTTGACGCAGCAGAGCCCGCCGGAGCCGGTGCCGATGTTGCCGCCGATGGTGCAGGACTCCCAACTGGACGGGTCCGGCAGGTAGCTGAGCCGGTACTTGGCCGCGGCCCGGGACAACTCGGCGTTGACGACGCCGGGTTCGACCACCGCGATCCGGTTCACCGGGTCGATCTCCAGGATCCGGTTCATCCGCACCAGCGACAGCAGGATGCAGCCGTCCACGGCGTTGGCCGCGCCCGACAGCCCGGTCCGCGCGCCCTGCGGGACCACCGGCACCCGAAGGGCGGTCGCGGTCCGCAGCACGTGCTGGACCTGCTCGACGGTGTCCGGGAAGACCAGCACGGCCGGGGTCCCGGCCGCACAGAAGCCGGCCATGTCGTGCCGGTAGGCGGCGGTGACGTCCGGGTCCACCACCACCGCGCCTTCGGGCAGCCCGGCCCGGAGCCGGTCCAGCAGGTCCTGCGTGTCGTCACTCATCGGTGTGCTCCTCGCGCCCACATGTCCACGGAGTCATGGAGCCATGGAGCCACGCCGTGAATCCCCGCGTCCAGGGATTCGCGGCGTGGCGGCGAAGCGGGCTCCTGGCTACAGGTTGCCCCGCAGCTCCTGCTCGCGCTCGATCGCCTCGAACAGGGCCTTGAAGTTGCCCTTGCCGAAGCCCATCGAGCCGTGCCGCTCGATCAGCTCGAAGAACACCGTGGGCCGGTCCTGGACCGGCTTGGTGAAGATCTGCAGCAGGTAGCCGTCCTCGTCCCGGTCGGCCAGGATCTTCAGCTCGCGCAGCTGCTCCAGCGGCACCCGGGTGTCGCCGACCCACTCGCCGAGGGTGTCGTAGTAGCTGTCCGGGGTGTCCAGGAACTCGACCCCGGCCGCCCGCATGTCGCGGACCGTGGCGACGATGTCGTTGGTCGCCAGCGCCAGGTGCTGCACGCCCGGGCCGCCGTAGAACTCCAGGTACTCGTCGATCTGCGACTTCTTCTTGGCCACGGCCGGCTCGTTCAGCGGGAACTTCACCTTCCGGCTGCCGTCCGCGACGACCTTGGACATCAGCGCGGAGTACTCGGTGGCGATGTCGTCGCCGACGAACTCCTTCATGTTGGTGAAGCCCATGACCTGGTTGTAGAAGGTCACCCACTCGTTCATCCGGCCCAGCTCGACGTTGCCGACGCAGTGGTCGACGGCCTGGAAGAAGCGCCGGGCCGGGGGCTCGGTGACCGGGCCGCGGGCGGCGTAGCCGGGCAGGTACGGGCCGTCGTAGCCGCTGCGGTCGACCAGGGTGTGCCGGGTCTGGCCGTAGGTGGCGATGGCGGCCAGCACCACCGTGCCGTGCTCGTCCTTGAGCTCGTGCGGCTCGGCCAGCGAGACCGCGCCGTGGGCGACCGCGTAGGCGTGCGCCGCGTAGACGTCGGGGACCTCGATGGCGAGGTCGGTGACGCCGTCGCCGTGCTCGGCGACGTGCCGCTCCAGGAAGGCGGCGCGCTCCCCGGCCGCCTTGATCACCGAGGTGAACACGAAGCGCGCGCTGCCGGACTCCAGCACGTAGGAGGCCGTCTCCCGCTCACCGGTCTCCGGCCCGGCGTACGCCACCAGCCGCATGCCGAAGCCGGTCGAGTAGTAGTGCGCGGCCTGCTTGGCGTTGCCGACTGCGAAGACGATGGCGTCCATTCCCTTGACGGGAAATTCATCGGTCATGGCGTCCTCCGGATGGACAGCGGTGGATGAGCGGCGGATGCGGGTACCGTCGCGCCGATCGCCGAGCTGCGCAACTGTGTCGGTAAACGCTGCACACGCTGTACCGAAGGACCAGTCGTCCGGCAGAATCGCTGGACAGACTGCACAGTCAGGAGGCCCGGTGACCGGAATCGACCAGCTCGACGCCGCACTGCTGTCCATGCTCGCCGAGGACCCGCGCCCGGGCGTGCTGGAGTGCTCCCGCCGGCTCGGGGTGGCCCGTGGGACGGTGCAGGCACGCCTCGACCGGCTGCGGGCCAGAGGGGTGATCCAGGGCTTCGCGCCGCAGCTGGACCCGGGCGCGCTGGGCTACCCGGTGACCGCCTTCGCGACGCTGGAGATCTACCAGGGCCAGGGCCCGGAGGTGCGGGCGCACCTGGCGTCGGTGCCGGAGGTGCTGGAACTGCACACCATCACCGGGCAGGGGGACATGCTCTGCCGGATCGTCGCCCGCTCCAACGCCGATCTGCAGCGGGTGATCGACCGAGTGGTGGGGTTCGACGGGATCGTCCGCGCCGCCACCGCCATCGCCCTGGAGAACCCGGTTCCGTACCGGGTGCTGCCGCTGGTCGGCGAGGCCGCCGCCGACCCGGGCTGAGCGGCGGCAGGGCTGAGCGGCGGCCGGGTTGAGCGGCGGGGCAGGCTGAACAGGGCTCAGGAGCAGGACGGGACCGCGCCGACGCCGGTCTGCAGCGCGTTCAGCGCGCTGATCGCGTCGTCCAGCGAGGTCACCGGCACCAGCCGGAGCCCGTGCGGCAGGCCCGCCTCGGCGTCCGAGCACTCGGCCTGCGGGACCAGGAAAACGGTCGCGCCGTCCCGGGCCGCCGCCTTGGTCTTCAGCGCCACCCCGCCGACCTGCGAGACCTGGCCGGAGCCGTCGATCTCGCCGGTCCCGGCGATGACCGCGCCGTTGGTCAGGTCCCCGGCCGCGCCCGGCTTGCCGGTGCCGTTGCCGTCCAGCTCGTCGATGATCCCCAGGGTGAACAGCAGTCCGGCGCTGGGGCCGCCGACGTCGGCCAGGCTGAGTTCGATCTTCACCTTGGACGGCGAGAGCTTGAGGTAGTCCAGCGCGGCCGTGGTCGCGTCCTGCTGCGAGTCGGTCATCTCCTGCTGGTTCAGCGCGTTCACCTGCGACACCGACTGCCCGGCCGGGTAGACCGCGGCCCGCGGCACCACCGCCTCGCTCGGGTTCGGCCAGGCCCGCAGCGCGGAGGTCAGCGAGATCGACTCCTGCGGCGGGGTGGCCGCGATGGTCACCATCCGCAGCTGCCCGCTGGTCTGCCGGAGCGGATGGCCGGTGATGGTGATCACCCGCTGTCCCTGGTAGACGCCCATGGTGTTCACGGTGATCCCGGGGTACATGATCGCGAACGGCAGCGGGACGAAGGCGGCCACCGCGATCAGCCCCAGCACCACCACGGCGCACAGGCTCAGCACCAGCGGACGGCGGGGAAGCGAAGACAGAGAGAACGACACACCCGGAATCCAAACACACCGACGGCCGTGCCTTCCCCCCGGCTCGCGGATTCACCGGCCCGGCAGCCGCCCGGCAAGGCCCCGGCGGCCGCCCCGCAGGGGATCAGCGCAATGCCTCGGCGACCTCCGTCGCCGCCTCGACCACCCGTGGGCCGACCCGCTCCGGGACCATCCCGCCCAGCATCACCACGCCCACGCTGCCCTCGATCCCGGGCAGCCCCAGCAGCGGCGAGGCCGCGCCGCAGGCGCCGGAGCGCTCGTCCGGGGAGCTGACCACGAAGCCCGGCTGCGCCCGGCCCCCCGACCCGTGCGTGCGGGCCCCGAGGATCGCCCGGCCGGCCGCGTTGTCGTCCAGCGGGTGTCGCAGGCCGGTGCGGTAGGCCACGTGGAAGTCGGTCCAGCTGGGCTCGACCACCGCCACCACCAGCGCGTCGCTGCCGTCCACCAGGGTCAGGTGCGCGGTCGCGCCCAGCTCCTCGGCCAGGTCGCGCAGGGCCGGCAGGGCCGCCTCCCGCAGCAGCGGGTGCACCCGGTGGGCCAGCCGCAGCACCCCCAGGCCCACCCGGACCCGGCCGCCGAGGTCGCGGCGGACCAGCCCGTGCTGCTCCAGCGTGGCCAGCAGCCGGTAGACCACCGTGCGGTTCACCGCCAGTTTGGACGCCAGTTCGGTCACGGTCAGCCCGCGCTCGGCGTCGGCGAGCAGTTTCAGGACCTTGACGCCTCGGTCCAGGGTCTGGGAGGTCTCGGCGGTCACCGCGGGGTTTCCCTTCCACCGGAATCGGGCCGACTGTTCCGACCGTGGCGGGTGACCCTAGTGACGCCGCACCGCTCTGCGGAAGTGGTTGTCCAGAATTCGGTCAGGATTGTTGTCTTCGGCCGGGGCAAGGCGGCGAAACCGGACAAACCACAGCGGCAACCGTTGCCGTTCCGAATCCGAACACACAGCAAGCTCCCAGGCTCCGGACACCCGGCAGGCTCAGCTGACCTTGGTGGCCCACTCCTGGATCTTCTTGATCCGCGCCTGTAGCTGCCCGGCGGTCGCCTGCGCGGTCAGCGGTCCGCCGCAGACCCGGCGGAGCTCGTTGTGGATGGTGCCGTGCGGCTGGTTGGTGCGGTGGTGCCAGGCGCCGACCAGCCCGTTCAGCTCCTTCCTGAGCTCCTGGAGCTGCTTGTGGGTGACCACCGGACGCTTCTCGGCCGGCAGCTCGATCAGGTCGGCCTCCTCGGCCGGCCTGGCCTTGCTGCGCTGGATCTGCCGGGTCTGCCGCTTCTGCAGCAGTATCTGCACCTGGTCGGGCTCAAGCAGGCCGGGGATGCCGAGGTACTCCTCCTCCTCCTCGGAACCGGCGTGGGCCTGCATGCCGAACTCATGGCCGTCGTACAGCACCCGGTCGAAGACCGCGTCCGACTCCAGCGCCTCCCAGGGCAGCTCGTCCATGCCGCCATCGGCCTCGTCCTTGGTCTTCTCGGCCTCGGCCAGCAGCGCGTCCTCCTGGTCGTACAGGCCCTCCTCGCCGCGCTTCTTCTTGTCCAGCACGTGGTCGCGTTGCAGTTCCATCTCGTTGGCGAAGGTCAGCAGCGTGGGCACGGAGGGCAGGAACACCGAGGCGGTCTCGCCGCGCTTGCGGGCACGGACGAAGCGGCCGACCGCCTGGGCGAAGAACAGCGGGGTGGAGATCGAGGTGGCGTACACGCCGACGGCCAGCCGGGGCACGTCCACCCCCTCGGAGACCATCCGCACCGCGACCATCCAGCGCTGACTGCCCTCGGAGAAGTCGGAGATCCGCTGCGACGCCTCGGCCTCGTCGGAGAGCACCACGGTGGCCTTCTCGCCGGAGATCTCGCGGATCATCTTGGCGTAGGCGCGGGCCACGTTCTGGTCGGTCGCGATGACCAGCCCGCCCGCGTCCGGGATGCCCTTGCGGACCTCGGTGAGCCGCTTGTCGGCGGCGCGCAGCACATTGGGCATCCACTCGCCCTGCGGGGCCAGCGCGGTACGCCAGGCCTGGGCGACGGCGTCCTTGGTCATCGGCTCGCCGAGCCGGGCGGCGACCTCGTCCCCGGCCTTGGTCCGCCAGCGCATGTTGCCGCTGTACGACAGGAATATCACCGGCCGGACCACATGGTCCGCCAGGGCGTTGCCGTAGCCGTAGGTGTAGTCGGCGACGCTCTTGCGGATGCCGTCGTCGCCGGGCGCGTAGCTGACGAACGGGATCGGATTGGTGTCCGAGCGGAACGGCGTACCGGTCAGCGCCAGCCGCCGGGTGGCCGGTTCGAACGCCTCGGCGCAGGCCTCGCCCCAGGACTTGGAGTCCCCCGCGTGGTGGATCTCGTCCAGGATCACCAGCGTCTTGCGCTGTTCGACCCGGTTCCGGTGCAGCATCGGATTGACCCCGACACCGGCGTAGGTGATCACGATGCCCTGGTAGTCGCGCGACAGCGGGCCGCTGCTGTAGCCCGGGTCAAGTCTGATCCCTATCCGCGCGGCGGCCTCGGCCCACTGCTTCTTCAGGTGCTCGGTCGGCGCGACCACGGTGATCTGCTGCACGGCGTGGTTGTGCAGCAGGTACGAGGCCAGGGTCAGCGCGAACGTGGTCTTCCCGGCGCCGGGGGTGGCGACCGCGAGGAAGTCGCGCGGCTCCTGCTCGACGTAGCGTTCCATCGCGGCCTGCTGCCAGGCGCGGAGCTTCCCGGCGGTGCCCCAGGGGGCCCGGCCGGGAAAGGCAGGGGACAGGTGGTGAGGGGTGGTCGCGGTACTCACGGTCTCCGGGGAGGGTCGGCGGCGGGGACCGGGCCGGGTCGGACCAGGCCGGTCGGACGGAGCTGTCGCCCAGGACCCGGGCAACCCGCCCAGCCTACCGGCGGACCCGGCCCGGCACCGGCACCCGGCTCAGCCGGATGCCGGACGGGCCCGGCCGGAGAGGGCGGTGCCGAGCAGGGCGACGACCGCCATGGTGGCGAAGATCCAGGCGAAGGCGGTGGTCGAGCCGGTGCCCAGGGAGCTGAACAGGACCCCGGCCAGAGCGGTCAGCAGGACGTTCCCCAGGGCGTCGCTGACCTGGAGCGAGGCCGAGTTCTCGCCGGTCTCGTCGGGGGCCGACAGGCCCAGCATCAGCACGCCCACCGAGGAGATGCTCATGCCCATCCCCGCGCCGCCGACCGTCCAGGCGCAGGCCACCACGGCGGCCGGAATGCTGTGCACCAGCGCCAGTCCGGCCCCGGCGATGGCGAAGCCCGACATGGTGAAACCGAGCTTGATCAGCAGCACCCGGTGCCGGTCCGCCCACGGACGGCCCTGGATCCAGGAGCCCAGCGCCCAGCTCAGGCCGCCGCTGGTGAGCGAGAGCCCGGCCAGCGTCGGGGACAGGCCGCGCTGGGTGACCAGCATCAGCGGGATGAAGGCCTCGGCGGCGAAGAAGGTCCCGGCCGCCAGGCCGCGCAGCAGGATCACCGTCGGCAGCCCGCGGGCGGCCCGCAGCGTGCCGCGCGGCAGCAGCCGCAGCACCGCCGGGACCAGCAGCGCCAGCCCGGCGGCGGCCGGGACCAGCGCCAGCAGGTCAAGCAGGTTCCCGGCGTACTCCAGCAGGCCCGCGCCGGCTGCGAGCGCCAGTGCCAGCAGGATCCGGCGGCGGTCCAGCGCCCAACTGCGCACCGAGTCGCCCCGAGCGGTCTCCTCCGCCTGGAGCCGGCGCAGTTGCGGCAGCATCAGCAGCACCGGGAGCAGCACCAGCGCCGGGATGGAGAGGAACACCCAGCGCCAGCCGAGGTGTTGGGTGATCGTCCCGGAGATCACCGGGCCGATGATCGAGGGCAGCACCCAGGCCGCCGAGAAGGCCGCGAAGACCGAGCCGCGCAGCCGTTCCGGGTAGGCCCGGCCGACCACCACGTACAGGGCCACGATCAGCAGCCCGCCGCCGAGGCCCTGCACCGCCCGTCCGGCGACGAAGATCCACATGCTCTGGGCGGTGCCCACGATCAGCAGGCCGACGCCGAAGGTGGCGATGCCGGCCGCCAGCGGCCCGAGCGGCCCGCGCTTGTCGGACCACTCCCCGGAGACCACCATCGCCAGCAGGCTGGCGGTGAAGTAGCCGGAGAAGGCGAAGGCGTACAGGCCGAGGCCGTGCAGGGCGCGGGCGGCCACCGGCATGGCCGTGTTGACCGCGGTGGCCTCGAAGGCGACCAGCAGCACGCAGGAGACGATGCCGATGGTCAGCGCCCGGTAGCGCCCGCTGAGCACGCCCCCGCCGCCGTCGCCTTCGAGGGGTGTCGGGACGGCGAGGTCAGCGCGCTTGGTGGAGCCGGGAGCAGTGGTCACCGGAGCAATGGTAAGGCCCAAACGCCCGGATCAACCCTGTCGGAAGACCGGTCCGCTCCAGGACCACGGACCTAGGCCCAGGGTGGGGCCCGGGGAGTCCGCCGGGAGAATTCGCGGAGGGAGTTGACGAATAGGGGGTGCATTCCCGTAGAGTGAATTCACCGGGCCAGCAGGGCTCGGGATGGTTCCCGAAGACAGGGGTGTTCTGATGGACAGGAAGGCCGTGCGCATCGCGCAGTCCGCCGCCTGCGTCAGCACCTGTACGACCGCGGCGTGTCGCTGTTCCGCCGCATCCTGTCAGACCCGCTGAGGGTCCTCTTCCAACCAGCTCCAACCAGACGCCCGTTCAGGGTGGTCTTCTGGCCGTGTGCCCGAGTGGTTCAGGGAACCGCCTGCAAAGCGGTGCACGCCGGTTCGAATCCGGTCATGGCCTCCAAGGGAATTCACCGAGAAATCGTGGACTCCTGTTTTGCCACGCCTTTCTCGGGAATTCCGGGGGGAATTCCGAGGAAGCTTCGGGGGGGAAAGAAAGGGCCCGGCCGCAGTCTGCGGTCGGGCCCTTTCCGCCGCTCTCGGCGGCCGCGCCGACTAGCCGGCGATGTCCTCGGACGGGATCGGCAGCCGGTTCACCGGGCGTCCGGTGGCGGCCCGTACCGCCGCCGCGATGGCGGCCGGGGAGACCGTGGCCGGGGCCGCGCCGACCGCCTTGGCGCCGAACGGGGCGACCACGTCCCGCTCCTCCAGCAGTGCGGCGATCCGGATGTCCGGGGCGTCCAGCGAGGTGGGCAGCCGGTAGCGGGTGAAGGACGGGTTGGTGATCCGGCCGCCCTCGCTGACCAGCTCCTCCATCAGCGCCAGGCCCAGGCCCTGGGTCGCCCCGGCCTCGATCCGGGCGGCGATCTGCTCCGGGTTCAGCGCCCGGCCGACGTCCTGGGCCACGGTCAGCTCGACCACCCGGACCGTGCCCAGCTCCACGTCCACGTCCACCACCGCGCGCATCGCGCAGAAGGCCAGGCCGACGAAGGCGTCGCCCTGCCCGGTCTCCGGGTCCAGCGCCTCGGTGGGGTGCGGGCGGCACTGCGCGGTCGCCCACAGGTCCTTGTCCTCCAGCGCCTGGAGCACCGGCATGCCGAGCACCCCGTCGTAGGAGGTGATCTTGCCGTCGCTGATGGTGAGCAGCTCCGGTGACATGCCGAACTGCACCGCCAACGGTTGCAGCAGCTGGTGCCTGACCATCAGCGCGGCCCGCTCCACCGCCCCGCCGGACACCCAGGTCTGCCGTCCGCGGGCGGACGGGCCGGCCGAGGGCTGGTCGGTGTCGACCGGCGCGATATAGACGTCGGTGACCCCGAGCACGTCCTGCACGATCTGCCGGGCCAGCGTGGCGAAGCCGGTGCCGGTGTCCACGGCGGTGCACATCACCGACGCCTGCGAGCCGGTCACCCGGACCGAGGCGGTGGACACCTCGTCCGCGCCCTCCGCGCCCAGCATGTGCACCATGCCCACGGCGTAGCCGATGCCGCGCCGCACCGCGGCCGGGTCGCCGGCTCCACCGGGGCCGCCGGGCAGCAGCCACTCGTCGTCGGGCTGGTCCACCGGCAGCGGCGGCAGCGGCTCGGCGGCCACCGCGTCCAGCAGCTCGCGGACCGGGGCCGGGCAGGTCACCGCCTGGCCGGTGGGCAGCAGGTCGCCGGTGGACATGGCGTTGCGGCGGCGGATCTCCAGCGGGTCCAGGTCCAGTGCCGCCGCCAGCTGGTCCAGCTGCGACTCGTAGGCGAAGCAGGTCTGTAGCGCGCCCTCGCCGCGCATCCGGCCGGCCGGGGGGTTGTTGGTGCGCACCGCCCAGGCGTCGACGAAGACGTTGGGCACCACATAGGGTCCGGCGGCCATCGCCGCCGCGGCCGCCAGCGCCTCGCTGGAGACGTCCGCGTACGCGCCGCCGTCCAGCAGCAGCTGCGCCTCGACCTTGACCAGGCGGCCCTCGACGTCGGCGTGGTGCCGGTAGCGCAGCAGCGCCGGGTGCCGGTGAGCGTGGGTGAGGAACGACTCCTCACGGGTCAGCGCCATCTTCACCGGGTGCCCGGTGCGGATCGCCAGCAGGCCCAGGGCCACCTGGAAGCCCACGTCCTCGCGGTCGGCGGTGGCCCCGGGCACGCCGCTGACCACCAGTCGGACCCGGTCGGGCTCCAGGCCGAGGCAGTACGCGGCCCGGTCCCGGTCGCCGTGCGGGTCGGTGCTGGCGACGTGCAGCTCGACGCCGCCGTCCGGGCGCGGCACGGCCAGCCCGGCCTCGGCGCCGATCGGCGCCGGGTCCTGGCGGCCGACCTGGTACAGGCCCTCGACCACGACCTCGCCGACCGCCTCCGGATCGCCGAAGCGCACCGGCAGGTGCCGGAACAGGTTGCCGTCCGGGTGGATCGGCGGGGCTGCGAAGGACTGCTCCGGGTCGGTCAGCGGCTCCAGCGGCTCATAGCCCACGACGATGGCGGCGGCGGCCAGCCGGGCGGTGTCCGGGTGGTCCGCGGCCACCGCGGCCAACGGCTCGCCGTGGTGCCGGACGATGTCGGTGGCGAACACCGGCCGGTCCTGCGCGATCGGCCCGCTGGGCGCGCCGTCCGGCACCCCGTCCGGGCCCGGACGCAGGTCGGCGGCGGTGACCACGGCGTGCACCCCGGGGATGGCCAAGGCCGGGCCGATGTCCACCGAGACGATCCGGGCGCACGGGTAGGGCGAGCGGGCGACCGCGCCCCAGAGCAGGCCCTCGGCCCACAGGTCGGCGGCGTAGGGGTAGATGCCCATGGACTTGGCCAGCGCGTCGGCCCGCATCGGCGAGGAGCCGAGGCCGTTCGCGGAGGGCTTCTGCTCCGGCAGCCGGGGGCGGGTGACGGCCGGCGAGGCCGCGGCGGGCGCGCCCAGCGCGGTGCCGGTGGCGCTGCCGGGGGCGCCCTGCGGCACGCCGGGCAGGGGGCCCAGCCGCTCGCCTTCGCTGTCGGGGGTGGTCATGCTCCGGCCTCCGGGGCGGCGGGGGTCTGCTGGTGCGGCAACAGGTAGCCGCCGGTGTCGCTACTGCCGTCCGGGTAACTGCCGTCCGGATAGAGGCCGGTGGTCGGCTGGTACTCGTACTGCGGCTGGTGCTGCGCGTGCGGCTGGTGCTGCTGGTCCGGCGGGCCCGGCTGCTGCGGCAGCCCGGCGTAGGCCGCCTGCTCGGCGTAGGCCGCCTGCTCGGGGTACGGCGGTTCGGCGTACGGCTGCTCGGGGTAGGGCTGGTCCGGGTAGCCGGGCGGGTACGGCTGCTGCTGCTCCGGCAGCTGCACCGAGGGCTGCTGCTGCGCCTGCGGCTGGGACAGCGCGGGCTGAGGCTGCGGTGGCTGAGGCTGCGCGGGCTGGGGCTGCGGCGGTGCTGCCTGGGGCTGCTGCTGTGGGGTCTGTGTCTGCTGCTCCGGGATGAGAGCGCTGCTCTCGCCGGTCTCGGTGTCGGCCTCGGCCTGCTCCGCGCGGGACCGCGCCACCGCATCCACCGCCGCCAGCGCCCCCCGGTAGCCGGTGCAGCGGCAGAGGTTGCCGCAGAGCGCCGCCCGGGACTCAAGCTCGGTCGGCTGGTGGTTGCGCTCCAGCAGGTCGTGCACGGCCATGGCCAGGCCGGGGACGCAGTAGCCGCACTGCACCGCGCCGCTCGCGGCCAGCGCCCGCTGCACGTCCGAGGCCGTGCCGTCCTCGGCCAGCCCCTCGACCGTGCGGATCTCGCTGTCCGCCGCCAGCGCCGCCGGGACCAGGCAGGCCGCCGTCAGCTGGCCGTCCAGCTGCACCGAGCAGGCTCCGCACTCGCCCTGGTCGCAGCCGCCCTTGGCCCCCGCCAGGCCGAGCCGCTCGCGCAGCACGTACAGCAGGCTCTCGCCGATCCAGGCGTCGGCCACCGGCCGGTCCACCCCGTTGACCCGCAGCGTGTACGAGGCGCGCGGCGGCTCATCCGTGCCGAAGCCGCCGCTCGCGGGCAGCGAGCCGGTCATCGCCGAGGTTGCCAGAAAGTCAGTCACGCGAGCGCCCTTCCGAGTGCGCGGCGGGCCAGAACTGCCACGGTACGACGCATGCGGCCGACCTGTGCCGCCGCCCCCCCGTCCGCGCCGCCGGGCGGCTCGGGGACGCAGGCCGAGGCGACGTACTCGCCGAAGGCGGCGGCGGCGGCCGGGTCTATCGCCCGGTCGCCGTCCCAGTCGATGCAGCCGGACACCCACTGCTCGGCCTCCAGCGGACGCAGCGGCACCGGGGCGACCGCGCCGACCGCGCAGCGCACCGCCCTGCGGCCCGGGTCCAGCACCAGCGCCACCGACGCGCTCGCCCGGGCCGGGCCGGTGCGGTTGGTGGCCTTCAGGAACACCTGCGGGGCGTGCAGCAGCGGAATCCGGACGTAGCCCAGCAGTTCGCCGCCGCGCAGCGGGTCAAGACCGGTCAGCAGGTGGCTCACCGGGACCTCCCGCGCGCCCTCCGGGCCGACCAGGGTGACCGTGGCCTCCAGCGCGGCCAGCACCGGCAGGGTGTCCCCGGCCGGGTCGGCGGTGACGATGTTGCCGCCCAGTGTCCCGGCGTTGCGGACCTGCGGCGGTCCGGCGGTGCGGGCGGCGGCGGCCAGCGCGGGCATCAGCGCGGCGAAGTCGGGGCGGCCCATCCGGGCGTGCGTCAGCCCGGCGCCGAGCTGCGCCGAGCCGTCCTGGTACTGCCAGCCGCGCAGCTCGTTGATCCGTCCCAGGCCGATCAGCGCCATCGGGCGCAGCAGACCGGCGTTGACCGCGCCCATGAGGTCGGTCCCGCCCGCCACCGGCACGGCGGCGGGCGAGGCCGCCAGTGCCGCGACGGCCTCGTCCAGCGAGGACGGGAGCATGATCGTTTGGTTCACCTGTGTCCCACCGAGCTCGGATTGCACACACCGCTGCCGCTTCTCGCCCGTACGGTACGTGGAAACGCGCCGCACTCGCACCCCGCGAGTTGCGGTGGGGCAACTGTGACACACCTCGGCGCGGACGTGATCCCCTCCCCCACCAGCGAGTTGGCGACTGTTTCAACGGTTTTGCCCGATTTGACGCAGACCTCGGCGCAGCTCAGACCTCCGGCGGCAGACCCTCGGCCGGGCGTCCGGCGACGCCCGGGCGGCGCTGCCAGGGCAGCGGTCCGGCGGCCGGGCGGTACTCGACGCCCAGCGCGTCCAGCCGGTCGTAGTGGGCCGCCATCCGCCGCTCGAAGTCCGGGTAGTCCCGCTCGGCCGGCTCCTGCGGCAGCTGCGACCAGGCCACCTCGGCGAAGGCCGCGAGCCGGGGGAAGGCGTGATAGTCCACGTCGCGGCCGTCGTCCATGAACTCGGTCCACAGGTTGGCCTGAGTGCCGATCACATGCGCGGCGGCGGTCGGGTCGGCGCGCAGCGCGGGCGGCAGCGGCTCAAACCGGTAGACGTCCTCCAGCGTGCGCACCCAGGCGACCGGCACCGGCTCGTCCGGGCCCGGCGCCTGCCGGAAGTTCAGGTAGACCTGCTGCTCGGGGCACATCACCACGTCGTGCCCGGCCTGCGCGGCGGTCACCCCGCCCTGGTACCCGCGCCAGGAGGACACCGTGGCCCCGGGAGCGAGTCCTCCCTCCAGGATCTCGTCCCAGCCGACCAGCCGGCGTCCGCGCGCGGCCAGCCAGTCGTCGAAGTGGCGGATGAACCAGCTCTGCAGTTCGTCCTCGTCGGCCAGCCCGAGCTGCTTGATCCGGGCCTGGGCGGACGGGCTGGCCCGCCACTGCTCCTTGGGGCACTCGTCGCCGCCCAGGTGCACGAAGGTGGCCGGGAAGATCTCCAGCACCTCCTCCAGCACCTGCTCGTAGAAGCGCAGGGTGGAGTCCTCGACGTTCAGCACGTTGGCGTTGACGCCCCAGTCGGTCCAGGTGCCCAGCGCGGCGGTGTCCACCACGTCGTGGTTGCCGAGTTCGGGGTAGGCGGCGATGGCGGCCTGGGCGTGGCCGGGGATGTCGATCTCGGGGACGACGGTGATCTGCCGGTCGGCGGCGTAGGCGACGATCTCGCGCAGGTCGTCCTGGGTGTAGAAGCCACCGTGCGGACGCTCGTCGCGGCGCGCGGACGACAACTGCTCGGGGGTCAGCTGCGCGGCCTCGGCGTCGCCCTCAAGGCCCAGTGCCAGGCCGCCCCGGTAGCCGACCATGGAGCGCTCCCGCCAGCCGCCGACCTCGGTCAGCCGGGGGTAGCGCTTGATCTCGATCCGCCAGCCCTGGTCGTCGGTGAGGTGCAGGTGCAGCACGTTCAGCTTGTGCCCGGCCATCAGGTCCAGGTAACGGAACACCTCCGCCTTGGGCAGGAAGTGCCGGGAGACGTCCAGCATCAGCCCGCGCCAGCCGAACCGGGGCCGGTCCCGGACGGTGCCGCAGGGCACGGTCCAGCCCTCGCGCTTGAGCGGGGCCCGCCGGTACGCCTCCGGGCCGAGCAGCTGGCGCAGCGTCTGCGCACCCCAGAACAGCCCGGCCGGGTCACCCGCGGTCAGCCGCAGCAGCCGCGGCCCGACCTGGAGCAGGTACTCCTCCGCCCCCAGCGCCGGATCGAGCGCCAGCTCGATCCCGGTCGCGCCACCCTCGCCGCCGGCATCGACCGCGCCACCATCGCCGACCGCACCGCCCGCGCCGGGCAGCAGCGGGAACCCGGTGGCCGCGCCCAGCGTGGACCGGAGCCAGCTCGCGGCGCTCTCGGCTCCCGGCCCGACGCTCAGCCAGGTGTCCGCGGCCAGCCCGAAGGAACCGGGCTGAGCTGGGGCTTCGAAGGACAGCGGGGCAGGAATGAGGTTCATGGGACGCCATCCTGCCCCGCTGTGCGCCATTGGTCCAGACCTATGGCCGGCGGCAGCCGTACCGGTCCGGCCCGCCGCGCGACTACTTGTCCTTGCCGCCCTTGCCACCCTTGCCGTCGCCCCCGCCGCCGTCCAGGCCGTCGAAGATCTCCTTGCACATCGGACAGACCGGGTACTTCTTGGGGTCTCGTCCGGGCACCCAGACTTTGCCGCACAGCGCCACGACCGGGGCGCCGGAGAGCGCGCTGTCCATGATCTTGTCGCGCTTCACGTAGTGCGCGAACCGCTCATGGTCGCCGTCCCCGTGGGACGTCTGGGGGACCGGCTCAACGAGAGTGCCGGTGTTGCCGCCGCGCTCCGGCTCGTACTGGGGCTCAAGGGTGCTCATGGCATCCAAGTCTAGGACGCCCCGCCGACCACGCGGAGGCCGCCGCCGAGACCGGTGCGTTTCAGCCCCTCAGTTCAGCGACGGGTCGTCCGGATAGGTGGCCACCAGCGCCAGCTCGCCGCGCTGCCTGCGCAGCACCGACCGCCACAGTCGCTCCGGGTCGGGCGCGGAGACGTCCCCCGGCTCGGACTCGACCAGGTACCAGATGCCCTCCAGCAGCTCGTCCTCCAGCTGCCCGGGGGCCCATCCGGCGTAACCGGCGAAGATCCGCAGCGAGCCCAGCTCCGGGGCCAGCAGCTCCGGCGGGGCCTCCAGGTCGACCAGGCCGATCGCCCCGTGCACCCGCCGCCAGCCGAGGAACTCCCCGACCGGCCACTCGCCGGGCACCACCGCCAGTCCGAGCGCGGAGTCCAGCGCCACCGGTCCGCCCTGGAACAGCACGGCCGGTGCGCCCGCCAGCCCGCCCCAGGTCTCCAGCACCGCGCCGACCTCGACCCCGGTCGGACGGTTCAGCACCACGCCCAGGGTGCCCTCGGCGTCGTGGTCGAGCAGCAGGACCACGGCACGGTCGAAGTTGGGATCGGTCAGCGCGGGCGTTGCCACGAGCAGGCTGCCCGCCAGGGAGACGGCCTCGGTCATGGCAGAAATGATCCCGCAGATCGCACCGGAGGGGTAACCGAAGCGGTCGCCGCGCCGCCGGCGGCGGTCCTCCGGTTGCCTGGCGGGCCCCAGCGTGAGAGCTTCACCACACGACCAATCCCCCCGCCCCTCCTGCCCGGTCCGGCCACCCCCGCAAACACTCGCAGCGCCCGGGAACCGCCACGGTGCGCATTACCATCTTCCTTGGTGCACCCCCCTCGGTGCCGTTCCCCGGTGTCGGAACGTGATGTGTGCGCCGGACACCGCCCCGCCCCCCCCCCCAACCCCCCCCCGGTACCCGGAAAAATAA
>Ga0302314_10009295_pt1 | contig 17412 bp, 16 predicted proteins | sample III_Palsa_N2_3_FD_200533 | JGI IMG/M metagenome (GOLD analysis project Ga0302314, IMG submission 200533) | Peat permafrost microbial communities from Stordalen Mire near Abisko, Sweden - III_Palsa_N2_3 | ecosystem: Environmental > Terrestrial > Soil > Palsa > Peat permafrost | place: Sweden...
CCCGGCCTTCACCAGGCTGATGAGCTTGGTGTACGACCGGATGACCAGCTGGAAGCGCTCGTCGGTGTCGTTGTCGTCGCGGCGGGCGATCTTGGTGCGCAGGTGGGTGGCGACGATGTCCTGCAGTACGGCCCCCTGGATGGCCATGGTCTTGTTGCCGCAGCCTTCCAGGATGAGCTCGTGGAAGCGGTAGGTCAGGCTGGACCAGACGTACGGGTCGGGAATGAACGGCTTCTTGACCGCGACCTCGGCCTTGAGCTCGTCGACCACCTGGGTTAGCTTCTCGAGGTCCTCGTCGGTGCGCCGGAGCGCGAGCAGCCGGGCGCACGGGGGCTCGGAGATCATCCGGGCCTCGTAGACGTCATTGATGGTGGCGCCCTGGATCTGCAGCAGCAGGCCGACGTAGCGCGCGGCGACGGAGGCGTCGGGCGCGACCACCCGGGCGCCGCCGCGGCTGCCCCGGCGGACGCTGATGAGCGTTTCCGCCTCCAGGATGCGGAACGCCTCGCGCAGGGTCGGGCGGGACACGCCGAACTGCTCCATGAGCTGGCTTTCGGCCGGCAGCGTCTCGCCCGGCTTCAGCTCGCCGCGGACGATCTGGCGCCGCAGGTTGGTGGCGATCAGCTCGCCGGTCTTGGGCGCCCGGACGATCGTCCCGATCCGAGCAGGCGAGTTGCTTACCGTAGTCACGGCATTATCATATCCATCACACTCTCTAAAAGAGCGAACCCATGCGATTAATTGTCCTGAGGCAACGGCATCGTTACTTGGCCCCCTTGGGGGTGAAGCGCAGGGCGCCGTCCAGCCGGATGGTCTCGCCGTTGAGGTAGACATTCTCGGCGATGTGCCGGGCGAGCTGGGCGTACTCGTCGGCCCGGCCCATCCGCTTGGGGAACGGGACCGCCGCCCCCCAGTAGGCGTCGAGCTGCTCCGGGTCGGCGTCGCGGAAGGCCGGAGTGAGGAACGTACCGGGCGCGATGGTCACCACCCGGATCCCGGCCGGGGCCAGATCGCGGGCCAGCGGCAGCGTCATCGAGACGATGCCGCCCTTGGCCGCGGCGTAGGCGGCCTGGCCGATCGTGCCGTCGTAGGCGGCGATAGAGGCGGTGTTGATGATGACGCCGCGCTCGCCGTGCTCGAGTGGCTCGGTGGCGGCGATGGCCGCCGCGGCCAGGCGGTCGATGTTGTACGTCGCGGCGAGGAAGATGCCGATGACCTTGGTGAACGACTCCTGCGGGGCCGGGCGGCTCTCCCGGTCGAGGGTGCGCGTCCCGCCGCCTCCGCCGTGGGCGACGACGGCGATCCGCAGCGGGCCGAGCCCGGCGGCCGCGTCGACCGCCCGCTGCACGCTGTCGGAATCGGTCACGTCGGTCCGCACGAACACGGCGCCGTCGCCGAGCTCGTCGACCACGGCCTTGCCCTTGGCCTCGTCGAGGTCGCTGACGACGACCCGCGCGCCGGCCGCGTGCAGCCGGCGGGCGGTCGCGGCGCCGAAGCCTCCGCCGCCGCCGGCGATGAGCGCCACCGCTCCCTTGATCTCCATCGTTCGCCTCTCGACTGGCCGGCCGGATGACGGCTCCTGATGGAGCTGTCATAGTTAGCTAATTGCACTATACTAACCGACTGTGAGAGACCAAGGCGAGGGACGGCGATGAGCGCTTCCGGCGGCCGCGCCGAACACGACGACCTTCGCCAGGTCGTCCGCCGGTTCCTGGCCGAGCGTTCGCCGAGCAGTGAGGTCCGCCGCCTGATGGAGGCGGGGGAAAGCCGCGACGACGCGGTCTGGGCGCTGCTGGCCGGCCAGCTCGGGCTGACCGGGATCGCCGTGCCCGAGCGGTACGGCGGGGCCGGCTACGGCCCGGTCGAGCTCGGCCTCGTGCTCGAGGAAATGGGCGGCGCGCTGCTGGTCGCGCCCTACCTCGCCACCGTCGCCCTGGCCGGCCAGGCCCTGGCGGCCTCCGGCGACGAAGACGCCATGGCCCGCTGGCTGCCCGGCATCGCCGACGGATCGCTCACCGCCACCCTCGCGATCGCCGAGGACTCCGGATCGTGGGACCTGGCCGAGGTGACCGCGACCGCCGAGCCGTCCGGCTCCGGCTGGGCCGTCACCGGGACCAAGCGCTACGTCATCGACGGCGACCGCGCCGACCTGCTGCTCGTGGTCGCCCAGGCCCCCGACGGTCCCGGGGTGTTCGCCGTCGAGCGCGGTGCCGCCGGTGCCGCCGGCGTCGACTCGGGCCGCCTGGACACCCTCGACCTGACCCGCGCCCTCGCCTCCGTCACCCTGCGCGAGGCAAAGGCCGTCCGGGTCGGCGCCGGCCAGGACACCGCGGCCTGGCTGTCGCGGGTGCGGGACCTGGTGCTGGCCGCGCTGGCGGCCGAGCAGCTCGGCGGGGCCACCCGCTGCCTGGACCTGTCGGTCGGCTACGCCAAGGTCCGCGAGCAGTTCGGCCGCCCGATCGGCTCATTCCAGGCCATCAAGCACAAGTGCGCGAACCTGCTCCTGGACGTCGAGTGCGCCCGGTCCGCCGTCTACCACGCGAGCGAGGCCGTCGCCGGGGGAGACCCGGACGCGCCGCTGGCCGCGGTCCTCGCCTACGTCTACTGCTCGCGGGCCTTCACCCAGGCCGCCAAGGAGTGCATCCAGGTCCACGGGGGCATCGGCTACACCTGGGAGCACGACGCCCACCTGTACCTGCGACGGGCCAAGTCATCGGAGCTGCTGCTCGGCCCGTCGGCCCCGCACCGGACGCGGCTGGCCGAGCTGGCCGGGATCTGAGGGACGCCGATGACCACGGAAGATGACGACTTCCGCGCCCGACTGCGGGACTTCTTCACCGCCCACCACCCGGGGCGGCCGCCGAAGGACCCGCGCGAGCGCCTGGGCTGGACCAAGGCCTGGCTGGCGACCCTGTTCGACGGCGGCTTCGCCGGTCCCGGCTGGCCGCGCGAGTTCGGCGGCATGGAGCTGTCCTTCGCCCACCAGGTGATCTATCACGAGGAAGCCGCCCGGGCCCGGGTACCGGGACCGCTCGGCACCGGGCTCAACATCGCCGCGCCGACCATCATCAAGTACGCCACCCAGGAGCAGAAGCAGCGCTGGCTCGCCCCGATGCTGCGCGGGGACACGGTCTGGGCGCAGGGCTACTCGGAACCGGAGGCCGGCTCGGACCTGCCCAGCCTGCGCACCACCGCCCGCCGTGACGGCGACGACTACGTCGTCAACGGGCAGAAGGTATGGACGTCGCACGCCGGCGACGCCGACCTCTTCTTCACCCTCGTCCGCACGGGAACCAGGGAGAGCAGGCAGAAGGGCATCACCTACCTCGTCGTCGACGCGCACGCGCCCGGCGTCCAGGTCCGGCCGCTGCGCGACCTCACCGGCGGGCACCTGTTCGCCGAGGTCTTCTTCGACGACGTGCGGGTTCCCGCCAAGAACAGAATCGGAGAGGAGAACGAAGGGTGGCGACTCGCCCGCACCAGCCTCGGGCACGAGCGGGCGGCGGGCGCGCTGAACCAGGCCTCTGTGTACCGCCGGGTCCTGACCGAGCTTGAGGAACTCGCCCGCGAACGCGGCCAGCTGTCCGACCCCCTGGTCCGCGACCGGTTCGTCGACCTGGAGATCCGGGTCCGGATCATCCGCTACAACGCCGAGCGGACCATCGGCGGTATCCTCGCCCGGGGCGAGGCCGGCGCCGCCTCCTCGATCTCGCGGCTGCTGATCACCGCGTTCGAGCAGGACATCCACGAGTTCGCGGTCGACCTGCTCGGCCCGGCCGGGCTGCTCGGCAAGTCCGCGTCGCAGGCGGTCCAGCGGTCCCGCTGGCTGCTCGGCTTCCTGCGCACCCGGGCGTCCACCATCGGCGCGGGCACCAGGGAAATCCAGCTGAACACCGTGGCCGAGCAGGTGCTCGGGCTCCCGCACGACCCCGGCATGCCCCCGCGCTGAGGGCACCGGCTGACCGCGCCAACCAGGAGAAGCCCATGCGCTTTGACTACCGACCCGACCTGGAGGACTACCGGACCGAGGTCCGGGCCTTCATCGCCCGGCACGGGCCGGGACCGCGCAAGCACGTCGGGGTGCGGGCACCGGACCCCGAGCAGGTGCCGGCCCTGCGGGCCTGGGTGGCCCGGCTGTACGGCGCCGGGTACCTCGGGCCGACCTGGCCGGTGGAGTACGGCGGCCGTCCCGGTGCCACCATCGAGCACGCCTTCATCGTCGCCGAGGAGATCGCCCGGGCCAGGACCTGGGGCGAGATCGGCGCCGGGGCACTCGCCGCGGGCGCCATCCTCACCTTCGGACGCGAGGACCAGCGGCAGCGCTACCTGCCCCGGATCCGCTCCGGCGAGGACCTGTGGTGCCAGCTGTTCAGCGAGCCCGGCGCGGGCAGCGACCTGGCCAGCCTGACCACCCGGGCGGTCCGCGACGGGGACCACTACGTCGTCAGCGGGCAGAAGGTGTGGACCACCAACGGCCATCACGCCGACCTCGGCTACCTGCTGGCCCGCACCAACCCCGGCGTGGCCAAGCAGGCCGGCATCACCGCGTTCGCCCTGGACATGCGGACGCCGGGCGTTGACGTCCGGCCGCTGCGCGAGATCACCGGGACCAGCGACTTCAACGAGGTCTTCCTGGACAATGTGCGCGTCCCGGCCGGCCAGGTGATCGGCGAGGTCGACAACGGCTGGCGGGTGGCCAACGCGAGCCTGGCCCACGAGCGCAGCGGCGTCGGGGCCCGCGCGGTGGAACTCCGCGCCCAGCTCGGCGACCTGGTGGAGCTCGCGCGCCGCAGCACCACCAGCGACGGCGGGCAGCCGGCCATCGGCGACGGCGCCATCCGGCAGCGGATCGGGCGGCTCGCCGCCCTCGCCCACGTCACCGACGTGATGAGCAAGTCGGTGCAGTCCCGGATCGCCAACGGCACCGAGGACCCGGCCGACGGACCGCTCGCCAAGGTCTTCTACAGCGAGGTCAACCTGGCCATGACCGAGCTCGGGATGGCCCTGCAGGGGACCGGAGGCCTGGCCGTCGAGGGCGACGGCCAGGCCTACGCCGACGGCTGGTGGCAGGACGCCTTCCTGTACGCCCGGGCCTACACGATCGCGGGCGGGGCCAACGAGGTACTCAAGACCGTGGTCGCCGAGCGCGCCCTCGGCCTGCCCAGGGACAAGCGATGACGTCACCGGCCAGGACTTCCCCGGGCCGCCGCTACGGCCTGCCCTGGCGCGGCGCGGACGTGGCCCGCGCGGCCGAGGCGGCCGGCGTCACCGCGTTCTGCAGCGGCGAGTTCGTCGACCACGAGGCCTACTCGACGCTGGCCGAGATGGCGCTGCGGACCGAGCGGGCACTGGTCGGCCCGGGCATCGCCTACGCGTTCGCCCGCACCCCGTACGCCCATGCGGCTGGCGTCCGCGGCGCCTGGCGGCACGCGCCCGGACGGGTCTTCCTCGGCCTCGGGTCGGGGGCCTACACGATCAACCGCGACTGGTTCGGCGTCGCCGCCGACCGGCCGGTCGCGCGGATGACCGACCACGTCGGCGCCATCCGGGCCTGGCTGCGGGCCGAGAACGGCCAGCGGGTCCGCTACGACGGGGAGTTCCAGCACGTCGACGCGGTGGTCGGCGCGCCAGTGCTCGGCCGCATCGACGCGCCCATCCTGCTCGGCGCGTTCAACCGGCTGATGGCCGCGGCGGCCGGCCGGGCGGCCGACGGGATCATCGGCCACGGCCTGTTCACCGGGTCCTGGTGGGAGGACGTGGTCCGGCCGGCGATCGCCAAGGGCGCCGCCCGGGCCGAGCACGAGGTCAGCCCGCTCGAGCACGGCTGGGTCATCACCGCGGTCGACGACGACGACCCCGAGCGGGCGCGGGCGGACGCCCGCCGGATGATCGCCTTCTACCTGACCGTGAAGACCTACGACCCCTACGTCGAGCATCACGGCTGGACCGCCCAGGTCGCCGCGATCCGCCAGGCCTTCGCCGCCCGCGACACCGACGCCATGGGGCGGGCGGTCACCGACGACATGCTGGCCGCGATCGCCGTGTGCGGGACCACGGCCGACGCCCGGGACACGCTGGCCCGCCGGGCCGGCTCGCTGCCCCGCGACGTTGCCTACCTCGCCCCGCCGTCCTTCATGGTCAGCGAACGCCGCGGCCAGCGCTACGCGCTGGCCAGCCTCGCGCTGCTCGAAGAGCCCGTCGCCGAAGGAGCGCCGTGAAATTCACCGTCGACTACCCGATCGTCATCGCCGGCCACGACCCGGCGCTGGCCACCGCGGCCGGGATGACCGCCGTCGCCCAGGCGGCCGAGCGGTGCGGCTACGACGCGATCTCGTTCAGCGAGCATCCCGCCCCGTCGCAGAAGTGGCTCGACGCGGGCGGCCATGAGTCGCTCGACCAGACCTCGGCCCTCGCGTTCTGCGCCGCCGTCACCAGCCGGGTGCGGCTGATGACCTACCTGCTGGTGCTGCCGTACCACAATCCGTTCCTCGCGGCCAAGGCGCTGACCACGGTCGACCTGCTGTCCGGCGGGCGCCTGACCGTGGTCGCCGGGACCGGGTACCTCCGCTCGGAGTTCCTCGCGCTGAACGTCGACATGAGCCAGCGAAACGAGCTGTTCGACGAGTCGCTCGAAGTGCTGCGTGGGGTGTGGAACACGGTTCCGTTCACCTATGAAGGCAAGTTTTTCACCGCCCGCGGCGTGGCCTCCCGGCCCGGCCCGGCGCAGGCCGGCGGGCCGCCGGTGCTGATCGGCGGCAACAGCGCCCTGGCCCGGGAGCGCGCCGCCGCCAACCAGGGCTGGAGCCCGCTGATGGTGAGCCCGGAGGTGGCCCGGACGTCGCGCACGCCCGGCATCGCCACCATCGCCGAGCTGGCCGCCCGGATCAGGGAGGTACGCGACGCCGGGGCCAAGGTCAACGGGGGTGCCCCGCTGACCGTCCAGGTGCACACGCCGCAGGCGGGCTACCCGCAGCGGCCCGGCTCGGCCGAGGAGCACCGGGACCACCTCGGCCAGCTGGCCGAGGCAGGCGTGGACGCGTTCGTGCTCCGGCCGCCGGGCGACTCGGTCGGGCACGCGGTCGCGTCGCTGCGGGAGTACGCCGACACCTTCCTGAAGGCGTGATGCGGGTGGCCGTGGTCACCGGGGCCAGCCGGGGCGTCGGCCGCGGCATCGCCACCGCGCTCGGCGCCCACGGCTACACCGTGTACGTGACCGGCCGGACCCAGCGGGACGGCGAGTCACCCTGGGGCGGCTCGGTCCAGGACACCGCCGCGGCGGTCACGGCGGCGGGCGGACGCGGCGTGGCCGTGCGCGTCGACCACCGCCACGACGACGAGGTCGCGGCGCTGTTCGCGCGGGTGGGCCAGGAGGAAGGCCGCCTCGACGTTCTCGTCAACAACGCCGCCCTGATCCGCGACGAGCTCCAGGCCACGGCGCCGTTCTGGGAGAAGCCCCTGTCCGCGAGCACCGACCTGCTCGAGGTCGGCCTGCGCAGCAGCCTCGTCGCCAGCTACTACGCGGCGCCTCTCCTCATCCAGACGGCGGACCCGTCGTCGGCCCCGGCGGGCGCGGGTCTTGTGGTGTTCACGTCGGCGCCCGGCGCGGTGCGCTACCAGTACGGGGCGGCCTACGGCGCGCACAAGGCCGGCCTGGACAAGTTCGCCGCCGACATGGCCGTCGACTTCCGCCCGTTCGGCGTCGCCGTGGTGTCGCTCTGGCTCGGCGCCGTGCTGACCGAACGGCTGCGGCGGATCATCGACAGCCGGCCCGAACTCGCCTACCTCGACGACATCGCGGAGACGCCCGAGTTCACCGGGCACGTCATCGCCGCGCTGGCCGCCGACCCCGACGTCCTCGCGCGCAGCGGGCGCACCCTCATCGGCGCGGAAGCGGCGCGCGAGTACGGGATCAGCGACCGGGAAGGCCGGCAGCCGCCCTCGGTGCGCGAGCTGATGCGCGTGGAGCCAGTCAACGATCAAGGGCCAGTCAACGATCAAGGGAAGGCCGGACGATGACCGACGACGAACTGCGGCAGCTCCAGGAGGACGTGCGGTACCTCAAGGACCGCCAGGCGATCCTGGACGTCATCATGCGGCACGCCCGCGGGCACGACCGCCACGACACCGAGCTGATGAACAGCTGCTTCTGGGACGACGGCGTCGACGAGCACGGCCAGTTCGTCACGCCCGGGCCCGGGTACGGGGACTGGGCGAACGGAACCCACACGGCCGGGTTCTTCCTCCACATGCACAACATCACCAACCACACCTGCGAGATCGACGGCGACACGGCGCACTGCGAGACCTACGTGATCGGGGCGCTGCTTCCCCGGTCGGCGCCCGGCCGGGCCAAGTTCGTGAGCGGCCGGTACCTGGACCGCCTCGAGCGGCGCGACCGCCAGTGGCGGATCCTCGTCCGCCGCACCACGATCGAGGTGGAAGTCGAGGGCGCCGCGAAGTGGCCGGAAAACGAGATCAGCGAGACCTTCCCCCGGGGCGCGTGGGACACCAGCGACCTGTCCTACGCCCGCCCGCTGGGGCTCGACTCGCCCTCGCTGTTCTGGAACGGCAAGACCCGCTGAGGTGGGCTTGGCCTGCCCGTCACGGGCAGGCCAAGGCCATCGAACCGGCCGCGGGCTAGCTCGCCGGCGTTGTCTTCACGGAGGGGGGATCTTCGACCCAGACGCCGAAAGCCGTCTGGGTTCCCTCGTCGCTGACGGAGGGAGGCGGGCTGCTGGTGACGGTGACGGTGATCAGCGGCTGCCAGAGCGGCGTGATGAAGTCGAGGGCACTCGAGATCTGCTGGATCCCCGACTGCAGGGTGCTGATGACGCTGGCCAGGGTGGCGTTGTGGCCGAGCGCGGCCAGCGACTGGCTGAGCGTGGATACGAAGCTGCCGGTGAGGCTGGCTACCGTGCTCTTGATCTGGCCGATGGGGAGGTTCGCCAGGTAGCTCGAGGCCCAGTTCGGTAGCCCGAAGTGCTTGGCCGCGAAGGAGTCGAACCAGGCCACGATCTTCCCCCAGTCGTGCAGCAGCTTAATGCTGAGGGCGCCTAGCTCGCCGCTGCGGATGAGCGGCACCAGCGGCCGGGCGAGTCCATCGGTAAGTGCGCCGACGAGGAGATCGGCGAGGTCGCTCCCCAGGTCGAATTCCTGGTTGTAGGTGAGTCCTGATGCGGTGACGGACGCGGAAGCGGGCCCGTTGCTGACTGTCGGCACCGGTGCGGTCGCGGGGGTGGCCCAGAACGTGATGCCGGCTAGTTTCAGGAGCTTGTAGTGAAGGCCGGAGATGCTGCCCCATCCGGGTTTCTTGACGTCGGGGACCTGGCTGGCCGACGTGATCTGGACCTGGCCGCCCGCGCCCGCGCACCAGGAGAACGTGATCGTGTCGGTGTACAGTTCCCGGTCGTTGTTCGTGCCCGCGCGCTCGGTGACGGTGGTCCGGTAGTCACTGGTACAAGGACCCGGCTGGGCCGCGACCGGGGTCGCGGTCCAGTCGCCGTTCTGGCCCGGGTAGTCGTACGTGCCGGAAATCGCTAGCGTCGCGGCGTCCACCGTGCCGGTGTAGTCCCCGCTTCCGACCGTGAACGTGAAGGTGCCGCCGCTGAGGGTCCCGGTCAGCGGGCCGGTCCCTCCGAGCGGCGGATCGACCGTCATGTTGCCGGTCACGTTGCCCGACGCGTCCACGGCTATGTTGTCGAGTGACCCGTCGGCGGTCTCCGAATAGGTGAGGTTGTCGAAGGTCATCGTGTACGACGAGGCCAGGCTGGCGGCAGCGGGCGCTCCCGTAGTCGCGGCGCTCGCGGCCGGGACGGCGCTCGCCAGCGCGGCGATCATGCCGACGACGGCGAGGAGCGCGAGCCAGCCGGTCCGGTACCGAGCAGCGAGCCTCACCGCGCCGCCCTCCGGACGAATTGCCTGTGTCGGCGTTGAAATAGGCGATCCCAACGCTTTACATCTGGCGCCATCGCAGTAATTGGTTGCGCTTGCACTGCGCTCATGAGCCCGCCCCGAGGATCATGGTATCCCCGCCCGGGATACCGTTGGAATTGAGTCTGCCAGATATGCGGACATGCGCATAGGACAAAAACCTGACATGGACACCATTGAGAAGACAGGCAGCAAGGTTCAACGCAATCTAATTGCCATCCTGATGATTCTCGTTGACCTTTGAAGGCGCAGTGGCTTCGCCGGCAAGCGGGCGCATCACTGGACAATATGGCAAGATGTGCGCTTTCGCTTTGGCGAACTGTCCCGGTCCGGCTCGCCTACTCCTCGATGGCTCGGTCGGCCTGCCGCAGATGCCTCCGGAAGGTGTATGACGGTTCGGCCGCGCGGCGCGCGAGGTACTCCGCGAAGGCCGTCTGCTGGCGCAGGGTCTGGCCTGCCTGGATCTTGCGGGCCTGGTCGCGTTCGGCCTGGGCGATCTGGCGGGCCGCGGTCAGGACTTCCCCCGCCCGGTCGGAGGCGATGAACACGATGCCGTCGTCGTCGCCGACCACGATGTCGGTGCCGGTGACCAGGCATGACCCGAACCGTGCGCTGGCCAGCGCGGATGGCTCCTGCTCATCGAGGCGGGCCGGCCCGGCCGGGCAGCGGCCGTAGCTGAACACCGGCAGGCCGATTCGGGCCAGCTCCGGCGTGTCGCGGTGCAGCCCCCAGACCACCACCCCGCGCAGGCCCGCCGCCTGTGCCTCCAGCACGATCAGGTCGCCGACGCAGGCTTCGTCCGTCCGTCCGCCGTTGTCGACGACCAGCACGTCGCCGTGCCCGGCGCTGCTGAACGCCTCCAGGAACACGTCGACGCTTCCGTAGTGGCGGGCGGGCAGCACGCGGCCGGCGATCTGCCCCCCGGGGATGACCGCGCCGATGCCCGGCGGCGCGACCCGCAGCGGCACGTTCACGCGGACGCAGGCATCGGCCACCAGCGGCGTGGACAAGCCGGCGAACTCGGCGAGCATTCCCGCTGGCCCTATGTCGATTCCAGTCACCCGCCCGACTCTACCCCCGGGCTACGCGAACCATCGTGAGCGCTCTCCCGCTCCGCCCGCGTCCGGTCGGCTGCCTTTGTCCCCGTTTACTGTCGTGCTAGCGACAGTAAACGGGGACAAAGCAGCGCGATCACCTGACCGCACGCCGATAAGGGCGAGATGTCGCCTGCACATCTACGCGCTCCGCAAGAGCCAATTCAACAAAGGAGGCGTCACCAGAGCCTGGAGGGTTCCGCACGCACCCCGCTACCGAACACCACTCAGCACCGGAATGATCTGCGGCAGATCGACCGTGGTCTGGAAGCCAGCCGGCGCCGCGCAGATATACGGCACCGCGTTGACCGCCCGGTTCGCCGTGTACCCCGGCGTCATCTCGCCCGCCATCCCCTCCGGGATCGCGAAGTTGATGTCGACGTCCAGCGGGGCGTCGCCGTCGACCTGGACCCGCCAGCCGTTGCCGCGGAGCTCCCAGGCCGGGTCCAGGTCGGCCGAGCAGTACCAGGTCGCGACGAACTTCACCAGGGGCCGTCCCGCGTGCAGGCCGGTGACGATCGTCCGCATCCCGGCGACTGTGCCCGCGTCCAGGGTGCCCGCCGCGATCGTGAGCTTCTCCGGCGTGACCGCGACTTCCCCGGTCGAGGTGACGGAGTCGAGGGGGAGGCCGACCGCCTCGGCCAGCAGGCGCATCGACGGCCCGAACGAGTAGGCGCCGAAGGCGAAGCGCTCCGGCGGGAACTCGGCCACCGGGTGCCCGAACCCCATGAGGTTGAACAGCATGTCGGGCGAGTCGCGGGTGGAGCAGTCGGCGTACTCGTTGATCGTCAGGGAGTTGAGGCGGCGCTGGATCGACGCCAGCACCAGGGGGATGGCCTCGGTGATGAAGCCGGGGCTCGAGCCGGTGCTGTGAATGGAGGCGCCGCTGTCGGCGCAGACCTGGGCGACCCGTTCCCGGTCGGCCGGCTGCATGCTGCCCGGGTAGTAGAACTCCCCGCAGGTGGTGACCACGTTGGTGCCGGTGGCGAGGATGGCGCAGACCTGGTCCAGGTCGCAGGCCGCGGGCATGTAGAGCACGCAGTCCGCGCCGAGCGCGAGGATCTCGTCGACGTCGGAGGCGGCCGTCACCCCCGTGGGGGGCAGGCCGCACAGGTCGCCGGCGTCCTGGCCGGCCTTGGCCGCCGAGGTGACGTACACGCCAGCCAGCGTGAGCCCGGGGTGCTCGATGACGTGGCGCAGCGAGCGGCTGCCGATGTTGCCGGTCGCCCATTGCACGACACGCAGTCCGGTCATGATCTCTTCTCCTTTGAAAGAGCGGCTCAAAAGAGCGGCTAACAGGTCAGTACAGGCCGCCGTCGACCCGGATGAGCGAGCCGGTCGTGTAGCTGGAGGCGGCCGACGCCAGGTAGAGCGCCGTCGTCACGACCTCCTCGGGCGACCCCGCGCGCCCGGCCGCGTTCCGCCAGTTCCGCTTGCCCTCCTCCGGCCAGTGCTTGGAGATGTCGGTGAGGAACGGCCCGGCGGACAGGGTGTTCACCCGCACACGGGGCGCGTACTCGCGGGCGAAGACGGTGGTGAGCGCGTTCAGGGCCGCCTTGGCCCCCGCGTACGGGCCGTACCGGGGGGCCGGGAACAGGGCGCCGCTCGAGGAGACGTTGATGATCGACCCGCCGTCCCCGTCGTACATCCGCTGGCCGATCAGCGAGCTCAGCCGGAAGGGGCCCTTGAAGTTCACCCCGATCACCTTGTCGAACAGTTCCTCCGACGTGTCGGCCGACGACGGCGCCAGCGGTGACATGCCCGCGTTGTTGACCAGGATGTCGACCCGGCCGAAGTGCTCGTAGGCCCGGTCGGTGAGCTCGTCGCACTCGGGCCAGTGGCCGACGTGGCAGGCGACCGGCAGCGCCCGCCGCCCGGTGGCCTCGATCTCCTTGGCCAGGGCCTCGCAGTTGTCCAGCTTGCGGCTGGCGATGACGACGTCGGCGCCCGCGGCGGCCAAGGCGAGGACCATCTCCCGGCCGAGGCCGCGGCTCCCGCCGGTGACCAGGGCGACCTTGCCGGTCAGGTCGAAGAGGTCACTCACAGCCCGTACTCCTCGAGGACGGCCGCGTACCGGGCGCGGGCCGCGGCCCGGCGGGTGGGGATGTGCTCGGTCGGGAACAGCCCGGGGGCGGGCTGGTAGCCGCGGAGCATGCCCTTGGCCACGGCCGCCTTGTGGACCTCGGTCGGCCCGTCGGCCAGGGCGAGCTGGGGCGCGTAGGACCACCAGGGGCCGAGCGGGGTCTCCTGGGTGGTGCCGAGCGACCCGTGCAGGTGGACGGCCCGCTGCAGGATGTCGTGCAGCACCGACGCCAGGGCGACCTTGCACATGGCGATGTGGGTGCGGGCGGCGCCGTGCGGCTGGTTGTCGATGATCCACGCGGTCTGCAGGACCAGCAGGCGGAACTGGGCCAGCTGGATGGCCGAGTCGGCGATGAAGCCCTGGACGAACTGGTGCTCGGCCAGCAGCTTGCCCTGCGTGCGGCGCGACAGCGCGCGCTCGCACATCATGTCGAACGCCCGCTGGCACTTGCCCACCACCCGCATGGCGTGGTGCACGCGGCCGCCGCCCAGCCGGGACTGGGCCACCTTGAAACCCTCGCCGGGCGCACCGAGCATCGCGTCGAGCGGTACCCGGACCCGGTTGTAGCGGATGTAGGCGTGAGTGCCCTCGTCCAGGTCCTCGCGCTCGTTCATGGTCGCGACGTTGCGGATGATCTCGATGCCCGGCGCCTCGGTCGCCACGATGAACATCGACATGCGCTCGTGCGGCTTTGCGTCCGGATCGGTCACGACCATAGCGATAAGGAACGAAGCGAAGCGCGCGTTAGACGAGAACCACTTCTCGCCCTCGATCACCCAGGCGTCACCGTCCCGCGTCGCCCGGCACACGAACTCCTTCGGGTCGGCCCCGGCCTGCGGCTCGGTCATCGAGAAGGACGACACGATGGCCCCGTCCAGGAGCGGCTGCAGGTAACGCGCCTTCTGCTCGTCGGTCCCGTACAGGGCGAGGATCTCGGCGTTGCCGGTGTCGGGGGCGGCCGTGCCGAAGACCGTCGGCGCCCAGCCCGAGCGGCCGAGGATCTCGTTCATCAGCGCCAGCTTCAGCTGCCCGAACCCCTGCCCGCCGAGTTCCGGGCCGAGGTGGCAGGCCCACAGGCCCTGCTCCTTGACCTTCTCGCGCAGCGGTTCCAGGATCGTCCTGGACGCCTTGTTGTGCACGTCGTAGGGGTCACCCGGATGGGGAAACAGCAGGTCAAGGGGCTCGCACTCGTCGCGCACGAACGCGGCCATCCAGTCCAGCTTCTCCTGGAACTCCGGGTCGGTGCCGAACTCCCACATATGCCGCTCCTGGCCTGGTGTGCGTTAATAGTTAACTGAATAATAGAAGACAGATGTATCAGCTGACTAGATGGGGTGAGCGCGATGGCCGCCGGCCAGGCCGACGAGAGACTGCTGGCTCAGCTGCGGGACCGGGTAGGGGAGCGGGTGACCGACTGGCGCCCGGGGGCCGCGGTCCGCGGCGTGTCCCCGCTGACCGGCGGCACCTCCAGCCTGACCTTCCTGGTCGAGCTGGACGGCGTCGCCGCGGGGGAGACCCCGGTGGTGCTCAAGGTGGCACCGCCCGGGCTCGCCCCGGTCCGCAACCGGGACGTGCTGCGCCAGGCCCGGCTGCAGCGGGCGGTCCAGGGGGGCCGGCGGCCGCTGGCCCCGGACGTGCTCTTCGCCGACCCCGGGGCCCCGCCGGAGGTCCCGCCGTTCATGGCGATGAACCTGGTCCCGGGGGAGTGCGTGGAACCGGTGCTGAGCGATGACGGCCAGTGCCCACCGGCCGACCTGGTGCGGGCCCGGTACTTCGACGCCGTGCGGGTGCTGGCCCAGCTGCATGCGATCGTCCCGGCCGCGGACGGCCTGGGCGGCGAGCCGGTCGTCGCGCTCACCGACGAGGTCGACCGGTGGACCCGCGCGTTCGTCACGCTGCCCCCGGACATGGCGGGCGACTACCAGCGGGCGGCCAAGGCGCTGCGGGCGAGCATCCCCGCGGCGCTGCCGCCGGCCGTCAATCACGGGGACTTCCGGCTCGGGAACACCCTGTGCTCGGGCGGCCAGGTCAACGCGGTCATCGACTGGGAGATCTGGTCGGTGGGCGACCCGCGCATCGACCTGGCCTGGCTGACCTTCTTCACCGACGACGCCGGGCACCCCGCGGTCGCGCCCGGGACGGTCGCGGGCACCCCGGCGGGCCGCGAGATCGTCCGGGCCTACGAGGACGCCGTAGGCGCGACCATGCCCGAGCTCGGCTGGTTCGACGCGCTGACCCGGTACAAGGAAGCCGGGGTCACCGGGCTGCTGCTCAAGCGGGCCAAGAAGCTCGGCCGGCCGCTGAAGGACTCGATGGTGCGGATGCAGCCGGCCCTGCCCACGCTGGTCCAGGAGACCATCCGCATGGTGAACGGCTGACGATCTCCCTCAGATCAGCTCCAGCTGCCCCCGGCGGACGACCTCGATCAGCAGCCCCGGGTCGACTCCCCGCTCGGCCGCCTGCTCCAGGCAGGCGGCCACGTCCTTGGTCATGAAGGGGCCGATCCGGGCGGCGAACTCGGCCATGCTGTCTCCGCGGGCCGCGGCCCGGCTGCTCGCCTGGCTGCCCCCGCTCATGTGGTCGAGCGCGCCGAGCAGGTCGCGGGGTGCCACCCCGAGCGCCTCGCCGAGCCGGACCGCCTCGGCCGCCAGCTGGGCGTTGGCCGCGAACAGGAAGTTGTTGACCAGCTTGACCGCCAGCGCGCTGCCGAGCTCGCCGGTCTCGATGACCGGGTCGGCGTACGCGCGGACCACGGCCGCGGCCCGCGCCCGGGCGGCGGCCGGGCCGCCGAGCAGGACGGTCAGCCGGCCCGCCGAGATTTCCTCCGGGCCGCCGCTGACCGGCGCGTCGACCACGTCGATCCCGGGGAAGCGCCCGGCCACGGCGCGCAGGGCCGACTCCCGGCCGGTCACGTGCGAGGCGAGCACGGCGCCGTCCGGCAGGGCGGCGCCCAGGGGCCCGGCGATCTCGGCCAGCTGCTCGTCGCGGAAGACGCACACCAGCAGCACGTCGGCCCGGTCGGCGGCCGCGGCCAGCTCGGTCGTCTGCCGGACGCCGAGTTCGGCCAGCGCGGCCTGGGTCTCGGGCCGGCGCGCGTAGACCACGAGATCGTGGCCGGCGGCGGCGAGCCGTTCGACCATCGGAAAGCCCATGCGCCCGGCGCCGACGAACCCGACCCGTGAAGAACCCACCGCTGCCTCCTGTCGCCCGCGCCCGCGGCAGCGGCCGCACCGCGTTGCCAATTAGACCATAGTAGATTATTTAGTTATACGATTTAGATCAAGCGTCACCGTGCCGCCGGCACGAGAACGGCTGGAGGTCTCATGTCCGCTGCCGCCAACGGATCCGCCCGACCAGAATCGGCGCCGCGCCCGCCCGAGGGCGACTGGCTGGGGACGCCCTACCTGAGGTTCGAGCGCCACCCCCCGTTCGCGCGGGTCACCGTGGACCGCCCGGAGGCCAGGAACGCGCTGACCCAGGCGATGTACTTCGGCATCCGCTACGCGGTCCGCCGGGTGGACGCCGACCCGGACCTGGCCGGCCTGCTGATCACCGGTACCGGCGACGTGTTCATTCCCGGCGGCGACCTCGGGGCGGGGGCCGGCGACAAGTGGGCCGACTTCAACGCCGCGCCGGGCGCGTTCGACGTGCTGCCGTTCGACGCCCTGCGCCAGAGCGTCAAGCCGGTCGTCTCCGCCGTCAACGGGATCTGCCAGGGCGGCGGCCTGCTGATCGCCATGTGCTCCGACCTCGCCGTGGTCAGCGCGCGGGCGACCTTCCGGGTGCCGGAGCTGCTGCGCGGCATCTCCGACACCTACTACGCGCAGCTGCTGGTGCGCCTGGTCGGGCCGGTTCGCACCCGCGACCTCATGTTCACCGGCCGGCGCCTCACCGCCGCCGAGGCCCTCGACTGGGGCCTGGTCAGCCGGGTCGTCCCGCACGACGAGCTGATCCCGGCGGCGGCCGAGGCACTGGTCCAGATCGTCCAGACCGCGCCCGGGGCCCGCCGCGACATCAAGCGGGTCCTCGACCAGTACGTCGGGCTGCAGGACCGGATCGCGTTCTTCGACAGCCTGCAGCGCCCCGAGTCCAAGGAGGGCTTCGCCGCCTTCATCGAGAAGCGGTCACCGAACTGGGTGCCGGAGGCCCTGCGCCGCGACCCCCGGGCCTGACCGGCCGCCCGCCGCCGGTCCCGGCGGGGGCTCGCTGGCAATCCCCGGATAGCTACATTAGATTACTGAATATCGGTGCATCAGCCAGTCGATCGCGAGGAACCATGACCACAGCCGTCATCGTCGATATCGT
>Ga0302314_10009297_pt1 | contig 17408 bp, 14 predicted proteins | sample III_Palsa_N2_3_FD_200533 | JGI IMG/M metagenome (GOLD analysis project Ga0302314, IMG submission 200533) | Peat permafrost microbial communities from Stordalen Mire near Abisko, Sweden - III_Palsa_N2_3 | ecosystem: Environmental > Terrestrial > Soil > Palsa > Peat permafrost | place: Sweden...
GCGCGATCTGGTCGGCCGTAACAACATTCCATCCCTGCTCTTTTTGCAAGATAGCGAGCGTGGCGGGCGAGACTTTTTCTGCAAGAACAATCTTCAAAGACAGCTCCAATGCGGTTTTGGCGCGTGTGCGCACAACCCTCCTAGTGTACTTGTTGAGGATTGGTGCGTTCAGTGGTCCTTATAGGGCTCGGATCTCGTTTTGTGATCTTTGCAGATCAACGTCCTTATCGTGCGACCCGTAAGTATCTCTATTGTAATGACTTATCGCCGAACTCGATCAGGCAACGCCGAATGGACGTCATCTAGGGAGTCCCGGGAGCTAGCGACAAATTTCGGGTTCACTGGAACAGAATTTTTGCCATCATGCCCTTGTCTTCGTGTTTCAGCAGGTGGCAGTGAAAAAGCGACATGCCGCGAATGACGGGGTCGGTGAAGTCCATGACCAGATCGACCGTGCCTCCCGGCGCCACGTTGACGGTGTCCATCCAATTCTCTGTTCCCGGTCTCTCTCCATTGACGGAGTACACCAGGAAGTGGACCTGGTGGATGTGGAAGGGGTGCATCTCGTTGGAGCCGTTCACCACTTGCCAATGTTGGTAGTCGCCGATCTTCACGGTCAGCATGGGGTCTCCGGTGGGAGAGTATTTCTCGCCGTTGATATAGAAGCCGGCTTTGTCTTCAGTGAAGATGACGGTGAACTTCGCCTCCTCCTGCTCAACGTGGGCAAGCGTTGCGGGCGGTACGATCTTGTGCACGGCGGGGCCGGTAGTTGTGGGCGTGAGTTTCCCGGGGAGCGGCTCTTGGTTGGAGTTGTCGAGATCCGCAAGGGCCATGGCGGGATTTGGATCGCCGTCGGAACCGGTATCGATACAGGCGGTGCGCAGGGACGCGTGCAAGCCCGGCTCGGGGCCGGTCACGATCAGCTCCAGGCGTCCGGCGGGCGAGAGGAGGAAGTGAGTGAAGGCTTCCTGGTGTCGTTGTGGATCGTGATAGGCGATCGGCATCCCGTCGATGGCGACGACTTTAAGTTGCTGTGTGTCGAGGGAGAGGTCGGCGTAGAGGTCGGGTGAGGCGTTGACGATGCGCCAGAATTGGCGCTCGCCGGGGGATATCTGGATGCGTGGGCGAACAACACCGTTGACGGTGAAGGCGCGCTCAGGAGAGCCTGCTGCGGACCCGCAGGGGGCGGCGTTGAGCTCGACCTGCTGCTCAATCTGATGGCTGTCCGTGCGGGGAAGATCGAGCACCGCATCGCGTAGGACGAGGATCTGCTCCTTCATAGAGCGGACTTCGGGAACGTAGCGGTCGATTCCGTCGATCACGATGGCCCCTGACATGCCGTCTAGCGATTGCTGGTAGCTCTCGCCGTGGGGATGAGTGTGGTACCAGTAGAGACCGGGCGCCTGGTCGGGCGGGATGACAACGGAGTAGCGCAGGCTCTGGCCGGGCATCGCCATCATCGAGATCGCGTCATCCTGCGGTGCGTTGGGGGAGACGTGGAGGCCATGAAAATGGAGGTTAGTCATGTTACTGCAGGGTCCGTCGACGCATAGCTCGTGGGAGTGGGTGGTCAGGTGGTTTTGGTAGACCAGACGGATGCGGCGGCCGGGCGCGGTTCGGATGGTTGGGGCGATTTCTTTGCCGCGATAGGAGAAGGCGGACGCGCCGCTTCCCGGGTCGGTAATGGCGCTGAGGACGAACGGTGAGCGGGCCTCGGGGAGTGGCGGCAGGAGAACGCCGGTTCCCCAGGCGCTGGATTGCTGGGCAAGGATGGCCCGGCCGCACGGAAAACGTCCCGCGATTGCGACGGTCAGGATTGCGACCTTAATGCGTGTCAGAGCGTATTTTTTCATAGCCCGTCTTCTCTCTCGAAGATTGACGTCTTCAGCGGTTCGCACGTAGCACTCGTTGAGCGCGCGGGTGCTGTCTGAGAATGTGCGGGTGGATGTCGAGCAAGGGAGGGCTCCTTATCGATCTGGAAGTGCGGGGCCCGGCTTTGGTTCGGCTACTTCCTGAGTTCGGTGACGAGCTGCTGGTCGAGCGTAACGAGGTATTGCTTGAGAGTGACGAGGTCGATTTCGCTGGCGGCGTTATCGCGAAGCGATTGGGTGAGCTCCGCCGCGGGGATGCTGGTGAGGTCGTAGCCCATGACGGCGGGAATCTCGGCGCGAAAGCTCTGCTCGCCGGCGCTGATGGCTTTCTGGTTGACGAGCTCGGTGAGCATGTAGAGGTCGGAGTAGCGCTGAATTTCTTTGTAGGGCATGAAGCTGAGGGCGCCGGTATCGCGGGCGGTGCGCCAGGCGGCGTCGTTGAGCGAGTCGAAGGACATGGTGTTGTCGAGGGAGCCGTGGAAGTTTTTGGGGTCGGCTTGCAGGCGGTGGATGGTGGCGATGTTGGCCTGGAGGGTGGCGATGGTTTTCTGTACGCGCGTGATGTCGTCCTGCGCGGCCTGGTGATTGATCTGGAGCTCTTCGCGGATGTTGGCGCGGGCTTCGGCGACGAGGTGACGGTTGTGGAGGTGCTCGACGAAGGCTTCGAGCGAGAGTGCAATGAAGAGACCGACGGTGACGATGCCGAGATGAAGGGCGATGTCGCGCCAGGTGTGTATGGGTTCCATGGGGGCGTGGACGTCCATTGGGGTTCCTCAGGGGGTTTGGCGGTTGAAGTGGCCGTTGTGGTCGTAGATTCTGTCGAGCGACTTGCAGAAGTCGCGGAGCAGCTCGATGTCGGCGATGGCTTGTTGGAGACCGGCGATGGCCTGATCCAGTTGGGCGGGGGTGAGCTGGTCGAAAGCGCGACCCCGGGTAGGGGCGCTTGCACGATAGATGTCGAGGATGTAGACGTGGGCCTGGTCGTTGACGACACCCTGCTGGCCGTAGATGACGGACCAGGCCTGCTGCGTGTCGAAGGGCATCAGGGCAAGGGCACCAGAGTCGCGGGCCGTGGTCCAGGCAGAGTCTTCCATGCCATTCCAAACCCAGCCAAAGTTGAGCGGCTCGGCGATCGAAGGGTTCGACTTGTGGGCGATGAGGGTCGCGATGTCCTGTTGAAGCTCGGCTTCGCTGCGATCGAGTTGATGCTCGTCGCCGGCAAGGAGGTCGCGATTGTCCTGCAGCTCTATGCGAAGATTGCTCTCGGCAGTGTGCAGGAGATGGCGCTGGTGGATGTGCTCCACGAACGCTTCCAGAGAGAGTGCGATGACAAGGCCGATGGTGACGACGATGAGATGAAGGGCGAAGTCGCGCCAGGTGTTGATGGGTTCATGCGGGGCGTGGACATCCATGCGCGCGGCGGCTCCAGGACCAGGGATGCAGATAGCTTACCCGAGTCCTAAGCGGACGGCGGGAGGCTTCGCGTGGTGAGGCAGGAGATTGTGGCTTAACGGAGACACGGGTCCGAAGTTCTGGACCCGGAGAACCCGAATTATGGCTCGGTTTGTTCCCGGGTGCGGGCTTGGTTGGGGTGGGTGTCGCGGGCTCGGCCGGAGGTGGGGGGGCGACATAGGGCGGAGGCGGCGTGGCGCCTTCGGCGCGCAGAGCGTCGTCGATCTGGCCGAAGACGTAGTCGATTGGAAGCGCGCCTTCGTACTTCTCGCCATTGATGAAGTAGGTGGGGGTGGACTCGACGTTGAGCGTGGTGCCGAGCTGTTTGGAGGCTTCGATGGCGGAGGCGTCCTGCTTGGCGATACAGGAGGCGAGCTTGACGGCGTCGACCTTCTGCCGAGCACCCTGCTCGCGGGTGAGCTTGTCGAGCTGGGTGTAGGCGCGGTCGAGGGTGTGCTTGGGCGCGTCGGGCTTGGCGTCTGCTTTGGAGTCATCGGGTTTGGCGTTAGGGTCGGAGCCGATGTCTTCGGCGTTGCGGTGGATGTAGTCGACAAGGTTCCAGTAGCCCGTGGGCGACTGCGCGGCGAGGCAGTTCACGTCGACGGAGGCATGCATCGCCCAGGGATGTTGGTCGAGGGGGAAGTCCCTGTAGACGACGTGGACCTTGTCGCCGTAGCGCTGGGTGATGGCGGGGAAGAGGTTGTCGTGGAAGCGGGCGCAGAACGGGCACTCCAGGTCATCGAAGTTAACGATGACGACGGGAGCAGAGGCGGGACCGCCGCGCGAGGGACGGCCGGCGTCCGAGACCATGGTACGGGGGTCGGCAGAGATGTCGTACTTGATGAACTGCGCGACGGTCTTGCCGTCGTCGGAGAGCAGGAACTTGATGGGATGCGAGCTCTTGTCGTTGGCCGTAACGGTGACGGTAATGGTGTGGAAGCCGGCGACGTCGGAGGCCTCCACGGGGCCGATGCTGATGGTCGAGCCGGGGGGCATCTGCGCCTTGTCGCGGAGGAGAATCTCTACGCGGTAGGCGACGGCGGGAGAGAGCGTGGCGCCTGTTTCGAGCTTGGTTGCGGCAGGGACTTGCGCGTGGCAGCCAAAGGAAGCGAGGAATGAGGCGAGGACGAGAGTGGCCAGACGGCTGGAGATAAGCACAATACCTTTGATTATCGCAGAGGCCGATGGTTAGCCGTAGTGGCTAGAAGAGCGAGGCGGCGCGGCGCAGGTTGCCGGCGGTGCCGATGTTGGCGAGGGTGAAGTTGAAGCTGTAGGCGCCTTCGTTGCGGATGGTGCCTAGATCGTACTTGCGGTACTCCACCGCAATGCCGCAGCAGTTCCAGTTGTAGTTGGTCTGCACGGTGATGTACTGCGCGGTGCCGTAGTTGAGGTCGATGCCGGCGGAGACTGCGGACGAGAGGCCGGGCTCGCTGGGCTTGCCATAGCCGAAGAGCACGCGCATCTGGGAGAAGTTTGCGATGGCGGAGCTGGTGATGCCGGTGACCTCGTTCGTGGTGGTGTCAATGACCTCGGTGTAGTTCTTGCCTGGGGCGTTGAGAAGGGCGTAGGAGAAACCACCGAAGATCTTGCCCTCGTGGAAATCGAGGTAGGTGTTGGAGCTTGTGAACTTCTTGGCGCCAGTGTCGTAGTCGAAGTCCCAGGCGATATCGACGTGGCTCGAGGTGCGGAAGCGCATGCGCGATTTCAGCGGCGAGACGTTGCGCGGCTGGGTGAGGAAGGCGACGCCGGAGAAGCCCAGGGTCGTGTCGAAGATATTGCGGCGCCCATCGATGACGGCGTCGCCAAAGGTGGGCTCGAAGAAGACCTTCTGGGTGAGGATCCAGCTGAACCACTCTTGCTGCGCAGGGATGGCCGGAGTCTGCGCGCAGGGGTCGGCCTTGCGCGGATGCGTGCGCAGCGGCTGGTCGGGCGCAGTTGCGGAGGCGTTCGGGATTCCGTTGGCATCGGTGGTGGCGCGCTCATCGGGATCGAGCGTGTCGACGGCCTGCGTTTCGGCTGACGTCTCGGTGTCGGAGATGGTGGGAATGACGGGCTGGGCTGGGCAGCCGGGCTTGGGCTTGGCGGGAGCCTTGACGTGAGGCTTGAAGTAGAGGTGCTGGGTGACGCCGTACTGCAGCTCGTCGGTATCGCTGGCCAGGTCGACGTCGTCGAAGCGCAGGACGCTGAGGAAGTTGTCGATGCCGCGGGTGTCGCGATAGGTGACCTCGGGCTCGATGGTGTGGCGAACTTCGTCGCCGAAGAGATGCCGCCAGCGCTCAGGAACGGTGAAGGTGCGCTCGAGCGCGGGCGGGCGTATGTCAACGAGGAGGTCGACATCGGCGCGATTGAGGCCCTGGTTGCTCTCGACCGGTATGGCGTTGTTGCCGTAGGGCGTCTGGCGAGAGCGGGTGTAGGCTGTCTCGCGAACGGCGGCGCTGGCCATCAGGTGCCAGCCGTCAAAGCGCAGCGGAAGCGAGATCTCCGGGCGCAGATCGAGGCGCCAGGTGAGGCCGGCGGTGGCGAAGCCCGGCTCGACTCGTTTGAGGCCGGCGGTGGAGGCAGTGGCGCTCCACAACAGGGGCGTGCCGGGGATCGGGTGGTCCATGCCGGTGAAGTCGATCGAAGGTACGTGATAGATCTTCACCTCTTCGGCGGGACTGAAGTCGGTCTGCACGACTTTAAGGCCTTCATACCTATCCGTCCGGGCATCGACGGAGAAGCCTTCCTTCTGCTGCGTGAGGTAGAGGATGGACGTGATGTCAGTACTGACGGCCTGGTTGAAGTTGGGGGTGAAGACCTCGCGGTAGATCCAGGAGCTGAGGTACTCGGCGTCGCCGACGGCGCGGATGTTGGGTGTGAGCTGACGGCGGAAGCTGGAGGTGACGTCCTCACCACCCTGGTTGTTGAAGACGGTGATGGGCTGGCCCGCGGCATTGACCCCGGGAGAATAGAAGCCGCGATCCTGCAGAGCGGAGAAATGAGCGTTGAAGAAGTTGTCGCCAAAGCCTTTGTAGCGAAACGTGCCGTTCTCCGCGAAGCCGCGCAGCGAGTAATAGATCGAGCCGACGGTGAGGTCGGCGGAGCGGCCGAGCACCAGGTAAAGCTGTTCGCCGATCGTAATGCCCTTGGAGCCGGTGTTCGCGCTCGCGCTCGAGTAGCCAAGTTCGGGAATCAGGATGCCGGACTGGCGCTGCTGATTGTCCACCGGATGCGTAACGTACGGTAAGAAAAAGACGGGCAGTCCAAGCAGCCTGAAAGTCGACTTGGAGGCTCTTGCCTTGCCGCTGTTGAGGGCAATCCTGCCGGCGTCGAGCTGCCAGTCAGGATGCGGCAGAAGGCAGCTGGTGACCCAGCCGTCGTAGATGGTGTAGTCGGTTGGCCCGGTCTTGACGACCAACCGGCCTTCGAACACGAACGGGTTGGAGGTTTGATAGCCGGGAATGCGCGAGGTGCTGTTGGGGGTGGCAATGCCCGCGTTCGTGGCCTTGAGGGTTGGCTCAGCGGTAGCGCGGAACAGGCCGACTGACCCGTGCACCTCGAAGAAGCGACCGGTCTGCGTGCGCAGGTTGTAGATGGCGCGCGAGGCCAGGATATGTTCGTTGTTCTTGCCGCCGGTGAGTTCCACGTGGCCCTCGGCCGTTACGGTGTCGGTGGCGTGATCGTAGGTGATCGAATCGGCGTGGAGGACATGATCGCCATAGGTAACGACGACGTTGCCCGACGCGTAGCCAATTTCGCCGTGGCGGGTCTGCGGATTATCGCTTTCGACCTCGGAACGCCCAGGCGGCTGATCGGGCGGCAGCGGAGACGCATGCGGAATGGTGGAGAGGTCGGGCAGTTCAGAGGCTAGAACCTGGCCCTGCGCGGTCTGGACTGGGATGATCGAGAGATCGGGAGTCTGCGGGCTGAAGACCTTTGGGCGTTGAGGCGTTGCCACGGACCCGGGTATCATGTTCGGATTCGGGACTGAAGCGCTGGGGGGTTCCTCGGGCGTTAAGGCCTGTGCCCGCAGATCTTGGTGACCTGCAACGAGTAAGATGGTACTTATGAACAGGGGAACGAGACGAAGCACCTTTCCTGACGACTGGAAACGATGCCTTGCGCGACCGCTGGGATGACTGGCGTGACCGCTGGGATTGCTGGTGCCGTAAGCTTGTTGGATGAGACCGTCCACTATCTTGAGATTAGACGATTCCCGACCGCGGCTGGTTTAGATTCGGAATTTGGGTTGTAGACTTGAGGAAGAAGCCACCATGAGCAGTGCGGCCCAACGCGATGAGACCCCCCCTACCGATCCTCCGAAAGGGACGGGGAAAAGCACCGCGCTGAGGCAGTTGGCAGCAGAACGTTTGGCAGCGCATCGCAGCCGCCAGGAAGCGGCGGAGAGTCCCGAGGCGCAGGCGCGGCGCGAACAGGTGGAGGCCCAGGCGGCGATTCGGCTGCAGGCTCGGCGCGAGGCTGCCCGCGCGGAAGGCCATCCCGATCCCTCCCGTGTGCGTGAAGCCGTCGCAGCACGGTATGAACACAGCTTAAGCTATCAGGAGTTTCTCGCTGCCGAGGCGCAACGTGCCATGGAGCGGGCGGAGGCAGAGGCCGAAGTTGCCTCGCGCAATGCAATGGCAGTCGCCGCTGCGCAGCGGCAGTTGCTGGAAGAGATGGAGCAGTGGAACGAGCCGGCGCCGGGTTTGAGCGCTGGCCCGGAGACGTTGTTCGGCGAGCTGCCCATGCTGGAGATTGCTGAGCCGGGGGAAGCTGTCTCGGCGCGCAGCGCACCGAATGTCGCAGACAGTCAGCGCGCGAAGAGAAAAGCGCGCGCGGAGTCGAGCTCCGACCTCTCGCCGGCGGATTTGCAGGTTCGGCTGCCAGAACAAGCAGGGTGGATGCCGCGCAGCGAAAGCCATCGCCAGGCCTCGCTGCGAACAGAGGCTGCGGCGGAAGAACTCGCGGAACTGGACGAGGAGATTGAGTTTCGGCTGGCGCCGGAGTTCCCTGACCTGGTGCTGGAGACGCAAACGATTCCCGGCAACATTATCGAGTTTCCTCGCGAACTGGTCGCATCGCGCAAGGCACGGCCACGATTGGCGGAGGGTCCGCTGCTCGCCGATGGTACCCCGGAGCCGCAGCTGCGCATCTTCGAGGTAGAGCCGGCCCAGATTTCCGCCGAGCCGGAGGTTGGAGTCCTTGCGGAGGCGCCCGAGTGGCAGGGAATGCTGCTGGGCGGGTACTTGTCTGAGCCGCGCGCAACGATTTCGCGTCAGCTTGAGGAGCAGTTGCAGCTGGATCAGCAGATCTATGCAGCGCCCGTGACGCGGCGAGTATTGGCCGCCACGATCGATGCCCTTTGCGTGGCTGCCGGCCTTGCGGGTTTCGCGGCGATCATCGTCGAGATCGCAGGGCCCGCGCTCCAACCCATGCCGAGACCGATGTTGGGCGCAGCTGTTGCGGGAACCTTCTTTTTCTTTGCGGTGATCTATCAACTGCTGTTCTTTACGCTAAATGATGTGACGATGGGAATGCGCATGACGCGGATGGCCTTCTGCACGTTTCGGGAGGACAACCCGTCGCGCGAGGCGATTCGCCGCCGACTGATCTCGACTGCCCTGGCTGCATGCCCGCTGGGCCTGGGACTGATGTGGATGATGCTGGACAGCGACGGCCTGGGATGGCACGATCGCATGTCGCGGATGTACCCGCGCGCTTATTAGGCCAGCTGTCCTGATTCAATTCCAATTGATAGCTAGCGCTTCGGTGGGTCGGGAGGCATGGCCATACCAGCTTGAATCCACTGCGTGATGGTCGCAATATCTGCGTCCGAGAGCTTGTGACGCGGGGGTGGCGGCATCGGCATCGGGTCATCGGCAGGCCCTTCGTGACGAATCAATCGAACCAACAGGGACTGGGATGCGTTTCCGGGAACGACGACGCTGCCATCCATGCCACCACGCAGGAGGCCCGCGCGGGTAGCAAGGCTAAAGTGGCCGCGATGATTGGTCCCGCCGTGGCAGCGATAGCAGTGGCTCTCAAAGATAGGCAGGACGCGTTGCGTATAGAAGGCGACTGAATCAGGAGCAGGTTCGCTCTGTGCCGCGACGCTGCGTGGCTGCCAAAGGACAGCGGCTGTTGCGAGTGCCAGAGCACCCAGCGAGAGCGCGATCATGCTGCGATCAAGAGGAAGGCGGAAGCTCTGAAGCCAATCAGCGGCAGACTGGTCGCGAGTCATGAATCGAATCTCCGTTCTTCACCCAATGTAACGCGAAGACGAAGTACCTCTCCAGCAGGAAAATTGCGTTGGCCAAATGTTAACTATTCTTGCGGTTAGCGCGCGAGCATCCGAATCGGCACTATCGCGGCCAGGTGGTTGGGGATACGCTGAAGAAGCTCGGCGGCTTCGCGGCCCCCTAAAAACTTGTGATGATGATGACGCAGTGGGGCGACGCTCAACCGCAAGCCGGCGCACGAGTGAATACGATTGCGCGTACAGCGATATGGATAACCGTTGGGAGCGTTGTGTTGGCTCTCGCAATATTCTGCGTGTTCAGTAAGGCGGTGGCGGAGACATATACGCCGCACGCTCGCCGCATTACCGCCCGCTATACCACCGCGCACTTCGTAACACATCACACAAGAGCCAGCGGCCGCGCTGCTGGTCCTCGCGCTGTCGCAAGGACAACATCGTACAGGCTTCCAGCCGCGCGCGGCCGGCGCCCCATGGGCCGTTCCCCTCGGTTTGAGCCAGTGAGAGAACCCGCGTCCTCGCGTAGGACGAGCGCCTGGGAAAAGCGCTCCGCACGCAGCGCGCAGCAGGCTTCGCCTTCCATGCATCGGGTGAATGGCCGTCATCGGGGTAGCGAACGACGCCATCGCCGCGACCGACTGGAGGTCGTCGCAGGGACGGACGCGCCAGCCGCCGATTCTCTGGTATCGGGAGTTTATGCCAGTGGTGTCGCGCATCCTTACGCGAACGTGAGCCGGTCGATGTCAGCGACATCGCGGGATTCCGCTCTACCGGAAGTGACGGCAAGCGTCGACGCTTTGCCTGCGCAGCGTGAGCCAGCGCCCTTGCAACCCACCGCCCCGTCTGACCTGGTCGGAGCGCCGCTGACAGCCACTGCGGGACCTGAGCCGCGCTCGACCACCGTCGGCGGCCTACCCCTTGCGACACGCGAAGAGCTTGCCGAAGAGGCTGGTCAGCCCGCGGTATTGCCCGGGCTCTATCGGTATGGACGACTGGTGGTTCCACCCCCCATGCGTGGCACGCGCGAAATTCTTGTGCACCAGAACCTGATCGCGGATGAAGAAGGTCTTAGCCGCATTCAGGATGACGATGATCTTCGCCGCATGCATACGGAGCGAATGCTGGTGGACTTTCCCGAGAGCACAAGCCTGCGCGTGAATGCTGAACTGGCGGGCAATCGCCGCTGCGCGCGACCGTGGACCGTGCGGTTCGCGGCAGACATTGCGCGCGCGTACTATTTGCGTTTCCATCAGCCGCTGCAGGTGAACTCGGCGGTGCGGACCGTGGCGTATCAGCTGCGGCTGCGTCGTGTAAATGGAAATGCCGCGGGCATTGGTGGAGAGATGGCCTCGCCGCATTTGACCGGTGAGGCGCTGGACTTCGGCAAGCGCGACATGAGCACCGAGCAGATTGCGTGGATGCGCACTTATCTGCGGCCGCTAATGCAGGTCGGGAAGGTTGACGTTGAAGAAGAGTTTCAGCAGGCCTGCTTCCACATCAGTGTGTATCGCTCGTATGCTCCGGATATGCCTTCCTCGCGCCGTGTGGTCGCACAGCTTCGCGGCCCGCACGCGATCAGGACACACACGGTTGTGGATCAGTAAAAGAATTCAGTAATCGGATGAATTGGAGAAGGCGGCCGCAAATATGCGGCTGCCCATCTTTTACTTGTTCGGATTCTCTGGAACCTCCTCGCCCTTCTTGCGGGCCTCGGACAAGCCGATCGCGATGGCCTGCTTCGGGTTCGTCACTTTCTTGCCGCTGCGACCACTCTTCAGCTTGCCCTTATGCATTTCGTGCATCTCGGTCTTGACCTGCTTGCCAACTCCGGGGCTGTACTTGCGTCCCGACTTCTTCGCGGAAGACTTCTTGCTCGCAGACTTCTTCGCAGGAACCTTCTTGCTTGCTGCTTTCTTAGTTGCTGCCTTCTTCGTTGCCTTTTTGGTTGCCATGTGGGTGGAACCTCCCGTGAAGTTTGAGCGCATGTGCACAAACTTCGTTGCATCAGGAGGAGCGCGGCTTGCGCAGAATGATGTAGAACGCGATGAGCAGGCCGATGGCGAGCGCTACGTAAAACACGCGGCTGTCTCCGTGGCGGAGTTCTCCATTGCGCCACGCAATGTAGGTGAGATTGAGGTCGTCGGCGAGGCCGGGGATGGTGACGGCGTTGAAGGGCTGGCTGCCGTTGGCTGCGGGAGACACGGGTAAAGAACCGAAGATGCGGGCCGGGCCTGGGGGCGCGCCGTCGCGGTCCTTGGGGATGGCCGCGATAAGTGCATTGATCTCGGCGTCGCGCGGGTCGTTGAAGAACGCGGCGTCGGCGGTGTTGGGGAAGAGCGTGACGTCGCCGGTGAGCTTGCGTTCGATGGCGGAGACGCCGTCCTGGCAGACGCCGAGCGCGTAGTACCCGCTGAAGGGAAGAGTCGGATGCGCGGCGTGCAAATGCATGTAGGCGACAGTCATCAGGCCTGCCAGGCGCGTGACCTCGATGGCCTGCGCGCCAATGTACTCGTGGGCATTGCGCTCGAGCACCCAGGGCTGATCGAGGGTGTCCATGGTGCGCCACTCAGCTTTGCCATCGATGCCGAAGTAATAGCTGATATCGGCGTTGATGTGCGGGGCACCGCTGTTGGAAGAATGAATATGCCACTCGTACTCGGCGTGCGAGGCAGGGACGAGCAAGTGGCGACCGCCGGAGTGCGGGATGATGATCTGTGAATCAATCCAGAAAGGCGCCATCACGTCTTCGCCGTTGAAGTGGAGGTGCGCAAAGTTGGCGAAGTAGCGCGCGTCGTCGACGGCGATGGTGTAGCCTTCGTCGGCGAGTGCCGCGAGCAACTGCTCGGGCGTGACGGAGCTTTGGCCCCCGGTTGTGACGGTGAAGGGTTGCGCGCCGTCGAGCTTGTTGGCGGCGAGGCGATTCAGGACGTCAGCCAGACGCTGCGATTCCGCGTGCTCGGCAGCAAGGTCATTGGGGCCGTCGCCGCGGGTTACGCCTGCGCCGAGCGGAATAACGATGCCATCGGTGGTGAATGGCGGCAGCGTGGAGGGCTGATCGAGTGAGACGGTTTCGGCCTTGCCGAGCGCGTATGGACCAAGGTCGAGATACTGTTTCGCCTGGGCGGCGGAGAGCGGGGCGCCGGGGTGGACGGCCGACGCGTCTTCGAGCTTTTGATCTTTGCCGGCAAGGTGTCCGACGACCCGCACGGTGGGGTTGATCGCGCGCATGGTCCAGCCGGGAAAGCGGTCGAGGCCCTGCCAGTCGGAGCCCAAGATCCGCTTGCGAAGTTCATCGATGAGCCTTGGGGTTAGGAAGGCCGGCCCCGTCTTGCCTCCTTTGTCCAGCTGGTCGAGGAGTTTGTTGGTGAAGCCCGGCTGCGCGGAAAGCTGCCGCATCATCTGCGAGAGCAGGATGGTGTTGGCCGGCATCGGCGCCTGTGGGACGACGTAGCTGCGACGACAGCCAGACGCTGCGAAGAGTGTCCAGAGAAGCGCGAGCTTGCGAGTGAGTCGCATGCAGAGATTAGACGCTAAGCGGCGGTGCCGAAGACACTCGGCGGCGGGGGAATCAGCGGCTTTCCGCGTCCCAGTCCGACATCCGAAAGTGGCCGCTGGCATGGAGGAAGCTCATGAGGTAGAGCATGCCGTCGAAGTAGCGCTGTTCGCCGTTGGGGATGGGCGTGCGCCACAGCTCGTCGACGAACGCTTTCTCGTCCGCACCCGGCGTGGCGGCGAGACCGGCGACGGTGGTGGTGGCGAGCATGCCGGTGGAGTGGCGCACCGCGAGCGGCTTGCCATCGAGCGTGTAGCGATCTACAAACGTAGAGATTCCCTGCCCGATGAGGAAAGCCTGGATGTGGTTGGAGAGCACCGTCTGCCTCGGGTCCTTGTGCCACCAGCTGTAGTCGACTGACCAGTTGCTGGCGGAGCGCCAGGAGTCGTAACTGAAAGGAACGGGCTGGCCGTCGCGCTCCTTCATCTGGCTGCAATCGAAGTTGCTGCGGTCGGGCGCAAGGCCCGTAGTTGGGTTAACGACACAACTGAAGAAGTTGCGGCTGACGTCGGCGGCGTGCAACCAGAAGTCGCGATCTTCCCGCGGGCCCCAGCGGGCGAAGAGCTCGTAGAAGGCGGGCAGATGATAGCTGGCGTCGGTGAAGGAACCGTAGGGGCCGGGGACGAACTGGACCATGGTGTGAGCTTCGTCCATCATGGGGCCGCTGGTTTCGGGGCGACCGGGATGCACGGGCCAGTGCGGCCCTGAGGGTGGCGTCTTGCCCTCGCCGTTTCGCTCGATGGCCAGATTGTGGTCAGCCTGCTGGCGTTCGGTGATGTTGGGGCTGGTGAGCTTGGCTGGGTCGAAGATGAAGGGCGGGTCGTCGGGATGGATTCGAAAGGGGCCGGTAGCCGTCTCGACGGGATGATGGCGCATGAGATGCAGAATGCGGTCGGCCTGTGCCTGGTAGTCGTAGATGCCGTGGCCGTTGCCCCAGCGGCGCGCGGCGAAAAGCAGCGCCATGGCGTAATACTCTTCGCCGTCGGGTGCGGGACCCGTGGAGCGCGGCGTGCCATCGGTCGCCATCGACCAGGCGAAGTAGCCATTGTTCGGGTTCTTCGGGTCGGTGATCAGCATGTAGGTGTTCGACCAGTTCCAGAGGGCGTCGAACTCGCGCTTGTGGCCGAGCTGCACGGCGATCATCATGCCGTAGCTCATGCCTTCCGTCCGCGCGTCATTGTTGGCCCAGTCGGTTATGTAGGCGAGTGGGCCGTTGGCGTTGCTGCCGGCCTCGAAGTAGACGCGCTCGCTGAGGGCGTCGCCGTGGAAGAGCTGCCGGAACGCGCGGTCGATCTTTGCCTGGGTCTCGGCGGGCGAGTGGCCGGATTCGGCGAAGAGGTCGCGGTAGTGGTGGGTCGCGTAGGCGCCTGTGCCGTCCCCGGGGAAACTAGGGATGTCGGCGGCCGGGGTTTGCGCTACGGCGACGCCGGCGCTAACGAGAGCGAAGAGAAGAGTGCAGAGTTTCACCGCGCCATTAGATCACGCCGTGGGCCCGAAGGGACAGCGTTAAAGCGAATTAGTCAAAGCTTTTCGTTATGGCGGGGATTTTGGGAAACAGGGAGGATTGAAGGGCAGGTTTTTCACAAGGTTGCCGAGTAGATTTTCGAAGAGTGACTGGCGATATACTTGGGATCATAGCTCCCACACCAGCAGGTACGCCAACTCCATCCAACGGAAACGCAGTCGTGGGCGGTTGCTTGGTTGTTGTCATTTTCTTAGTTGCAGCTTCCGTTGCGAGCTATGATTTTCTCGACTCGTCAGGATGGGTTCCCCACTCAAAATCGGTGGATTTGTACATATCCGGAGACTGGCTCGCAGGTGAAAACCGGAGCTGTTTAGGTATCCAATCGAGATTGCCTGGTGAGCCTCCAGAGATTACGTCTGTGGACTGCCGCATCGACGCTTCCGCAGAGACCCCCCACAATCGCAATAAGGTTGGGATCAAGTTTTTTGGGAAGATCTCGCGTCCGGATCTCCTCCTGTCCGATACAACTGAATTCGAGTGGCGTTGCAGGCAAGATGGAAGTGGGTTCACCTGCTACGCGGTGAATTGAGCGCTAGGCGTCAAGCTTTTTCACGACCAGCTCGTTGAGCAGCGCGGGGTTGGCCTGGCCTTTGCTTAGGCGCATCACCTGGCCTACGAAAAAGGCGGCGACGGTGCGCTTGCCGCCTTTGAATTGAGCGACCTGCGCGGGGTTGGCCGCGATGACCTCATCGATCATGGCTTCGATGGCAGAGGTGTCGGAGATTTGCTGCGGCTTGTCGCGATCATAGACGTAGATGAAGTCGTGGCCTTCGGTGAAGCAGGTGTCGAGCAGCTGCTTCAGCTGCTTGCTGCTGATCTCGCCGGCTTCGGCAAGGTCGGCGGCTGCGACCAGGCCGTCGAGCGAGACGGGACTCTTGTCGAGCGAAATGTCGGCGGCGCGGAGACGCATCGTGATCTCGCTGAGCAGGATAGACGCAACGCGTTTAGGGGATCTGGCGGACTTCGCCGCAGACTCGAAGAAGTCACCGAGCTCGCGATCGGTGGTGAGCGTGGCGGCGTCCTGCGTCGACAAGCCAAACTCACTCGCGAGTCTAGCGCGGCGGGCTTCGGGAAGCTCCGGCAACGCGGTGAGGATCTGCTTCTGCCACTCGGCACCGACGACCAGCGGCGGAAGATCGGGCTCGGGGAAGTAGCGGTAGTCGTGAGCCTGTTCTTTACTCCTCATGGAGTAGGTGCGACCCTCGCCGTTGTTCCAGAGGCGCGATTCCTGGACCACGCGGCCACCCTCTTCGAGCACGCCGATCTGGCGCTCGATCTCGTACTCCAGCGCGGCGCGGATGTATCGGAAGGAGTTTACATTTTTGACTTCGGCCTTGGTACCGTACTGCGCGGCGCCCTTCAGCATGACACTTACATTCGCGTCACAACGCAAGCTCCCTTCTTCCATGTTGCAGTCCGAGACCCCGGTGTAGAGGAGGATTTCTTTGAGCTTTGTCAGATATTCGAACGCTTCGTCCGGCGTCCGCAGGTCGGGTTCGGAGACGATCTCGACCAGCGGCGTGCCGCAGCGGTTGAGGTCGATGTAGGTGCGGGTGACGGAGTCGGGAAAGCCGTCGTGGAGGCTCTTGCCGGCGTCCTCTTCCATGTGCAGGCGGGTGACGCCGATGCGTTTGTTCGCACCCGTTGCGTCGGGCACGATGATCACGCCGTGCTCGGCGATGGGCTTGTCGAACTGGGAAATTTGATAGCCCTTGGGCGAGTCAGGATAGAAGTAGTTCTTGCGCGCGAAGATGCTGGCCTCGCGGATCTCGCAGCCGATGGCCTTGGCCGCCAGCACGGCGAACTCAACCGCCTGCTTGTTGAGCACGGGCAGCGCGCCGGGCAAGCCGAGACAGACGGGGCAAACGTGGGTATTGGGCTCGCCGCCATATTCGTTCTTGCATCCACAAAAGGCCTTGGACTTCGTCAGCAGCTGGACGTGGACCTCCAGGCCGATGACGGGCTGATACTTGGCGAGGACTTCCGGCGAGAGGGCGAGGGCTGCGGACATGGCGTTAATCGAGTGTAGCAATTGGGGCGGCCGGCGTGCTCCCGTCGTCGTCCGCGTCCTCAACCTCTACGGCTGTTCCGTCGGGCGGCTCGTCCAGGAAGGAGATGCTCTTGATATTGGAGGACTTGGTGAGCAGGACGCCGAGGCCGGGAACGACCTCGATGGTGCCGTCGGCGGCGATCCAGCGCGCCTGCTCAACGAACAGCGAGCAGTCTTCGGCGGCGTCGGAGTAGTACGTCAGCACGCCCATCAGGCTGCGATTACCCTCGAGCTCGACCTGGACCAGCTGGTTGTTGCTGGCCTCGCCCTGGAAGATGTCGTTCCAGATGGAGCGGCGGGCGGTGCGCTCTGTGACTTTGAGGCGGCGGAAAATGCGGTTGCCGTCATAGTTCACATAAACGGCGGCGAGCAGAGCGACGATGACGGTAATGCAGCCAAGGCCGAGTAGCGCCTTGCGGTGCCAGAGAATGGTGGCCTCGGTTGCGGGAGCTTTCGCGGCGAGGATGTCGAAGGGAAGGAAGCCGTGAGTGAAGAATACGAAGCAGGCGTAGATGAGGACGCTGTAAAGACAGGACTCGATGACCTTATCGAAGTCAGTCTGCGGCCCACGGAGCGCGAGCATCTGCACGATGTATGCTGCTGCGAATCCAGGAAGAAGGATGAGCAGAATCTGCAGTGCGATGACGCTGGTGGGCATAAATCATCTCGCGGGATTGGTCTGCGCTGGTACCGGTGTGCTGGGCGGAATCTTCACGGGAGGC
>Ga0302314_10009299_pt1 | contig 17405 bp, 16 predicted proteins | sample III_Palsa_N2_3_FD_200533 | JGI IMG/M metagenome (GOLD analysis project Ga0302314, IMG submission 200533) | Peat permafrost microbial communities from Stordalen Mire near Abisko, Sweden - III_Palsa_N2_3 | ecosystem: Environmental > Terrestrial > Soil > Palsa > Peat permafrost | place: Sweden...
CAAACTCGTGGTCTTCGACAACCGCCGCCTGGGCATGGTCAAACTGGAACAGGAACAGGCGGGGCTGGCCGAGTTCGGCACCGTTCTGGACAACCCCGACTTCGCCGCCGTCGCCACCGCGCTCGGGTTGACCGGCATCCGCGTCACCGACCCGGCCACCCTGACCGACAGCGTCCGCCGCGCCTTCGCCACCCCCGGACCCGTCCTGCTGGATGTCCTGACCAATCCCCAGGAGATTGCAGTTCCCGGCAAACCGACCGTCCAGCAGGGCTGGGGCTTCGCCATTGCCAAGGTCAAGGAACTCCTCGAAAGCCACGTGGACTGATTCAGGCCCTGCTCAGCAGGCCCTCTGTCCCGCCGCCCGCCGCCGGCAGCTCCAGTGCCGGCGGCGGCCCGCGCGCGGGGGTTCCGGGAACAGGCCCCTCCGGCCGACGAAGATCGCCGGTCACTTGTGCGGTTCGCCACCGAAGGACTCGCAGCCCTGGAGGACCGCCCCCGGCCAGGCCGGCCGAGCCGCTACGGCCCGGCCAGGCCTCGTGAAGGGCCCGCCGACGCGACACTGCGGGTGGGAGACTGGCCCAACGGCTGAAGAGCCCTTGGCCATGAGCGAGCCGGGGGAGCCCGGCTGTCAGCCGGTAGGCCCAGGGCCGAAAACATGGGGAACAGAGTGAAGATCGTGGAAGACGACCTGTCCGGGCCGCAGATCGCGCTGTTCCTTGACGAGCACGTCCAGCAGATGCGGTCGATCACGCCTCTGGAAAGCGTGCACGCCCTGGACCTCGACGGGCTGCGCAGGCCCGGGATCACATTCTGGTCAGTCCTGGACGATGACTGCGTGGTGGGCTGCGGCGCGCTCAAGAGGCTGAACGCGGACCATGCGGAGCTGAAAGCGATGCGCACCAGGCCGACCCGTAAGCGCAGCGGGATCGCGTCCCTGCTGCTGGCCCACATCATCACCCAGGCCCAGCGCGCGGAGTTCAACCGAATAAGCCTGGAAACGGGTGCAGCGCCGTTCTTCCTCCCGGCCCGGAAGCTGTACGAGAAATTCGGGTTCGAGTACTGCGAGCCGTTCGCAGACTACCGGCCCGACCGGAGCAGCGCGTTTATGACCAGGGAGCTGTGAACGGCCTCGACCCACGGGCCGCGCTGTGATCCGGCCGCCGGGGCCCTGGCGCCCCCGCTCCGGGGCCGCCCCCCCCGCACACAGGAACGTCCGCGCGCGGCGCCGCTCCCGCATACGGTCAGCTGCAGTTGATGATCAGTGACGTGATCGCGATGCAGGTCCGCGTCGGGTGTCGTTGGCGGGTTGGGGCCCACGGGAGCTCTCGTGCGCTGGGTACCAGCCCGAAGTCGCCCCGAGAAAAACAGGCAGGGAACCGGCAGGGCCCGACCGCGTCAAAGGGGACATGAGCAGACCACGCATCGCAGGGTTCATCACCATTGTCGTCGGCGTATGCATCGCACTGGCCGGGTGCTCCTCGTCCCCGGCCCGGGGATACCGCCAAGGGCCAGTACCCGGCGTCGTCTACTACCGCGACTCGGACCATACGCTGCACGTCCTGTCATGCGGTTCCGAGTTCCGTATGACCGAGTCCGCGAATCAGATCACAATCGTGAGCGCCCAATGGGCCTACACCCGGGGTACGGGCTCGTGCAGGGTCTTCGACTTCACGCTGCTGCTGCAGGCGCCCCTCGGCGGTCGCCGCGTGGTTGACGGGACCACCGACCGGGCGATCCCCGTCATGGAGTGGGGCCAGAACCGAATCACCGCCCCCGAGACGCCCGCGCCCTCGCTATCACCTATGGCGAGCAGCCGGGCCGGGGCAGGCCGGCTACCGGTCATCACGGGTACCTGCGCAGACGCGGCATCGCCCACACCATCCCCGAGCGGTCCGACCGGGCCGCCGGCCGCCGCAGGCGAGGCCGACGCGGAGGACGGCCACCCCGCTTCGACAAACAGATGTACAAGCACCGCAACGTCGTAGAACGCTGCTTCAACCGCCTCAAGCAGTACCGGGCCATCGCCACCCGCTACGACAAGGCCCGCGAGTCCTACCAGGCAGCCGTCACCATCGCCTCAATCCTCCTCTGGATCTAACCCTTTGAAGACACCGCCCAGTGCTGCGACCGAGAAGGTTGGCCGGGGTGGCGCTGGCGAGCCCTGCTCGGGTGTCGAGGTGTCGCCGTGGATTGATGATCGCAGGCGCAGCAGTGACTCGGCGGCGCCGGCTACCGGTCGCTCTGTCGGAGCCTGCTGACATGATCGTCCGAACAGTGCGGACGAGAGGGCCGGTATGGACCTGGCGGTGGATCAGGCGGCACGGGCGGTCACGGCGGAGGTCGTGGCCCAGGGGCCGGAGGGTTGGACGGAGTGCGTGCTGCGGGGGCACGGGAGCCGGTCGGGCATCAGCCTGTCCGGTGGCGGGTACGTGGTGCCGAGCCGGCCGGCCCTGCTCTTCAGGCTGCCGTCCCTGCACCAGGGCCTCGCCTCATTGGCGTCCTGGTTCCGGGAAAGTAACGGCTGGGAGTCCATCGTCCTGGAGCTGACCTGCCGTCCCTCGGGCGCCTTCGAGCTGGTGGTGTTCCGGGGCGCTCTGCAGCCCGGGAGCGGCCGCGAGGACGGTTGGACACTGACCGTCGACCCCGGCGTCCAACTGTCGGAACCCGGGGTGGCCGACGGCGCAGAACCGTCCGGGCTGCGCCAGGCCGGGGACCCGGCGGAGGCGGTCCAGCGGCTGCGGGACCTACTTCGGCAACACGCCGAACGCGTCGGCGCGGAAGCGGAGATGCCGGCGCCCGTCACCGAGGCTCAGCTCGCCGCCGCTGAGCGCCACCTCGGCCAGCCGCTGCCCGCGGACCTGCGGGCGCTCTATCTGGAGGCAGACGGGGATGGTGGCAGCGAGGCGCTGGCCGGGTACTGCTGGCTGCCGCTCGACGGGGCCCTGGCCAAGCGCGATGACTACATCGGAGTTCCGACCTGGTTTGGCTGGGGGCTCGGCTGGCGCCAGGTGGTCTTCGACGCCGACCCGCCGAACACGGTGCGCCGTTGCTCGGGGCATCCGGGCTGGCTTCCGTTCGCCACCTGGTTCGACGGCAACTTCTTCGCCGTGGACCTCGCGCCGGCCGCGGACGGCCGCCCCGGCCAGGTGATCAAGGTCGGCCGCGACTACCACGACGGCCCGCGCTATGTCGCCTCCTCCGTCACCGCCTGGCTCGGCCAAGCCCTGGGTCGGCCCGATCCGCACGCCCCGCAGCACTCCGGGGGCGACTCGCGCCAGTTGGTGGTCTCAACCCTGGACGAGCGGCTCGCGCCCGGCGTCCAGGCGATCCATCTCAATGACGCCCCCTCGCCCGTCGACCTCGCCCCGCTCTCCGCCACCCCAAACCTACGGCGCCTGCACCTCAACCGCTGCGCCACCAGCGACCTGTCCCCCGTGGCCGCACTCCCCGTCGAGGACCTGGCCATCGACCTCGCCTGCGAGGCGGACCTCATCCCGCTCGCCGACCACCCGCACCTCGCCTCACTCACCGTCGGCTCGAAGACCCCGATCGACCTCGCCCTGCTGCGCACCCTCCCTGCGCTGCGCTCCCTCGACCTGTCCCGTTGCCCCACGCCGGACTTGGCGCCGCTGGCCGATCTCCCCGGCTTGCGCTACGTCGCCCTCTCCGCAACCCAGTGGACAGCCCTGATTGCCGCCGGACGCCTGCCCGCCCACCTTGCCGCTGCCCGCCTGGCCGGAGCCCCGCCCCTCACCGCCGCCCTCGACCTGCTCGCCGCCCTCGGCGTCGACACCTCCACCGCCTACCACCTCTCCGGCACAGTCGAGAACACCTCCTAACGCTGTGACCACGCCGGTCAACCGGGTTGGCGCCGGCGCGACCTCGGCCGACTGGGTGTCGGGAGGCGTTCAACCCGGAAGGGGCACTGCTGAGGCACGGACACCCCTGGGTGGCGATGACCGCCCGCGCTGCGGCTGCGGCCGACGTCGCCGTCAAAGGGCGACAGGGATGTCCGGCGCCAGGTCGATCCGGTCAGACGCTGAAGCCCCGGGGTTGACTGGGCTACCCCGGTGGTCGCAACAGCCCGATGGCTGGGCATGAGCTCCGCAGTCCCGGCGGTGGCCGCGTTGTCGATGTTCACGGCGTGGGCTGTGCCGCCCATGAGGGGGACGGGGTCGCCGGCCTTGAGGTCGGGGTGGACTGCTCCGGGGCCGTCCCCCGCAGGGACTGTCACGGGTTCGCCCGCGACTCAGCGTGGTGGGTCGAGCACGTTGCGGATGTGGGTGGCGATGTGCAGATTGAGGCGCGTCTCGACGGCGGCCAGGTCGTGGCCGGTAATCTCGCGGATGCGCTGGAGGCGGTAGCGGACGGTGCTGCGGTGGATGAGGAGCATCTCGGAGGTCGCGTCGTAACTGTAGCCGCTCTCCAGGTAGCGCGAGAGTGTCATCACCAGCTCGGTGTGGTGAAGGGCGTCGTAGTCCAGCAGCCGTCCCAGCCATGCGCGCACGAAGCGGTCAGCTTCCCGTTCGCCTTCGCCGGTGCCCAACATGCGGCATAGGCCCAGCTCGTCGAAGCCTGCGCTGCCGTAAGGGTCCTGGGAACGGCGGCGAACGGCGAGGGCACGGACGGCCTCGTCGTAGGAGTGCGGCAGATCGGTGGTGATGTCGCAGTCGCCGCCGACCCCGATCGCGCCGGCGCCTGTGCCGAGTTCGTCCGAGACAGCCCTGTACAGCTCGTCTCCCAGATCAGGCCAGTCCTCACCGGCCACCAGGACGACCGTGGTCGCGCCACGAGATCCGACGAGCACGTCCCAGCGCAGCCGCTCGGACGCCCGTGCCACCGCGTCGGCGAGCGCGGCCATCTCGGCCGCCCCGGGCCAATCCAGCACGGCGACCTTGTGCGGCCGGTGCAGGTCGTGGCCCAGGGCTGCCGCCTGGGAGAAGACGTCCTCGGTCCCCTCACCTGAGACCAGCCGGTCGACCAGGTCGCGGCGCAGCCGGGGTTCCAGCTCCGCCAGTCTGCGTTCGTACGAGAGCAGGGGGGCCAGCACCAGAGCGGCCTGTTCGAGCGCCGAGGTGTCCGTTTCCGCCGCGCGCCGGTCCGGATCGACCAGCGCGACAACGCCGAGCAGATCTCCGGCCATCTCGATGGGGATGATCAGCCGGTCCCGGTCCCGGACGGCGCCGGGACGGCACCGCGCGCGGTGCATCAGGGCGTCCCGGCGCCGGTTCTCCGATCCCGGGCGAGTTCCACTGCTGCGTGCGCTCCGGGGGTTGCCCTGGCGGGGACCCGCCCAGGACCGCGGGTTGCCGAAGCGGTCCTCGGTGAGGGCCGCGAATCCTGTGTGTTCGTGCAGGGTCTGCAGGATGCCCGCCTCGCCCCTGCCGGAGACGGCGGCGCGGGAGAGCGCTTCGTGGATGGCGAGCCGCGAGGCCAGGACGGAGGCGGTCGCGCCGAGGTCGGCCGTGGGTGGGCCGTCCGTGGTATCCGACAGGCTCCCGGTATCCGACAGGCCCCCGACCCTCGGCCTGCTCTCAGACCCGACGCGGGCCGGCTCTCCCGGGTGCCCGGTGAGGCGTGCGAGGGCTATCCCGGTCTGCTGCGCGAGCAGATCGGTCAGGGCGGTCTCCTCAACCGAGGGTGTGGTCGGGGACCGGACGACGAGATAGCCGAGGCAGTTGTCCCGGTACCGCAGCGCGATGGCGCGGGCCCACGGGCCGCCCGGCGCGAAAAGGTTCTGGCTGCGGCCGTCCAGAGCGTCGATCCGCCGGTCGAGCCGCTCGGCGGCCACCACTTCGGCGGCAGCCGTTTGAGCCGGAGCCTCGCCGCCCGGATGCCGCGCCGCCGTGCTGGCCGGGCGGACGACGGCCGAGGCTGCTGGAGGGCGTGGCGGGCAGCGCCGCGCAAGACCGTGGTGCACGGCATACGCCGCCTCGGCGACGAACGGGCCGGTGGCGGCGATCGCCGCCATGGCCCCCCACAGCACCTCGCGCTCGTCGTCGCCGTCGAGCATGACCGTCACCAGCCGGAGCAGTACGTGTCCCGCGGTCACTGGTTGTGCAATGCGGTGGAGCGGTCCGGCGGTCGGCAATGCAACAGCGTCCATCGCGGGTCCATTCGCGGCTCGACAGCGGCTTCCCGATCTCCACGCTACGCCGCTGGGGACGGGGTCTCACCTGCGAGCCGTGTCGCATCCCCGTCCTGGGGGACCGGAAGGACGGCGCGGTTTGGTCACGCCGGGGCGAGGAAGCGCGCCGCGTACCGCGCCAGGCTGCAGAGGGTGTGGTGGCCCGGCGTCCTATGCCTGGCAGCCCGCCGGTCGGTCCCGTGTCGCGACGGAGGAGGTTCCCATGGCGAAGGCAGTAGGCATCGATCTCGGTACCACCAACTCGGTGATCGCGGTCTGGGAGGGCGGTGAGCCCTCCGTCATCCCGAATGCGGAGGGGGCCCGGACGACCCCGTCGGTGGTCGGCTTCTCCGATGACGGCGAGCGGCTGGTGGGGCAGCTCGCGCGTCGGCAGTCGATCCTCAATCCGAAGGGCACCATCACCTCCGCGAAGCGGTTCATCGGCCGTCGTTACGACGAGATCTCGGACGAGGCCAAGGCTGTCTCCTTCGACGTGGTGGAGGGGCCGGGCGGGGTGGCCCGGTTCGAGGTGAGAGGCAAGCAGTACGCGCCGGAGGAGATCAGTGCGCAGGTGCTGCGGAAGCTGGCCGACGACGCCGGCAAGTCCCTCGGCGAGAAGGTGACCGAGGCGGTCATCACCGTACCGGCGTACTTCAACGACGCCCAACGCCAGGCCACCAAGGACGCGGGGAAGATAGCCGGTCTCGAAGTCCTGCGGATCATCAACGAGCCGACCGCCGCGGCGCTGGCCTACGGGCTGGACAAGAAGGGCCACGAGACGGTCATGGTCTTCGACCTCGGCGGCGGTACCTTCGACGTGAGCCTGCTGGACGTCGGCGACGGCGTGGTTGAGGTCCGCGCGACGGCAGGTGACTCCCACCTGGGCGGCGACGACTTCGACCGCCGGCTGGTGGACCACCTGGCGGACGGTTTCCAGCAGGCAGAGGGCATCGACCTGCGCAAGGACCCGCAGGCTCTGCAGCGCCTGTTCGAGGCGGCCGAGAAGGCGAAGACCGAGCTGAGTTCGGTCAGCCAGACCCAGGTGAGCCTGCCGTTCATCACGGCGGACGCCTCCGGGCCGAAGCACCTCACCGAGACGGTGCGCCGCTCCACCTTCGAGCAGATCACCTCGGACCTGGTGGAGCGCTGCCTGGAACCGGTCAGGACGGCGATGAGCGACGCCAAGGTCACCGACAACGACATCGACGAGGTCATCCTGGTCGGCGGCTCGACCCGGATCCCGGCCGTGCAGGCGCTGGTTCGACGGCTGACCGGCGGCAAGGACCCGAACATGAGCGTCAACCCCGACGAGGTCGTGGCGCTGGGCGCCGCCGTCCAGGCCGGGGTGCTCAAGGGCGAGGTCAAGGACGTCCTGTTGCTGGACGTTACCCCGCTATCGCTGGGCGTCGAGACGGCCGGCGGCGTGATGACCAAGATCATCGAACGGAACACCACCATCCCCGCCCGTCGCTCCGAGACCTTCTCCACGGCCGAGGACAACCAGCCGGCCGTGGACATCGTGGTGCTCCAGGGCGAACGCGAGCTGGCCACCGACAACCGAGTGCTGGGCCGCTTCCGGCTGGAGAACCTGCGGCCGGCCCGGCGCGGGGAGACCCAGATCGAGGTCACCTTCGACATCGACGCCAACGGCATCCTCAAGGTCAGCGCCAAGGACCGGGACACCGGCGCCGAGCAGTCGATCACCATCAGCGAAGGCTCCAACCTCGACCCGTCCGAGGTCGAGCGGATGATCAGCGAGGCTGAGAGCAACCGCACCAGCGACTTGGCCCTGCGCGAGGCCATCGACGCCCGCAACGAGCTCGACACATCCGCGTACCAGGTGGAGCGCCGGCTGGATGACCTCGGCGACGCCGCACCGGAGCATGAACGGGCCCGCGCCCGACTGCTCATCGACGAGGCGCGTAGCGCCGTCAAGGAGGAGGCGCCGACGGACCGGGCCCGGAGCCTGACCTCCGAACTCCAGCAGATCCAAGCGGCGCTGGCCGCCCACTCCACAGGACCCGGCGGAGCCCAGGCCGGCGCCGCACCGGGCCAGGGCCCCCAGAGCGAATCCCCAAGGGGCGACGACGACGTCATCGACGCCGATTTCGACAAGAGCTGAGGCGGCGACATGTCGGATCAGGAACATCCGCGTCCCGCCGAGGACCGCTCCCCACCCGGGCCTCAGCAGACCTCGCCCGAGCGGACGCCCGCACCCCGGACCGGGGAACAGGCGCCGGTACCCCGCAGCCTGGAGGCAGAGGAGTTGGAGGACCGGTGGCGGCGAGCCCTCGCCGACCTCGACAACCTCCGCAAGCGCTACGCCCGCGAGCTTCCCCGGGAACGGGAGGCCGAGCGGGCCAAGGTGGCCGCAGCGTTCCTCCCGGTCGTCGACAACCTCGAACTGGCCCTGGCCCACGCGGGCGCCCACGACCACGGCGCGATCGTCAGCGGAGTACGGGCGGTACGCGACCAGGCCGTCGAGGTGCTGCGAAGCCTCGGCTACCCCCGATACGAGGAGACCGGCGTCCCCTTCCAGCCCGAGCAGCACGAGGTGGTCTCCGTGGTGGATGAACCGGACACCACTGCCGGCACCGTCGTCCAGGTGCTGCGGCCCGGCTACGGCGAACCCGGCCGCCAGCTGCGGCCGGCCGCGGTAGTGGTCAGCCGCAAGCAGGATTGAGGCCGCCATGGCACGCGACTACTACGAGGTGTTGGGCGTTCCACGCACCGCCGACGCCGCCGGGATCCAGCAGGCGTTCCGCACCCTGGCCCGCCGCTACCACCCGGACGTCAACCGCGATCCGGCCGCCGAGGAGCGCTTCAAGCAGATCAATGAGGCGTACAGCGTGCTGTCCGACCCTGACACCCGGTCGCGCTACGACCGCTTCGGCCCGGACTTCCGGCAGATTCCGGAGGACTACGAGGAGCGTGTCACGGCCGGCCAGGGCTTCGGCGGCGGGGGAGCCCGCGCGTACCGCGGCAGTCCCTACGGAGGCACCCGAGGCGCCGATCGGGCGGGCGCCCGGACCTGGACGGAGACCGACTTCGACACCTCCGGCGTGGACTTCGAGGACCTCTTCGGAGGCATGTTCGGCGGCCGGGCAGGGCGCGCCGGGCGGGGCAGCCCGATCCCCGGCGCGGACCAGCAGGCCGAGCTGACCCTCAGCGTCGAAGAGGCATACCGCGGCGGCCGGCGGAAGATCACCCTCGGCGGGCCCGGCGGGGAGCGCAGCTACAACGTCACCGTCCCGGCCGGCGTCGTCGACGGGCAGCGCATCCGGCTCGCGGGGGAGGGCGGCCAGGGCCGCGGCCCGGGTTCCGCCGGGGACCTCTATCTGGTGGTCCGGATCGCTCCGCATCCCCGCTACCGGCTCATTGGGCGCGACATCCACGTCGACCTGCCGGTCACCGCCTGGGAAGCCGCGCTGGGTGCGACGGTGCCGGTCTCCGGTCCGGGCGGGACGGCCAAGGTGCATGTGCCGCCCGGGACCTCCACCGGCCGCCGGCTGCGGCTGCGCGGCGAGGGAATGCCTCATCCCAGGGGTTCCCCCGGTGACCTCTATGCCGAGATCAAGGTCATGGTGCCGCCGTCGCCCGGCCCGCGCGAACGCGAGCTGTTCGAGGAACTGGCCGCAGTCTCCTCCTTCGACCCGAGGAAGCAGACATGAGAGCCGAACGCCGTTCTGCCGTCGAAGGCGCCGGACAAGCCAGCGCCAGGGTCGCCTATCCCCTGGTGCGGGTCTATCGGACCAGCCCCAGCCCCTATCAGCTCCCCATGGCCGACGTGGCCGCCCGCAGCGGACTGTCGCCCGAACTCGTCAGCCGCTTCGTCGCCCTCGGGCTGGTGGACGCCGAGCGTGACGCCCGGGGCCGGCTGTGGTTCCGCAGCGGCGCGCCGTCGGCCATCGCCCGGGTGCAGCGGCTGCGGGCCGGACTGGACCTCAACTACGCGGCCATCGGCGTGGTCCTGGACCTGCTCGACCGCATCGAACGTCTGGAGACCGCACTGCGGCGCAGCGAACGAGCCGCCAAGGAGCCGACGACATGGACATGAACCGCCTCACCCAGAAATCCCAGGAAGCCCTGCAGGAGGCGCAGAGCGTCGCAGTACGGATGGGACAGACCGAGGTCGACGGGGAGCACCTGCTGCTGGCCCTGCTCGATCAGCAGGACGGCCTGACATCCCGGCTGCTGGCCGGCGCCGGCGCCGACCCGGCCACCCTGCGCGCCGCCGTCGAGGCCGATCTCGCCAAGCGCCCGCGCACGACCGGTCCGGGCGCCGCCCCCGGCCAGGTGATGGTGACCCAGCGGCTGGCCCGGCTGTTGGACAGCGCGGAACAGGAGGCCAAGCGGCTCAAGGACGAGTACGTCTCCACCGAGCACCTGGTGCTGGCCCTGGTGGACGAGGGTCCGGCCACCGCGGCCGGCCGGCGGCTCAGCGAACAGCGCGTCAGCAAGGACTCCTTCCTCGCCGCCCTCACCACGGTGCGCGGGAACCAGCGGGTCACCTCCGCCAATCCTGAGGAAGCGTACGAGGCGCTGGAGAAGTACGGCCGTGACCTGGTGGTGGAGGCCCGTACCGGCCGCCTGGACCCGGTGATCGGCCGGGACGCCGAGATCCGCCGGGTCATTCAGATCCTCAGCCGCAAGACCAAGAACAACCCGGTGCTGATCGGCGAACCGGGCGTCGGCAAGACCGCCATCGTGGAGGGCCTGGCCCAGCGGATCGTACGCGGCGACGTCCCCGAGGGACTGCGGGACAAGACGGTCTTCTCGCTCGACATGGGGTCGCTGGTGGCCGGAGCCAAATACCGCGGCGAGTTCGAGGAGCGACTCAAAGCCGTGCTGTCCGAGGTCAGGGGAGCCGAGGGCCGGATCCTGGTCTTCGTGGACGAGTTGCACACCGTCGTCGGAGCCGGCGCCGCCGAGGGCGCCATGGACGCGGGCAACATGCTCAAACCGATGCTGGCCCGCGGCGAACTGCACATGATCGGCGCCACCACCCTGGACGAGTACCGCAAGCACATCGAGTCCGACGCCGCCCTGGAACGCCGCTTCCAGACCGTGCTGGTGGACGAGCCGACTGTCGAGGACGCCATCTCCATCCTGCGCGGCATCCGCGAGCGGCTGGAGGTCTTCCACGGCGTCAAGATCCAGGACGGCGCGTTGGTAGCCGCAGCCACCCTGAGCCACCGCTACATCAGCGACCGCTTCCTCCCGGACAAGGCCATCGACCTGGTCGACGAGGCCTGCGCGCGACTGCGCACCGAGATCGACTCCATGCCCGCCGAACTCGACGAACTCACCCGCCGGGCCACCCGGCTGGAGATCGAGGAGGCCGCCCTGGACCAGGAGACCGACCCCTCCAGCCGAACCCGCCTGGAGGACCTGCGGCGTGAACTGGCCGACCTGCGCGGGGAGGTGGACGCCAAGCACGCCCAGTGGGAGGCCGAGCGCCAGGCCATACGCAAGGTCCAGGAACTGCGCCAGGAACTGGAACGCGCCCGGCAAGAAGCCGAACAGGCCGAACGCGCCTACGACCTCAACCGGGCCGCCCAGCTACGCTACGGAACCATCAGCGAACTGGAGCGCCGCCTGGCCGCCGAGGAGGATCAGCTCGCCAACAAGCAGGGCGAGACCCGGCTGCTGCGCGAGGTGGTCACCGCCGACGAGATCGCCGAGATCGTCTCCGCGTGGACCGGCATCCCCGTCACCCGGCTCCAAGAGGGCGAGCGGCAGAAGCTGCTCAAGCTGGACGAGATCCTGCGCGAGCGGGTGGTCGGGCAGGACGAGGCGGTCCAGCTCGTCGCCGACGCGGTGATCCGGGCCCGCTCCGGAGTGCGCGACCCGCGCCGTCCGATCGGCTCGTTCATCTTCCTCGGCCCCACCGGCGTCGGCAAGACCGAGCTGGCCAAGACCCTGGCCGCCGCCCTGTTCGACAGCGAGTCCAACATGATCCGGCTGGACATGAGTGAGTACCAGGAGCGGCACACCGTCAGCCGCCTGGTCGGTGCGCCCCCCGGCTACGTCGGCTACGAGGAGGGCGGCCAGCTCACCGAGGCGGTACGGCGCAAGCCCTACTCGGTCGTCCTGTTCGACGAGATCGAGAAGGCGCACAGCGACATCTTCAATACGCTGCTGCAAGTGCTGGACGACGGCCGGATCACCGATTCACAGGGTCGTACCGTCGACTTCCGCAACACCGTCGTCATCATGACCTCGAACCTGGGCTCCCAGTACCTGCTCCAGGACGCCACCCAGGCCGGCGAGATCAAGCCCGAGGCGCGGGCGTTGGTGACGACCGAACTCAACGGCCACTTCCGCCCCGAATTCCTCAACCGGGTCGACGACATCGTCCTCTTCCACCCGCTCGGCATCGCGCAAATCGAGCGCATCGTCGATCTGCTCCTGGCCGAGCTGCGCGACCGCCTCTCCGAGCAGCGCATCACGCTCGTCCTCACCGAGCCGGGCCGCCAGCTGATCGCGGCCGAGGGCTACGACCCGGTCTACGGGGCCAGGCCGCTGCGCCGCTTCATCTCGCACGAGGTCGAGACCAGGATCGGCCGCGCGTTGCTCAGCGGTGAGGCACGCGACGGCGTGACCATCCTGGTGGACGCCAGAGACGACGAACTGACCGTCACCCTCCAGAACGAGCAGCGGGAGGCGTGATGAGTGCATCTCCAGAAGGCCGCGCCGACCGCGGCGGCCGTGACGGCACCGCCGACAGCGCCGAGACCTCGGTGCGGACAGTCGCCTGCACCAACTGCGGCCGGATCAATCGCGTACCCGCCGCGGCACAGGGCAGCCCGCGCTGCGGAAACTGCCGGGCTCCGCTGCCGTGGATCGCCGAAGCGGGCGACGCCGACTTCGGGGAGGTCGCCGGGCAGGCGAGCCTGCCCGTGCTCGTCGACCTCTGGGCCACCTGGTGCGGTCCCTGCCGCATGGTGAGCCCCGCCCTCGAACAGGTCGCCAAGGACCTGGCCGGCCGGATCAAGCTCGTGAAGGTCGACATCGACAAATCGCCCGCCCTGGCCCGGCGGTTCGAGGTCCAAGCCGTACCCACCCTGCTGATCCTCGACCACGCCAGGCCCATCGCCCGCCGGGCCGGCGCCGCACCCGCGAACGCGCTGCGCCAATGGGTGGACGAGTCGCTGTCGGCGTCCCACGGACCAGCTGACCCCGCCACCAGGAGGCCGCGATGACCGATCTTCTTCCAGACCCGCACCTGTCCATGGTCCGGCCCGTGACGCCCAGGACACCGCAGGGCTGCGAGGACTGCCTGCGCACGGGAACCCCGTGGGTGCACCTGCGCCTGTGTCTGACCTGCGGTCACGTCGGCTGTTGCGACTCGTCGCCGATGCGGCACGCCCGTGCCCACGCGGCAGCCGACGGGCACCCGATCGTGCGGTCGTTCCAGCCCGGTGAGGACTGGCGGTGGTGTTTCGTGCACGAGGCGATGGTCTGAGCCCGGCAGGCCCGCCCGGTGCTTCCTCCAGCGCGCTGCTGCTTCTGCATGTGCTTCTGCGCCTCTTCTCCACCCCTGCTTTCCGCCTCCGCCTCTGTTTCTGACGAAGGGAGTGACCGTGCCGATGCCGACCCCGACAGCCGACGTCCAAGGCGCCTACCCGCGGCTGACGGACGAGCAGATCGCGATCCTGAGACCCAGCGGACAGGTACGGCAGGTCCGCGAGGGAGAACAGCTCATCCGGGCGGGCGAACCAAGCGATGAGTTCTTCGTCGTCCTCAGCGGCACGGTGGCCGTGGTCGAAGGCGACAAAGACCAAGAGCACGTCATCCAGTTGCACGGTCCGCACAGCTTCCTCGGCGAACTCGGCGTCCTGGAGGGCCAGACCGCCTTCCTCAACGCGGTTGCGAGAACACCTGGCGAGGTTCTGGCGGTGGGTTCGGCCGCCCTGCGCGACCTGCTCAGCCGCGAACCAGTGCTCGGCGACATGATCCTGCGGGCCTACCTGCTGCGCCGTACGATGCTGGCCGGCACGGGAACGGGCTTCCGTATCATCGGCTCCGCCTTCTCCCCCGACACCCGCCGACTGCTGGAGTTCGCCGCCCGCAACCGCCTCCCGCACCGCTGGGCCGACCTGGAGAAGGACACCGAGGCCGAGGCACTGCTGATGCGTCTTGGCATCGCTCCGCAGGAAACCCCGATCGTCGTCTGGCACGACTACCGGGTGCTGCGCAATCCCTCCAACGTCGAACTCGCCCAGGTGATCGGGCTGCGGACCGAGACCGTCGCGAAGGCCGTCTGCGACCTGGTGGTGGTCGGCGCGGGACCCGGAGGCCTGGCCGCAGCAGTGTACGGCGCCTCCGAGGGGCTCTCCACCGTTGTCCTGGACGCGGCGGCGACCGGCGGCCAGGCCGGTACGTCTCCCCGGATCGAGAACTACCTCGGCTTCCCTGCCGGGATCTCCGGCATGGAACTCGCCGAACGCGCCGTCGTGCAGGCCACCCGGTTCGGCGCCCGGATCGCCGTCCCCGCCGAGGCTGCCGGCCTCGAACAGCGCGACGGGACCTACGTGGTGCGGCTCACCGAGGGCGGCACAGCCGCCGCCAACAGCGTGGTGGTGGCCACCGGCGCTCGCTACCGGCGACTGACCGCCCCCGGCGTCGAGCGGTTCGAGGGGCTCGGAGTCCACTACGCCGCCACCCTGTGGGAGGCACGGACCTGCCGCCTTGACCCAGTGGCCCTCGTCGGCGGCGGCAACTCCGCCGGCCAGGCAGCCCTGTTCCTGGCGCGCGAGTCGCCCGCTGTGCATCTGCTGGTCCGCGGCGGAGACCTGGGCCACAGCATGTCCCGCTATCTGATCGACCGGATCGAGGGGCATCCCCGGATCCACGTCCGGCTGCACACCGAGGTCCGGGAGGTCACCGGCGAGGACCGGGTCGAATCCCTCGTCGTCGAGGACAACCGCACTCGCGAGCAGCAGGTGCTGTCGGCCCGTGCCCTGTTCATCTTCATCGGCGCGCGCCCCGCCACCTCCTGGCTCGCCGACGCCGTCACCCTGGACAGACGCGGCTTCATTCCCACAGGGCAGGACGTGGTCGATGCTGCACCGGACCTCTGGAAGCCCCTAGCCCGCGCCCCACTCGCCCTGGAAACCGGCCTGCCGGGGGTCTTCGCAGTCGGCGACGTCCGCAGCGGCTCAATCAAGCGCGTGGCCTCCGCAGTCGGCGAAGGCGCCATGGCCATCCGCCTGGCCTACGAGCACCTCGGGGAGGTGAGACCACCCGCCATCCGATGACCTCAGCCCATCCACCGACGCGAGAAGGTGAAATGCAATGCCCGTCATGGGTATCCCCAAGTTCGATCGCTTCTTCCGCGCAGCCGCCGGCCTCGATGTCAACAAGAACGACCTCAAGCGCTACAACGACTTCGTGGACGCCAAGCTCTACGACCTCTTCGTCATCGGCACGGCCAACGCCAAGGCCAACGACCGGGACGTCATCGAGCCGCAGGACCTCCCCGTCACCAAAGGCCTGCAAGAGAGCATTCACGCCTTCAAGAAGCTGGAGGAGGCCATCGAACTACGTCCGCTGCTCGACCAGCTCGCCGCCCGCCCCGCCCTCGGCATGGACGCCGCAGAAAACACCCAGCAGCGGCTGCCCGACCTGGCCGGCGGCCTCAGCGTCGCTCTCGCCCGCGCCCTCAAAGCCATCGCCCGCGATACCCGCCGCCCTTCCACGGACCAGTGGGACGAGGCATTCGAACTCTTCGACCTGCTGATCTGAGCGGGGCATCCCCCGGGCCGGCGGCCCCGCCGGTTCGGTGGGGGCCTCAGGTGGCGGGCGAGCTCAGCACGCAGAACAGTCCCGCTACCGCGAGGTGCCCATGCTGATGGCCGCGCCGACCGCCGAAACCGGCCCGAGAACGAATGCCAAGGTCACATGCCGTGAGTGCTCCGGCAGACCGATGCATTTACGCTTCCTGGCGTTAGGAGTTCGCCCGGCCGGAGTGCGGCCCCGGTACCTGGTGCAACAGGCCGCCAATCAGCCCTCCGGGACCGCCCAATGGTTCCCTTACGGGGGCTCGGGGTGCAGCATCTGGTGCACGAGGGCACAGACCACAAGATAGAGCCGCTTGTGTCACGCCGGAGGCGTCGCAGGCGGTGATCAGAGCGGCGACCGGGGGCACGGCGTACCCGGTCAGATCCGCAGGTACTTGCGCAGGGTCACAAAGGCCGCGAGGCCGGACATGCCGACGCCCAGGACCAGCATCAGCGGCATGGCCTGGAATACCGGTCCCCAGCCGATGAAGGTGATCACATCGACCGAGGGAGCGAGGAACTGGTCGATCATGAGTGACTTCACCAGCGCCAGCATGGCCGAGGCCAGCACCGCGCCGACCACCCCGGCGAACGCGGCCTCGGCGATGAACGGCAGCTGCACCGAGTAGTTGGACGCGCCGACCAACCGTTTGATCCCGGTCTCCCGCTTGCGGCTGAAGGCCGAGATGCGCACGGTGTTGGCGATCAGCAGCGTGGTCACCGCGAGCATGATCAGCATCACCGACAGCGCCAGTACCTGTGCCCCGTCCAGCAGTCTGAACAGCGGTTTCAGAACCTGGCTGTCGTCCTCCGCATGGCCCACACCGGGCTGTCCGCTGACGAGTTCGCTGGCCGCGAGGTACTGCTGCGGGTCCTTCAACTTGATCTGCAGGTCGCCGTTGAAGGAGTCGGTCGAGGCGAAGCTGACGTCCGGGGAGTTGGCGTCCTCCTGCTTGTAGGAGCTGATCTCCTGCTCCGGGGTCTCGGGGTAGATCTTCTCGGTCAGCCCGCTCTGCATCAGGCTGGCCTGGACCGCTGCCTTCTGAGCCTGCGTCGCCGGCCCGGAGGCACAGGATCCTGACTTGCTGTCGAGCGAGTCGTCCTTGGTGCAGAAGTAGACGCTCACCTCCACACGTGCGGCCCAGTACCCCTGCATGGCGTTCACTTGGTCCCGCAGCAGCAGCGCGGCTCCGGCCAGGGCGAGGGACATGGCGACGCTGATGACGACCGCGATGGTCATCGTCAGGTTGCGTCGCAGGCCGGTCCAGACCTCGGATATCAGGAACTGTGTGCGCATGACGTCCCGGTGCGTTGAGATGGAGCGTGACGAGCACCCACTCTAGGGCGGCGGCCCCGCACGTCACACATGATCAGCCCCAGAGCCCCATTCACTCAGTGGATTGGAGCCACCAGGATGCCCCAGCCGGCGACCATCGTCGGGGTGAGCCCGCCAGCGTGACGGGCTCACCACCGAGCCGGTCACCGTGACCACC
>Ga0302314_10009300_pt1 | contig 17405 bp, 18 predicted proteins | sample III_Palsa_N2_3_FD_200533 | JGI IMG/M metagenome (GOLD analysis project Ga0302314, IMG submission 200533) | Peat permafrost microbial communities from Stordalen Mire near Abisko, Sweden - III_Palsa_N2_3 | ecosystem: Environmental > Terrestrial > Soil > Palsa > Peat permafrost | place: Sweden...
TCGTAGTCGACGCCCAGACCGCCGCCGACGTCGATGTACTCGAGGCCCGCGCCCATGAGCTTGAGCTCGGCATAGACGTGTGCGAGCTCGTTGATCGCTTCCTTGACGCGGCGAATGTCCTGCACCTGGCTGCCCGGATGGCAGTGCATGAGCTTGAGGCAGTCCTGCATATCGCGCGACTTGAGGGTGTTGAGCAGCTCGAGGATCTCGGTGATGAACAGTCCGAACTTGGACTTCTCTCCGGCCGAATCGCGCCACCTGCCCGAGCCCTCGCTGGCGAGTTTGACCCTGACTCCGAGCTGCGGGCGCACGCCGTAGTTGTCGGCGTGCCGAAGCAGCAGCTCGAGCTCTGAGAAGTTCTCGATCACCGGAATGATCGTGCGTCCGAGCTTGGTTGCCAGGATCACCGCCTCGATGTAGCTCGAGTCCTTAAAGCCGTTGCAGATGATGGGCCGCTCCGGGGAGGCCTCTGTCATCGCCATGACCGCGAGCAGCTCGGGTTTGGAGCCGACCTCGAGCCCGAAGCCAAACTCTTTGCCGTAACGGAACACTTCTTCGACCACCAGACGCTGCTGGTTGACCTTGATCGGGTACACCGCGGTATAGCGGTTGCGGTAGTCGTTCTCGGCTATGGCCTGGCTGAAGGCGGCATGCAGATGGCGCAGCCGATGCGCCAGGATGTCGGAGAAACGTACCACGACCGGCGCGGACAGATCGCGTTCCTGCAGGCCCTGCACGACCTCGAACAGATCGATCTCATGTGCGGCGGAGGTATCCGGTCTGACCACGACGTGGCCGGCCGCATTGATCGAGAAGTAACCTGAAGCCCAGGCCGGCACGTTATAGAGCTCGAGCGAATCCTCGACGCTCCAGGATCGCCCGGCCGACGCGCCGCGCGCCATTTGTGGTTGCCCCACGATCGTGCTCATCCTCCCACGCTGCCCGGCAGCTCAGGGGCGCACCATAGCAAAACAATCAGACAAGTAAATGTCCGCGCATGCATCGCGGCGCGTTCCCGCCGCGCAGACGGGTGGCTACAATCGGCAACCATAGAACTTAAGCGGCGAAGGGGCGGATGAGCATTGATTTCTATTGGGGCAGCGGTAGCCCGCCATGCTGGCGTGTGGCGCTCGCACTTGAATACAAAGCGCTGCGATACGAGAGCCATTTGCTGCACTTTGACCGCCAGGAGCACAAGTCGCCGCAGATGCTGGCGATGAACTTTCGCGGCAAACTGCCGGTGTTGCGCGATGATGACTATGTCGTGTTCGAATCCCTGGCCATCCTGTATTACCTGGACCGCAAATACCCCGAGCCGCCAATCTTCGGGCGCGATCCGCAGGAAGCGGGCGTGATCATGCGCGTGATCTGCGAGTATCAGGCCTATGCCGAGCCCCCGCTCAAGCAGATCGTGACGGCGCTGCTCGAACGACACGAGCGCACGGTCGGGGACGGCATCGCCGGGGCCATGCACCGCGTGGCGGGCGAGGCGCGCACGATCGAGCAGCGCCTCGCGCACTCGGACTGGGTGGTCGGTGAGAGCTTTTCTGCCGCCGACATGATGATCTACCCCGACATTCGCCTGTTACTGCGGGCCCTGCAGCGACCCGAAGCGCACGAGCTCGCGGCGCGCTTTCTGCCTATGGAGATCAACTATCCGTCCATCGGGCGCTGGCTCGAACGCGTCGCGGCTCTGCCCGGCCACGATCGTACCTGGCCGCCGCACTGGCGCGAGCGTTAGCGCAGGCTGCACCGCTCACCTCGGGGGTGGCGCTGGCGGCCATGCCATTGCTACCCTGCGATGAGCTCTTTGCAGGACCATCATGAGTACGCACGAAGTCTACGTTGAATTCCCGGGTCACCTCGTGCTGATTGGTTTTGGCAGCATTGGACAAGGCGTGCTGCCGTTGATACTGCGCCATATCGGCATCAGCCCCGAGCGCCTCACGATCGTGACGGCTGACGATGTCGGTCGCGAGGAAGCCGCACGCTATGGCATCAAATTCGTGCGCCAGGCGCTCACACGCGAGAATTTCAGGCGCATTCTGGATCCAGTGCTTGGCCGCGGGGACTTTCTGCTCAATGTCTCGGTCGACGTCTCGAGCGTGGCCCTGATCCGCTATTGTTGGGAGAAGGGCGCAATGTATCTGGATACCTGCACCGAGCCCTGGCCTGGCGGCTACACGGACCCGACGCTGCCGGCAGCCAAGCGCACGAATTACGCGTTGCGCGAGGAGGCACTGGGACTGCGTGCCGCCGGCACGCGCGCGCCGACCGCGGTGCTGACCCACGGGGCGAATCCGGGCCTGGTCTCGCATCTGCTCAAGCAGGCTCTGCTCAATATCGCAAAAGACACGGGCGTGCAGGACAGCGTACCGGTGAGCCGCACCGAATGGGGCGAGCTCGCGCAGCGCCTCGGCGTGAGGGTCATTCACGTTGCTGAGCGCGATACGCAGGTGTCCTCGATTGCCAAGGAGCCCAACGAGTTCGTCAACACCTGGTCGGTCGATGGCTTCGTGGCCGAGGGCTCGCAACCCGCGGAGCTCGGCTGGGGCTCGCACGAGCACAATTTCCCGCGCGACGGCCGGCGCTTTGATTTTGGCGGCGGTGCGGCGATCTACTTGTCACAGCCTGGCGTGGCGACGCGCGTGCGCAGCTGGACGCCGCTACACGGTCCATATCATGGATTCCTGATCACCCACGGCGAATCGATCTCGATTGCCGACTATCTGACGCTGCGCAAGGATGCGCAGGTGCTGTATCGGCCCACCGTGCAATACAGCTATCACCCCTGCGATGCGGCGGTGCTGTCGGTGCACGAATTCTGCGGTCGCAACTACCAGATTCAGGACCGCAAGCGCATCCTCGGCGATGACATCACCAAAGGCATCGATGAACTGGGCGTGCTGCTCGCCGGCCACAAGAAAAATGCCTACTGGTTCGGCTCGCAGCTGTCGATCGATGAGGCGCGCCGCTTGGCCCCGTTCAACAGCGCCACGAGCCTGCAGGTCACCGTGGCGGTGCTCGCGGGACTGGTCTGGGCGATCGAGAATCCAAACAACGGCATCACCGAGCCCGACGAGATCGACTTTCGCCGCATATTGCAGATTTGCTTGCCCTATCTCGGGCCGGTCGTGGGTCAATACACCGACTGGACGCCAATGAGCGATCGGGAACGCCTCTTCCCCGAGGATCTGGATAAGAGTGATCCCTGGCAGTTCAAGAATGTGCGCGTGAGCTGAAGGCTGAGGCTCCTGGCCTTTAGGGGTAGTCGATTGCGATGATGCGATAGGACTGCGTGCCGCGCTCGAGCTGCAGCACGACCTCATCGTCCAAACGTTTACCCAGCAGGGCCTTACCCAGGGGCGAGTCCATGCTGATGTAGGCGGGGTCCATGTCAAATTCGTCGGGCCCAACGATGCGATAGCGGTAGCGCGCGCCCTCGATGGCCTCGAGTGTCACGAGTGCCCCAAAATAGACGCGGCCGTGATCGCGCGGTGCCTCACTGACGATGGTCATGCCAGCCAGTCGCGCCCGTAGGAAGCGCACCCGCCGGTCAATTTCACGCAGCCGGCGCTTGCCGTAAATATATTCGGCATTCTCCGAGCGATCACCCTGAGCGGCGGCGGCGGCCACGGCCGCAGTCAGCTGCGGGCGCTCGCGGCGCCAGAGCTCATCGAGTTCGGCGCGCAGGCGCGCAGCCCCGGCCGGCGTGATGTACTGCGAGCCGGGCTGAGCCGGCAGTCGAAAACGTCCCATGGCGCCGATCAACGGTACCACCGCGCTGTGGAACGTGTGAAGATCGCATAACGCGCCGCGTGCGCGGAACACATCTATCGAGGAGGCCTAAGATCATGCGCATGTTCAAGGTTTGGCTCGCCATGGGCTGTGCCCTGCTGGCCGGTGGCTGCGGCTATAACCGCTTCCAGCAGCAGGATGAGGCGGTCAAGGCGGCCTGGTCCGAGGTGGTCAATCAGTATCAACGACGCGCTGACCTGGTGCCCAATCTCGTCAACACGGTCAAGGGTTTTGCTGCTCAGGAGCAAAAGGTATTCATCGATGTCACCGAGGCGCGTGCTCGCGTGGGTACCATTCAGGCCACGCCGGAGCTGGTGAATGATCCGCAGGCGTTCCAGAAATTCGAGGCCGCCCAGGGTCAATTGACGCAGGCACTCAAGAGTCTCATCGCCGTCAGCGAGAGCTACCCGCAGCTCAAGTCAGATGCGAACTTCCGCGATCTGCAGTCACAGCTCGAAGGCACGGAGAACCGCATCACGGTGGCGCGTAACCGCTACATCCAGACCGTGCAGGATTACAATGTCCTGGTGCGCTCGTTCCCGACCAATCTGACCGCCACGATGTTCAAATATCCGCTGAAACAGAATTTCTCCGTGCAGAACGAAGCTGAGATCGCGCGCCCGCCGACCGTGGATTTCAGCACCGCACCAGCTGCTGCGAGCGCAGCGCCGGGCTCGGCCGCGCCCGCGCATTAGGGACTCATCGCAGCAGCATCCGTGCGCCTGCGCTTCGCTCTGGCGGCGCTGATCCTGGGCGGTGGCCTGGATCTGTGCTGCGCACAGGCTCTACAGCCCATTCCGAAACTCGAGGCGCGCGTCACTGACCTGACCGGCACGCTCACGGCCGCACAGCAGGCCGAGCTGGAGCAGAAGCTGGCTGACTTTGAGGCGCGCAAGGGCGCTCAGATCGCGCTCCTGCTGGTGCCGAGCACGCAGCCCGAACAGATCGAGCAGTACTCGATCAGGGTCGTGGAGGCCTGGAAGCTCGGACGCAAGAAGGTCGATGACGGCGCGCTGCTGATCATCGCCAAGAACGATCATGCGCTGCGTATCGAGAACGGCTATGGCCTGGAAGGCGTGCTGACCGATGCGGCCTCCAACCGCATCATTCAGGACACGATGGTGCCGTTGCTGCGCCAGGGCCAGTACTACGCGGCGATCAGCTCCGGTCTGGATCAGATGATGCGATTGATCGACGGCGAGGCGCTGCCGCCGCCGGACCGTACCTGGCAGAGCGTCGGTGCGCAACGCAGAAATATCGTGCCATTCGCGATCTTCGGCTTCCTGATTTTATCCAGCGTCATGCGCGCGCTGTTTGGCCGCACGCTGGGAGCCGCAGTCAGCGCCGGCGGCGCGGGGCTGTTGGTGTTCCTGCTCACGCAGGGGATCGCACTGGCGATCGGGGCAGGCGCTCTGGCATTTGTCGCGGCACTGTTCCTGGGTATGAGCGGCGGCATGTGGACTTCCGGTGGCCTGGGCGGCGGTTTGGGGGGCTTTGGCGGCGGCGGCTTTGGCGGCGGGGGTGGCTTTGGGGGCGGTGGTGGTGGCTTTGGCGGCGGCGGCGCCTCGGGACGCTGGTAATGCGACTGACGCGCCTGATTCGACATCTGACTGGCAGCGCGCGACGCACGCGTACGCTGTTCTCGGCGCAGGTGCGCTCGCAGATCGAAGCGGCGATCACGCTCGCTGAATCGCAGCACGGTGGCGAGATTCGCTTTGTCGTCGAGACCGCGCTGCCATGGCACGCCCTCTGGCACGATGTCAGCGCGCGAGCGCGTGCGCTCGAGATGTTCGCGCGCCTGCACATGTGGGACACACACGCCAACAACGGCGTGCTCATCTACGTGCTATTGGCCGATCGGGCTGTGGAAATCGTGGCCGATCGCGGCATCAATGAGCGCGTGAGCCCGGAGGAATGGGAACAGGTGTGTCGCGAGGTAGAGACCCATTATCGCGCCGGCCGTTATGTGGAGGGCTCGCGCGCGGCTGTTGCGGGCGTCGCGCGGCTGCTGGCACAGCATTTTCCGGCCGCGCGCTCTTCGGGTGACGAACTGCCCAATCAACCGATACTCATCTAGAATGTCTGGTGTGAATGCTATTTTTCAACGCCGATCGATGCTCGCCGCAGCGCCCTGTGCGCTGACGGCGCTGCTTGCAGGCTGTGCTTTGATCGGATCACATGCGGTCGTGGTCCCGCAACCGAGCGCTCCGGCGGTGCCGACCCCCCCGATCGCGGTAGCGTTGCCGGCGCCAGTTGATACACACGAGTTCGAGCTCAGTGATGCCGAAGACGGCGTCGTCGGCGAGGTGCAGATCACCACTGCCTCGCAGCAAGATACGCTGCCGGACATCGCGCGACGCTTCAACGTCGGTTACGAGGAGATCGTGCGTGCCAATCCCGGCGTGGATCCCTGGCTGCCCGGTGAGGGCCGCCATATCGTGCTACCCACTCGCTTCGTGCTGCCCAACGCCCCGCACGAGGGCATCGTCATCAACGTTGCGGCCATGCGCCTGTTTTACTATCCGCCGCATCGCAAGGGTGAGCCGCAACGCGTCTACACGCACCCAATCGGCATCGGCAAGATGGGCTGGTCGACGCCCCAGGGTGTGACCCACGTCGTGGGCCACAAGAAGGATCCCATTTGGCGGCCTTCAGTGGCATTACGGCGCGATCATCTCAATGACAACGGTGAGGACTTGCCTGCGGTAGTCATGCCGGGCCCCGACAACCCGCTCGGCAAGTACGAGTTCACGCTCGGCTGGCGCAGCTACCTGATCCATGGCACCAACAAGCCCTACGGCGTGGGCTTGCGCTCGAGTCACGGCTGTGTCCGGCTCTATCCCGAGGATATCGAGAAATTATATGAGATGGTTCCCGATGGCACCCCGGTACGCGTAGTCAATCAGCCCTTCGTGTTCGGTTGGCATGAGGGCAACCTATATCTGCAGGCCTATACGGTGCTCGAAGACGATAAGCGCAATTGGGACAAGGCCCAGAAGAAGCTGCTCACTCGCGCCGTGGCCCCGAATATCCAGGCCGCGTTGCAGAGCAACGGCAGCGCCATCGACTGGGACAGTGTCGGCGCGATCACGCAATCTCCACGCGGCATAACCGTGCCCGTCTCCGGCGAGGGTGGTAGCGTCGATAGCGTACTGGCCGCAGCCCCGACCGTGCAGAACCGCATTCCCGATGGCGCCAATTGGAATGGCCTGGATGATACCGGGACCGATGGTAAGAGCGCCGAGCAGCTCCTATCCGAGCGTGAGCCCGCCGCCGTCGTTCCGGCCCCCGCCCCGCACGCGCCGCGCGGTTGAGGCCGCTCGTGGCCCCGCTGAGCGAGTGGCTGCAGCTCATGCTGGCCGAGATCGCGCGCAAACAGGAGGAAGCGCGCCGCGGCGCCGAGGAACAAGAGGCGCGCGCGGCGCAACAGCGGCGCGAGCAGCCGCAAGCCGGGCAGCCGAATTGATGGAACTGTGTTCATATCGCGACCGGGAGCTCAAGGATACGGCGTGCCCGAGCCGCTCTATTACGATTTAGATACGGAGCGACTGCCGCAGCCGCAGCCGCCCATCGAGCGCGCCGGCACCGCCGTGACCGCCTTCGTCGGCCGTACCCTCAAGGGGCCGATCAACCTGCCCACGACCATCAGCAGCTTTGATGACTATCACCGCATATTTGGCGGTCTGTGGCAGCCCTCGATGCTCTCGTACGCAGTCGAGCAGTACTTCGAGAATGGCGGACGCGTCGGCATCGTCGTGCGTGTGTGTAACGGCGGGCGCGCGACCTCGCTGTCGCTGCGCTGCGGGGCGAGCGCACTTGAGCTGATCGGGCTCTCGCCCGGCAGCCGGGAATACCTGAGAGCCTCGGTGGACTACGATGGTATCGAGTCGGCCGATGCCGATCGTTTCAATCTGCTCATCCAGCGCGTGCGCAGCGCAGGCAGCGAATTGGTCGAGGAGCAGGAGATCCTGCGTCGCGTTTCGATCAGGACCGGCGCGGATCGCGAACTGACCGATGCGCTGTCCGCCTCGAGGCTCGTGCGTCTCGCGGGCGCGTTGCCCGCGCAGCGTCCGGATCGAACCCTCGGGCCCGGCGGTCCCGGAGCGGTCGGCTATGTGCTGTCCAATTCAGACGGCGATGATGGCGATGCGCTGACTAACTATGACCTCATCGGCGACGCGCGCAAGGGCACGGGTCTGTTCGCTTTGCGCAGCGGTGAGCCGTTCAATTTCCTTTGCCTGCCACCGCTCGCGCGCACGAGCGATGTGGGCTTGCCGGCGCTTCTGGTCGCGCTGCGCCTGTGCCGTGAGCGCCAGGCGATGCTGCTGGTGGATCCGCCAACGGCCTGGGACACGCCGGCCGCGGCGGTCGAGGCGGTGCGTCACTGGCCGTTCCACAGTGAGGATGCGCTGATGTTCTATCCGCGGCTGCTGGCATTGGATCGGCTGCGCGGGCGCTACGAGCAATTCGGCTCGGCCGCCGCCGCCGCCGGCATGCTCGCGCGCGCCGACGAGCTGCGTCCGGTATGGTCCGCTGCCGGCCATGAGGAGCCGATACTGCGTACCGGGCTGCGGCTGGCGGCCACGGTCTCCGAGGTCGACCGCCTCCGGCTTTTGCAGGGCGGCGTGAACGTACTGAGCTCGGGGCGCCACGGCGGGGGCGGGCCCGCTCACGAGAGCCTGTGTACGTTGATGCCCGAGATAGCCGCCAAAGCGCGCGTGCGCATGCTAGGCGCGCGCCGCTTCGCTCTGTTCCTCATGAGGAGCATCGAGCGTGGGACGCGCTGGGTGCTGTTCGCGCATGGGGGACCACCGATCTGGCAGCAGGTAGGCTCCCAGGTCACAGCCTTTCTCGAAGAGCTGCAGCGCGACGGTGCGTTCGCCGGCCGCAGCGCGGCCGAGAATTATTTCGTGGTCTGCGATGAGAGACTCAACGAACCCGCGGCCGTCGCGCGCGGGCAGCTGCAGCTGTTGTTCGGTTTTGCGGTCTCGCGCGCCGGCGATTTCGAGACGTGCCTGGTCACACACCAGAGCGCGGGCAGCTCGGTGCGAGCCGTCAGCGTGAATCGCGACGCGCTGGCGCAGCACACCTGAAGTACCGGGCCAGGTGAGTGCCGAGCGAATCGCTGCGACGTACACCCGCACCTGCCGTTTCCGCGGGGTAACATAAGCGGGCAATCCGGTGCGGTCGATGGTCGGCCGTCATCAATGATAAGGATAATCTCACGATGGCGAATCGCTACGTGGTGTTCTCCCATGGGAAGGACAGCGGGCCCTGGGGCAAGAAGATCACGGCCCTGGCAGACGTAGCGCGCAGCGAGGGCTACGGCGTGGAATCGGTCGACTATCGTGGCATCGATGCGGTCAAAGGCCGCATCGACCGGCTGATCGAGGTGTGCAAGAACCTGTCCGGCGATCTGGTGCTGGTTGGCTCGAGTCTGGGCGGGTTCGTGGCACTCTCGTCCGCCTCCATGCTGCACGCACGTGGCGTGTTCCTGCTGGCCCCGGCGCTTTACATGGAGGGACTGCCGCCTCTGCGCGAGCGTGTCCTGGACTGTCCGGCTGCAATCCTGCATGGCTGGCACGACACGGTGGTACCCGTGGAGCACAGCGTGCGCTTTGCACGCGAGTACAGCGTGCCCTTGCATCTGCTCAGCAGCGATCACCAATTGCACGACCAGCTGACTTTCATCAAGTACCTGTTCGAGTATTTCCTGATCGGCCTGGATCTGCCGTCGCCCTAGCCAGGAGCCAGTCCTATTACTATTGAGGCTCGCGGCCGCGGTAGATCTTCCCAGGCGACGCACGCGGGGCACTCGAGGCCATGTCGGGGCTACTGAGCCGGATTCTCGCCATCTGGGTGCGCGCCACGCTGCGACCCGAGGACGCCGCCGCGCGCCTGCGGGACCGCACGCTGCCGGTGTGCTACGTGCTCGAACACAGCAGTCGCAATGATCTCGCCGTACTGCAGAGCATCTGTGTGCGCGAACGGCTGCCGCGACCCGGACGCCGCCTGCTCGCGCAGCGGCTGCGCAAGCGACGTTCCTGCTTCGCGCTGACCCGTCGCGTCGGCCTGTGGCGCTCGCGCCTGGATCGGCGGCCACCCGAGTTGCTGCTGACGCTGATCGAGGCGCTGCGCGCGGACCCGCAACTGGACGTGAGCCTGGTGCCCGCAGCGGTATTTTGGGGTCGAGCGCCGCAAAAAGAGCGCTCCATGATCCGACTGCTGCTGTCGGAAGACTGGGTGATCGGCAGCCGTCTGCGTCGCTTCTTTACCGTGCTGTTCAACGGCCGCAACACGACGGTGCAATTGGGCGATCCGGTCTCGTTGCGCGGCTTTCTGGAAGCCGATGCCGATACCGCACTGAGCGGGCGGCGCGTGAGCCGGCAATTGCGCGCGACGTTCGCGCGGCTGCGCGCGGCGCGCATCGGACCGGATCTGTCCCACCGCCGCACGATCGTCTCGGAAGTGTTGCATACGCGCGCCGTGCGCGCGGCGGTCGCGCAGCAGGTGAGCGCTGAGCGTCCCGGCTCGCGGCGCGCGGCCCTGCTCGAGGCGCAAGGCTACGCCAATGAGATCGCGGCCAATTACTCGCCGGTGTTTGTCGCGGCGCTGGCGCACTTACTCGCACGCCTCTGGAACCGGCTCTATGACGGTATCGAATTCACGGGCGTCGAGACACTGCAGCAGATCGCCGGCGGCAACGAACTCATCTATGTGCCCTGCCACCGCAGCCACATGGATTACCTGCTGCTGTCCTATGTGATCTTCGAGCAAGGCTTCGCGGTCCCGCACATCGCTGCCGGGCTGAATCTTAATCTGCCGATCGTAGGCCGCTTGCTGCGCAAGGGCGGGGCGTTCTTCATCCGCCGCAGCCTGCGCGGCAGCGCGCTCTACACGGTCGTGTTCATGAAGTACCTCGCAGCCATGATGGCGCGCGGGCATTCGATCGAATATTTCATCGAAGGCGGACGCAGCCGAACCGGCCGCCTGCTCACGCCGATGACCGGTATGCTGTCGATGACGGTGCGCAGCTACCTGCGCGAGCCACGACTGCCAGTCGTATTCGTGCCCGTGTATTTTGGCTATGAGCGCTTACTCGAAGCGCAGACCTACATCGGCGAGCTGTCGGGAAAGCCCAAGCAGAAAGAATCGGTGTCCGGGCTGCTGCGCACGGTGCTGCGCCTGTTTCGCCGGCGCCATGGGCGCGTGCATGTCAATCTGGGCGAGCCGATACATATCGACGCAGTGCTCGATGCGCACGCGCCCGGCTGGCGCGCGCAGATATTCGATGATCAGAATCGGCCGGCGTGGGTGACCAGCGTGGTCGACGAGCTGGCGCTGGCAATCATGCGTCATATCAATGCGGCGGCCACCGTCACGCCGATCAATCTGCTGGCGCTGATACTGCTCGCGACGCCGCGCCAGGCGATGCTCGAGTCCGATTTGTTGCGCCAGATCGAGGTCTTGTCGGCGGTACTGCGCACCGTTCCCTATAGCGATCGGGTCAGGCTCACGCCGCTAGCGCCGCCGGCGGTGATTGCCTACGGGCTGGGCATGCAGGTCATTGCACGCGAGGCTCATAGCTCCGGCAACATCATTCGCATGGGGCCCGAGCAGGCTGTGCTCGCAACCTACATGCGCAATAACGTGCTGCACCTGTTGGCCATCCCTTCGCTGATCGCCTGCTGTTTTCTCGGTAATGCCGCGATGCACACCGAGGACGTCCAGCGCCTGGCCGGGCGCATCTATCCGTATGTGGCGGCGGAACTATTCCTGCGCTGGTCGGAAACGCAGCTGCCCGCAGTGGTTGCGCAGGCTCTGGCGGCGCTGGCGCAATTGGGTCTGCTGCTGGCCGGCCAGGAGGCTGGCTCATGGCAGCGACCGCCACCCAACTCGATGCCAGCGATGCAGCTGTCGCTGCTGGCGCAGACGACCATCGCGACCATCGAGCGCTATTATCTGGCCATAGCATTGCTGATCGATGCGGGCAGCGGCCAGATCACACAGCGCGCACTCGAGGAGCGCTGTCAGCTCATGGCGCAGCGCATGACCATGCTCTATGGCTTCAATTCCCCGGAGTTCTTCGATCGCAGGCTGTTCGAGAATTTCATCGATCTGCTGCATGCGCGCGGCGTGATACGCGACGATGCGAGCGGCCGGCTCGAATTCGATGACACCTTGTTGCGTGTTGCGGCCGACGCTCAGGTGGTGCTTTCCGAGCAGATCCGCCACAGCATTCTGCAGGTCACTCACGGCTGAGGGCGCGCTCCCAGGCGAGCAATTTGTCGCTCAGACTCATGCTGGCGTGCGCCGGACTGGTCGATGGCAATTGCAGGCACTCGAGCTGCGGAAAATCGCGCTGCAGTTGCGCGCCGAAGTGTCGCTGCAGCGCGCGGTAGGCGGTGGCGCCGTTGCAGCACAGGCGCTCGATGCCGCGATAGGTGTGCAGCAACTGCGGCAGGTCGTTCGCGATCGCGCCGCGATGCTCGATTGCGGCATCCAGGCTGCCGCGGCGGATGCAGGAATGCAGTACGTCCCAGAGTGCCAGTCGATGCTGCTGCAAGCGCTCGAGCCGCAGCGCGTAGGGCAGCGCGTGCTCGGCTATGCCTTGCCGCGCCATGATGGTCCAGAACTGATTGCGCGGATGCGCATAGTATTGCCGGGCGGCCAGTGAGGCCGCGCCGGGCATGCTGCCGAGAATGAGCACGCGCGCGTCGGTGCGCACGACCGGCGCGAAGCTCTGGACACGCATCGATCTGGCCGGGCCCATGCCTCGAGTCAGTCGGATGGCACGCGGCCGCGCAGTTGCTTGAGGCGCTTGCGCTGGGACTTGTGCTCCATGCGGCGCAGCTGCGAGCCGCGCGTGGGGCGCGTCGCGTGGCGTGCCTTGGGCTCGATGCTCGCACGCACGATCAGCGCCTGCAGCCGCGCAAGTGCTTCGCGGCGATTGCCTTCCTGCGTGCGATGATTGCGCGCACTGATCAACAACGCCCCCTCGGCACTGAGTCGATGTCCGGCCAAGGCGCGCAGTCGCGCCTTGACAGCCGGCGAGAGTGACGCGGTACCGGCCAGATCAAAGCGCAATTGCGCCGCGGTGGCGACCTTGTTGACGTTCTGGCCACCCGGACCCGAGCCGCGTACGAAGTGGAACTGCAGGTCCTGGGCTGAAATGCTGGGCAGCTTCTTCACGGCGTCGCGCCGCTCACCGAGGCCCTCAGGCGTTCAGATCCGGAATCAGCTGGCTTTCGAGCTTGAGGATCTGGTCCTTGAGCGCGAGCTTGCGCTTCTTGAGTCGCTTGAGCTGCAATTCGTCGATATGCATGTCCATCGAAAGACGCGAGATGACTTCGTCCAGATCGCGATGCTCGATGCGCAGCTGTCGCAGTTTCTCGAAATTGCGGAACAGCTCGCGGTCGACGTTGTCTTCCTGATCGCTCATCCGCAGTGACTGCCTTGTCCTGCAGCAGCGGCGCGCGCGCGGCTGCGTGGTAGAGCGCGCTCACGCTTGGAGCCGCGCCATGATCGGTGTTATCAGATCGCGTAGCTTAGCGAAGCGACCCAATGGGCGCCACGGCAAATCCGGCTCATGGAAGTCCGAGCCGATCGAGCCGGCGAGCTCGTAGCGCCTGGCGATTGCTGCGAGGCGATCCGCATCAGCGGGGCTCATGCCGGCCAGGCTGACCTCGATGCCAGCGCCGCCGGCGGCCTTGAACTCCCCGACCAGCTCGCGCAAAACACCATGAGAGATCGCATAGCGGTGTGCATGCGCCAGCACCGCGACCCCGCCGGCCGCGACGATGCGCAGCACCGTCTGCGCCAATGAGGGCCATTGCGCCCTGACGTATCCGGGACGACCACGCTTGAGCCAGCGCTCGAAGCCATCCGCTACGCTGTCGGCGAGCTCCAGAGTCCAGAGCGCGCGCGCGAGGTGCGTTCGCGTCGGCACCGGCGCGGCGAGCGCGATCGCCCCCAGTTCCGCTCCGGGCAGCCCCGCAAGCGATAGCCGCTCGGCCATCCTTCGCATGCGTTGCCGCCGGCGCTCGAGCTGAGCCTCGCAATGCGCCAGCAGGCTGGCATCGTTGAGATCGATGCCGAGTCCGACCACGTGGATTTCTCGTTCGCGCCACTCGCAGCTGAGCTCCACACCCGATACGAAACGGATCGCGTGGGCGGCGCATGCCGTGCGAGCCAGTTCGCAGCCCGCAACCGTATCGTGATCGGTCAGAGCCAATAGCTCCACCTCGCGCTGTGCCGCCAGTGCCACCAGAGCGCCCGGCGACAACAGGCCGTCCGAGCAGTGGCTGTGCGTGTGCAGATCCACGCGGCTCATGACAGCAATGCGACCCAGTCGCGCGATCGGTCAGCGTAGGCAATGAATGAAGGATTCACGAGTTCGGCGCGCGCGTTATAGCGCAATGGCGCGCCGCTCAGGTCGATCACAGCGCCGCCCGCTTCAATCAGCACGGCCTGCCCGGCGGCCGTGTCCCATTCCCAGGTCGGCCCGCGGCGCACATACAGGTCGCCGCTGCCCTCGGCAAGCAGGCCGAACTTCAGCGCGCTGCCCACGTGCACACGCTCCTGCTCGCCCAGACGCGCGAGCATGCGATCGAGCACCGCATCGCCGTGCGAGCGACTGCCGAGCACTCGCAGCCGCGCGGGTGCGCGGCTTTGCACGTGGATCGCAGTACGCTCGCCGTTGGCTGCCCGGCGAAATGCGCCGCAGCCACGCGCTGCGCCATAGAGCACGGTTCGTGCTGGAGCGTAGAGGACGCCAAGCACTGGCTCAAAGGCCTCCACCAGCGCGATGTTCACGGTAAACTCGCCATTGCGCTTGACGAACTCGCGTGTTCCATCCAGTGGATCGACCAGCCACAAGCGTGGCCACTGGCGCCGTTGCTCGAACAATGCCGGCGCCGATTCCTCGCCGAGCATGGGGATCTCGGGGGTGATGCGTTGCAGCCCGGCGCCGATGATCCGCTGCGCCGACAGATCTGCCTCGGTGATCGGCGAATGATCGGCCTTGAGCCGCACGTTGAAGGCGGTCTCATAGATTCTCATGATCTCGCGGCCCGCCGCCTCGGCGATATCGATGACTGAGGTCAACCAGTCCGAGAGCTGCTCGGGGCTAGACCTCATGAGCGATTCAGCGGCGCAGCTGTTTTGGCGGCCGCTAGCGTCCATGTCGGCGCGGCTCGCCGCGCCGGCCGCCGGCACGTCCGCCGCCGCTGCGCCCGGAGCCCGGCCGCCGGTTGGCGCCGGGACGAGGGCCGGGCCGCGTGCCGTAGCCGTGGCTGCCCTGGTGCGCGGACTGCGCCAGCTGGGCCTCGAGCGGCGCGAGCAGCTCGGGACTGATGGTGGCGACTGGAATCTTGTGGCCGATGTAGCTCTCGATGTCGGGCAGTGAGATCGCAAATTCCTCGCAGCCGAAGCTGATGGCATCGCCATCGGCACCCGCGCGCGCCGTGCGACCGATCCGGTGCACGTAATCGGGTGCGTCCTGCGGCAGGTCGAAATTGAAGATATGGCTCACATCGGGAATGTGCAGCCCGCGCGAGGCGACATCGGTCGCGATCAATATCGCGAGCTCACCCTCATGAAACTGACGCAGAAACTGCAGCCGCTTCTTCTGCGGCACATCGCCCGAGAGCGCCTGCGCATTGAAACCATTGGCGCGCAGCACGGTCTCGAGTCGCTCGGCCATGCGCCGCGTGTTGACGAATACCATGGTGCGATGCGCCTCGGTCTCGCGCAGCAATCCGATCAACAGCGGCAGCTTCTCCTGCATCGAGGGGAAGTAGATCACCTGGCGGACCCGATCGATCGTGACTTTGTCGGGCTCTATGCGCACGAGCTCGGGATTGTTCATGTGCTCGTAGGCGAGCTCGAGCACGCGCTGCGACAGCGTCGCCGAGAACAGCATCGACTGGCGCAATTCCGGGCGCGGCAGGCGGCGCAGAATGAAGCGAATATCGGCGATGAAGCCCAGATCGAACATGCGATCGGCCTCATCGAGCACGAGCACTTGCACGTGCCGCAGGTCGAAGACGCGCTGCTTGAAATAATCGATGAGCCGGCCGGGCGTGCCGATCAAGACGTCGACACCGGCGGCCAGGGTCTGGCGCTGCTTTTCGTAGTCGGTGCCGCCGAATACTACGGCCAGCCGCAAGCCGGTGTGCTTGCCGAGCACCGCCGCATCCTTATGAATCTGCACGGCGAGCTCGCGCGTTGGCGCGACCACCAATGCACGGATCGAGGTCGAAGTGCGGCCCGATTGGGCCGGCTTCGTCAACAGCGATTGCAACAGGGCGACCAGAAAGGCGGCGGTCTTGCCGGTACCCGTTTGCGCCTGTCCGGCCATGTCGCGACCTTGCAGCGCGAGTGGCAAGGTCTGCGCCTGGATCGGCGTGCAGAAGGTGAAACCGGCATCCATGATTCCCTGCATCAGCGAGGGCGCCAATGGCAGCGAGCGGAAGGTCAGCGAACTGAGATGCTCATCACTCATTAATAACGATTCTTAACGGCAACACGCCTCAAAATGGAGACACAGTGGTCCTAAGACTTGCAATGCGACATGGAAAGGACTAAAAATACGCCATCGGCGGCCGTTCTGTCCGCATCCGCCAAGCCATCCTGACGCCAGCAATCCTTACGCTAGTGTAACCGTTAGACGGCGTCTTTAGAGCATGGCGCGGGCTCCGCCGCAAATAACTTCAGTTCCGTCATTTTTCTAAATCGACTCGTAATTTCGTCTTTGTTCCCCAATTTAACATCGTCTCCCCGCAACAGAGGCTCAACCGCGTGAGTAACCAGCACATTGTGCACACCTCGGATGCCAGCTTTGATCAGGATGTTCTGAAGGCCGAAAAACCGGTCCTGCTGGATTTCTGGGCCGAATGGTGCGGCCCCTGCAAGATGATTGCACCGATCCTCGATGAGATTGCATCCGAATACAAGGATCGACTGCGTATCGCGAAGCTCAACATCGATGAGAATCCCCAAACCCCGCCCAAGTTTGGCATTCGCGGCATTCCAACGCTGATCCTGTTCAAGAACGGTACCGTCGAGGCGCAGAAGGTCGGCGCTTTGTCCAAATCGCAGCTCGCAACTTTTCTGGACCAGCACCTGTGAGGGGCTATCTGGGCAATCAGGGTCGTAACCGACCCAACAACAATAAAGGACAGGGCCAGCAAGGCCCGCGCCACGGCAACCGCGACGGCAATCGCGGCAATGGGCGTCCCGATGACATGATGGAGCTCGAGCCGATCGGCGAGGATGACGCCGAGGTCATCAGTCCGGCCGAACTGGCGCTCTCGCGCAGTTCGATGAATCTGACCGAGCTGAAGGCCAAGCCGATTCACGAGCTGGTCAAGATGGCGGAGTCGATGGGTCTGGAGAACCTCGCACGCTCGCGTAAACAGGACATCATCTTCTCGATCCTCAAGGCGCACGCGCGCAACGGCGAGGATACCTACGGTGACGGCGTACTGGAGATCCTGCAGGACGGCTTTGGCTTCCTGCGTTCGGCCGATGGCTCTTATCTGGCCGGCCCGGATGACATCTACGTATCCCCGAGTCAAATCCGCCGCTTCAATCTGCGCACCGGC
>Ga0302314_10009303_pt1 | contig 17404 bp, 14 predicted proteins | sample III_Palsa_N2_3_FD_200533 | JGI IMG/M metagenome (GOLD analysis project Ga0302314, IMG submission 200533) | Peat permafrost microbial communities from Stordalen Mire near Abisko, Sweden - III_Palsa_N2_3 | ecosystem: Environmental > Terrestrial > Soil > Palsa > Peat permafrost | place: Sweden...
TTCTGAAGGTACCCTCAACCCGCCTCTTGCGTCCGGCTGGCGCGCTTGCGTTCGTTCGGGTCGAGCAGGCGCTTCCTGAGACGGATGCTCTTGGGCGTGACCTCGACCAGTTCCTCGTCCTGGATATAGCTTATCGCCTGCTCCAGCGACATGACGCGCGGCGTGGTCAGGCGCACCGCCTCGTCCTTGGAGGTGGTGCGGATATTGGTCAGCTGCTTGCCCTTGAGCGGATTGACCTCGAGGTCGTTCTCGCGGGTATGCTCGCCGATGATCATGCCCTGATAGACCGGCGTGCCCGGCGTGATGAACATCGGGCCGCGATCTTCCAGGTTCCACAGCGCGTAGGCCACGGCAGTGCCGTCGCCGGTCGAGATCAGCACGCCGTTGCGACGGCCATCGACGGCACCCTTGAACGGCGCGTAGCCATGGAAGAGGCGGCTCATCAGCCCGGTGCCGCGGGTATCGGTCATGAACTCGCCCTGATAGCCGATCAATCCGCGCGACGGCGCCAGGAAGGTCAGCCTGAGCTTGCCGCCGCCCGACGGGCGCATGTCCCGCATCTCGGCCTTGCGCAGGGTCATCTTCTCGACGACGACGCCGGAATGCTCCTCGTCGACGTCGATCTGCACTTCCTCGATCGGCTCCAGGCGCTGGCCGTTCTCGGTCTTGTAGAGCACGCGCGGCCGCGAGATCGACATCTCATAGCCTTCGCGGCGCATGGTCTCGATCAGCACACCCAGCTGCAGCTCGCCGCGGCCGGCCACTTCCATCGCATCCTTGTCGGCAGTCTCGCTGACCTTGATCGCGATATTGCCCTCGGCCTCGCGCAGCAGCCGCTCGGCGATCATGCGCGAGGTCACCTTGGTGCCTTCGCGCCCGGCCAGCGGGCTGTCATTGACCGAGAAAGTCATGGCGAGCGTCGGCGGATCGATCGGCGTCGCATGGATCGCCTGGGTCACTTCCGGGGCGCACAGCGTGTCGGCGACGGTGGTGTCGGTCAGGCCGGCAATGGCGATGATGTCGCCGGCGACGGCGCTCTCGATGCCGACGCGCTCCAGCCCGCGGAACGACAGCAGCTTGGTCAGGCGACCCTGCTCGATGATCTTGCCGTCGTGGGTCAGCGATTTCAGCGGCATGTTGACCCGCGCGGTCCCGCTCATGATCCGGCCGGTCAGCACGCGGCCGAGATAGGGATCGGCCTCGAGCGTGGTCGCCAGCATGGCAAAGGGGGCGTCGGGATCGCCGATCGGCGCCTTGACATGGCGGACGATCAGCTCGAACAGCGGCGCCAGATCCTCGCGCGGCCCGTCCATCGTCTCGGTCGCCCAGCCATTGCGGCCGGAGGCGAAGAGCGTCGGAAAATCGAGCTGCTCGTCGGTCGCATCCAGTATGGCGAACAGATCGAAGACCTCGTTATGGACTTCCTGGACGCGGGCGTCCGGGCGATCGACCTTGTTGATCACCACGATCGGCTTCAGGCCCTGGCGCAGCGCCTTGCCGACGACGAATTTGGTCTGCGGCATCGGCCCTTCGGCGGCATCGACCAGCACGACCACGCCGTCGACCATGCTCAGGATGCGCTCGACCTCGCCGCCGAAATCGGCGTGGCCCGGGGTGTCGACGATGTTGAGGCGCGTGTTCTTCCAGACCACCGAGGTGCATTTCGCCAGAATGGTGATGCCGCGCTCGCGCTCCAGATCGTTCGAATCCATCGCGCGTTCCGCCACCTGCTGGTTGACGCGGAAGGTGCCGCTCTGGCGCAGCAGGGCGTCGACCAGCGTAGTCTTGCCGTGGTCGACGTGGGCGATGATGGCGATATTACGGATTTCCATGGTGTTCTCTATGGTTCAAGCGGCGCGGACATAGTCGGCAAGCGGCGTTTCCGGCCGTGCGCCGTAATGGCTGATGATCTCGGCGGCGGCGAGGCTCGCGAGCCGGCCGCATTCGGCGAAGGGCTTGCCATGGGTCATTCCGTAGAGAAAGCCCGAGGCATAGAGGTCGCCCGCCCCCGTCGTATCGATGATTCGTGACACCGGTGCGGCCGGCACCTCGATGATCTGTTCCTTAGTGACAATTACCGAGCCGGCGGCGCCGCGAGTCACGGCGGCCAGGTCGCAGACCGCGCGCAGGCGCTCGGTCGCACTCTTGAAATCTTGCGTCTCGAACAGCGCCGTAATCTCGGCCTCATTGCCGAACAGCACATCGATATGGGTGTCGATGAGCTGAAGAAAAGCCTCGCGATGGCGCTGCACGCAAAACGAGTCCGACAGCGACAGGCTGACCTTGCGCCCGGCGGCATGGGCCAGGCGTGCGGCATGGCGGAATGCCTCCTGCGCCAGCGGCGGATCGTACAGATAACCTTCCATATAGGTCACTTGAGCGCGCTCGATCAGAGCCTGGTCGATATCCTCGGGCCCAAGATTCACACAAGCGCCGAGGAAGGTGTTCATGGTCCTCTGCGCATCGGGGGTAACCAGAATCATGGAGCGCGCGGTGGCAGGGCCATCGATCGCGGACGGAGTCGGGAATTCCACGCCAGCGGAGGTTATGTCGTGCCGAAACACCTTGCCCAGCACATCGTTGCGGATCTTGCCGATATAGCCGGCCCGGCCACCGAGAGAGGCGATGCCGGCAATGGTATTGCCGGCCGAACCGCCCGACATTTCGATCCCGGGGCCCATCTTCCCATAGATCTCGTCGGCACGTGCCTCGTCGATCAGCGTCATGCTGCCCTTGACCATTCCGGCTGCCGCCAAAAAGCCATCATCCGCATGCGCAATGATATCGACGATGGCATTGCCGATGCCGACGACATCCAGCGAAGCTGTCGCCATGAATTATTTCCGATCGAATTGTTGAAGCGGCCGATTTTGCGGCGCAGTATAGGCACTTCAAGCCCGCTGGCAACCTTGGCCGGCGCAGGGGTCCTATCCCGTGCCGCGGGCCCAACGGACCGGTCTCACCCACATCATGTTCACTGCTCTCGTGCTTGCCTTCCGCCAGCTCCTCGAACCGGAGATGCGGCGGCCGCTTTTTCTGTCGATCCTGTGGTCGCTGGTGACGCTGATCCTGCTGTGGGTCGCGGTCGGCTGGGGCCTTGCCCATTATCTGAATCTGGGTGGGAACGGCTGGCTGGCAGGGGCGGTCGGGCTGCTCGGCGCCCTTGCCGTCCCTGTGCTGAGTTTCATCCTGTTTCCGAGCGTCGTGTTCCTGATCCTGGGCTTCTTTTCCGAAGCGATCATCCGGGCCGTGGAACGCCGCCATTACCCCTATCTGCCGCCCGCGGCGGGCACGCCGCTGCTGACCGCCTTGATCAGCAGCCTGCGCCTGGTGCTGCTCAGTCTGGTGATCAATCTCCTGGCGCTGCTGCTGATCTATTGGTGGGCGGCCTGGATTCCCGGCGTCAATATCATCGTCTTCGCGTTGCTCAACGGCTATCTGGTCGGCCGCGAGTATTTCGAGACGGTCGTGTTCCGGCGCCTCGGCGCGCCGGATGCCGCGCTGCTGTGGCGCGATCACCGGATGGATTTCATCCTGGTCGGTGCGGCCGTGGCCGGGCTGTTCCTGATCCCGGTGGTCAATCTGGTCGCACCGATGGTGGGCCTGGCCGCCACCGTCCATCTGATCGAGCGCTCCCGGCAATCCTTTGCCGTCCCGGCCCGCGCCTGACGCCGGAGCGTGATCGGGCGGCGGTGCCGCAAAGCATCTTCACATCCGATCGAAAAGCAGGGGATCTATAATGTTTCGGCGCAAAAGGCCCGAGGGTGATGAATCCATGACCGACAACGAACCAAAGCCAGAGACGCTCGTGGCACCGCTGACCAAGCCGGTGCCACGGCCCGGCATGACCGGACCGGTCGTGCCGCCGACGCCGCCCAATCGCGTGCCGAACATGCCGCCGCGGCCATCGCCGACCGAGCTGACGCGGGCGATCGATCCGCCGCGCCCGGCCGAACCCTCCCGACCGGCCGATTTGCCGCGTCCGACCGAGCCCGTCCGCTTCGGCGAATTCGGCCGGTCCGGCGAGGTGCCGCGGATGGGCGAGGCACCCCGAATGCCGGAACTGCCGCGCAAACCGAGCGAAACGCCTCGGGTGGTCGAGCCGGCGCCCGTGGTACCGGTGCCTGCCGCCCGGCAGGAGGCGGTGGTCCGCCAACTCATCGTCGGCAGTGAAATCTCGCTCAAGGGCGAGATCACGCACTGCGACCGATTGCTGATCGAGGGCAGCGTCGAGGCCAATTTGTCCGATTGCCGCGACGTCGACATTGCCGAGTCCGGGCTGTTCAAAGGGGCGGCCTCGATCGAGAACGCCGAGATCCGTGGCCGCTTCGAAGGCACGCTGACGGTGCGCAAACGGCTGTTCATCCGCGCCACCGGCATGGTTACCGGGACCATCCGCTATGGCCAGATCGAGGTCGAGCGGGGCGGCCGGATTGCCGGCGATATCGAGGCCACGGCCGAACCGGTCGAGATCGTGCCCTCGTCGCGCGTCGGGTAACCCTAGAAACGCGCGGTTCCTGCCGCAGCGCGACAAGATTCCGCATCGCAACGCCGCCCCGTCGCTCGATCGGGGTTGCGTTGCGGTACGGAAAGCGCGCAATATTGTTGCGCGTATCAAGGGGGGAAGGCGCGCCATGTTGGATATTGCCGCGCGCAATGTCGGCCGGGGTTTTTGCGAATCCGCTGTCTCGTTCAGCCGCTTCGGCGTCGTTGCCGGCGTCGTTTCGCTGTTGCTTGCCGCCTGTTCGGGACCCGGTGTCGGAACCAAGCCGGTGATGCCGGCCAGCGCGCCCGTCGCCGCGTCATCCGCCGCACCGGCGCCACGGCATCCGCTGCTCGAAGTGGCGCAACTCGCCAGTCTCAAGGCCCTGTCGACCGAGGCACTCGTCGCGCGCCTGGGCGAGCCGGACTTCACCCGGCATGACCCGCCGGCGGAGATCTGGCAATACCGCGGCGCCACCTGCGTGCTCGATGTCTTTCTCTATCCCGAAGATGGCGAGATGAAGGTCCTGCACGCGGCGACGCGTGACCGCGACCGGGTGCAGGCACCGGAAAACAACTGCACCCCCTTCGGCCCGACCCGCTCCGCCAGCGCCGGCTCCTGACGCCGGCTTCGTCGGTTCAGGCCGGAGTCTTGTCCTCGAACCGGCAGAGATCGCGGACGACGCAGGTACCGCAATCGGGCTTGCGCGCTTTGCAGACATAACGACCGTGCAGGATCAGCCAGTGATGGCAGCCGACCCGATAGGCCGGCGGCACGATCCTGACCAGCCCGTCCTCGACCTGGCGCGGAGTCTTGCCTTGTGCCAGGCCGGTGCGGTTGGCGACCCGGAAGATATGGGTGTCGACGGCGATGGTCGGCTCGCCGAACGCCGTGTTCAACACGACATTGGCGGTCTTGCGGCCGACTCCGGGCAGCGCCTCGAGCGCCTCGCGCTCGCGGGGCACCTGGCCGCCATGGCGTTCGACCAGGATCCGTGACAAGGCGGCGACATTCTTGGCCTTGGCATTGAACAATCCGATCGTCTTGATCTGCGCGCGAATCCCGTCCTCGCCCAGCGCCGCCATCGCCGCCGGCGTATCGGCCAGGGCGTAAAGCCGCTTTGTCGCCTTGTTGACGCCGATATCGGTCGCCTGCGCGCTCAGCACGACGGCGACCAGCAGGGTGAAGGGGCTGCTGTAGTCGAGCTCCGTCACCGGCGCCGGCATGCGCTCGGCAAGGCGGCCGAAGAACTGGTCGATCTCGGCTGTGCTGAAGGGGCGCTGCTTGCTCATGACCCGGTTCTAGCGGGGTGGCCGTCCGGCTTCAAGGCGCCGGTCACCGGAAGGTGATGAGGCGTGACTGGCCTTCGCAGCGGGCTGGTGCTGGATTGGAGCCATGCTACGCTGTCCATCGATGACAAGGTCCCTCACCATGCGCCTCGGCGCCCTTCTGACGGGTCTGCTGCTGGCCGTTTCGGGTCAGGCCGCGGCACGGCCCGTGCTGGTCGAGCTTTTCACCTCGCAGGGCTGCGATTCCTGCCCGCCGGCCGATGCGCTGCTCGGCGAGCTGGCGCAGCGACCGGGCGTGTTTGCGCTCGCCTGGCATGTCGATTATTGGGACGGGCTCGGCTGGAAGGATCGGTTCTCCAGCGCGCTCGCCACCCATCGGCAATATGATTATGCCCGGCGCCTCGGCCTCGACAATGTCTATACGCCGCAGCTGGTGATCGACGGTGCGGCCGAGGTGGTGGGCTCCGATGCGCATGCCGCCGATGTCGCCATCGCCGCAGCCGCGGCGCTGCCGGTCGAGGGGCCGTCGCTGGCTCTGACGCAGGGGCCCGACGATGCCGCGCAAATCGCGCTCGGCGCAGGGGTAAAAACGGCGGCCAGCGTGTGGCTGATCGGCTATGAGCGGCGCCAGATAACGGCGATCGGGCGCGGCGAAAATGCCGGGCGCAGCCTGACCGAATACCAGGTCGTGCGCCGCGCCACCCGCCTCGGTGGCTGGACCGGCGAGCCGGTAAACCTGCAACTGCCTGAAAAGGAAGGCGAAGCCGAGCTGGTGGTGGTCGAGCCGGACATGCCCGGCCCCATGCTCGCATTGCTCGACCTGACCCGGTAAAGCGCCGCAGCGACGAAAGCGACCCATGGCTGCCGCCGGCATCGCCGTGTAGGATGCGCCGCGATGGGCTTGCGCGACGGTGCCTGATTGCATGGATGTCGAGCTTTACGCGGATGATGACGAGGTCGCGCGGCTGGAAGCGCAGCTGCCGGAGGCATCGGTGCCGGCGGTGCTGGTGCCGCTTGCCTGGCATCTGCGCCAACGCGACATGCAGCGCGCCCTGGCGCTGGCCGAGACCGCCGAGGCCCTGCTCGACGAGACACCGGAGCATCGCGGGGCCCGCGCGCGCCTGGCCCTGCTGCGCGCCGAAGCCGCCTGGCTGCAGGCCGAGATGGAGCGGGCCGAAACGCTGCTCGCCGCCGCGCGCGCGGACTTCCAGGCGCTGGGCGATGTCATCGGCGTGGGCGATGCAGCACTGCTCGACTCGCGCCTGGCCGGCGATCTGGGCGATGGCGAGCGCCAGCTGCGCAGCCTCGCCGCCAGCATCGGCTGCTATGCCGGCGCCGGCCGCCGCCACGCCGCTGCACTCGCCTGGGCTCTGTTCGACAGCCATACCCGCAACGCGCCGGAACCGGCGCCGGCGCTCGACGCCCTGCTCGCTTCCGATCCGTCGCTCGGGGCCGGCGGGGCCGATGCGCTGATCGCAGCCTGTGCTGCGACCGAGGATTTCCGTTTCGGCCGCTACACCGCGGCCGAGGCGGAATTTCATCTTGCCGGGCAGCAGCTCACGCGAGTCGGTCTGGTGCGCCAGGCAATCCTGGCTCTGGTGACGTCCGGCCTCGCCTTGTCCAATCTCAACCTGCTCGATCGGGCGGTGCAGCAGGCCGAGCGCGGGCTGGCGCTGGCACGGCCGACCGGCTGGCCCTATTGCGTCGGCATGGGGTTGCGCCTGCTCGGCGTCACCGAATTCCTGCTCGGTCGCCAGGGGGCGGCGAAATCGGTGTTGCTCGATGCGCTGGGCTGGCTGGCGCCGCTGCGCCGGACGTCGGCCTATGTGCTGGCAGCATTGCGGCTTGCCGCCGTCCGCCGGGATCTGGGCGAGCTCGGCGAGGCCTTGGCGACGCTGGAGGATGCGCGGCAGGCGGCTCTCGATGGCGGGAATTCCCGGCTGATGTCGGAGGTCCTGGCGGTCATGGCGCGGATCCTGTCCGAACTCGGCCGTTCCGGCGAAGCGCTGACCCTGGCCGAAGAGGCGCTGGCGACCGCGCAAGCCACATCGCATGCCCAGCATGTCAATGCGCTCGATGCGCTGGTCGAGATCCATCTGCGGGCGGCGCTGCCGCCGCCGGCGACAATGGCGGCACCCAATGCGGCGCTCCACTATCTCGATCTGCTCTGGGCGATCCGGAACGAGGAGCCGGGCTGGCTGCCCGAGCCCCGCCTGCTCGCCAATGGTGCCCGCGCCTGGGAGCAGGCCGGCGATCTGGCCAAAGCGCTAGACTTCGAGCGGCGCGGCAAGGCGGCGCTGGAGCGCGAGAGCACGCGCAAGGCCAATGAGCGGCTGGCCGAGGTGCGCACGCGCCACGAGGCCGAGACGGCCCGGCTCGAGGCCGAGCAGCAGCGGCGCCTGGCGGCATCCGAGGCGGATCGGGCCGCGACCTCGGAAGCGGCCTCGCGCACCCTCGACGAGCTCGGCAGGATCGGCCAGGAACTGACTGCCAGCCTCGATACCGGGACCGTGTTCGAGGCGCTGGCCGGCCATGTCGGCGCACTGCTGGACGCGCAGAGCCTGGGCATCTGGCTGCTCGACGAGACCGGGCGGACCCTGGTCGAGGCCTTCGCGATCGAAGCCGGTGAGCGCAGCAGCGGTCTCCGCGTGGCGCTCGACAATCCGGTTTCGCACGGTGCGCGCTCGGTGCGGGAGCGGCGCGAGCTGTTGCTGGAGTTCGACAGCGTCCTGGCCGATCCGAGTCATGTCCCGGGGACGCAGGAAGTCCGCTCGGCGCTATTCGCCCCGCTCATCGTGGGCGAGCGTGTGCTGGGCGTCCTCACCATCCAGTCCGACGCGCCGCGGGCCTATCGCGAGCGCGAGCGGTTCATTTTCCGCACACTCTGCGCCTATGGCGCGATCGCCCTCGACAATGCTGCCGCCTACCGGCAGCTGGGCGGGGCAATGGCGGAGCTGCGTGCCACCCAGGACCGGCTGGTCCAGCAGGAGAAGATGGCGGCGCTCGGTGCGCTGGTCGCCGGAATTTCCCACGAGCTGAACACGCCGCTCGGTGTCGTGCTGCTGGCCATTTCCGGGTTGGGCGAGACCACGGCGGCACTGCGCCGGGCGATCGAGACGGGCCAGCTGACCCGGAGCGCGCTGGCCGGCATGACCGAGAAGCAGGCCAAGCTGGCGGCACTCGCGCAGCAGAATCTGGAACGCCTGGCGGCGCTGATCAGCGCCTTCAAGGCGGTCTCGGTTCAGGTCGGCGAGGATGCGGCGATCCGGCTCGAGCTGGCGGATTTCCTGGCGACGGTGGCGCAGATGGCGGCGTTGCAGCTGGTCCAGCAAGGCCATCGCATCGTCGTCGAAGCGGCGGCCGGGCTCAGTATCGAGACCGTGCCCGATGCGCTGGTCGAGACCTTGAACCGGCTGCTCGCCAATACGCTCGACCACGCCTTCCCACCAGGCCGCATTGGCACCGTGACGATCGCCGCCCGGCCGGCGCCGGACGGGCAGATCGCGATCACGGTCGAAGATGACGGGGTCGGCATCGAGCCGGCGGCGCTGCCCAAGCTGTTCGACCCGTTCTTCACGACCAAGCGTGGCACCGGCAAGAATGTCGGGCTCGGCCTGCATGTCGCCTTCAACCAGGTGACCCAGCGGCTGAAAGGGACGATCCAGGCCGACAGCACGCCCGGCGCCGGGACCCGGATGATCGTGACTCTGCCGCCTGTCGTCGTTGGCTGATGAGTGGAGCAGAGAGGGAGGTCGCCGCCAGGCTGCCCCGGCGGCGACCCTGTCGGCTCAGCCGTTCAGCACGTCCTTCAACGCCTTCGCGGGCGTGAACTTCGCGGCCTTGGAGGCGGCGATCGTGATGGTCTCGCCGGAACGCGGGTTGCGGCCCTGGCGCGCCTCGCGGGCGGCGACGCTGAAGGTGCCGAAGCCATGCAGGCGGGCTTCGCCGCCGGCGGCAAGGGCCTTGGCGATGGCGGCGAGCGTGGCCTCGACTGCTTTGTCGGCCGCGGCCTTGGTCAGGCCGGTAGCTTCGGCAACCTGGCTCACGAGCTCCTGTTGATTCATCGGTGTTGTCCTTTGGTGTAAAACAGGCAAGAGCCGCGTGCCATGCCATTGCCGGGCCGAGAGAGCAACGAAAATCCTCACAAACCCGATAAATCGCGCCGCTATGTCACCATTTCATCGGGCCGGGGCGGGGCCGGAGCCTCAACCGGCCGCGGTTTCCTCGATGGTGAAATCATAGCCGCCGGCGCCGTCAGACTCGGTTTGATAGGTGACGATCGAGGCAATTTCGTTGGTCGGCGTGAAGGTCAGTACCGTCTGGCGCCGGCCCGCGAGGCTGGCGGGATCGACATATTCGGCGGCGGCGATGATCACCTCGTCACCGGGCTGGCAGGTTCGGGCGGCGGCGCCGTTGAGGATGCAACAGCGCGAGCCCGGCGTGCCGTAGATGACGTAGGTCGAAATCCGCGCGCCGGAACTCTTGTTCCAGATCTCGACGAATTCGGTCGGCAGCAACCCGGCCCGCTTGCAGGTCAGCGGATCGAGCGATATCGATCCATGGTAGTTCAGGTCGGCTCCCGTAACACGGATGCCGTGCAATTTCGCTCGAAGGATCTTGATCATCTTCAGGTCCCGACACCATGCGCTAAATCCAGATCGCGTCCGGCGACCCTAGTGCGGTGCAGCAGGCCGCGACCAGAGGGTTTGTTGCAATGCGCCATTCCGGATTTCTCTGCACTGGGACCGGCCGTAGCCCGCCGCGTAGCCCGCCACCTCAATTGCCGTGCCAAATATCTGGAATCGGGATACTATCGAACGCTTGAATTTCGGCCGGTTCACGCCCCAGCGGTTGTGCTGTTTTACCAGCGAGTCGAAAGTGCTGCTGAAAAACCTGAGCATTCTCTGGAAGATTGCGATACCGGCAGTCATCATGGCGCTGGTGTCGGTTCTGATCGCGCTCTACGCCACTGTTTCCGTCGAGCAGCTGGTGGCGACCGTCGCCCGGCAGGACCGGATCGCCGGCCGCGTGAAATTCGCCCTTGAGGCGCAGAGCGCGTTCAACAGCGTGGCGGTCAGCGAGAAGAATGTCATCCTGACCGGCGCCGATCAGGCGACGGCGCAATCGCATGTGGCACTCTATGACAAGGCGGTCGAGGCGACCCTGGCGGCGCTCAACCAGTTGGCGGCACTCGACGAGGCGCCGGATCGGCGTGCTCTGATCGAGACGATGCACAGCAACGTGCTGCAGCGCAAGGAAGTGAGCCAGAAGGTCTTCGCGCTGGCGGCGCAGAACAAGATTGCCGATGCTTTCCAAATGTCGAGCCAGGAGGCGGCGAAATTTCGCAAGGCCGCAGGCCAGGCGGTGGACAGGCTGATCGCGCTCAATGACGGCGATCTGCAATCGATCCGCCGCGATGCCGATGCTTCGGCGGCCCGGATTCGCCTGCTGCTCTGGACCGGTTCGGCGTTCGGCCTGATCTTCGCCTTCGGTGCCACGGGCTGGATCGCCATCATCCAGATCGCCCGGCCGGTGCGTGGCATCACCCGGCAGATGGAGACGCTGGCCGGCGGGGAGCTGACCGGCGACGTCGCCGGCACGGAACGGGGCGACGAGGTCGGCGCCCTTGCTCGGACATTGCAGGTCTTCAAACGCAACGCGGTCGAGCGGGGTGATCTGGAGGCGGCTCAGCGGACCGAGCAGGCGCGCAAGGAGGCGCGTCAGCGGGACGTCGCCGGCTATATCGCCGGATTCGACGGCTCGGTCCAGGAAGCGCTGAAGACGCTCGACGCCGCCGCCGCCGAGATGCGGGTCACTGCCGAGGAGCTGGCCGTGACGGCCGAGCAGACCTCGAGCCGGGCCACTGCCGTGGCGGCGGCTTCTGAACAGGCGGCGGTCAATGTCCAGACCGTGGCTGCTGCCACCACCGAGTTGGCGGCGTCGATCGGCGAGATCAGCCGGCAGGTGACCCAATCCGCCACCATCGCCAGCAATGCCGTGAGCGAGGCCGAACAGGCGAGCGGGACGGTCGAGGGCCTGACCACGGCGGCTGGCCGGATCGGCGAGGTCATCGGCCTGATCAAGACCATCGCCGCCCAGACCAATCTGCTGGCGCTCAACGCCACCATCGAGGCGGCGCGGGCGGGCGAGCACGGCAAGGGCTTCGCCGTCGTCGCCAGTGAAGTCAAGGCGCTGGCCAACCAGACGGCCAAGGCGACCGGTGAGATCGAGGCCCAGGTCGCGGCGATCCAGCAGGCGACGGGGGCGGCGACCGGCGCCATCAACGGCATCGGCGGCACCATCGCCGAGATCAGCCGGATTACCACCACCATTGCCGCCGCGGTCGAGCAGCAGGGCGCTGCGACTCATGAAATTGCCCGCAGCGTCGAGGAGGCGTCACGCGGGACCGGCGAGGTTTCGAACAATATCGCCGGCGTCACCGGTGCCGCCCAGCAAGCCGGCGCCGTGTCGGGCCGGGTCCTGGCCTCGGCCGGGGAACTCGCCCGCCAGGCCGATCGGCTGCGCGACGAGGTCGACCGCTTTCTCGATCGGATCCGCGCCGGCTAGAGCAGATCGCGATCAGATGGGTCCATCTGATCGCGTGAAGATGCTCGCCGAACTGTCCTGAGCGGCGACGAACAATCCGGTCGTCCGCGACCGGGCGATGCATTATCCTGCCGGCAATGATTCCGATCACGCCCCATCTCGCCATCGACGAGGACGAAATCGAGGAGAGCTTCGTTCGGGCCTCGGGGCCGGGCGGGCAGAACGTCAACAAGGTCTCGACCGCAGTCCGGCTGCGCTTCGATGTCCGGCGCTCGCCGTCCCTGCCCGAAATGGTGCGGGCCAAGCTCGAGACCCTGGCCGGCAGCCGCCTGACGCTGGACGGCGTGCTGATCATCCAGGCGCAGCAATTCCGCTCGCAGGAGCGCAACCGCCAGGATGCGCTCGATCGGCTGGTAGCCCTGATCCGCGCCGCCGCCCAGCGCGAGATACCCCGCCGCCCGACCCGCCCGACGCTCGGCTCGAAGCGCCGCCGTCTCGAAGCCAAGAGCCAGCGCGGCGCGATCAAGCGTCAGCGCGGCGCCGATCCGGAGGATTAGACGTCGCAGAGCCCAGGCTGACCTGTCCTTTCTGCTTGTTCTAAGATTGGCGGCCTCCGGCCCTCCGGCCGATGCACCGAAGATCGAGACATATCTGGCCTTGAGCGGCGGCAGCAAATGGGGTGGTATCGGCGAGCCGGGCACGCCGCCGATCGCGCCGGCCGTGGCCAATGGCATCTTTGCCGCAACCGGCAAGCGCATCCGCGCCCTGCCGATCAAGAAGCCGATCTGAGCGGCCGTGCCTGATCGGATGTGCATAAACGGCCGAAAAGGGGGAAGAAATGACAAGAACGGGGATGGCGGTAACGACGCTGGCACTGTTGGGCATGGTCGCGAGTTCCGCGGCCTGGGCGCTGGTCATGTCGGCGATCAATGTCAGCCTGACTGGCGAAGGCACCGGCAAGATGGGCATGGCACTGGACCAGGACAAGGTTCAGGAGGGCCGCGTCACCTTTATCGTCAAGAATGACGCGACCAGCGAGACCCATGAATTGCTGGTGGTGAAGGTCGCCTCGGCCGATGCCGAGCTGCCTTATGATGCCGCCAAGGACCATGTCAACGAGGCCAAGGTGACGAAACTGGGCGAGGTCTCGAATCTCAAGCCCGGCGCCAGCAAGATGCTGACGCTGGAACTGACGCCGGGGACCTATAAGCTGCTCTGCAACATCAAGGGCCACTACATGGCCGGCATGTCGGCGCTCGTCACCGTCACCAAATAGGGCGTGCCGGCGCAAGCACCACACAGGCTCCTCCTCGCGCTGTGGGAGGAGGAGTCTGGCGTGGTCCGCGGAATTCTCGGAGAGATCTCATGACAGCATGGCTGGCCCTGCTCGCCGGCATCGTCCTGGTCGCGGCGACCGGTATCCTGCCGGCGCGGGCGGCGGATACGGCCTCGGCCGACGCCCGGTTCAAGGCGCTCTACACGCGCGAATGGGCCTGGCGGGTATCCCAGTTCCCGGATGCCGATGACAGCCCGACCAAGCCGGTGGTCGACCATTTGGCCAAGGTCGATGACGCGACGCAGCAGGCGCGGCTGCGCTATTGGACCGAGGTGATGAATTCGCTGGCGGCGATCCCGCGGGCATCGCTGTCGCCGGCCGGGCAGGTCGATTACGATGTCTATCTTCCGCAGATCCAGGTGCTGATCAACAACCAGCGCCTGCGCGACTACGAGATGCCGGCGAATTCCGATTCGAGCTTCTGGGGCGATCTTACCGGCACGGCCGACAAGCCGTTCCGGACGCTGGCGGATTATCGCAATTTCATCCTGCAGATGCGCGACATACCGCGCTATTTCGCCGAAGAGATCGTCAATATGCGGGCCGGGCTGAAGCGCGGCTTCACCCCGCCGCAGGTGACGTTCAAGGGCCGCGACGCTTCGATCTCGGCGGTGTCGGAAGCGAAACCCGAAGCGACGTTTTTCTATAAGCCGTTCAAGGACCTGCCCGCCAATATCCCGGCGGCCGAGCAGGCGCAACTGCGCGCGGATGCGGTGCACACGATCGAAACCGCCGTGATCCCGGCCTATGGCGGGCTGCTGAAGTTCATGCGCGAGGAGTATCTGCCCGGTACGCGCACGACCCTGGCCGCCGCCGATTTGCCGGGCGGTGCCGAATATTACCGCGACAAGATCAAGGAGTTCACGACCCTCGATCTGGATGCCGAGGCGATCCACCAGATCGGCCTTGTCGAGGTGGCGCGGCTGCATGCCGAAATGCTTAGTGTGATGCAGGAAACCGGCTTCACCGGCGATTTCCCGGGCTTCCTGGCGATGCTGCGCAGCGATCCGAAATTCTATGCCAAGACACCAGAGGAGCTGTTGCGGCGGGCGGCCTGGATCGCCAAGGAATTCGATGGCAAGGCCTCGCAATATTTCGGCTACCTGCCACGCGCCCGCTTCACCATCAAGCCCGTGCCCGACGAGATCGCACCCTTCTATACCGCCGGGCGCGGCGGGCCCGGCATCTATCTGCTCAATACCTATGATCTGCCGTCGCGACCACTGGTCAATCTGACGGCACTGACCCTGCATGAATCGGCGCCGGGCCATGCCTTCCAGATCCCGATCGCGCTGGAACACAAGGACCAGCCGGCATTCCGGCAGAATGTCTATATCTCGGCGTACGGCGAGGGTTGGGCCGTATATTGCGAGAAACTTGGCCTCGAGATGGGGATGTATGAGACGCCCTATGACCGCTTCGGCATGCTGGGCTATCAGATCTGGCGGGCGGCCCGCCTGGTCGTCGATACTGGCATCCACGCCAAGGGCTGGAGCCGCGAGCAGGCGATCGCCTATCTGCACGAGTATACGGCACTGCCCGAGCACGAGATCGAGACTGAGGTCGATCGCTACATCGCCTGGCCGGGCCAGGCGCTGTCCTATTATCTGGGTGCTTCGACCATCTGGCAGGCACGCGCCAAGGCGGAAGCGGCGCTGGGCGCGAAGTTCAACATCCGCGCCTTCCACGACACCGTCCTGGAACTGGGCTCGGTGCCGCTGCCCGTGCTCGAAGCGCGCATCGACCGCTTCATCGCCGAGGGCGGCAAGGGGCCTTACCCGGAGATGGAGTGAGGCGGCGATCCGGAAACTGGGCGGGGTTCATCCGCGCTCGTGATCGCCGTCACTGGCCCAACGGAATAGTCCCCGCAAATCGCGAATCGTTTGCCGCCGGGCGTAACCGAAAGTGGTACGGCGCTCCGAATTCGACTATAGGTCGGGACAAAGCGAGTGGCGGGACAGCATGTTTCGGAAAAGTGGGTTTCGGCGCGCAAAAGCGATCGTAAGATCGTGGAAGTTCGGAGCCCTGATCGGGCTCTGCCTTGCCGCAATCGCGGTGTTCCTGGCGATACAAGGAGACCGGGAGAAATCATCGGGCCTGTTCGCGGCGCGCCTGGGTCCCCCGAGTGCCCAACACGTCGAGGACGAAGACGATGAAGGGTATGAATCTCTGTTGCGACTGCGCCAGCGCCGCGCCGCTACGCCTCTAGCGACGAACCGATCGACGTCATCGAGCTTCGGCGGGACATGGCAGCTGGTGACGGCGGCGGGACCCGACATATCTCTCAGCAACCCGCTGCTGCTGACCGATGGAACCGTCATCGCCACCAATGCCTATATTGGTGACTGGTACAGGTTGACCCCTGACATCACAGGCAGCTACGTCAACGGAACCTGGTCGCAGATTGCCTCAATGCCGACGATCGGCGGCGTGCCGTACGCTCCCTATGCTTTCTCCTCGGCGGTGCTGCCGGATGGCCGCGTCATCGCCATGGGCGGCGAGTACAACGGCACCACTACCATTACCGAAACCGCTTTGGGCGCGATCTACGATCCGCTTGCCAATGCCTGGACAGCTGTATCGGCCCCGAGCGGCGTCGGTTGGAGCCAGATTGGCGACGCTCCGAACGCTGTCCTGGCCAACGGCACTTTCATGCTCGGCAATTGCTGCGCCGGTCCGGATGTCGAGGCGCTCTTCGATGCCACGAATTTGAGCTGGACCAGCACCCGGGCCCCCGGTTATCCCTACCCAACGTTTATTCAGAGCGAACAAGGCTATGAGCTGTTGCCCGATGGCAGCGTCCTGACCATCGAGATCGGGGCGACCACCCAGGCAGTGCGATACATTCCGGCCTCAGGCACATGGGTTGCTGCCGGCAACACACCGGTTTCGCTGAGCAATGCCGGCAACCAAACCTGCGGCTACGAAATTGGGCCCGCAATGCTGCGCGCTGACGGCACCCTGGTCGCGTTCGGCGGCTATATGGGCGGCTATGCCAATTGCGAGGGTAACCAGGCGCCAGTGCCGACAGCGATTTATAATTCCGCCGAAATTACCTGGAGTGCCGGCCCGAACCTCCCGGCACTTTGCGGGGCCGGCGGGACGACAAGTTGTTCCGGGGCGGACTCCCCAGCGGCATTGCTGCCCAATGGCAACATCCTGTTCGCGGCTAGCGTCTTCCTCGAGCCGCCGACCCATTTCTTCGAATTCACCAGTGCCAATGCCATCAATCAGGTGGCCGACACGGTCAATTATGCCAGCGGTTCGGTCTCTACGGCCTATAACTTCGTGGTGCTGCCGACCGGCCAGATCCTCGCCACCGACAACAGCAACCTTGCGGAGATCTATACGCCGACCGGGAGCGCCAATCCCGCTTGGGCCCCGGTCATCGCCACCGCCCCGTCGACCGTCATCGCCGGCGCGAGCTATCCCATCAGCGGCTCACAGTTCAATGGGTTGTCACAAGGCGCCGATTTTGGCGATGATTTTCAAAGCGCTACCAACTATCCGATCGTCCAGGTCACCAATGCCGCGAGCAACCATGTCTTCTATGCTCGGACCCTCAATCACAGCACGATGTCGATCGCGCCGAACGCCGCGGGCTCGACGAATTTCACCGTGCCCGCAAATATCGAGCCGGGCCCGAGCACCTTGGTCGTCATCGCCAATGGCATCGCGTCGCAGCCGGTCAGCCTCGTTGTGCAGAACGGATCGGCCGCGCTCGTCGCCTCCGTCCTGCCGAGCTCTCGC
>Ga0302314_10009304_pt1 | contig 17402 bp, 17 predicted proteins | sample III_Palsa_N2_3_FD_200533 | JGI IMG/M metagenome (GOLD analysis project Ga0302314, IMG submission 200533) | Peat permafrost microbial communities from Stordalen Mire near Abisko, Sweden - III_Palsa_N2_3 | ecosystem: Environmental > Terrestrial > Soil > Palsa > Peat permafrost | place: Sweden...
ATCAGGAAGACTGGGCGCATCGGTTGCTGGCCGGCGGCGACATGCTGATCCACGGCGCCCGGTTCGAGCCGTGCGGCCTGACCCCGATCTATGCCATGCGCTACGGCACGGTGCCGATCGTGCGCGCTGTCGGCGGGCTGCGGGATTCGGTCACCGCGGTCGGCGCCACGCCGATCGCCGGCGGCAAGGCGAGCGGCTTCCAGTTCGACGCGGCCAACGCCGTCAGTATGCTGGATGCGATCGATACGGCGCTGGAATTCTACGCGCGCCCGGAGTCCTGGCGCCAATTGCAGCGCAACGGCATGACCCGCGACTTCTCATGGCGCGGCCCGGCCGCCCAATATCGCAAGCTCTACGAGGAGTTGGCGCTCGAAACCGCCTGATCTTCGAAAAATGGAACCGATCCACCGCAACCGGATTGATATGCAGACAAAAGAACTCGGAGAACGGTCATGTTGATACTCCTCATCATTCTCATCCTGCTGTTCGGCGGCGGCGGCTTCTATGGCTATAGCCGGAACTATTACGGCGGCGGCGGTATCGGCATCATCGGCGTGATCGTCATCGTGCTGGTCGTGCTCGCGCTGTTCGGCGGCCCTCATATGGGCTGACCGCCCGCGGGCCCCACACTCTCGGATAAGAATGACGCCCCCGACGCCTTGCGCTTCGGGGGCGTCGCCATATCTGGATGCCGGTCCGCCCCCCCCCCCGACCGCTGGAGACTTCCCTTGGCCATGCTTGCGACCGCCTATGTCACCCTGCTCGTCGCCATGGCCGTGCTCGACGGCTGCTGGCTGGGCTTCGCCGCCAAGGATTTCTACCAGCGCGGCATCGGCCATCTGATGGCGGAGCGGATCAATGTCGCGGCGGCCCTCGCCTTCTACCTGCTCTATGCCGCCGGCCTGACGGTCATGGCGGTCCGGCCGATGCTGGAGACGGGCGATTGGCGCGCGGCGGCCTTGCGCGGCGGTGGGCTCGGGCTGTTCGCCTACATGACCTACGACCTCAGCAATCTGGCGACGCTCAAGGGCGTGCCCGCCAGCTTCGCGATCGTCGATATCCTGTGGGGCGGCGTGATCAGCGCGGCCGTCTGCGCCGCGGCGGTCTTCGTCACCCAGCGCCTGCTCGGCTGACCATCCAAATTAGATAAATTTCTATGTATTAATTCACCTCTACCGTGATTTTTTCCCGCGACGTAAAGTATTTGTTTCCGGTCCGCCGATAAGCTCGGGAGGTACCGCAGCCCCCCCGAACCGCCTGAAGCTTTTAGCCGACAGAGATTTCAGGGTTGGCGCCCGCCCACGGTTCAGCCGAAAAGGTCGAGTTCATGTCCATTCCCCCGTCGGGCGACTTTGCCAGCATTGTTCTGTTCGGGGTTTTGCTGGCCTGCATCGTCGGCCTGATGGGCTTCGTCTGGGTCAAACTTGGACGCCGCCCAAGGGCTCTGGATTTTCGCGGCATCAAGATCCGCGTCAATGCCGGGCTGCCCGCGGGCAAGATCGTGCTGACCGACGCCGCCTGGCAGCCGCTGGGCGAGACGATGCCCGACCAGTTCGACACCGTTTCCCTGCCTCAAGGCTGCGCCGCCGCTTGGCTGTCGCCCGGCGACTTTATCGCGCTCGCCGCCCGCCAGATCGAGGCGACGCAGCTGCTGTCCGACCCGCGTCTGCAGGCTTAACCCAGCAAGCTTCGTTCCAGAGCGGCATGGCTGCGGATCTCGTCCGCCGTGCCGCTCGCCCGCAGCCCTCCCCGCTCCAGCACCAGACCGCGATCGGCGATCTGCAGCGCGGCCGCGACCGCCTGCTCGGCCAGCAGGACGATCAGGCCATCGTCCGCCAGCCGGCGCAGCAGCTGGAACAGGTCCGCGACCAGCATCGGGGCCAACCCGCGCGACGGCTCGTCGAGCAGCAGCAGGCGCGGCGCGGTCATCAAGGCCCTGCCGATCGCCAGCATCTGCTGCTGACCGCCCGACAGGGTCCAGGCCGCGACACCGAGCCGGTCGCGCAGCGTGGGCAGGTGGTCCAGCACCCGATCGAGCCGGCGACGCCGCTCCGCCCGGCTGGTCCTGGCGACCAGCTCCAGATTTTCACCGACGCTCAGCCCGGGAAACACCCGCCGCCCCTCGGGGCACCAGCCGATGCCGGCCCGCGCGCGCCGCTCCGGCGTCCAGCGGCCGATGTCCGTGCCGTCGAACCGGATCGATCCGGCGCACGGCCGACGCAGACCCATGATCGCCTCCAGCAACTCGGTCTTGCCGGCGCCGTTCGGACCGAGCAGGACGGTGATGCCCCGGTCCAGCGCGAAGCCGATCGCGCCGCCGCGCCGGATCTCGACCTGATCGAGCCTCAACATGCTGCCGGCCCCAGATAGGCCGCACGCACCACCGGATCGGCCCGCACCTCGGCCGCCGTGCCGACCCGCGCGATCCGCCCGTCGAGCAGCACGGCGACCCGGTCGGCCAGCCGCATCAAAAACGCCATGTCATGCTCGACCACCAGCAGCCCCCGGCCTTCGTCCGCCAACGCCCGCAGCAACGATGCAAGCCGATCGCGCTCGTCCGCATCCAGCCCGGCCGCCGGCTCGTCGAGCAGCAGGATGGCGGGGTCCAGCGCCAGCGCGCGGGCGATGTCGCTCGACGGACTCCGTCGCAACAGGCCCTCGGCCTGCCGATGCAACGGGTCGAGCGCGGCGGCAGCGCCGAAGCCGACGCAGCCCACCTTCGCCGCCAGGGCCGCGGTCACCAGATCGAGCGGCGTCATCCCGACGGGCGGTGCCGGGGACTGGAAACTGCGGGCAACGCCGGCCAGCGCGATCCGGTCGGGCGACAAGCGTTCAAGCGGACGGTCGCCGAGCCGGATCGTGCCGCGATCCGGGCGGTCGAGTCCGCTGATCAGATTGACCAGCGTCGTCTTGCCGGACCCGTTCGGCCCGATCAGCCCGACGATCTCGCCCGGCCGGATCTCGAGCGTCACCCCGCGCAGCACGGCGATGCCACCATAGGATTTTTCAAGGCCCTCGATCCGCAGGGTCCGGCGGGCCGGCGCCGCCGGCGACGGTGTGGGCGCACCAATGGTCCGCCGCGACGGCCAGATCCTTTCCAGCGCCCCGATCAACCCGGCCGGCGCCACCAGCAGGCAGGCGAACAGGCCCAGGCCGTAGGCGATGCGGTAGGACGCGCCGAGCGGCCGCAGCCATTCCGGCAGATGCCCGATCAGCAGGGCGCCCAGCACCGCGCCCGCGACCGAGCCGCGACCGCCGATCACCACCATGGCGAGGCAGCCGACCATGACCTGGAAGTCGGCCACGTCCGGCGAGACCAGGCCCAGCACATGCGCCTGCAGCGCGCCGCCGGCGCCGGCAAAGCCGGCCGCGAGCACGAAGCCGCGCGCGCGGATCCGCGCCGGGTCGAGGCCGCTCGCCCGGGCGAGATCCGCGTCGCCGCGCACCAGCGCCAGCGCCGGTCCGTTGCCGCCGCGCTTCAGCCACAGCGCCAGCGCTGCCGCCAGACCGACGACGCCCCAGCCGACCAGCATCGCGCCGGGACCCCGGCCGAACGCCGGCACGCCGACCAACCCGTTGGCACCGCCGGTCAGGCCCTGGGCATCGACCGCGACGAGCCGGACCAGCACGGCGAAGCCCAGCGTGGCCAGCGCAAAAAAATGACCGTCGAGCCGCCGGACCGGGGCATGGGCCAAGCCCGCCAGCACCGCCGGCACCAGCACGGTCGCGGGCAATTCCGCCCAGAGCGGCCAGCCCAACCGGCTCAGAATGCTCGCGCCATAGGCCCCGATCGCGAAGCAGGCGCCCTGGGCCAGCGACAGGGCGCCGGCCTGACCGAACACCAGCTGATAGCCGATCGCCATCAGCGCGGAGGCGGCGGCGAGCGCCATCAGCCGCAGTTCGTAGCCGGACCCCAGGATCAGCACGGCGAGCAGCCAACCACAGATCGCCAATCCGACGAGCGCCGCAGGACGGATCATGCCCGGCGTCCGAGCAGCGCCGGGAACAGGCCGGCCGGGCGCACCACCAACAGCAGCAGCACGGCGCCATAGAGCGCCGCGGTCGCGACGACGGAGCTGGCATAGCCGGCGACGACGCTTTCGAACAGCGCGATCAGCAAAGCCCCCACGACCGCGCCCTTGAGCGAGCCCCAGCCGCCGATGGTGACCGCGATATAGGCGCGCAGGATCAGATCGTTGCCGGTGGTCGGCGTCACGAAATACGGTCCCGACAGCAGCAGCCCGACCGCACCGGCAAGCGCCGCGGCCAGCATGAAACTGGCGGCGATCAGCCGATCGACCGGAATGCCCAGCGCCCGCGCGGTGACCGAATCCTGGGCGCTCGCCCGCAGGCGCCGGCCGAATTGGGTCCGGCCGAGCAGCCAGGCCTGGGCCAGACCCAAGACCAGGCCGGCGATGAGAATACCGAGCGAGGCGCGCGACAGGCCAAGCGGTCCGAACCGGATCTCGCCCGTGCCGAGCAGCGTCGGACCGGCCTGGGGCGCCGCCCCTTCGACCGCGTTCATCGCCTCCTGCAGCGTCAGACCCAGCGCCACGGTCGCCAGAAGCCCGAAGATCGGTGGCCGGTGCCGGAACGGCCGCCAGGCCAGCAGCGAAAACAGCAGCCCGAACCCGGCCATCGCCAGCATGACCAGCGGCAGCAACACAAGACCCGAGATCGGCAGGACCCGGGCCAGCGCCACCGCAGCATAGCCGCCGAGCATGACCATGTCGCCCTGGGCGAAATTGATCGCCCCCGTCGCGTTCAGGATCAGCACGAAGCCCAGCGCCACCAGCGCATAGGCCGCACCGAGCGCCAGCCCGTTCAGCAGCAGTTGCGCCAGGGTCGTCAGTTCAGCCGGCATCGAGCCCGTCATACTGCTGCACGATCTTCGGCACCCGCGTCAGCCCGTCGTAGCAGAGGATGACGGCGCTATGGGCCATGTCGCCATGGCCGTCCGACGCGTAATGCATCGCGACGCCGTCCCATTGGCCCGTGGCGAGTGCCGCCTGGACCTGCTCACCGGTCCGGGCGCCCCGGGCCAGGATATCGAGCAGCATCTGGGTCCCGTCATATTGCGCCAGCGCATAGGCATCGGGATCGGTCCCGAACGCCGCGCGATAATCCGCCAGGAACCGGTCGAGCCGGGGCGAGCCGCCGGAGACGGGCGACGCGCCGGATTCGGCGCAGACGCCCTTCAACTCCTTCGGGTCGAGCAGCGCCGCCGTCGCCGGCTGATGCAGCGCGGAGCCGGCGACGACCGGCAAGGCGATGCCGAGCGCCGCCACCTGCCGAATCGCGAGCGCGGTCGAGCCGGCATGGAGATGCAACAGCAGGACGTCGGCGCCCGACGCGGCGGCCCGGCCGAGGATCGGCGCCAGATCCTTCACATCCGTATCGATGCCCTCGCTGAACACCAGGCTGGCGCCATGGCGCTTCGCCGCCGCCGCGATATAGGCGGCCCCGCTCTGGCCATAGGCCGTAGTCTGATAGATCAGCGCCAGCTTGCGCTTGCCCATCTGTTCGACCGCGTAGCGGACATGGGCTTCCTTGGCGAGCTTGTCCGACGGGAAGAAGCGGAAGACCCAGGGATTGCCCTGCTCGGTCAGCGACGCCGTGCCGGACACGGTGAGCAGCGGCAGCTTTTCCTCGAGCGCCGTCGGCATCAGCGCCAGCATCTGGGTCCCCAGCATCGGCGCCACGATCGCCGGCACGGGTCCCTGGTCGAGCACGCGCAGCAGCGCGTTGACCGCATTCTCGGGCGCGGTCGCCGTATCGACCACCTCGCCCATCGCCAATCCTGCCGGCGCCTGCTTCAATGCCAGCAACGCGCCGTTGCGCTGGCTGGTGCCCTCGAGCGACAGGAAGCCGGTGACCGGCACCAGGATCGGCAGGCGCACCGGATCGGCCGCGGCAGGGGTCGCGACCAACGCCAGCACCAGGGCCGCGAGCAGCCTCATAGCGCCTGGGCCGCCGCGACCAGGCGGCCGACCAGATCGACCAGATCGCCATCGCTCAGATCCTCGGCCGCATCGCCGATATTGATCTCGGCCATGGTGAGGTCGGGCAGCATGGTCGGGGCGAGACGGCCGAACAGCCAGACGCCGCTGTCGCGCGCCAGCGCCAGATGGGCGGCGTCGAGCGCCTTGACCGCGGCCGGCAGATAGAGCTGAAACGCGTTGGTCTGCGGCGGCGCCGGCACCGCGCGAACGCCCGGCACCGCCATCAAGGCCGCCGCCAAGCCCCGCGCGCGGTCGCGATAGGCCGGCATCCGCGGCAGGTAGTGCTTCAGCCCCTCGGCCGCACTGATGACGAACGGAAAGGCGGTCCAGAGCGTGCCGCCATGGCGGCCCTGCCAGACCCGCACGGCGGCGATGAAATCCTCCGGCCCGGCCAGGATCGAGCCGCCGAGCCCGCCCAGCCCCTTGTAGAACGAGACATAGACCGAGCCGGCCAGGCCGGCGATCTCGGCAAAGGAACGCCCGTAATGCGGCTGCGCTTCCCACAGGCGCGCGCCGTCGAAATGCAGCGGCACGCCCTGGGCGCGGCACCAGTCGGAAATCGCGACCAGCTCGTCCCATTCCGGCAGCTTGAAACCGGCGCGGCGCAGCGGCAGCTCGACGGTGACGGCGCCGAATGCCTCGGCCGCCGCTTCCAGATCCGCCCGCCCGAACGGCTGATGATCCGTGCCCAGCCGGACCGCCTGCAGCCCATGCAGCCGCTCGTAGGCCGAACGCTCGTCGAAATCGATATGGCTTTTCGGATGCAGCCCGACGGTCTTCAGGCTTGAGCGATCGGTCCAGATCCTGAGCGCGGCCTGCTGCGCGATGACACCCTTGGGCATGAAGACCGCGGCCGGCTTGCCCAGCAGGGCCGCGACATCGCGTTCGAGCGCCTGCAGCGTCTCGCCCTCGCCATAGACATCGCGCGGCCGATCGGCGAGCGAAGATTCGCCCAGGCGCGCCAGCGTCTCGCGGATGCTCTGGCGGCGGTGCCCGGACAGCGCGCGGCGGCACAGATCGCGAATTTCGGCATGGGCGGTCGACATAACCCTCTCCTGCCGCGACAAACGCGGCCATGATAGGCTTCATTGCCGGACGACCCTAGAAGCGGAACCCATGTCGAGACAAGGCACTGCATTATCCTTGGCCCTGCTGCTCCTGCCGACGGCCGCGCTGGCGACCGAGAATCTGTTGGATTCCCAATCGCCCTATTGGGAGGCGGGACCACGCGATAAGCAGTTGAGCCAGGCCTGCTCGCTCGGTCGATTCAACGAGCGGCAGATGGGCCGCTATGTCGTGCGCCTGCATGCCCGAACCGGCGGCGGTGCCGCCGTGCTGGGCGTCGCCAAGGGCACCGGCGTCAATCTCTGGGACCCGGACCGGCTTGCGGTCACGACCGAGGATTATCTGTTCCGCCAGGACGGCACCAGCGCCTGCGAGGTGTTCGTCGGCGGCCGCAAGACCCTCCTGCCGGGACAGACGCCGCCCGCCAAGCCGGCCCCACCGCCCCCACCCCCGACGCCTCCCGCGCCGGCGCAACCGACCGTCCCGGGCGCCTCGCCCAAAAACGGCCCACCGACCTGACCTGAACCTGAGAGAGACAGATGAGCAGACGAGCGATTGTGACGATGACTGTGCTGTTGGCCTTTTCCGCCGGCGGCGCCCAGGCCGGGACGCTGAAAAGCGGCGTCTGGACCCCGACCAACTGCGGCACGGAACCGACGCCGCCCGCGATCAATGGCTCGAGCCGCCCCGCCTATGAATCGAGCGTCAAGCAGGCCCAGGCCTATCAGACCGAGGCCAAGCAGTATGACGATTGCTATTTCAAGGAGGCCCAGGCCGACAGCAACGTCATCAGTTCCACGACCTCCGACCATCAACATCAGCTGCAGGCCGCTTTCGACAAGCTGACGGCGGATGCCAAGGCCGCGGCGGAGCGGTTGAACAAGAAGCAATAGGCGCGGGAAACCGAACGGCCGGTCGAGGCGGAATGCTTCGGCCGGCCGTTGTGTTTTTCAGTCTCGCCCCTCAGCACCGAGATTCTGATTGGTTGCGAAGAGAGGGCCGTTTCCAGGCCCATCCTCGTTTGAGGAGGCAGATGGACGCGTCGCGTTCAGCCGATGCCGGGAAGAACGCCTGCGTCTTCCATTGATCATTCGTCTTTAGTGACGCGCCCGCTCCGCTCCGCGCCCCTAAATGATCGTAATCCCGAACGCTTCCAGACCCTTCTTGCCATCGACCACCTCGACGCGCACGCGCACGCCGGGGTCCAGCCCCTGCAACCCGCTGCGGCGCAGCGCGGTGATGTGGATGAAGACGTCCTTGCCGCCGCCGTCCGGCGAGATGAAGCCGTAGCCCTTGCCGGGCTCGAACCATTTCACGGCCCCGTCGAGCGAGCCCGACGGCGTCTGCGGCGCCTCGCGGTCATAGCCGCCGCGCGGACCCGAGGGCGCCACGGCGGTCGACATGTCGACATCGATGACATTGACGACCAGCGGGCCCTTGGCGCCTTCGCCGATCTCGCATACGATCGAGGCGCCCTCGCCGACATCCTCGAACCCGGCACGCCGGAGCGTCGCCATCGGCAGGAACGCGTCCTGCGTCCCATCCGACGGCGTGACGAAACCAAAGCCCTTGGCGATGTTGAACCATTTGACCTTGGCATCAACCTTGCGGCCAGAAGCTGGATCTTCGGTGCGGGAAAAGCCCGGACGACGGTCGTACATGGCGGCCCTATGCTCGGATTGTCACCAAGAGTTCAAAAGCATAACTGAAGAAAACCCGGCGCAACAGTCCTCCGCAGGACCATCGCGCCCGGTTTCTTCGTCAAAATCGTCTAAATTTAAGCCCTGGGCGTTTTTCGGGCGGATGGGTTCAGTCGGAGGCGACGACCTTCTGCCGTTGTTCGCCCAGGCCCTGGATCCCCAGGCGCATGTCGTCGCCCGGTTTCAGGAACACCGGCACGGGCTTGATGCCCAGGCCGACGCCCGGCGGCGTGCCGGTGGTGATGACGTCGCCCGGGTGCAGCGTCATGAACTGGCTGATGTAATGCACCAGGAACCGCACGCCGAAGATCATGGTCCTGGTCGTGCCGGTCTGCCGGCGCCGACCGGAGACATCCAGGAACATGTCGAGCGCCTGCACGTCGGCGATCTCGTCCGGCGTGACCAGCCAGGGGCCCATCGGGCCGAACGTGTCGGCGCTCTTGCCCTTGGTCCATTGCCCGCCGCGCTCGGCCTGGAATTCGCGCTCCGACACGTCGTTCACCACGCAATAGCCCGCGACATGCTTCAACGCGTCGGCCTCGTCGACATACTTGGCCCGGCGGCCGATCACGATCGCCAGCTCGACTTCCCAATCGGTCTTCACCGACTTGCGCGGAATGACCACCGTGTCGTTCGGGCCGACGATCGAACTGGTCGCCTTCATGAACAGGATCGGCTCTTCCGGTACCTTGGCGCCGGTCTCGGCGGCATGGTCGGAATAATTGAGGCCGACCGCGATGAACTTGCCGACGCGGCCGACGCAGGGGCCGATCCTGGGAGTGCCGGAGACGAGCGGCAGGCTGGCCGGATCGAGCGCCTTGAGCTTGGCGAGGCCGGCCGGCGACAGCGTCTCGCCCGCGATGTCGTCGACCGTGCCGGCGAGATCGCGCAGCTTGCCGTCGGCATCGAGCATGCCCGGCTTTTCCTGGCCCACCGGGCCGTAGCGCAACAGCTTCATCTGGTGTTCTCCCCCTGGTCATGCATCGAGTTCGACGTCTCGGATGTTGGTCTTCGGCCCCAAGTTAGGCGATCGACCCGGACTTGTCTCGCGTCGGCGGCCTGAAAACGCCGCGGCGTTTTCGCTCGGTTTCGCCGTCCTGTTCGTCATGGTCTGGTGGGCGATCCTGGCCATGTTTCAGCGGCGCGGGATCATTCTCAAAATCTGAACCGCGACAGGCCCAGCACGGTCAGCCCGCCGACCAGGCCCCAGAAGGCCGAGCCGATGCCGAAGAAGCTGAGGCCCGAGGCCGACAGCAGGAAGGTCACCAGCGCGGCCGTGCGATCACCCTCGTCCTTGAGCGCGGCCGAGACCGACGCGCCGAACGCGCCCAGCAGCGCCAGACCGGCCACCGCCTCGATCAACAGCGGCGGCGCGGTCGCGACCAGGGCCGCGGCGGCGGCCGACAGCAGGCCCAGCACCAGATAGCCGATGCCGGCGGCGATGGCGGCGACGTAGCGCCGCTCCGGCAGCGGATCCGCGTCCGGCCCGGCACAGAGCGCCGCCGTGATCGCCGCGAGATTGACCGAGAGCGCGCCCAGCGGCGCCGACAGCAGCGAGGCGATGCCGGTCGCCAGGAAAATCGGCCGCGGTGCCGGTCGGAAACCGTAGGTCGCCAGCACGGCCAGCCCCGGCACGTTCTGCGACGCCATGGTGACGACGAACAGCGGCAACGCGAGCCCGACCAGCGCACCCCAGGAGAAGGTGGGCTGCGTCAGCACGAAGCGCGGCCACAGATGGTCCAGCGCCAGGTCGTGAGGGCCCGCGCCACCGACATCGAGGCCCAGCAGCGCCAGCGTCACGATCGCCGCCGCCGGCACGGCGTAGAGCCGGGCAAACCGCCCGACCAGCAGCCAGGTCAGCATGACCGGAAACGCCAGCAGCGGAATGCTGGCCAGCGCGCGAAACGGCGCCAGACATAAATTGAGCAGAATGCCGCCCAGCATGGCATTGGCGAGCGGCGCCGGGATCGAGGCGACCAGCCGGCCGATCGGCCTCCACAGGCCGGCGATGATGACGAGCAGGCCAACGACAACGAAAGCCCCCTCCGCCGCGGCGAAGCCGCCGGCGACGGGCCCGGTCGTGGCGAGCAGCGCCGCCCCCGGCGTCGACCAGGCGATGCTGATCGGCATGCGCGTGAACAGGCTGAGAAAAACCGCGGTGACGCACATCGTCACGCCCAGCGCCAGCAGACCCGAGGCCGCCTGCCCGGTCGTGGCGCCCATGGCGACCAGGCCATCGACCACGACCGTCACCGAACTGCCGTAGCCGACCAGCGCCGTGACGATGCCGATCGCGATCGCCTGCCGCGACATCCGGCCCGACGGTTGCATTGTGTCGCTCGATATCATCATCCCTCCCCCGGAACCGCCGTCATGATGGGCGGGGACGGACCAGGGAATCAACGGCGGATCGGACCGGGCGCCAGGAACATTTGCGCGTGGAGGCTGTTTTCCCTTCGGAAATAGCCCGAGAAAGCCGCAAAATGCCGGTACATTTTTGTGACAGGCAAGAGATCGTTGTCGGTTTACCTTTCAAATCGGTCAATTCTCCGCGATAGTCTCCGCATGAACTCAAGACACTCATTCTCTCTTGTTTTCGCGCTGATCGGCCTTATCGGGACCGGCGTCGCCAATCCTGCGCCTGCCCTCGCCGACGCGGTTCAGGTGAGTACGGTCGAGGTGCAGCCGCCCGTGACGCCGAAACCGGCCAAGCCGAAAGCGCATCAGCGCCAGACCAAGCTGGAGAAAGCGAAGCCGACCGAGGCCCAGCAGTATGATGCGCCGCTCCAGCTCGATTTCGATCCGATGAAGCGCGTGATCCTGAAGGCGGAGCCGGCCGTGCCGTATCAGCCGCAGATCGCCAGCAGGCTACCGTCCACCAAGACCAGCGACGATACCGGCGAGGCCCATCTGGCGCCATTGCTGCGCGAAGATTCGACGCCTGAGAGCTTCGGCGACCGCGGCAGCTTCATCGACCGCCATGAATTCGGCATTCAACTCCACGACCATTTCTGATCGCGCTCCGGTTCACCCGCGCCCGACGCGTTCCAGGATCGCCTGACCGTAGCGGTCGAGCTTCGAGCGCCCGACACCCGGAATCTTGGCCAATTCATCGAGAGTGCCCGGCCGCTCGACGCTGAGCGCCACCAGCGTGGCGTCGTGCAGGATGACATAGGGCGGCACGCCCTGCTCGCGCGACAGCTCCAGCCGCCACTGCCTGAGCGCCTCGAACAAAGTCGCGTCGCTGCCTTCCAGCTCCAGGGCCGCCGTCCCGCGGCGGACGCCGCCGCCCGACGGACGGCGCGGCGTCTTTTCCTCTTTATGCTCGCGGAATTCGACGGTCTCTTCGCCCTTGACCACGGCGGTCGCCTTGGCACCGAACAGCAAGCCGCCATGGCCTTCGACATCGACCGCCAGATAGCCGCCGGCGACCAGTTGCCGGAAGATCGCGGCCCAGGCATTGCGCCCGATGTCCCGGCCAACACCGAAGGTTTTCAGCGCGTTATGACCGCGCTCGATGATCTTGTCGGTCTCCTTGCCGGTCAGCACGTCGACCAGATGCTGCACGCCGAAGCGCTGGCCGGTGCGATAGACCGCCGACAGCGCCTTCTGCGCCGCGACCGTACCGTCCCAGCTCTTGACCGGATTGGCGCAGATATCGCAGTTGCCACACGGGCCCGGCAGGGAATCGTTGAAATAATTCAGCAGCACCTGGCGCCGGCAGGTCGAGGTCTCGCAATAGCCCAGCAGCGCATCGAGCTTCTGCAGCTCGACCCGTTTTTGGCGATCGTCGAGGTCAGAGCCCTGGACCATCTGCTTGCACGAAATGACGTCGGCCAAGCCGTAGGTCATCCAGGCCGTGGCCGGCAACCCGTCGCGGCCGGCGCGGCCGGTCTCCTGGTAATAGGCCTCCAGGCTGCGCGGCACATCCAGATGGGCGACGAAGCGCACGTTCGGCTTGTCGATGCCCATACCGAACGCGACCGTCGCCACCACCACCACGCCCTCGTCCTTCAGGAACCGGTCCTGGTGGCGCTGACGCGTCTGGGCATCCAGGCCGGCGTGGTAGGGCAGCGCCAGGCGGCCATGCTGCGACAGGAAATCGGCGATTTCATCGACCTTGCGACGCGACAGGCAATAGACGATGCCGGCATCGTCGGGATGTTCGGTCTTGAGGAAGTTCAGCAGCTGATTGCGCGCGTCCTTCTTCTCGACCACGCGATAGGCGATGTTTGGACGATCGAAGCCCGAGACGAATACCCGGGCGCTGCCCAGTTGCAGCCGGTCGATGATGTCCTTGCGCGTCGGGCCGTCGGCGGTCGCGGTCAGCGCGATCAGCGGCACATCCGGGAAGCGTTCGTGCAGGATGCTGAGCCCGCGATATTCCGGCCGGAAATTATGGCCCCATTGCGAGACGCAATGCGCCTCGTCGATCGCGAACAGCGCGATCTTGAGCTGGCCCAGCATGTCGAGGAAATACGGCATGACCAGGCGTTCGGGCGCGACATAGACCAGATCGAGCGCGCCGTCGCGCATCTCTTCCTCGAGCCGGCGCGATTCGCCGGGATTGAGCGAGGAATTGAGATAGGCCGCGCGCACGCCGGCCTGGCGCAGCGCATCGACCTGATCCTTCATCAGCGCGATCAGCGGCGAAACGACGATGCCCAAGCCGGGCCGGACCAGGGCCGGGATCTGGTAGCACAGCGATTTGCCGCCGCCGGTCGGCATCAACACGAGCCCGTCGCCACCATCGATCACATGCTCGATGATCGCCTGCTGCTGGCCGCGGAACTGGCCATAGCCGAAGATCTCGCGCAGCAGATCCTGCGCGCGCTGGTGCGCGGCGTTGGGTAAGGGGGCGGGTGCGAAGGACGAGGACATGGGCAGCGCGGACACTGCCACCCCCGCCCCGGAAAATCGAGCCCTCTCGCATGGGTGGCAGCCCAGCTGCCCCTAAAACCAGCTATGCGACATTCCGTGCGGATTCGTCCGCCCGGCGCCTGAAAGGCGGCTTGCGCAGCCGCCGCCGGATGCCGCATCGTCAGCCACGACCCGCTCGGACGAGGGGATCGCCCGAGACAGCGACCGCATATTGCCATGGGCTTCTGGTTTCGACTTCTGATCGCCATGACCCTGCTGTCGGTGCCGGCCCCCGTGCGGGCCGACGTGCCGGAACGCTGGGCCGGCCTGGCCTCGGTTGCGTTCGATCTGCTGAACAAGAGCAACGGCCTGCCGCACGACGTCGTCACCGCCATGGCGCAGGACCGGGCTGGTTTTGTCTGGATCGGCACCCAGGGAGGGCTGGCGCTGTATGACGGCTATCGCATGCGCATCTTCAAGCATATCGCGGGCGATCCAAAATCCCTGCCCAGCAACTATGTGCGGCGACTGATGATCGACGATCGAGATCGCCTGTGGATCGGGACGGTTGGCGGCGGTGTCGCGCTCTATGACCCGACATCGGAGACGTTCCTCTCGTATCCCGTCGGACCCGAAGGTATTGCCGGCAACGAGATCGAGGCGCTGATCGGCGACGGCGCGGATGGCGTTTGGATCGGCACGGCCGACGGGCTCGATCACATTATCCCCCACCGGCCTCATCGACCATTTCCGCAACGAGACCGACCCAAGCACCATCTCCGGCAACCAGACCCATGTCCTGTTTCGCGACCGACGCGGCACATTGTGGGTCGGAAGCGACTCCGGTCTCTCACGGTTCGAAAGCGACCGCTTCGTGAAGGTGCCGTTCGATCAGGCGCAGACGATCCGGATCCAGGCCTTGGCCGAAGACAGCGACGGCCGCCTCTGGGTCGGAACCAGCGGCGCGGGCCTCGGCGTCCCCGTCGCGGTGCAGGAGCGGATCTTCGACGATTTCATCCAGGCCGACGCCAGCATCGCGCGGCGCTTCGGCGGCTCGGGCCTGGGGCTGGCAATCTGCCGGCGGATCGCCCGGCTGATGACCGGCGCTTTGACGGTCGAGAGCGAGCCCGGCCTGGGCAGCCTGTTCCGTTTCACCGCCGCGGTCGTCGTCGCCGCGACGCAGGATTTCGACGTCATCCTGATGGATCTGCACATGCCTGGGCTGGACGGGATCGAGATCATGAGCCCCGCCAGCCTGCGGCGCTGCCGTGCCGCCGGCGTGGTCGATATCCTGGCCAAGCCGGTCGCGATCGAAACCCTGCGCAAGAGCCTGGAAGCGATCACGGTCGTTTCGGTCTAAGTGTCGATCGTTGATTCTCAGACCTGCGTTATACCGCCGTCGATGCAGAGTTCAGCGCCGATTGTGAAACTGCTGTCGTCGCTTGCAAGGAAGAGGGCTGCGGCGTCCGCCTCATCGGGCCTACCAAGGCGGCCGAGCGGGATGAGCTTGATGAGCGCTTCGCTGCGCTCTACGATTGGGCGCTGACCTATGGCGCTGAACTGGAACGCGCCCAGGCCAAATACGACCGCGCGCGGGATTGAATGCCGGCGATGTTCCTCCGACCGTCACGCCTCAAAGTGCCAAGTTCGGCGCTCCGCCTTGCTATCCGGCCGTTACGCGCCAGATGACGTCGCCAACATCATCGGCCATCAGCACGGAGCCGTCCCGGCCGAGCGTCGCCCCGACCGGCCGACCATAGGACACCTTCTCGTCCGGTGCGAGGAACCCTGACAGAATGTCGCGCGGCGGGCCTGACGGGCGTCCGTTCGCGAAGGGCACGAAGACCAGCTTGTAGCCGCTCAGCGTGCTGCGGTTCCAGGAGCCGTGCTGGCCAATCGCCATGCCGTCCGGGAAGCCGGGCAGCGTGCCGGCCGGCAGCCAGCAGAGGCCGAGCGATGCGGTATGACCGCCCAGCGCATAATCCGGCGTGATGGCGCTTGCGACCGCAGCCGCATCTTGCGGCACACGGTCGTCCACCGTCTGGCCCCAATAGCAATAAGGCCAACCGTAGAAGCCGCCGTCACGCACCGAGGTCAGGTAATCGGGCGGCGTCTCGTCGCCGAGCCCGTCGCGCTCGTTGACCACCGTCCAGAGCACGCCCGTGTTAGGCTCCCAGGCCAGCCCCACGGCGTTGCGCAAACCGCCGGCAAAGATGCGGCTGGCGCCGCTTGCAAGGTCGAGCTCGTAGATGGCCGCCCGGCCCGCTTCGGCATCCATGCCCGTCTCGGCGATATTGCTGAGCGAGCCGACGCCGGCATAGAGCTTCGTTCCATCCACGCTCGGCAGCAGGCTCCGCGTCCAATGGCCGCCAGGTTTGAACGTGGTCAGCCGGCGCCCCGGCGCCGTGATCCCCGTGGCACCCGGCGTGTAGGGGAAGGCCATCACGCCGTCGGTATTGCCGACATAGAATGTGTCGCCGAGCAGCGCCATCCCGAAGGGCTGGTTGAGCCCCTCCATGAACACCGTCTGGATTTCGGCCACGCCATCGCCATCCGCGTCGCGCAGCAAGGTGATGCGGTTGGCACTCGCCCCCATCGCGCCGGCGCGCCGCATCGTACTCGTCATGGCGAAGTCGAAAACGCTGCGGGGCGCGCGGTCCGCGTTCGTCGCTTCCGCGACCAGCACGTCGCCATTGGGCAGCACATGGATCCAGCGCGGGTGCTTGAGACCGGTGGCAAAGGCATTGACCCGAAGCCCGGGTGCTGCGACAGGCGTCTGCCCCGGGGACCAGCCCTGGGCGGTCGGCATCTTGAGGGTAGGAATGCTGCCCTGTGGCTTTGCCGCGGGGATCACCGGGGCGCTGCCCCAAGCGGGCTCGTGCGCCCCGCCCGTCAGCCGTCTGAAAGCAACCGCCCCGGCGCCGATCAGCGCCACGACCCGCGCGAACATTCCTGAAAAACTCAATGCGCCATCTCCCTTGGTCGCACGCACAGGATCCTTGCCTGTGAGTCGGAGGCACACATTTGGCCCCTCCGTCTTGAAGGATGTCAATGAGTTGGCGCGCCGATCGGCCTCCGGATCTCGCGCCTTCACGCGGCGGCACCAATAAGCGCGATCGAGGTCGTCTTAGGATTCAACGCGGAATCACCGCGTCGATGCCGGGCGCCCATCGGCGAACGCTTTCGCGTCCGTCCGACGATCCGCGGGCCAGGCTCGCTTCGCGGGGCCGACCTCGGCCCATCGGCACCCCCCGCTGAACTTTCGCCAAGGGGCGTGATCGGGCTTATGGCGCCAGGCCGGAAGTGTCGGATCTTGACCGCAATGATGTCGAGTCTCCGAAGAAAACGACCCAACAACGGCACATCCCACCAGTCGACAGAGACTCAGCCAAATCCTCTTCAGACGAACCCCGCGGGTTCCATTGAGGGCGCGGCATTTTACGCTTCCCCCCTGTTTTTTTAATGCCGACTCACATCTTTCCCAACACCGACTCCCATCGAAATTTCACGCACCCCGCTGGTATTGCCTTTCAGATAAAAATAGGGCTGAGGAAATCAGGAGAGTCGTCGTACGCCGCCGTTGGCCGCGTTCCTCGCCGTCACTCCCGTGCTGACCAGACCCGAACCTGTCCCTGTGCCGCCCTCGCGGGCGGCCGGGTCGCTGAAAGGGAGGAACTGGGATGATCACCGGGGGGATTGGGACATGGCATCACGTAAGAACTTTATATTGGCGGCCTTGTTGAGCAGCACGGCAATATTCTCCGCGCCGAACGCG
>Ga0302314_10009305_pt1 | contig 17402 bp, 11 predicted proteins | sample III_Palsa_N2_3_FD_200533 | JGI IMG/M metagenome (GOLD analysis project Ga0302314, IMG submission 200533) | Peat permafrost microbial communities from Stordalen Mire near Abisko, Sweden - III_Palsa_N2_3 | ecosystem: Environmental > Terrestrial > Soil > Palsa > Peat permafrost | place: Sweden...
GTCACGGCTTCGTCCACTTGCGACAGCTCCCTGGCATACGCCTGATTGATGGCAATCTGCCGCAGCAGGCGGCGGTACACCGTCACCAGCTCCACGCCGTCGTCGCGCGGCGGCATCGCGCGGCACACTCGCTCGTGAAAAAAAATTGTTGGGGTAAGAGGCCGGCCTCGAAAAAGAAGGTTGCCTTTTTTCTTGGACGCCCGACACGGCGATGCCGACCTCCACAATGACATGACACATTGGCCGCTGGCGAAGCGCTGTGCGTAATAAAATCGAGTTGGTTTTTAATCGACAGGTAACCACGACGTCACACACACACGCGCGGGCGCGCGCACTGTACAATTCTCTTGCTCAGGGCTGTTTGACAGCGTCGCGCAAGTCGGAGAAAAAGAGCATCAAGCTCTGCAGCCCCAGAATGAGGCCCTTGTCCGGCCCCGGGGACTCGCTGCCGCCGCTAAATTCGCAGCTGCCAAAGTCGATGAGGCGCACCGTGGGCTTTGCTCCTTCGCGCATCGAGTCAAACACCATGAGCACCGACGAGCCGTAGAAGCGCCAGTTTACTTGCCGCACGGCTGCCAGCAGCGCCTCGAGCTGCTCCACGGCACTGGCCACGTCGCACGCGCCAGCCACAAACGTCTCGAGGCAGTCGCGGAATCCCGCCTCGTCAATGTTGCGCAGCGCGTACTTGTCTCGAACATGCAGCTTGCCCTGCTTGTCGTACACGTGCAGGCCTTGCACGCGCACGCCCAGCGAGAGCGACGTGGACGCCGCGGCCTTTTCCACCTTGCGCGCCTTCTTGTCGTCGGGTTCGCCGTCGCGGTGCGTCCGCGTGCCCATCTTCACGTCCAATATGTGCGGCCGCGTAATGCCATGCGTCAAGTTCTCCAGAATCAAGTACACCAGCCTGCCGTCGTCGGTTTGAATCATCTTCTTGTGCCGCTCCGAGGCAAACGCGGCCCACAACGCGCTCACGCTAAACGAGCGCCGGTGCAGCGGCGCCGCAGCCGCCAAGCCGGCGCCGTCGACGTGCGGTTTGAGCGCCATCAAGTTCTCGAGCGCCACCGACGACGTGCCAATGTACTTGGGGACGTACTGCGACAGCCCCTGAACCTCGGCGGGTGCGTTGGGGGCAAAGAGCGCCTCGTAAAAGCTGAGCTCGCGCGCCGTCGCGGGTTTGCACAGCTCGCCGCGGTCGCCGCGCAGCAGAGGAAACGACCCCGAGACTTGGTGCGGGAACAAGTACAAGTGGCCTCCGGAGGGCGATTCGGCAACGACGCGGGGCAAATGGTCGGCGCGCGCCCATTGCTTTTCCTGCCACTTGCCGTCGACGTGCACGAGCACTGAGACGCAGCCGTACGGCTTCATGAGGCCGGTGACTTGAGGCAAGGGCACCGAGCACGCAATGCGGAACATGTCGTCGATAATGCCGCCGTGCGTGACGATGATCACTTGATTCTTTTCATACTTGCTCACAATCTCGCCGAGAAACGCGCTCACGCGGTCGTAGCGCTGCTGCAACGACTCGCCCTCGGGAACGCGGTACGTGGGTGCGCGAAGCACAAAGCGCTGCTCGTAAACCTCGGGCAGCTGCTCCCTCACTTGCTGTCGCGAGAGCCCCACGGTTACGCCGCCGTCCCAGTTTTTCAACCGGTCATCGACCACCACGCTCAGCCCGAGCGCAGCGGCGATAATCTGCGCCGTCTCCACGGCCCTGGGGCTCGTGAATATCGCTTTGAAGGGCACCTGTTTCCTAAACGTCTCGGCAAGCGCCGAGGCCTGCAGCGAGCCCGACGGCGACAACATGGACGAATCCGGAGACACGTGCTCGGCGTGGCGCACGATGAACATGCGCGTCTGCGCGCCCGGCGTGCCGAGACTGCTGCGCCGTTCTTCGTGCGGCGGCGGATCGAGCGAGTCGCGCGGGGGCGCAGGGACTATATCCTGCCCCGACGCGATGCGTTCCAGCTCTTTCAACGCCACGCTAGGCTCCACCTCGCGGGACTCCTGCTCGGCATCCATGGCGGCGTGGACGCAGACGCCGCGCACAGCTGTGGGCTTCTGGAGCGCGCCGGCGCACGCTACGTGGGCGCTTTTTTGAGTCCCGCCGCCGCCGCGACTCGCGAGAGATGCGCGCCGGCCATCCGGGAGCCGCTCCGCCTTTTCATTTTCGGCGTCGCACGCCGACGGGGCCGCTGCTGGCGGCTGCCGCAATGGAAGCGGTGCTCGCCAAGTACGGAGGACCGGCGGCCTCGGCAGTCTCAGACGTGCTCTCGGCCGACGAGCTGGCCGCGGCGAGGAAACACAAGAAGAAATCGAGGCAGCCAGCGGGCCCACCCGTGGTCCGCGTGGAAATGGTGACGGTCGTCGACCTGGATGCGCTGCCGCCGGTGGCCGCGGACGACGCCGACGTTGCTCCGGCGACGCAGCCGGCGGTGGGCGGCCGCCGCGCTCGACTGGAATCGTCCTCCTCCTCCTCGGAGGAGGAGGACGACGACAAACCCAGGGCGGCAGCACTAGAGGTGGATTCGGACGGCGAGGTGCGCATCAACCGTCGGCGACGCGCGTCGAGCTCGTCGTCGTCGTCGTCTGCGGGAGCGGCGCCGCGCGCCATGGCGAGCGGCGCCAAGGCAGGGCTCAAGTCCGCCGAGGAGTTTGCGCGCGAGGTTCTCTTGGCCAAGCACAAGCAGTTGGCCGCAGCGCCGCTGCCCTCTCAGGAAACTGTGTACCGCGACAAGCTGGGCCGGCGCGTGCACGTGGACGATTCGCTGGCGGGTCGAGAGGTGTCCAAGGCGGAAAAAGAGGCGCAAGACGCGGCGATTCGCTACGAGCGCAACATGGGCGCTGCTGACAAGCTCAGGCTTAAGCAAGAAGCAGATTTGTTTGAACACGCCAAGTCGGTTGCGATGAACCAAGTCGACTCCAAGCTGGATGCCGAGCTGCGCAATCGCGTACTGGAAGACGACCCGATGCTCGCATTTATCAAACGCACGCCCCAGGCGCAACTCACCGCCACCGGCAAGCCCAAGTATGCTGGGCCGCCGGCGGCGCCGAACCGATTCGGCTTGGCGCCAGGATTTCGCTGGGACGGCGTCGATCGGGGCAATGGATGGGAGGCCAAGCTGCTGCGCAGACGCAATGAGCGCGGCAAGCCTTCGTAGTATGCACATGTGGTTTTTATACAAACGTGGTCACATCTATAAACGAGTCCGACCATGACTGCACCGCCACCGACTCCCGTCGACAAGGCAGCGTCCACGCTGCAGCGTTTGGCACGCGTCGCGTCCGCGCGCCGCCAGCGCGCCGAGCTCGAGGTGCGGCTGCCGCGCAATGACAAACTCCTGGCGCCGTTTGTGACGGCGAGCCCGCAAGTGGTTGACTTCTTCGCCTCGCAGCTGTGCGGGCCGGACGACGTGGTCATCGACCTGGGATGCGGCGACGGCCGCGTGCTGCGCGCGTGCCTGGAACGCGGCCACGCATTGGCGGTGTACGGCGTGGATATTCAGCCAGCGCCGCTGCAGCGCGCCCGCGACGCCTTGCAGCCGTGGGCTGACCGCTGCAATTTGCTGCAAGCCGACTTCTTCGACGACGCCGTTCGTGCGCTGCTCGGCCAATGCACCATTTGCTTTCTCTTTCTCTTGCCGGACACTCTGGCCATGCTTGCGCCTTTGCTCAAACGCGAGCTCAAGCCGGGCGCACGCGTCGTGTGCTCCGTGTTCAAGTTCCCCGACGACGCGTGGGATGCGGACTCGTGCATTGAAGCTCCAGCGCCGGCGGTCGCCGTCGAGGCCAGGCGGCTGTGGACGTATACGGTCCGTGGTACCAAAATGTTAAGCTGAAAAAAACCTACGGGCCCAAACGAGCGCTGAGGGCTCACGCGCCGCCGAGATCGCCAAAATCCTCGGGCGCCAGGCTCACGCGTCCAAACCGGCCGCCCAGCGCCGGCCTTTTTGCGCTCGTCTTGTAAAAGTCCTCCATCGGCCGCGCCACGTTGACTGGAATCTCCCGCGAGAAGTCGCTCGCCGGCGCCGGTGCCATAGGGCGCCGCTGCGGCGCCTCGGTCCGCGCCTCGGCAACGGCGCGCGACGACGGCGGCACCGGCAGCGGCTTGTGCACGAGCGACCGGCGGTACGCGCGCAGCTCCTCGTCCCTGCGCGCGTGCTCCTCAGCCTCCCACTGCTCGCGTTGTCGCTGCGCCTCCTGCTCGCTGCGCGCGCGCTCGGCCTCGATGTGCGCGCGCATTTCCCCGCGCACGTCGGTGCGCAGCGTGACGTCGGCTGGGACCACGGGCGCGTGCGCGGGCACTTCGGGCAACGGGTTCACACGGTACGTGGTGCTGGGAAGCTGCCGCGCGCGGAACACGCGGAGCCGCTCCTCCTCGTCTCTCTGCTGCTGCTGCTTGGCCCTGTGCGCCTCCTCGGCGTGCAGCGCGCGGTCCACGCACGACGGCGCCACGGGGTTGGTCAGCGGACGCTGCGACGACGCCACCGGGCGCGCCAACGTTGGCTCCAGCGCCGGCCTGGCCTTGAACACGCGCGCCTGCTCCTCCTCGGCGCGCTCGCGCTCGACGCGCAGCTCAAACTCGCGCCGGGCGCGCTCGTGGCGCGCCTTCGACTCCAGCTCGAACGGCTCCGGCTCGGTGTGCGGGCGCGGCTGCGGCGCCGGGCGCATTGCCACTAGAGCGGTGAGCCGTTCCTCGTCCCTGCGGCGCCTCTCGGCCTGCACGAGCGCGCGCGGTGGTTAGCTCGCTGTCGCCCAACGGCCAAGAGGGACACAAGTAAGCACGCACGATTTCCTGCTTCTCCGTGCGAATCCGCTCGAGCACGCGCTCTTCGCTCGTCTTCAGGTGCGCCGTGCCGCGCAGCCGCGAGTCCGTCGCCAGCACCGGCGCCGACGCCGACGTCTCCGACGTAAACGACGCGTGCTGGCGGTGCTGCTGCTGCTGCTGCTGCTGCGCGCTCGTGTTCAGACCGATGGCAACGGGCTTGTCCGAGCGCGTGAGCACTTTTTGCGCGAGCGCCGCCGTGGGAACGTAGTCGGGCTTGACGATAGCCGGCCCCAAGCGGCGGTCGGTGCGCAGGTCGAACGGCTCCGGCTCGGTGACGGGCTTGACGGGCGCGGCGTGCGTGCGGCGGGCCTGCAGCAGCGCGAGGCGCTCGCGCTCCTTCTTCTCCAGCATCAGCCGCTTCTCATCCGCGATGCGCGCCAGCTCCATCGCCGTGCTGCTCGGCTGCGCCACGTGCTTGGGGCGCGCGCGCGTCGCCAGCTCGGGCGTCATCGGCACCGTCAGCGACCGCGTCGGCGTCGGCGCGCGTGCGTGCTGCTGGTGTAGTTGCTGCGTGGAAACCTTGTCGCGCGCCTTTTGCGCAGACGCAAACGTAGGCGTCGCGTAACCTGGCTGGTCGTGGCGCGTGTGGTACGTGGGCGTTGAAGGCCGCGCCATCGAGTCCAGCGACAGCCGAGACGTGTCGGCCTCCGAGCCTGCGCGCTGCCGGGGCGCCACCACCGCTGCCGCCGTTGTCGCTGCCAGGCGCGTAGGCATGAAGCGGCCGGTGGAGGGCCGCGACGGAGCGCGCTGCTGCTGCTGCGGTTGGAGCTGCAGTGCGGGCGTTTCGTCCTCGGACAGCGCGCGAGCGCGGCCGCCCATCGAAGGCCGCGAAGTTGCCGGGGCGGCAACGTCGTCGTCGTCGTCCACCATCACGGGCACGCGCATGGGCCGGCCGGGCAGTGGCCTGCTGGCAACGGCTCGCACCGGCGCGGCTTCGTCGTTGCGGCCGCCGTCGTCGTCGTTGTCGTCGTCGTCGTCTGCGTGGGGAACGCGGCTCAGCAGCCGCCCCTGCGAGCGAGGCGCCGACGCCAACGGCGCGGGCTCGCTCGCAAGAACCCCGGCCGCCGCGGCAGGCGTCTCAGTCTCAGCAACGGCGCGTTTGCCCCCCGGCGTGCGCGAGGCCGCCGTCGGCTCGGGAGCCGCAGCCTGCATGCGCGCGGGCGCGCCGCCGAGCGACTGCCTGCGCGCCGGAACGACGGGCGGCGCGTCGACGACGTCGTCGCTGTGGTTGCCTGCGACGTCGAGAGGAGCGGCGGCGGGCTCGCGGTGCCATGCGCGCGAAGGCACGGGCGCGATGACGTCGCGCGAGGGCGGAGGCGCGCGCGTAAACCTCGGCGGCTCGGCCTCCGCACCGCCATTGTCGTCGTTGTGGCCGTAGTCGTTGTTGTTGTCGTCGTCGTCGTGGCCGTCATCGTCGTCGTTGGCGACGGGCACGCGCGTGAAACGGCCGCCGAACAAGAGCGGCCTGATCGGCGCCGCCGTCGTCGCAACTGCAGGCGGCGCGGCGTCTAGCACAACGTCGTCGCCGTCGTCCGTACGGCGCGCCAGCGGTCCCGACAGCGAGGCTGCGCGCCTGGCCATCGGCTGCTGCCTGTCAGCGCCCGTTGCCGCTGTGGGCTGCATCGACGCGCGGCGCGTCACCGGAGGCGACGGCGCCGACGAAGTGACGTCAAACGCGTCCTCGGACACGGCGAGTGTCGTCCAGCGCGGCACCGCAGCCTCAAGAGCCGGTGCCGCGGCGGTCGCGCTGGCAATCGGCGAATACGCGTTGCGCGCGCCAGCAGTGCGCACGGGCGACGATGCGTACTCGTCCTCCTCCTCTGGGCTTGGAGCCAGCGCGGCGATGGTCGACTTGAGCGCGCCCGGCGTCATCGTTGCCGCCGTCGTTGCCGTTGGCGGCTCCGTGGGCCGCGGCCGCGCGGGCGATGCAATGCTGGGCGCATCGGCCGGCATCGCCGCCTCCACGACGTGGGGAGCCACGGGCGCAGGCTCGTCAACCACCGCGGCCTCGGGTTCAGCCAAAGTCTCACGTGAGGGCGAGGGCGACGGCAACGGCGACGACTGCACCGGAGCGGGCAATGGCGCTAATACTTCATCTGCCGCCGGTGCCGCTGCCACTGGCGCCATCGACTCCAGCTCCACCGCCAGCGTCAGCGCAGGCAACGGCGCTGGCACCTCCACGGGCCCATGCGGCACTGCGCGCGCACGTGAGTCAGATTCAGTGCTGGGGAGAGCCGCGGGGCGTACCAGACGGCACAATAACGACGTCGTCGACACGCGTGACAAGCGAAGACCTGCGTGCGGCCATGCGCGACGACTTGCGGACGGGCACGTCCTTCACCTCGAGCTTTTCGTCCTCGGATTCGCATCCGACCAGAGAGGGCTCGTCCTTGGCAACACCAAACAGCTTGGCGGGGCGCAGCTCGGCGTTCTCCTTGCGCTCGACGAAGAAGCCGTCGTCGTTCGTGCTGATGTCTTCAGCCTCCAAGTCGGCAAAGCTGGTGAACTTGGGCGCATCGAATTCCCACGTCGGGTCAAAGCCCGCGATGGGGACAAAGTCCTTGGCGCTGCAATCCGACATGGCGCGCTAAGCTCGGATACAAGGGCTGTCTCTCACACACACACACGGGCGCAGCGCGCGCGCGCAGCACAGGGTCTCTCTCACGGGGGGAGAGGGCGTGAAAAAAAAAATTTCTTGCTGGGGTAAGGGGCCGGCGACGTCGCGGCTCCCGCGTTTCTTCTCTCATCTCCAAACTTTATACAGGTAAAAAGAGGCGGGGGAGCCCCAATATAACAACAAGGTGGCAAACGAGGGCCATGGTGCAGCGCAGACCAAGGCCGGACTCGCCGAGCGACGAGGAAGATCAGGAAATGGTGGCTCATCTTTCCTCTGGCCGCGACGCTTCATCGAACGCGACCGACACTCGACCTGTGAACCCTGCCAGCAATGACGCGTACATGGCCATGACGGCGTACCCGCGCGACTCGGAGCCGCAGAACCTGGGTTTCACAGTGTACTCGCAAGCCGCGACGCCGCTCTCGCTCGGGTCCCCGGATGACGGCATGCCCGAACTGTCGCCTGCGTGGGAAAACGTCGCGCCGCAAATCCGCGCGTCCGTGGCTTCTTCGGCAGCGGCGATTCCGATACCGACACCATTGTCGTCCTCAGACGCGCGAGGCCCGCCGCCATTGCAGGCGATGTCCATTGCGAGTAAACTCGCGCGCAACGAACAGTTGAACGAGGATGATTGGATCGCGCTGCTCGCAGTGCCGCACGCGACGTGGAAAAGCGCCCTCGTCATTGCCGCGACCGAGTGCAACGACGACGTGCTTGCCAAGGCGCTTCTCACCGTGTTCAACTTGGACGAGGCCTACGGCGAGGCGCTGCTCAAGGCGCTGACGACGGCGCGCAGGTTCTCCGTCCTCGACAGGGTCGCCGCGGAACTTGATCGCGACCCGTGGAAGGCCATGGAGTCTGCCACTCGACCGATTCCTTGGTTTGAAGGCGCGTGGGACTTGATTGCCGACAACCTCAGCCAGACCGTCAAGCTCGTCGCCAGCAGGTTTGCGCACGCCAGGGCTGTGTCGTGCACTGGGGATTTGCGCTTCTCCGGCCGCTTGGTCGTGAGCGACGACGACGACGACGACGACGACGACTGTGCGCTGGTGACTGCGATGATGGACGCCACGACGCCCGTGCTGCTTTTCGCGACGCGCGCCGGCATTCACGGCTACGCGCCGTCGCCCTCGGACGAGTCCACAGTGGGCGCGGGCATTCTCGTGCGCCCCGTGCGCATCGCCGACGCCGTCGACGTGCGACGGTGCGAGCCTCCCATGAGCCCGCTCAACGACGTGCCGCTGGGGCCGCACGCGCACCCGGTGACGGGCGCTCCGGGATGGTACTTTTTGGACACGGCGCGCAGGTTTGACACGTCGGCCGCGTTTACCGTGGAGCTCCTCGTGCATCCGACAAAGGCCGCACAGCGCTGCACGTTGGTTGGCGACCACCGATTCGCCGTCGGCCTGGACGTGTCCAACGCCTCGCTGCTGCCCAGCTTTTCCCTTCTCGCGCAAACGTTGACGTCGTCGCAGCCCATTGCTGTGAACCAATGGACGCACGTGTGCGCGTACGCGTCTGCCGTCGGGCTAGGGCTCATGGTCAACGGCGTCGTGGTCGCGCAGGCACAGCGCGACACCGAGCCGGCCGCTTCGCAGTCGGCGCCGCCGCCGCTGCCGCCGGCATGCGTGTGGATTGGCGCGTCGACCAAAGCCCCTGACAACAACGACAAGGGCGGCGTGCACGGCTCGATTGCCGAGGTGCGGCTGTGGGCCTCCGTCGTCCCAGCCGAAGCCGTCGTCGCGCGCAGCGGCCGCGCGCTCCGCGGCGCTGAGCTGGCTCAGGTGTTTGCGTACTGGCCGATGGACCAATCCTCGAGCGCGCCTGTTGAGTTTCTGCGCAACGCGAGCCAGAGCGGCGCCGCCGCCGGGAGCAGGCAGCCGCACTGCGTGCTGCGGTGGACGGCGCAGCACGGCGGCGTGCAGGCGGGCGCGGTGGCGCTGCGGCGGTCCATCGCGCCGTCGACGCGGATCCCGATCACCGGCCTTGGGCTGCAGTGCGGCAACGGGCTCACGCTGGTGGACTGCTCCGTGGCCAACGACGGCACGATTGGCGCGCGCGAGTCTGCCAGCTTTGTGTGGCCCGCCACGCGCGTGGGGCTCAAGGGCCGGTCGGGGTTGGTCACGACGATTGCGCTGGCCACGCCCAGCAACGGCGCGGTGCGCGTGGGCGTTTTGCTGCACGCCGGGTCGAGCTGGGAGCTCGCGACGCAGTTCTCGCTGGACGAGGCCGGTCTGGACGCGGCGTGCAAGTCGTCTGGCCCGTGCTGCCTCGTCGTCGTCGAGCTGCGCCGCGGCCCGGCTGGTGGCGCGTCGGTGCGCGTGGACCTGGCGAGCTCGTTCCGCGCTGGCGCGCGCGCGCCGACGCGGGTGGGCGGGCGCGTGTACAATGTGGCTGTTGAGCGCGCCGACGAGGGCGCGTTGGCGCTCCAGGTCGAGTTTGCGCTGGAGGACAAGCTGGTGCGTGTGGCGCACGTGAGCACGGCGGCGGCGACGTCGGCGCTCGCGCAGCTCGTGTGCGACTTGGGCGCGCCCGAGCACGTGGCTGTGGCGCTGGGCTTGCAGGCCAGCGAGGGCGTGTGCACGCTCCAGCACTGGCACGTCGAAGCCACCGCGCCACCACCGCCGCCTCTTCCGCCTCCCGCGGCGACGTTGGCAACGACTGCGGATGAGGCGTGGTCTTGCACGTCGTGCCAGCAGACCAACGCGCAGTCGGCCGTCCGGTGCGGGCGGTGTACGACGGCGCGCAACTCGCTGCTGCCGGCGCCGCTGCTGCGTGACTTGCAGCAGCCCTTTGCGAAGCGGCAGAGCATTTCCGCGGGCACGCCGCCGGTGCCAACGCGCTCTGGCGGCGGCGGCGGCGGCGAGCCGTGGACGTGCCCCAAATGCACGTTTTTCAACGAGGCAGGCGGCAACGAGTGCCAAATGTGCGCTGCGCCGCGCGCCGAGGCCAAATGGAGTTGCGACAAGTGCACGTTCCTCAACGACGCGGGCGCGGCCAAGTGCACGGTGTGCGACGCGCCCAAGCCTGCCGACGGCGCGGCGCAGCTCGCCACAGCCGCGCACGCGCTCGCGTCGATTGGCAGCCCGCCCAGGAACGACGATGTGTTCCCCGCGTTCCGCCCGCGCGCGCCTGCGCCGTCGTCGTTGGCGGCAGCGGCAACCACGGCGACGACGAGCGGCAGTGATCTCATGGCTGCGCTGAAACGCGCGTTGCCCAAAAAGCGCGCCGTGCGCGGGCCACGGCTGTCGGGCACGTGGGACAGCACTGCGGCGGGGCTGGGCGTCGTTGTTGACGGCGACGCGGACGAGGAGCCGGCGTGGGTGCTCGCCGGTTGCGTGTTTGGTCTGGCGCGCTTCAGCGACGACGACGCCTGGGCGGTTGAGTGGCAGGACGGCCGCGGGCTGCGCTTCGACGCGCGCGTGGCGACGCCGGGCGAGATGGCGGGGCAATGGCATTTGGCTGGCAACGCGATGGGGCAGTTCCGGGGCGACTTGGTGGCCGACGCCAAGGAGATTGGCGCGCAGCTGCCGTGCGGGCTGGAGAACATGGTGAGCGGCCTGCAAAACGTGTGCTACCAGAACGCCGTCATGCAGGCTCTGTTCGCCACGGACGCTCTCAGGCAGCTGGTGCTGAGCGCCAAGCCGCCTCAGAACACGCGCTTTGGCATTGTGCAGCGCCTGTTTGCAACGATGGCGACCACGAGGCGGCCTGCGCTGCGCGCGCTCGAGTTCCAGCGCATTCTGCGGAGCGACTTGAGCCCCGGGGAGCAGATGGACGCGTCGGACTTTTGCAACCACATGTTCGACGTGCTCGAGGAGCAGGTGCCCGAGCTTCCGTTCCGCGTGGACGTCGACGTCGTGAACCGCTGCGCCGTGTGCCACGCGGAGCGCACCAAGACGGACAAGGAGCTCGGCCTCAACGTGGCCTTGCCCACGCGCTTCTTTCCCATCGCGGACATTAAAATCGTCTCGTGCCCCGCCGACGACTTGTCACGCCTCCCCGCCCTTGCGGAGGGCTACGAAAGGCTCCGCACGGACTTGAACCCGCGCAGAGAAACGTCCTTTTTCTTTTGCGTGAAGCGCGCGCAGGACTCGAGCGACGTGGTTACTGAAATTGTCGTCAAGCACGCGCGTCTGGGCGACGCGATGCCCACGGCGCCCCCTGGAATGCACTTTGTGGGTGGATTCGGCATGCTCGACTCGTTTGTCAACGTTAACGAAGGCGCGGGGCGCGACCGCGTGTTCGTGTTTACCAAAAAGGAAAAGACGGGCAGCCCGATTACGGAGATTGCCGTGGCGCCCGCGGGCGAGGTGGTGGAGGGTTTTCGCAAGATTGGAACTGACGTCAACGTCAACGGCGCGGGCGGCAACCCCGACGCGCTGTACCTCTGGTACCGTCGCGGCATGCCGCTCACCGACCTCGTCATTGCGCCCACGGCACCGCACGGACGCGACTTTGTTCAGCTCGACGGCGCGCTGCCCGGGCTCGTGCCGGCGGTGGACAATGTGTTTGTGCACACGAGCGACGCCAGCGGCCGTGCGCCGCTGACCAACTTCGTGCTCATGGACGCCGTCGCGGCCGAGGAGGCCGTGCGAGAGAGCGGCGGGCTGCGCGAGCTGTGCAGCGCAGGCTACGCGTTTGCGCCCTTTGGCCTCGTGCTGGTCAAGGAGCGCGGCCAAGGGTCGCCCATTGCCGCCGTGCAGCTCGTGCGAGCGCCGCAGCCGCGCCCAGTCGCCGGGCCGGACTGCTTGGAGCTCGTCAGCGACGTGCCGAACGGCGGCTGGGCTGCGGTGGATACGGCCGCGTACCCGCCCACGATTGGCCTAGCGCAGCGCTTCACGCAGCAACCGCCGTCACTCGAGCACGTCGGGGGTGCGGTGATTCAGGTCAGTGGCGAGTGCACATTGGGCGGCGACGCGGTGCACGGCGTCGTTTTTGCGCCATCGAGTGGCAGCGCGGGATGGACGCTCGTGGCCAAGGTGGTGCGGGACGCCGCCGCTGCCACTGGCGATTTACTCGTGGCGCAGCTCACCGAGGGCGGCGACATGCACGGTTATTTTTACGAAACGGCCGTTGCCGCCGCGGCCGGGCAGCCGCCCATCGCGAAGCGGTTCGCCGTGGCGCTGCGCCGTTCCCAAGCCAGCGCCGCTGCTGCGGTGGCGCTGCGACCGCCGGTGGTGCGCGTGAGCGTGGTGGACGACGCCAGCGCGGCGGGCAGGGAGCTGGTGCTCGGCGCCGACGGCCAGCCCGTGGCGCTCAACGCGACGCGGCCCGGGCCGAGGCTGTTTGTTGCTGTGGAGCGCAGCTGGACGGAGGCGCCTTTGAAGCGCGTGGCGCTGCACATCCCCGACGTCGAGCAGCTCCCGCCGGGCTGGCAGTGCGCCAGCCACGACGCCGCGCAGAACTTGTCGCGCGGGTCGGCGATGCCCGACATGTTCCTGGCCTGGCAGCTCTGCACCGCGCTCGAGGACGCCGTCGTCGACGTGGCGTGGACCGAAGGCCTGGCAGCGCTGCCGCGCGGGTTTACCAAGGTTGAAGAGACGGCGGGCCAGCAGGCTGACGGGGACTTTTGCGCGGGGCAGAACCCGCGCGGGAAGCTGTCGCTGGCCGTGCGAACAGCCCCGCGCGCGTCGCTGGGCGACGGCTCGGTGGCACAGCCGAGCTGGCTCGATGGCGTGTATGCGTCCGTGCTGACGGGCCCGGGGCCGGTGTCCGGTCTGGTGCTGCGCGCCGTCGCCGCGCCAGTCGAGGGCGCTGTTGTGCTGGACATGCGCGCAACGAACGGGTCGAGCCACATCAAGGCTGTGTGGCTGCCCGGCTGCACGCGCGCCATTGGGTACTGGGCTAGCGACGCCGACGTCAACGTGCGCGTGTACTGCGAGCTTGTGGACGACGCGCCGTTGTCGGGCAGGATGGTGCACTGGCAGCGGCACGCACAGCGCGGCACCGTGCGGCTGGTGCGAGACGATTTTGTGAGCCTGCTCATGACGCGCGAGCCCGCCGAGTTTTGGCAGCGCGGCCAGCTGGTGTTCACCAACCGCAGTCGCGGACACGACGTGCAGAACCTGGTCACGCAGCACCTGTCGATGCAAACGTTGGACGGCCACGAACGCCTGGAATGCGACTCGGCCACGTGCCGAGGCGTGCGCCAAGTGCATTTGCAGCAGACGCGCATCACGGCGCCGCCGCAGCACCTCGTCGTGACGGTGAAACGCATGGGCTACGACGCGCGCATGCAGCGCGGCACCAAGAGCCTTGTCACCACCGGGTTTGAGCCCACGCTTCGACTTGCCGACGTCGTGTACTCGCTGTACGCCGTCGTGGTGCACGAGGGCGCGGGCGCGAGCTCTGGGCACTACGTCGCGTACTGCAAGTACCCGAGTCGCCCGCAGTGGATTTTGTTCAACGACGCCAAGGTGTCTGCGTGGTCGTTTGACGCCATGCGGCAAAGCATTGAGCGCAGCGCCAACCGCACGGCGTACTTGCTCTTCTACAGGCGCGCGGACTTGATGGACGCCTCAGTGGCGCTGCCCGACTGGGTGCGCGCCATGGGCGAGCGGGAAAATGTGGATTTTGTCAAGGGCGACTTGGAGGCGCGCACGTCGCGCTTCTATCGCGAAACGCTCAGGGACTTGGCATGTGCATTTTAGCTCCTCTTTTTTTTTCTTCCGTAGCGCTGGGGACCTTAAAGCGGCCTTTTACCCCGACCACCAAACTCCATCGTGGAAGATGTTGAGCCGCCTTGCCCTCCGCACCGCCTCGTCGTCGCGCTTGGCTGGCAGCGCGCGTGCCGCCCAGCCCTTGTTTGCTGCCGCCGTGGCGTCTCGCATGGTGGCCGTGCCTGCGCAGATCCGCGGCCTCAAGTCGCTGGATTTCGGAGGCTCAAAGGAAAACGTGGTGGAGCGCAGCGACTACCCCAAGGCCAAGTTTACTGAAGTCTTCAAGAAGGACACGCTGTGCATGCTGGGCTATGGCACGCAGGGCCGCGGTCAGGCGCTCAACTTGCGCGACAATGGCTTGAACGTTATCGTGGGCGTGCGCAAGGGCGGCAAGGGCTCGAGCTGGGAGAAGGCCGTGGCCGACGGCTGGGTGGAGGGCAAGAACCTGTTTGAGATTGACGCTGCTCTCAAGAAGGGCACTGTGATCATGTATCTGCTTTCGGACGCAGGCCAGAAGCAAATGTGGTCCAAGGTGCAGCCCTACTTGACCAAGGGCAAGACGCTCTACGTGGCGCACGGCTTTTCCCTTGTGTTTAATAAGGACACCGGTGCGCTTGCCTGGCGGGGGCCAGTTTTGGAAGCGGGCGCACTGACCACGCGAGCGGGCGCGCGCAGGCGTGGTGCCCCCCAAGGACATTGACGTGATCATGTGCGCGCCCAAGGGCTCGGGCACGACGGTGCGCAACCTGTTTTTGGAGGGCCGCGGCATCAACGGTTCGGTGGCCGTGTTCCAGGACGTGTCGGGCCAGGCCAAGGAGCGCGCCTTTGCGCTGGGCATTGCCGCCGGCTGCGGCTACCTGTACGAGACGACGTTTCAGAAGGAAACGTACTCTGACCTGGTGGGCGAGCGCGGCGTGCTCATGGGCATGGTCCAGGGCGCGTTCCAGGCGCAGTACGAGGTGCTGCGCGCCAAGGGCCACTCGCCCTCGGAGGCGTTCAACGAGACGGTGGAGGAGGCCACGCAGTCGCTGTGGCCGCTCGTGGGCGCGCAGGGCATGGACTGGATGTTTGGCAACTGCTCCACGACGGCGCAGCGCGGCGCGCTCGACTGGTACCCGCGCTTCCACAAGGCGCTCAAGCCCGTCTTCGAGAAGCTGTACGAAGAGGTGGCCAACGGCAACGAGTGCCGCCGCACCCTCGAGGTCAACAGCAAGCCCGACTACAAGGCCGGCCTGGAGAAGGAGCTCGACCAGCTCAGGCAGTCGGAAATGTGGCGCGCCGGCGCCACCGTGCGGCAGCTGCGCCCCGAGAATCAATAAACGCGGCGTTGTTGTGCGTGTGTGTGTGTGTGCGTGTGCGTGTGCGTGTGTGTGCGTGTGCGTGAAGGGATTTTTTCTCCTCTCTTCCGAGCCCTGTTACTTTTAAAACACGCCCCTGTGCAGAGGTCTCACTCCTTGACATCGGTGTTGACCTCCCACTCGCCCTCGCTGTTGCTCGCGCTGACAATGTACTCGGTGTTGGCAGCCTTGCCGCTCACCGGCCGCTTGCCGCGCCCCCGGCCGCGGCCCATTATGTTGACGCCGCCGCCCGCGCCGCTGGCGTACACGTTGAGCTGCGCCTTGAGCATGCGGTCCTTTTCTTCATTGTGCATTGTTTGAGCGTGCAGCGACTCCATGTACGCGGTCCGCTCCTCCTCGGTCATGGCGCCAATCTTCTCGTCCTCCTCCTGCTTGATGCGCTGTGCCTCGAGGCGCTGTGCCTCGACGATGTCAACCTCTTCCTCCTTGGCCGGCTCGGGCTCGACGGCTGCCGCCTCGGGAATCACGGGCGCTGGCTCTTCAATCTTCTCCACCTCGACAATGACCTCCGTCGACGTCTGGATTTCCACCTCGACCGGGTCCGAGTACTGCTCCGCGAGCTCCTTCATGAGCTCGGCCTCCTTACCCTTGTTCTCCTCGAGCATGGCGTCCACTTCCGGCAGCTTGGCGGGGTCGTGGCCGGCAATAAACTCGGTCACGATGGCCTTGTTGATCTCGTGCTGGTCGCCCGACTCGAGCGCATCGGCCAGCGAGGTCATTTCAAACGACGCGCCTTGCTCGGGCTTTTTAGACACCAAATGGGGTGAGTTTTTTTCGCGCACACACGCGCGTGCTCGTCAACGCACCTGCGACTCTTCCACCGTTGCGGCAGCCGCCGCCGCCTCGGCCGCCGCGGCGGCGGCAGCAGCGGCGGCTTCTTCCTGCTCGCGCTGCGCCTTGGACAGCTCGGCGAGGCGCTTCTGCTCCTCTTCCTCGGCCTGGCGACGCATCTCCTCGGCTTGAGCCGCGGCCAAAGCTGCGGCCTCAGCTTCAGCTTTGGCAGCCGCGGCAACATCCAAGGTTGGCTTGGCCTCCTCGGCGGAAATCGAAGCTTCCACGGCCTCGGCAGCCTTCTCGATGAGCTCTTTGGCCATCGTCGGGTTGCGGCGGTGGTTCATTGCAGCCGCCACGGCTTCGTGATTGGCCACGACCTTGTTCTGCGTCGTCTTGCCCAGGTTGGAGACGCGACGGCCGTGCTGGGCAGCCTGCTTCATCGTCTGATCCTTCTTCTCGCGGTCCGCGACCACCGACTTGGAGTTGTTCACGGCATTGTTGAGCTCAATCGACCGCAACGTCAAATTGTATCTGCCCAAGGAACGTCAGCTCGTGCGCTCGAACGCTGTTCCGTTGAGAACACGCACCGCGCAGCCCGAGCCTGTCGCCGTGTGGCCCGCTGCGAGTGAGCACATAGCCAGGGCGCGCGCACCTTGGCGACACGAATGGCTTCTGCCTGGTCGCGTTCGCGCTGGCGCAGCGCAGCAGCGTGCTGCTCCGGCGTCAAGGCCACCTTGGCCTGCCCGCCAAACTTCTTTTTCAGCTCGGCCACGGTACTCATCTTGCGCGCGCGCCCGTTGTGCACCTAGCCAAAGACGCGCCCGGTTTCTTTACTCATGGTGTACGGTTTGGGTGCGACTTGAGGGTCCCCAACGCCACCATGGAGCGCTTTCGAGTAAAAAGTCCTCTGTCGCCGATGGCCATGGCCCATTCAACATTGGCAGTGCTTTTTCGTGTACTCGCAGCGGGCCGCGGCACACAGCACGCGTGACGCACGCAACAATGTGCCCCTAATTGTTCAACGAGCGTAACCGGCGGGCACTAGAGGCAGCCTCATTGCCTCAACCACGGTCCCGGAAGGCGACGTTGAGTCTGACACCTTGACGACACAAGCAGCAACGAATCGCCGCCCGTAGGTAGGTAGAAGTGCGTGAGCCTTCCATCGA
>Ga0302314_10009306_pt1 | contig 17402 bp, 13 predicted proteins | sample III_Palsa_N2_3_FD_200533 | JGI IMG/M metagenome (GOLD analysis project Ga0302314, IMG submission 200533) | Peat permafrost microbial communities from Stordalen Mire near Abisko, Sweden - III_Palsa_N2_3 | ecosystem: Environmental > Terrestrial > Soil > Palsa > Peat permafrost | place: Sweden...
GTAGCACTGCGCCCTCTCATTTCAGGGCGAAACGGCTTGCATAACTCGGGCGCATGGTGTCGCGAGATCGCGGAGTTGCGTTCGCACACCACATACTCCGTCGTCATCGACCGCGAAGGCGGGCGATCCAGTATTCCAGAGCGTAAGTGATGGAATCGAGAAGTCACGGCGTACTGGATACCCCGCCTGAGCCTGTCATCGGGCGGCCATTCGGCCGACCCGTTGGCGAGGTATGACGCTGTGCATGCTGTTTGAAAATTGAATCAGGAAATGGCGACGGGCAACGCGAGCCGTTACGCCGCAGCCGCCGTCACGACCTGCGCCAAAAGCGCCTCGCGCTTCGACTGCGAGCGATAGCCCTTCATGGTCGCGGCGAAGCGCTCGAGAATGCCGTCTTCGAACGCGGTGACGATGGTGTCGTGCACATAGCTCTTGCGGCAGATCGCCGGCGTGTTCGACAGCTCATCCGCGGCGGCGCGAACCGCGTCGAGCACCTGTTTCTTGCGGCCGTGGGCGCTGGCCGCCGGCGAAATCCGCGACAGCGATTCCAGCACCACGGCGGAAGCCATCAAAGTGCGGAAATCCTTCAGCGAAATCTTGATGCCGGCGATCTCGCGCAGGAACGCATTCACCGTGGTGGTGCTCACGGCGCGAACCACGCCGGAATTGTCGCGATACTGGAACATGCGCTTGCCCGGCACGCCGCGCAGGATGCCGATCGCGCGCACCAGTTTGGCGGCGTCGCATTCCTTGCGCACGGCCTTGCCACCCTTGGCCTTGAAGGTCAGCACCACGTTGTCGTCTTCCAGCGTGACGTTGGATTTCAGCATCGTGGTGGCGCCGCGGGTGCCGTTGAGGCGGGCGTAGGATTCGTTGCCCGGCCGGATCGCCGTGCGGGCGATCAGTTCGATCACCGCGGACAGCGCGAATTCACGGGTCGGCGCATCGCCGGAAAGATGCATCGACACGTTGCGGCGGATTTTCGGCAGCGCCGCCACCAGCTTCGCCAGCCGGTGCGCCTTGCGCTGCTCGCGGACCTTTTCCCAATCGGCGTGATAGCGGTATTGCAACCGGCCGGCGGCATCGCGGCCGACGGCCTGCAGATGCGAGGTCGGATCCGGCGAGTAGCGTACCTCGGCATAGGCCGGCGGCACCGCCATCGAGTTCAGGCGCTTGATGGTGCCGACGTGGCGGATCGGCGTGCCGTTGGCGCGAATAAATGAATATGCCTTGCCGCGCTTGATGCGGCGGATGGTGAGTTCGTTCTGGTCGCCAAGCGTCAGGCCGAGTTCGCCGGCGAGGTCTTCAACCGAGGTTTTGGCGGCGATGTTGGGCTTGGCGGCGCGCGCCTTGACCGACGCTTTCGGCAATTGCCCGAGCGCCTCGGCCAGCGCCACGGCGGGATCTGCGGAAACGGGCCGCGTAGCCTCGAAATTCTGCTGATCCATCATAATCGTAGTCGCCCTGCTTCACCTGTGCTTCCGGTAATGCCTGTTCTTGTGGCTTGGTTCCGGCGGGACTGTCTGGCCCCGGGGAGGCCATTTAGGGGGTTAGCCAGCTCATTGCGAGTCCCGAATCGTTGATTTGCGGTCTTATAGTACCGGTCATGGCACCCATTCGCCCGATAACGTTGATTTCAGGCTGCGGCAAAACGCGAAAGTGATGGCTCCGACCGCCGACCGGCGACCGATCCGCATGCCGATAGGGGCGACAACAGCTGGAAAGACCGAGATCACAGACCAAGGTCGGAGAGGTTTCCGCCTTGTCGCCGCCCGGCCCGGCGACGCATAATCACTGTAATGACGAAGACGGCTGGTGGTCGCCGCGTTCACTGGCCGGAAGCTGGAGGGGAAACGATGTCCGAGAAGATCTACGACGTACCTGCGGAATGGGCCAAGCGCGCCTTTATCGATCAGGACAAGTACCGCGACATGTATGCGCGCTCGGTCTCAGACCCCAACGGATTCTGGGCCGAGCAGGCCAAGCGCGTCGGCTGGATCAAGCCCTTCACCAAGGTCGAAGACGCCTCCTTCGCCCCGGGCAATATCTCGATCAAATGGTTCGAGGACGGCGTGCTGAATGTTGCCTGGAACTGCATCGACCGGCATCTCGACAAGCGCGGCGACCAGACCGCGATCATCTGGGAGGGCGACAACCCCTCCGAGTCGAAGCACATCACCTACCGCCAGTTGCATGACGAAGTCTGCAAGATGGCCAACATCCTGCGCACGCGTAACGTCAAGAAAGGCGACCGCGTCACGATCTATCTGCCTATGATTCCGGAAGCCGCTTACGCGATGCTGGCCTGTGCGCGGATCGGCGCCATCCACTCGGTGGTGTTCGCCGGCTTTTCGCCTGACAGCCTCGCCCAGCGCATCACCGACTGCCAGTCCAGGATCGTCATCACTTCGGATGAAGGCCTGCGCGGCGGCAAGAAAGTGCCGTTGAAAGCCAATGTCGATGCCGCGATTGCCAAGAGCGGCGGCGTCGATTGGGTGGTCGTGGTCAAGCGCACCGGCACGCCGGTCGACATGAATCCGTCGCGCGATTTCTGGTACCACGAAGCCGCCAAGATGGTGACGACGGAATGCCCGGTCGAGCATATGCACGCGGAAGATCCGCTGTTCATCCTCTATACCTCAGGCTCGACCGGTCAGCCCAAGGGCGTGCTGCACACCTCAGGCGGCTATCTCGTGTTCGCGTCGATGACGCATCAATATGTGTTCGATTATCACGACGGCGATATCTACTGGTGCACCGCCGATGTCGGCTGGGTCACCGGCCACAGCTACATTCTCTATGGGCCGCTGGCGAACGGCGCGACCACGCTGATGTTCGAGGGGGTGCCGAATTATCCCGATAATTCGCGGTTCTGGAACGTCATCGACAAGCACAAGGTCAACATCTTCTATACCGCGCCCACCGCGATCCGCGCGCTGATGCAAAGCGGCGACGAGCCGGTCAAGAAGACCTCGCGCAAGAGCCTGCGCCTGCTCGGCAGCGTCGGCGAGCCGATCAATCCGGAAGCCTGGGAATGGTATTATCGCGTGGTCGGCGACGAGCGTTGCCCGATCGTCGATACCTGGTGGCAGACCGAGACCGGCGGCATTCTGATCACGCCGCTGCCCGGCGCGACCAAACTGAAACCAGGTTCGGCGACGCTGCCGTTCTTCGGCGTGGTGCCCGAGATCGTCGATGCCGACGGCAAGGTGCTGGAGGGCGAAACCAGCGGCAATCTCTGCATCGCGCGATCCTGGCCGGGGCAGATGCGCACGGTCTATGGCGATCACGCCCGCTTCGAGCAGACCTATTTTTCGACTTACAAAGGCAAGTACTTCACCGGCGACGGCTGCCGCCGCGACGCCGACGGCTATTACTGGATCACCGGCCGCGTCGATGACGTGATCAACGTTTCCGGCCATCGCATGGGCACCGCCGAAGTCGAAAGCTCGCTGGTGGCGCATGACGCCGTGTCGGAAGCTGCCGTGGTCGGCTACCCCCACGACATCAAGGGCCAGGGCATCTACGCCTATGTGACCTTGATGACCGGCAAGGAGCCGAGCGACGCACTGCGCAAGGAACTGGTGGCGTGGGTGCGCAAGGACATCGGCCCGATCGCGTCGCCGGACCTCATTCAATTCGCGCCGGGCCTGCCCAAGACCCGCTCCGGCAAGATCATGCGCCGCATCCTGCGCAAGATCGCCGAGGACGAACCGGGCAGTCTCGGCGATACTTCGACCTTGGCGGATCCCGCCGTGGTAGACGACCTTGTGGCACATCGGCAGAACAAGAAGGGCGCAGGAGCCTAAGGCTCGCTGCAGGGGGGCAACATGCGATTGCATTTCGGACGCCTTGTCGCCGCGGCACGGCTTGTCGTGTCCGGCATCGGCTTGGGTTTGATCGCCTTCGGATTATCCTTGGGATTATCCAGCGCGAACGCCGCCAATCTCGACGAGCCCTGCGGCGGACCCAACAAGATCACCTGCAACTCGGCGCTTTATTGCCAGCTTCCCGCCGGGCAATGCAGCGCCCCGGATGTCGCAGGCACCTGCGCAAAGACGCCCGACTTCTGCATCCGCGTTTCCCGTCCGGTTTGCGGCTGCAACGGCAAGACTTATCCGAATGAGTGCGAGGCTCGTAAGGCCAAGGTCGCGATCGACACCACCGGCGCCTGCAAGAAGCCGCCCGCTGCGGATGGGACGGCACCGGCGTCCAAGCCCGCGGCGAAGAAAAAGAAGAAGGCCGCCAAGGCCAGCCAATAGGCCGGATATTTCGCGCCTCGTCGTCCGAAGCGGGTGCGCCGAGGCCGCCTCACGACATCGTCAGTGGCAACGGGCCTTCCCGGCACGTTTCCAAACAAGTGTTGTTTTCAAGTCATTTACTTTGTTTGCAACATTTCCTTACGTGCCCCCTCAAATGAGTCCGAAAGCCCGGCGTCGAAACCGCCTGGTTAAGACACGCGGTTAACAATCGGGATGTCGCTGAGGATCTAGGCAAGCCGGTATTTTGCGGCGTTTTTGACGAATTGACCGCCGGCGGGTTTTTGGAAGCCGAGTCTTGAAAGTCGAGTCTCAGAAGCTTCGGCAAGGCAAGTTTTTGGAAGCCAAGTTTTGGAAAGCCAACTGGAGAAAACGATGTCGCTGAGGATTGCGGTGGCGCTGGTTGCCACCATCGGGGCGGGCGTGTTGATGTCGGGCCAGGCCCAGGCGCGGCCGGACATGGTCGGCTTCCGGGGCGACTATTCGCCGGGAACGATCGTGGTGAAGACTAATGAGCGCCGGCTCTATCTGGTGGTCGATCCCGGTCACGCGGTGCGCTATCCGGTCGGCGTCGGCAAGGCCGGCAAGCAATGGGCCGGCGTCACCCGGATCGACGGCAAATACCGCAATCCGGCCTGGTCGCCCCCGGCCGAGGTGAAGCACGACAAGCCGAACATGCCAGACGTCATTCCGGGCGGCTCGCCGCACAATCCGATGGGCGTCGCGGCGATGACCTTGGCCGGCGGTGAATATGCCATCCACGGCACCAACGTACCCAATTCGGTCGGCGGTTTCGTCTCGTATGGCTGCATCCGGATGCTGAACGACGATATCAGCGACCTCTACCAGCGCGTCTCGATCGGCACCACCGTGGTGGTTTCGCGCTGATCCGCCGACATCTGAATACAGACATCGTGAAAATCAAAGGCCGCGCTCGCAGCGCGGCCTTTTCGTTTCAGACCAATTTCTTTGAGATTGGGCCCCAGCCGCAACCGGCCTCAAAAATCCGAGGCGATGCCTTTGTTTTCCCAGTCGCCGTAGCGGGTGGGTTCTGGACCCTTCGGTCCCTGGAGCTCCTTTGCCGCCGGATGCGGATGGGCCGCGGCAGCCTGCCGCCGCGCCTCTGCTTCTGCGAGCGCACGTTGGGCGGCCGGCGGCAGCGGCTTGCGCTCCGCCTCAGGTGCCTCCGGTTTGGGCGATGAAGGATCCTCAGCCATGACAAGCGCCTTCAACTTCAGAGCTCGTATTCAAAATCTCGGCATCCAGACCATACCTGAACTGTGAAATCATGAAGGCGATTCTTATATTTGGCATATTCGCATGCCAGAGCTGTCTTTCCTTCCGATGGCGGTCTTGTTCCGCCGAACTGCCATCACCTCCCGAGATGTTCCCGCGCAATGCCTCCTCAACGATTTGCACTGCCATCCGAAGTGCCTGGTCTCGCGGCGCGACGGATCGCAGCGGATATTCTTGACGGCGTGCTGCATAAGCACCGCACGCTCGACGACCAGCTCGACGGCACCGGCGCGCATCCCGGATTGAAAACGCTCTCCGATCGCGACCGCGCCCTGATGCGGCGGCTGGTGGCGACAATCCTGCGCCGGCTCGGCACCTTGGGCCACGTGCTGTCGCGGCTGCTCAATCGCGGCATCCCGACCGATGCGCCGCGCGCGCAAAGCGCGCTTTTGATCGGCGCCGCGCAGATTCTCTGGATGGATGTGCCGGATCACGCCGCGGTCGACCTGTCGGTGCGGCTGGTGCAATCAGACCGCCGCGCGGCAAAATATGCCGGGCTCGTCAACGCGGTGCTGCGCCGCTGCGCGCGCGAAGGTCAACCGCTGATCGAAGAGGTCAAGGCGCAGACGCTCGACGTGGCGCCATGGCTGCTGCAACGCTGGATCGCCCATTATGGCGAGACCGTTGCGCGCGACATCGCCATCGCGATCGGCCATGAGCCGTCGCTCGACATCACCGTGAAATCCGACACCGCGCAGTGGGCGACGCGCCTGCATGGCGAAACGCTGCCGACGGGATCGGTGCGGACGCTGTTGCAGGGCTCGGTGACAATGTTGCCGGGTTTCAGCGAGGGCCAATGGTGGGTGCAGGACGCCGCCGCCGCATTGCCGGTCCAGCTGTTCGGCGATGTCGCCGGTAAAACCATCGCCGATCTGTGCGCCGCGCCGGGTGGCAAGACCGCCCAGCTTGCGCAAGCCGGCGCGCACGTCACCGCGGTGGACCGCTCGTCAAATCGCATGGCGCGGCTGCGTGACAATCTGGTGCGGCTCGCTTTGGAGGCCGAAACGGTCGTGGCCGACGCGGCCGAATGGTCGGGTGGAACCAAGGGCGGAAGCTTCGACGGCATATTGATCGATGCGCCCTGTACCTCGACCGGAACCATCCGACGCCATCCCGACATCGGCTGGCTCCGGCAGGAAGCCGATATCGCCCTGCTGGTGGCGCTGCAGCAGCGATTGCTGCAGCGGGCGGCCAGGCTGCTGCGGCCGGGCGGGACATTGGTCTACTGCACCTGTTCGCTGGAACCGGAAGAAGGCGAACAGGCGGTATCGAGGTTTCTGGCCGCCGAGCCGTCGATGCGCCGTGCGCCGATCGAGGCCAGCGAGGTCGGGGGCCTCGCCGAGATCGTGACCGCGGAAGGCGATTTGCGCACCCTGCCCTGCCATTTGCCGCGGGACGAGCCCAGGCTGGGCGGGCTTGACGGCTTTTACGCTGCGCGGCTGGTCAAATCCTGATTTTGCACCGCATTTTCAGATCCAGCGCTGATTCGCGTGCTTTCAAGATGGTGTCTTGACCGCGTTTCCGGATTAAAAGGATTCGCGAGATTCCCTCCCGACCGAGTGTGCGGCTCAGAAGTTCTGTTCGCTTCCGCAGCGATTCCTTAAGAGGATTTCTGAACCGAACCCACACTCGAATTATGATCTGCTGGTGTCCCCTCGAATCCGAAGTTCGCTAAGGGGGTGACGCAATTTCGAGCGAACTTCGGGACACTTAGGCAAGGCGTGTCGGTCGCTCAACGCAGACGCATTTCGACGCTGATCATGGGCCGCTTCGCGCGGAACATGATGGCGCGCGTGAGCGGCGGCTCGGTGGCGCTGTCGCGGCTGTGGCCGGGCCGCAGCGATCGCCTCATCATCGCCCCGCACGATCTGCGCACCGCCGACGCCACTCGCGCGGCCGAAATCTATGCCGGCCGCTTTGTTTTCGCCGGCAAGATCGTCACCTGCCACGGACGCTCGATCTTCGATCTTGAGCCGCCATCGGAAGATTGGGAGGTGGCGCTGCTCGGCTTCGGATGGCTGCGGCATCTACGCGCGGCCGATACCGCGCTGACCCGCGCCAATGCCCGCGCGCTGGTCGACGACTGGATGTCGAACCCGGCGAAGAAACGCCCGGTGGGCCGCCGCGCCGACGTGATGGCGCGCCGCGTGATCTCGCTGTTGTCGCAGGCGCCGCTGGTGCTGAGCGATACCGACAGCAAATTCTACCGGCGCTATCTGCGCGGACTGACGCGCGACATCCGTCATTTGCGCTACGCCATTCTCGATATGCCCGATGGCGTGCCACGGCTGCAGGTGGTGATCGCGCTGTGCTACGCTTCGCTCTGCCTCGCCAACCAGGCGCGCCACATCAAGGGCGCTACGCGAAAACTCTCCGACGAGTTGCAGCGGCAAATACTGCCCGATGGCGGACATATCTCGCGCAATCCCGGCGCGCTGATCGAGCTGTTGATCGACCTGCTGCCGCTGCGGCAAACCTTCGCCGCCCGCAACATCGCGCCGCCGCCGGCACTGCTGAATGCGATCGATCGCATGATGCCGATGCTGCGCTTCTTCCGCCATGGCGATGGCAGCTTCGCGCTGTTCAACGGCATGAGCAGCGCGCCTTCCGATCTGCTGGCTACGCTGCTCGCTTATGACGACGCCCACGGCGCACCGATGGCGAACATGCCGCATACCGGTTTTCAGAGGCTCGATGCCGGCGCGATGACGGTCATCATGGACACCGGACCGCCGCCGCCGGCGAATGTCAGCCATGACGCCCATGCCGGCTGCCTGTCGTTCGAATTGTCGTCCGGACCAAGCCGGATCATCATCAATTGCGGCATGCCAAGCACCGGCCGCGACAATTGGCGTGTCTTTGCGCGCGGCACGCCGGCGCATTCGACGCTGACCTATCACGACACCTCGTCCTGCCAGTTCGTAGAACTGTCGGCGGTGAAACGGCTGCTGCAGGGCGCCCCCGTGATCAGCGGCCCGGCCAATGTGGAAAGCTATCGCGAGGCGGCCGCCAATGGCGAGATGCTGACCGCCTCGCACGATGGTTATCTCGCGCGGTTCGGCGTCGTGCATCGCCGGGTGTTGATGGCCGCGCATGACGGTTCCAGGCTCGATGGCGAGGACACGCTATCGCCGGCGCCGGGCGCCCGCATCAAGGGTCACGACACCAACTATGCGCTGCGGTTTCACCTGCACCCTGCCGTGAAGGCGAGCCGGCTCAGCGACGCGCGCGGCGTGATGCTGGTGCTGCCGAACCGCGACGTCTGGACCTTCGAGGCGCTCGACGACAAGGTCGAACTGGAGGACAGCGTTTTTCTGGCCGGAAATGACGGCCCCCGCCGCACCGCCCAGATCGTGATTCAGCAGGATTCCCGGCAGGCCTCCAGTATCCGCTGGACCTTCGTGCGCTCGACCGCGTCGCCCTCGGCGACGACGGCGCGGCGCAACGCCCGCCGCGAGCCCGAATTACCGTTATAAAATATGTGACCACAGACCCCGCATGCGGCCCGCACCGGTTCCGCGACCGGCAAAACCGTGCTACCCGGCGGGCTTGCTGAACAGGACCGACAGATGACCGACCATCCGCGCCGCGTAACCCGAGCTCTCTTGTCCGTTTCCGACAAAACCGGACTGATCGAATTCGCCCGCGCGCTATCGGCGCATGGCGTCGATCTCGTCTCCACCGGCGGCACCGCCAAGGCAATCGCCGCCGCGGGCCTGAAGGTTCGGGACGTTTCCGATTTGACCGGATTTCCGGAAATGATGGATGGCAGGGTCAAGACCCTACATCCCAAGGTGCATGGCGGGTTGCTGGCGATCCGCGACAATGCCGAGCACGCGCAATCCATGAAAGATCACGGCATCGCGCCGATCGACCTCTTGGTGGTCAATCTCTATCCGTTCGAGGCGACCGTCGATAAGGGCGCCGATTTCGAGGAATGCATCGAGAACATCGACATCGGCGGCCCTGCGATGATCCGCGCGGCAGCCAAGAATCACGACGATGTCGCGGTCGTGGTCGAGGCGCAGGATTACCAGGCCGTGCTTGATGAACTGGCCACCAACGCCGGCGCGACCACGCTGACCTTGCGCCGTCGTCTCGCCGCCAAGGCCTATGCGCGTACCGCCGCCTATGATGCCGCGATCTCGAACTGGTTCGCGCTTCAGCTCAAGACCGACGCGCCGGATTTTCGCGCGTTCGGCGGACGACTGATCCAGGCGCTGCGCTACGGCGAAAACCCGCACCAGACCGCGGCGTTCTATCGCACCCCCGACAAGCGTCCGGGTGTCGCCACGGCGCGGCAGCTGCAGGGCAAGGAGCTGTCGTACAACAACATCAACGACACCGATGCGGCCTATGAATGCATCGCCGAGTTCGATCCTGCGCGTACCGCGGCCTGCGTCATCGTCAAGCACGCCAACCCCTGCGGCGTTGCCGAGGGCAGCGATCTGATCAGCGCCTACCGCAAGGCCTTCGCCTGCGACACCCAATCGCCTTATGGCGGCATCATCGCGGTCAATCGCACGCTCGACGCCGACGCTGCGCGCGTCATCACCGAAATCCTGACCGAAGTCATCATCGCGCCCGACGCGACCGAGGAAGCCATCGCGATCATCGCCAAGCGGCGCAATCTGCGGCTGCTGCTGGCGGGCAGCCTGCCCGATCCGCGCGCGGCGGGCCTGACTGCGAAGACCGTCGCTGGCGGCCTTTTGGTGCAGAGCCGCGACAACGCCGTGGTTGATGACATCACGCTGAAGACGGTGACCAAGCGCGCGCCGACCGAGGCTGAAATGCGCGATCTTAAATTCGCATTTCGCGTCGCCAAGCATGTTAAATCGAACACCATCGTCTATGCCAAGGATCTCGCCACCGTCGGCATCGGCGCCGGACAAATGAGCCGGGTGGATTCCTCGCGGATCGCCGCGCGCAAGGCGCAGGACGCGGCCGATGAAGCCAAGCTGCCGTTTCCGATGACCAAAGGATCCGTGGTCGCGTCCGACGCGTTCTTTCCATTCGCGGATGGATTGCTGGTCGCAATCGAAGCCGGCGCCACCGCCGTGATCCAGCCCGGCGGATCGATCCGCGACGAGGAAGTCATCAAGGCTGCCGATGATGCCGGCATCGCCATGGTGTTCACCGGCGTGCGCCATTTCCGGCATTGATTTCCGTCATCCCGGCGAACGGCGGGACCCATAACCCCTGGCGTTGCTGATAAAGTAAGGCATCAACCCCGGTACTTAAACGATAAGACACGGCGTATGGGTCCCGGCGCCTTACGCGCAATTGCGCGCCAGCCCGGGACGACAAGTTGAGATGTTGTCGCAGTAATTGCTAATCCCGTACCCGCGCCAGCAGCGTCAGGCCGGTCACGAAAAACAGCACCAGCACCGCCATGCCGGCCTTTTGACTATCGGTCGCCGCGGTGATCAGGCCGATCAAGAGCGGCCCGACGAACGACGTGACCTTCCCGGTCAGTGCGAACAGGCCGAAATATTGCGCGACACGGTCTTTCGGCGCGATTCTGATCAGAAGCGAGCGCGATGCTGCCTGCAACGGTGCCCCGGCTGCGCCGATCAGGCATCCGAGCACCAGATAAGCGCGCTCCGCGGCCGAGGCGAATAGCGCGCCGCCGGGCAGCGGCGGCGTCACCCTGACGAACAGAACGCGGTCCTTGTCCACCAGCAGGATGGCGAACGTCGCCAGCAACAGCAGCAGCATCGCGCCGGTGACCACGCGCTTCGATCCGAACGCGTCGTCGAGCTTGCCGCCGAGCCACCCGCCCAATGTGCCGGCGATCGCGAGGATAATACCGAAGGTCCCGATCTCTATCGTATTCCAGCCGAAGGTTCCAGCGGCGTAGATGCCGCCGAACGCGAACAGCGAAACCAGGCCGTCGGTATAGATCATGTTGGCGAGCAGAAACGCCGCCATCGACTTTTGCCGGGGCAATTCGCGCAGCGTTTGCCGCAGCTCCGTCATTCCCTCGCGCAGCGCGTCGCGTAACCCGAGCTTGGCGGGATAATCCGGCGTCAGCAAAAACATCGGCAAGACGAAGATGATGAACCAGATGCCGGTCAACGGGCCGGTGATGCGGTCGCCCTGATGCGTCACGGGATCGAGGCCGAACAGCGGGGTAAATCCAAACAAGGTGCGCCCGGTCTCGGGACTGGCGGCGAGAAAACCGAGCACCAGAATGAGACTGAGGATGCCGCCGATATAGCCGGTGGCCCAGCCGGTGCCGGACAACCGTCCGATCTTGTCCGGCGGCACCAATGTCGGCATCATCGCATTGTTGAAGACGGTGGCGAATTCAACACCGATGGTCGCGATTCCATAGGCGAGCAGCAGCGGTAGAATCACGCCGGGGTCGCCGGGCTTCCCAAACCACAACAGGCACGAGCCAACCACCAGCAGCGCGCCGAACGCCGCGATCCAGGGCTTGCGGCGGCCGCTGGCGTCCGCAATCGCGCCCAGCACCGGCGACAGCAGCGCGATCACCAACCCCGCCGCCGCGGTGGCAAAGCCCCATAGCGACTGTCCGCTGGCGGGATCGGCGGCGACATGGGTGGCGAAATAAGGCGCAAACACGAAGGTGGTGATCAGGGTGAAATAGGGCTGGGCCGCCCAATCGAAGAAAATCCAGCTGATCACGGCCGCGCGCGGCGGATAATTCCGTTGCAAATCAACGCCGCGGGCCTCGGTGAGTGTGATCGCCATACCCAAAATATCCTGCCTGGTCACGAAGTGGCGTTTTGCCGTTAGCATCGGCGCCCGTATATCATACGTGGTGCGGTAGACCCGCGTTTCCGTGCGGCCTCAAACAGGCTTCAACCCCGACAGAATTTTGATGATCTGGTTCATGGCGAACAGGCGCAGACAACTCGTGGGCCTTGTCATATCCCTTGCGCTCACGGCGGCATTCTGCGTGCCGGCGGGCGCACAGGATCTGCGGCGCGGCGCGGCGTCGATCGGCGATCCCTATGCGGCGCGCGCGGTTGTCGCCCAACACGGCATGGTGGTGGCGCAGGAAAAGATCGCCGCGCACATCGGCGCCGATGTGCTCAAGCGTGGCGGCAATGCGGTCGATGCCGCGGTCGCGATCGGCTTTACCATGGCCGTGACCTATCCGCGCGCCGGGAATATCGGCGGCGGCGGCTTCATGGTGATCCATTCCGCCGAGCGCCACGAAGACATCGCGATTGATTATCGCGAGACCGCACCGGCGGCGGCCACGCGCGATATGTTCCTGGGTGCCGACGGCAAGCCCGATCGCGCGAAGTCGCTCGATTCCGCATTGGCGATCGGCGTGCCCGGCACCGTTGCGGGACTGGCGCTGGCGCTGGATAAATATGGCTCGGGCAAATTCACGCTGGCCGAACTCTTGAAGCCGGCGATCGCGCTGGCGTCGGATGGCATTGTGGTCGCCGACGATATCGCCGACACCCTCGGAGAGGGACGCCAGCGTCTGGCGCACTGGCCGGCGTCGCTGAAGATGCTGTTGCGCGATGACGGCACACCGCTGCGGGAAGGCGACAGACTGGTCCAGAAGGATCTCGCCGCGACGCTTACGGCGATCGCCGAACAAGGCCCGCGCGGATTTTATCAGGGGCCGGTCGCCGACAGACTGGTGAAGGCGATTTCGACCGCCGGCGGCATCATGACGACGGACGATCTGAAATCGTATCAGCCGACGATCCGCACGCCGGTGCACGGCACCTATCGCGGCTACGAGATCGTCTCGATGCCGCTGCCCTCGTCCGGCGGCGTGGTGTTGCTGGAGACCCTGAACATTCTCGAGGGATTTCCGTTGCCGGAGATGAAGCAGGGCTCGGCCCCGTCGCTGCATCTGATGATCGAGGCGATGAAACGCGCCTATGCCGATCGCGCGCATTATCTCGGCGATCCCGCCTTCGTCACCGCGCCGGTCGCCACCCTGATGACCAAGGAATACGCCGCCAAGCAACGCGCCAGCATCGACCCCGACCATGCCACCCCGTGGAAGGATACGCTGCTGGACACACCGGTGCACGAGGGCAGCAACACCACGCATTTCTCGGTGGTCGACGGCAACGGCAACGCGGTGAGCAACACCTACACGCTGAATTACCCCTACGGCGTCGGGCTGGTGGCCGGTGGCACCGGTGTGCTGCTCAATGACGAGCTCGACGATTTCACCGCGGCGCTTGGTGCGTCGAACGCCTTCGGGCTGGTCGGCTTCGAGGCCAATTTGCCGGCGCCCGGCAAACGGCCATTGTCGTCAATGACGCCAACCATCGTGCTCAAAGACGGCAAGCCGGTGCTGGTGACGGGTTCGCCTGGCGGCAGCCGCATCATCTCGACCGTGCTGCAGGTGATCGTCAACGTGCTCGATTATCACATGGACGTCGCCGCCGCGGTCGACGTACCGCGGCTGCACCATCAATGGTTGCCGGATGAAGTCCGGGTCGAACACGGTTTTCCGGCCGACGTGATCGCGGCGCTGAAGGCGAAGGGGCACATCGTCACCGAACCGCTCGGCCAGACCTCGGCCAACTCGATTGCGGTGACGGAAGATGGACTGCTCGGCGCCCCCGATCCGCGCACCCGTGGCGCGGAAGCTGTAGGACAGTAGCCCGCGCGCGCCATCGATTGCCGATTTGCCTGATGACGGTGTTGCCGACCGGCGTCAATTTGGCGTAATCCGCGCAGGCCGGCCGCGACAAACGAACGGACCGGCCAACACCTTAGCGGGGGAAATATCGTGATGAGCAGTGACACCGAGCCGTCAGGCGCCATCGAAATCGCCCCAATCGAGGATTCCAGCCTGCTGGCGTTCTACCGCGACATGAACCTGCCGGAGCGGCGGACGTTCTGGGCCTGCGGGGCGGGCTGGGCGCTCGACGGCATGGATTTCATGATCTATCCGCTGGTGATCGGCACCATCATCACGATGTGGAAGGTCGATGCCGGCACGGCGGGTCTCGCCGGCACCGTGACCTTGCTGGCCTCCGCCGTCGGCGGCTGGCTCGGCGGCTATCTGGCTGACCGCATCGGCCGCGTCAAAACGCTGCAGCTGACGATCCTGTGGTTCTCGGTGTTCTCGCTGGTCTGCGCCTTCGTGCAGAATTTTGATCAATTGCTGATCGCGCGCGCATTGCTGGGCCTGGGTTTCGGCGGCGAATGGGCCGCGGGCGCGGTGCTGATGGGCGAATCGATCCGCGCGCAATATCGCGGGCGCGCGGTCGGATCGGTGCAGTCCGGCTGGGCCATCGGCTGGGGCCTTGCGGTGCTGTCGCAGGCCATCCTGTTCTCTTATTTGCCCGCGGATGTCGCCTGGCGCTGGATGTTCGCGATCGGCGCGCTGCCGGCGTTGCTGGTGTTCTTCCTGCGCCGCTATGTCGAAGAACCCGCGATTGCCGTGGCCACCCTCGCCAGGCAGAATGCGAGCGGCGAACGGCCGGGACTTCACGAAATCTTCTCTGGGCCCATTCTCAAGACCACTATTCTGGCGTCGCTGGCGGTGACGGGATGCCAGGGCGGCTATTACGCCATCACCTTCTGGGTGCCGCGCTTTCTGACCACCGAGCGCAAGCTCTCGGTGGTCAGCTCCACCGGCTATCTCGCCGCGCTGATCATCGGCTCGTTTGTTGGCTATCTCGTCGGCGCGTGGCTCGCCGACAAGATCGGCCGCCGTAACCTGTTTCTGTATTTCTCGCTCGGCGCCATCGTGGTGATCGTCGCCTACACGCAGCTGCCGCTGACCAATGAAATCCTGTGGGTGCTGGGTTTTCCGCTTGGCTTCTTCGCGTCGGCCTATTTTTCGGGGGTCGGCGCATTCCTGACCGAGCTTTATCCGACGCGGCTGCGCGGATCGGGCCAGGGCTTCTGCTATAATTTCGGCCGCGGCATCGGCGCGCTGTTCCCGTTCCTGGTCGGCGCGCTCTCGAGCACGACATCGCTCGGCAACGCCATCGCGATCTTCGCGGTGCTGGCCTATGGCTTGTTCTTCCTTGCAGCCTTCGCGCTGCCGGAAACCCGCGGCAGGGTGCTGCACGCGGATGGCTAGCTAGCTCCATTGTTCCCTCCCGCACCCAGCTCGGCTTGGGTGCGGGAGGAGCTAAATGTCTTCGCAACCGGGAGGCCTTCCATGACACCCCTCAAAGGCAAGACACTATTCGTCTCCGGCGGCAGCCGCGGCATCGGGCTGGCGATCGCGTTGCGTGCGGCACAAGACGGCGCCAATGTCGCGATCGCGGCAAAGACGGCGGAGCCGCATCCGAAACTCAAAGGCACCATCTACACCGCCGCCGATGAGATTCGCGCCGCCGGCGGCAAGGCGCTTCCCGTGCTCTGCGACATCAGGGACGAAGCCCAGGTGATCGCCGCCATCGATAAAACCGTCGGCGAATTCGGCGGCATCGATATCTGCGTCAACAACGCCAGTGCCATCAGCCTCACCGATTCACAGATGACCGACATGAAGCGGTTCGATCTGATGATGGGCATCAACACCCGCGGCACCTTCATGGTGTCGAAATATTGCATTCCGCATCTGAAGAAGGCGGATAATCCGCATATCCTGATGCTATCGCCACCGCTCGACATGAAGACGAAATGGTTCGAGCATTCCACCGCCTATACGATGGCCAAGTTTGGCATGAGCATGTGCGTGCTGGGCCTGTCGGGCGAGCTGAAAACCGCTGGCATCGCGGTAAACGCGCTGTGGCCGCGCACCACGATCGCCACCGCCGCGGTCGGCAATCTCTTGGGCGGCGACGCGATGATGCGCGCCAGCCGTACGCCGGAAATCATGGCCGACGCCGCCTATGCCATCTTCACCAGACCTGCCCGCGACTTCACCGGCCAGTTCTGCATCGATGACCAACTGCTCTACGCTAGCGGCGTGTGCGACTTCGAGCATTACCGTGTCGATCCGAGCGTCGCCTTGATGTCGGATTTCTTCGTGCCCGACGACGATTTGCCGCCGCCGGGCGTCTCTGTGCAGCCGCTGCCGTCGGTCGGCGGCGCTCAGAAGTCGCGCTAGCGCGTTCAGCGCCCCACCGCGTAGGGCCCGCCCTTTTCGAGCGCGCGGGCGTAAGCCGGACGGGCGTGAATGCGATCGAGAAACGCCATCGCCTTGGGGTGGCCCAGTTCAAGTCCTCCGCGCGCTTCGGCGGCTTCCAGCGGAAAGCTCATCTGGATATCGGCGGCGGTGAATTCATTACCCGCGAACCACTCGCTTTTGCCCAGCTCGGCTTCCCAAAACGCCATGTGCTGCTTGACCAGCGGATTGACCAGCGACGTCAGCGCCTGATTGGAGACCTTGCGCACGATTGGCCGCAGCAACGCCGGCGCGCGTTTCGGCATCAGCGTGAACAGCAGCTTCAGGAACAGCGGCGGTATCGCGGAGCCTTCCGCGGCGTGCAGCCAATAGGTGTAGCGCAGCCGTTCCGGCGTCTTGGCCGGCGGAATCAGGCGACCCTCGCCATAGCTGTCGACGATATATTCGAGGATCGCGCCCGACTCCGCGATGGTATTGCCATGGTCGGTGATGACGGGCGATTTTCCGAGCGGATGGATCGCGTACAATTCCGCCGGCGCGCGCATGTTGGGCAGACGCTGATAGCGCACGATGTCGTACGGCACGCCCAGCTCTTCCAACAGCCACAGCACGCGCTGCGAGCGGGAATTGTTGAGGTGGTGGACGGTGAGCATGGCTGTTTCCCCCGGGACTTGGCGCGCTGGCGCACGGTGGTGCCAGCCACGCGCCGGAAAGTCGAGATGTTCGGGGCATAACCTAAATTACCCGGATATTATTGACAGAATAAATTTACCCGGATAATATATCCCGATAATGGAGGAGTATTC
>Ga0302314_10009310_pt1 | contig 17396 bp, 19 predicted proteins | sample III_Palsa_N2_3_FD_200533 | JGI IMG/M metagenome (GOLD analysis project Ga0302314, IMG submission 200533) | Peat permafrost microbial communities from Stordalen Mire near Abisko, Sweden - III_Palsa_N2_3 | ecosystem: Environmental > Terrestrial > Soil > Palsa > Peat permafrost | place: Sweden...
GCCGCTCACATGCAGTGTGGCTTCAGCTTTCTGGGCCAGTTTCTCCACGGTCAGGACGCAATGAACATCGATCACCTGATCGAAATGTCGTGTTATCCGCACCAGCTTCTTGTCCACGTAGGCGCGCAGCGCCTCAGTGATTTCGATGTGGTGACCTTTGACGTTTAGCCTCATTGGACGTCTCCTCTTTGGTGACGTGTTTACATTTACCTGGAACCCGTTCTGCGTCGTTCGTTTGATGGGGCGATGCCCATGCCCTCGCGGTATTTGGCGACCGTGCGGCGGGCGACCGGAATTCCTTCGCCCGAGAGCAATTCCGCAATCTTGCCATCGCTCAGTGGACTCTCGGCGCTTTCGTCCTTGACGAGCTTGCGGATCTTGGCGCGAATGGCGGTCGAGGAGGTACCGGCGCCGTCCGCGCCTTCGACCTGGCTCGAGAAGAAATAGCGCAGCTCGAAGACGCCGCGCGGCGTATGCATGTACTTGCCGGACGTCACGCGGGAGATGGTGGACTCGTGCATATCCACGGCCTCGGCGATGTCCTTGAGGATCATCGGGCGCATGTGCTCATCACCTTGCTCGAGGAATGCCGCCTGGCGCTCGACGATGGAGCGCGAGACCTTGATCAGCGTCTCGTTGCGGATCTCGAGGCTCTTGAGCAGCCAGCGCGCCTCCTGCAACTGCGCACGCATGCTGGCGTGGCTCGCGCTGCGGCCGATGAGGCTGGCATAACCGTGATTCAGTCGCACCCTCGGGAGGGTAGCGCCATTGATCTCCACGGACCAGCCACCATGGTCCGTGCGGCGCACAAATACATCCGGCACGACATATTCAGCCGAGCCACCGCTGATGGTTGCACCGGGCCGCGGATGGCAGCCGCGCACCAGAATCAGCGCAGCCGTGATCTCCTCGTCAGTGGCCTTGAGCTCACGCCTCAGCAGGGACATTTCGCGGCTTGCCACCAGCTCCAGGTGGCCGCGCGCAATCGCGGCGGCGGTCGCAAGCCCGGGCGTACTCGGATCGATCTGGCGCAGCTGCAACTCGATGCACTCGCCGACTGAGCGGGCGGCAATGCCCGGCGGATCGAGCTGTTGCACCCGCTGCAACACCTGATCGATCTCGGCAACGTCGGTCAGTATTTCAGGCCGCAGGGTGTTGGCGATCTCCTCCAGGGGCTCCATCAGGTAGCCGTCATCGTTGATGGCATCGACGATGGCGCTGGCAATCGCCAGTGACCGCGGCGCCAGGTGCGCCATTTCCAGCTGCCACAGCAGGTGTTCCTGGACCGTCTCCCCCGAGTCGTCCGCGAACTCCTGCTGCCGATCGTCGTCGTCGCCACTCCAGGAGCTGTCGGCCGGGCCGACACTATGTTCGCCCCAGTGATCGTCGATCACCTCGACCTGTTGCGGGTCCTGGTCCGCGGCGGCGGCCTGCGTAACCTCAGGCTCGGGCGTAGGCGGTTCCACTGCCTCGAAACCGCTCGACGTATCGGCGTCGTCGACCGGCTCCAGCATCACATTGCTCTCGAGCAGTTCGCGGATATGGGCCTGCAGCTCGAGAGCGGGCAACTGGAGCAGTCGGATGGCCTGCTGCAACTGCGGCGTCATGGTCAGCTGCTGACCCATTCGCAGTTGCAGAGTCGGTTTCAGCATGTTTCTTGCACTATGGGCGCCAGACCCTTCGTAAGAGTTTGAAAATAAAGCGATTATCGCTCCGTGGGCGGTCTTATAACCGGAACGATTGCCCTAAGTACACCTCACGGACTTGAGGGTTTGCAAGGATTTCTTCCGCAGTTCCGGAAGCGATGACCGTTCCCTGGTTGACGATGTAGGCCCGGCTGACGATTCCCAGGGTCTCGCGCACATTGTGATCGGTGATCAGCACGCCGATGCCGCGGTTGGTGAGGTCGCGGATGATGCGCTGGATATCCAGCACCGAAATCGGGTCCACCCCCGCAAAGGGCTCATCCAGCAGGATAAAGCGGGGATTGGCGGCCAGCGCCCGTGCGATCTCCACCCGCCGTCGCTCACCGCCGGACAGCGACAGTCCGAGGCTGTTGCGCACATGGCCGATCCGGAAATCCTCGAGCAGCTCCTCCAGGCGCTCCTCGCGGGCTTCTTCGGTCAGGTCATGGCGGGTCTCCAGGATGGCCATGACATTGTTCTCGACCGACAGCCTGCGGAACACCGAGGGCTCCTGCGGCAGGTACCCAAGGCCTGCCCGGGCCCGGCGGTGCACTGGGGCGAAGGTCAGATCCTGGTCGCCCAGGGTGATCGTGCCGGCGTCACAGGGCACCAGGCCGACGATCATGTAGAACGCGGTCGTCTTGCCCGCGCCGTTCGGGCCCAGCAGGCCAACGATCTCCCCGGCGCGCACTTCCACCGACAGGTCCTGGACGACTTTGCGGGATCGGTAGCTCTTGGCCAGGTGAGTCGCGCGCAGCAGGGTCTCAGTCACGGTTTTTCCGCTGCCGAGCTTGAGGTGGGGCCGCTGCCCGGGTCGCTGCCCCTGGGCACGATCGTCATATGCACGTGGCTGCTCGACGACTTGTCCGCTTCGCCCTGGATCTGCCGGTCGCGCACGTTGTAGGTGATCGAGGGCGCCTTCATGTCGTTTTCGTTGTGATCATCGGTCAGCCACGCATCCCCGGTCAGCTTCACCGTGGCCGAGGCGACATCATAGTTGATGGCGGTGGCGTGACCCCGCACCAGCCGGCCGTTGCTGGAACGGGTCTGTTCGAACTGCGCCGGTGATCCCGCCACAAGCGCACTGGAGAGCTCGCCGTTGCTGATTTCCAGGGTCGCGTGATCCGAGTGCAGATCCCCCTGGCTCTCGGCCCGCACGTGCACCTTGCCGGTGAAGACCCAGTGCTGGCTCTTCGAATCCTTGCTGGTTGCGGTCGCCTGCGCCTCTTCCGCCTCGATGCTGATCTCGCCCTGGGGAGGAGGATTCTTCTGCGAGATCTTGACGTCCCCGCGCAGATGGATGAGGTGCGTGTCGGTGTCCAGCGAAAAGCTGTTGGCCTCCCAGGTGATGGGCGGCCTGTCCTTGCCCACGGTGAGACTGCCGCTGGCGCCCGTCAGCAGGCTGATCGCCGCCGCTGCAGCCAGCACTCTAGTAAACAAAGTGGCCATGGACCTCTGATTCCAGTTTGATGTTGTGGTCCTTGATGTTGACCAGCATGCCGCGCGCGTCCACTACGTAGCCCGTCCACGTGAGGGTGACGTGCGAGCGGGTCCGGATGATCTGCGTGCGGGTGTCCACATGCAGCCTGTCCGTCAGGATATGCGCGGGCTGGTCCGAGCCGGAAAATATTCCCGAAACATCGACCGCGCCCATCAGGTCAACCTGCTCCGAGTCCTGTTGGGCATCCGCCTGGTCGGAACGGGCCTGCCAGTGGCCGCCCGAGATGTCGTTGAATGTCATCTGCACGGTGGTGAGATGGACCAGGTTGCTGTCGGGGTCCTGCTGTATCTGTCGGGCCTGCAGCGTGTACATCGGCAGCCCATCCGCGCCGGTCTCCACCACCGTGGCATCGGTCGCCGCATAGCCCTGATCGGTCGCGGCCGGCCCGCTGGTCCGGGCGGTGGCCGGGCCCTGCGTTCCCGTGCCGAGCGTCAGCCACACGGCAACGACGATGAGGGCCAGCGCGAAGAGTATGAGCAGACGGTAAATCATGGTCGCGCCGCCAGCAGCCGGTCGCAAACCTCGCGCACCGCCCCGCCGCCACCGGCCAGCCGTGTCGTGTGATGCGCCGCCGCCCGTGCACTGGGATGGGCGTCGGCGACGGCAAACGCCAGTCCGACCTCGCGCAGCAGTGGCACGTCCGGCGCATCGTCACCAACGAACGCGCATTGCGCGGGCGTCACACCCAGCTTCGCCGCGAGGGTGCGGAAATCGCGCACTTTGTCGGGACTTCCCTGGACCACGTGCCGGATGCCAAGTTCGCGGCAGCGGCGCGTCACGGCCGCAGACCGGCGCCCGGAGATGATGGCGACCGCGATCCCGGCGTGCGCCAGCGACTTCAGGCCGTGGCCGTCCTTGATATTGAAACACTGCAGCTGCTCGCCGCGCGCGCCGTAATACACACGCCCGTCGGTCAGCACGCCATCCACGTCCAGGATCAGCAGGCGAATGGCGGCCGCGGTGGATTTGCGACGCGGCACCGTGCTTTCCTACATCACGCCTGCGCGCAGCAGGTCGTGGGCATTGAAGGCCCCGAGCAGGCGGCCGTTCTCGATCACCGGCAGCACTGCAATGCGATGCTGATCCATGAGCTGTACGCCTACGGCGGCGAGCTCGCGCGGGCCGATGGTGCGGCATTTCGCGGTCATGACGTCCTGCATGGAGAGCGTGTGGATGCTGGCCTGACGGTCGATCAGTCGCCGCAGGTCACCGTCGGTAAAGATGCCCAGCACCGCATCCTGCGGATCCACAATGATGGTCATCCCCAGTCCCTTGCGCGTCATCTCCTGCAGGCCCTGCGCCAAGGTCGCGGTGGGCGCGCTGCGCGGCAGCTCGTCGCCCTGGCGCATGATGTCCTCGACCCGCAGGAACACCCTGCGTCCCAGGGAGCCCCCCGGGTGGGAGCGAGCGAAGTCCGTCGCGGTGAAGCCGCGGGCCTCAAGCAGCGTGACGGCCAGCGCGTCGCCCATGGCCAGCATGGCGGTGGTGCTGGCGGTCGGGGCCAGATTCAGCGGACAGGCCTCTTCGGGCACCGTCACATCCACCGTGACCGTCGCATTGCGCGCCAGGGTCGAGGCGACATTACCGGTGAGGATGATCAGCGGGGTGGCCAGGCGCTTCAGATGCGGCAGCAGGAACACCAGCTCGGGACTCTCCCCGGAATTGGACAGCGCCAGCACCACATCACTGGCGGTGATCATGCCCAGGTCCCCGTGGCTCGCCTCCGCCGCGTGCAGGAAAAACCCCGGAGTCCCGGTGCTGGCCAGGGTGGCGGCGATCTTGCGGCCCACATGTCCGGATTTGCCGATGCCGGTGACAATCACCCGGCCCGTGCACGCCAGGCACAGCCGACAGGCAGCGACGAACTCGGCCCCCAGGCGCGGCCCCAGGGAGTCCACGGCGCGCGCCTCGATGGCGAGCGCGCGGCGCGCGGCGCTCAGCAGCGTGGCATCATCGACTGGTCGGGTGGTGGCGGCTGTCATCCAGGTCTTTCGCGTGCGGCCGCCAAGAATACCCTTACGCGGCGCCGGATGCCGCTCGCCGTACAGTCCCGGGGCGGGCATTTGGTACCATGGCGTGCATGAATCCAGAACAAATCGCCGAACTGATCCGCGCCGGCCTGCCGGGCGCGCAGGTCCTGGTCCAGTCACCGGACAACACCCACTTCTCCGCCAGAATCGTGGCACAGGCTTTTGCCGGCAAACGCGGCATCGCCCGCCACCAGCTGGTCTACGCCACGCTCGGTGAACTGGTCGGCCGCGAAATCCACGCGCTGTCGATCGAGGCGCTGACGCCTGATGAGTGGGCTGCCCGCGGCGCCTGATGGACAAATTACAGATTACGGGCGGTGTGCCGCTCGAGGGCGAAGTGCGCATCTCCGGCGCCAAGAACGCGACGCTGCCGATCCTCGCCGCGGGCCTGCTGGCCTCCGAGCCGGTGACCATCTGCAACGTGCCGCATCTGAAGGATGTGACGACCACCATCGAACTGCTCGGTCGGATGGGCGTCAGCGTCACCATCGCCGAGGGGCTGCGGATCGAGGTGGATGCCTCGAGCCTGCGCGAATGCTTCGCGCCGTACGATCTGGTCAAGACGATGCGCGCTTCGATCCTGGTGCTCGGCCCGCTGGTCGCCCGCTTCGGGCACGCCGATGTCTCCCTGCCGGGCGGGTGCGCCATCGGCGCGCGGCCGGTGAACATCCATGTCGCCGGGTTGCAGGCCATGGGGGCGGAAATCCAGATCGAGGGCGGCTACATCCGCGCGCGGGCCGGTCGGCTCAAGGGCGCACGGCTGGTGCTCGATGCGGTGACCGTGACGGGCACCGAGAACCTGATGATGGCCGCGACCCTTGCGGACGGGGAAACGATCCTTGAGAACGCGGCGCGCGAGCCCGAGGTGGTGGATCTGGCCAATTTCCTGATATCCATGGGGGCGAAGATCCAGGGTGCGGGGACGGACAAGATCGTGATCCAGGGCGTCGCCAAGCTGCACGGCACGACTTACGAAGTATTGCCGGACCGCATCGAAAGCGGCACGTACCTGGTGGCCGGTGCGATCACCCGCGGTCATGTGCGCATCAAGCACACCCGTCCGGAGCACCTGGATGCCGTCACCGCCAAGCTGCGTGAGGCCGGCGCAACGGTGGACATCGGTGAGAACTGGATCGAGGTGGACATGCGCGGCCGCCGGCCACGGGCCGTCGATGTGCGCACGGCCCCGTACCCGGCCTTTCCCACCGACATGCAGGCGCAGTTTGCCGCGCTGAATACCGTGGCGGCGGGCGTCGGCACCATTATCGAGACCATCTTCGAGAACCGCTTCATGCACATGCTGGAGATGCGGCGGCTGGGCGCGGAAATCCGCCTCGAGGGGAACACCGCCATCATCCGGGGTGTCGAACGGCTGACCGCCGCACCGGTGATGGCCACCGATCTGCGCGCGTCGGCAAGCCTGGTGCTGGCCGGCCTGATCGCCGAGGGCCGCACCGAAATCGAGCGCATCTACCACATCGACCGGGGATACGAGACCATCGAGGAGAAGCTCGCCGGCATCGGCGCGCAGATCCGCCGCGTCCCGAACTAGGAGAGTCCACATGCAGCTGGGAATGATTGGTCTGGGGCGCATGGGCGCCAATATGGTGAAACGCCTGTTGCGCAATGGACATGAGGTGATCGCGTATGCGAACGAACCGGCCGCGGTCAAGGCGGCGACGGCCGATGGCGCCAAGGGTGTCAATACCCTGGCCGATCTGGTGAAGGGCATGGCCGCACCGCGCGCCATCTGGCTGATGGTGCCGGCGAGTGTCGTCGAAAGCGTCATCGAACAACTGACACCGCTGCTCAGCCCCGGTGACATCCTCATCGACGGTGGCAACTCCCACTACCACGACGATATCCGGCGCGCGGATAAGCTCGCAAAGTCCAAGCTGCACTATGTCGACGTCGGCACCAGCGGCGGCGTCCTCGGCCTGGAGCGTGGCTACTGCCTGATGATCGGCGGCGAGCAGGACATCGTCGCGCACCTGGATCCGATTTTCGCGACGCTGGCCCCGGGGGGCAAGGCGCCCACGGCTGCCGAGCGCGCCGCGCACGGTACGGCGCCGCAAGGCTACCTGCACTGCGGTGGCAACGGCGGTGGCCATTTCGTGAAGATGGTCCACAACGGCATCGAATACGGCCTGATGGCCGCGTACGCGGAAGGGTTCAACATCCTCAAGCACGCCAACATCGGACTCGATCACAAGGGCAACGAGGATGCCGAGACCGCGCCGCTCGCCGAGCCGCGGCTGTTCCAGTATTCGTTCGACGTCGCGGCGGTGTCCGAAGTATGGCGTCGCGGCAGCATCATCACCTCGCAGCTGCTGGATCTGACGGCCGAGGCGCTGGCGAAGGATCCGTCGCTGGCCGGCTTTGCCGGGCGCGTGTCCGACTCCGGCGAGGGCCGGTGGACCGTCGAGGCTGCCATCGAGGAGGGCGTGCCCGCGCATGTGCTCACCGCGGCGCTGTACGCGCGCTTCGAGTCACGTGGGCGCGCGGAGTTCGCCGACAAGGTGCTCTCCGCCATGCGCCTCGGCTTCGGCGGTCACCTCGAGAGCAAGAGCTGATCGTGGTTCCGGGTCTGAGCCAGATCGTGGGGCAGGGCGCCGCGCTGGCGGCACTGGACGGCAAGCCGGTCGAGGCGGATGCACTGGTGCTGTTCGGCGCCACCGGGGATCTGTGCCACCGGAAAATCTTTCCCTCGCTGTACCAGCTGGTGCGCCGTGGCCGGCTGAAAATGCCGGTGATCGGCGTGGCCAAGGCCGGCTGGAGCCGCGACCAGCTCATCGAGCGGCTGCGCGACAGCATGAAGAACTTCGTGAAGGATGCGGACCCGACGGTGGTGGAGCGTTTCGTGGCCCTGGTCCAGTACGTGGATGGCGACTATGGCGCGCTCGAGACTTTCAAGCAGCTGCGCAAGCTCCTGGGCGCGGCACAGCACCCGATGCACTACCTGGCCATTCCGCCGAGCATGTTCCCGCTGGTCGTCACGCAGCTCGCCGCCGCGCAGTGCGACACGGGCGCGCGCGTGGTCATCGAGAAACCCTTCGGTCGCGATCTGGCCAGCGCCCACGCCCTGAATCAGACGTTGCACCGGATCTTCGATGAAAGCGCGATCTTCCGCATCGACCATTACCTGGGCAAGGAGCCGGTGCAGAACCTGCTGTATTTCCGCTTCGCGAATTCGTTCCTGGAGCCGATCTGGAACCGCAACTACGTCGCCGGCGTCCAGATCACCATGGCCGAGGAGATCGGCGTCGCGGGCCGCGGCAAGTTTTATGACGAGGCCGGCGCGATCCGCGACGTGATCCAGAACCACCTGCTGCAGGTGGTGTCCTTCCTGGCCATGGAGCCGCCGGTGAACGGCTCGGGCGAGGCGCTGCGCGATGAGGCGGTCAAGGTCTTCAAGGCCCTGCGGCCCCTGACACCGCAGGACCTGGTGCGTGGCCAGTTCAAGGGCTACCGGGATGAGCCGGGCGTGGCGCCCGGGTCAAATGTCGAGACCTTCGCGGCCGTGCGGTTCCACATCGATTCGTGGCGCTGGAGCGGTGTGCCGTTCTACGTGCGCGCGGGCAAACGCCTGCCCGTGACCGCGACCGAAGTGGTCGTGGAGCTGCGCCAGCCCCCGGCGCGCGTCTTCGGCGATGCGGCGCCGTGCCAGCCCAACTACTGGCGCTTCCGCGTGGGACCCGATCAGGCCATCGCGATGGGCGCGCATACCAAGCAGGCCGGCGAGCGCATGCTGGGGCGCGAGGTCGAGCTCTACGTCGATCAGAAGGCTCCGGAGGAGATGGAACCCTACGAGCGGCTGATCGGGGATGCGATCGGCGGGGATGCCACGCTGTTCGCACGCGAGGACGAGGTCGAAGCCGCCTGGGCTGCCGTCGATCCGGTGCTGAACGTCCCCACACCGGTCTACGAATATGACCCCGGCACCTGGGGTCCGGCAGAGGCGTTCAACATCATCCACGGTGACTGCGGCTGGCACGATCCGGGCCCGACGGCAAACAGCTGGACGCGCTGGCCCCTGCGCGTCTAGCAGCTGCGCTGCTTAGGCGATCAGCGCGGCGGCATCGGCCCACACCTCCACCGCCTTGCAATCGCGTACTGCGTTCCAGGCCGTCAGATCGGCCTGGCGCCGCAGCAGGCCATCCAGTGCGGTGCGTTTGTCGGCGCCGGCGACCACGAAGATCAGCTGCTCGACGCGCTCCAGGACCGTCGGCGTCACACTGACAGCGTCGCGGCCGTCGGGTCGATGCACGCTGATCGCCAGCTTGCCGCGCGCCCGTTCGAGGTCGACAGCCGCAAACAGCGAGCAGGTGTGGCCGTCGGCACCCAGACCCAACAGGCCCAGGGCGATACGCCTGCCGCCGCTCAAAAGTTGACTGAGCCGCCGCTCGCTGTCGGCGGTGGCTTCGGCCAACGCCAACTCGGTCCGGATGCGCAGCACCTGCTCGGCGGCCAACCCCAGGGAGTCGAACAGCGGGCGGCTTTGGTGATAGTTGCTCTGGTCCGAATCCGAGGCAACGTAGCGGTCATCGGAAAAGAGCAGCGTGAGTCCGGGGGCGGGAGTCAGGTGGCGCCTCGCCAGTTCCAGGTAGGCGGGGATTGGGGTGCTGCCGCCGGAGAGCATGACCGCTGGGTGGTCGATGCCGGCGCCCACCAGCACCTGCTGCAGCAGATCTTCCACAGCAGACTGCAGTTGCGCGCGGTCGGCGAAGCGCCTCAGCGTCACCGTGGCCTGGGATGCGGGTGGGGGGCTCTGCTGCGTCATCGTCAGCTCCTTAAAGATCGCGGGGGCGCTGGCGGACAGTGATGTTGGCGTGGAACGTCGCGCGGTCGCGCAGTCCCGTCACTTTGACTGTCGCGCCCGGCTGAGTGCTGGCGACGTGCGCCAGAATGTCCTGCGAGCTCTTCACGCTCGCGCCGTCGAATGCCGTGATGACATCCCCGGGCTGCAGACCCGCCTCCAGTGCCGGGCTGTTCAGGTACAGGTCCACCAGCAGCACGCTGCCGCGCGGCAGGCCGTGCTGGGTGGCCTGGTCGTCGGAGATATCTTCGGGAATGATGCCGATCCAACCGCGCACGACCTTGCCCTTGGCGATCAGATCATGGATGACCCCGCGCACCATGTTCACCGGGATGGCGAAACCGATGCCTTCCACGCCCAGCGTTTTCGCCACGATCGCCGTATTGATTCCGACCAGCTCGCCGCGCGTGTTGATCAGTGCGCCGCCCGAATTGCCGGGGTTGATGGCCGCATCGGTCTGGATGAAATTCTCGAATGTCGCCAGACCCAGCTGGCCGCGGCCGGTCGCGCTGATGATGCCGTGGGTAACAGTCTGTGACAGTCCCAGGGGATTGCCGATCGCGAGCACGACATCGCCGACCCGCAGCTGGTCGGAGTGACCGAAGGGCATGACCGGCAGATGGTTCAGGTCGACCTTCAGCAACGCGAGGTCGGAGTCCGGATCCCGTCCGACCACCTGGGCGACGGCCACACGGCGGTCGGCCAGCTGCACACGGATCTGGTCGGCATTCTCGATGACATGATTGTTGGTGGCGATGTGGCCCTCGGTGTCGACGATGACGCCGGATCCGAGGCTGCGCTCAGTACGATTGCGAAAGCGCGGCGGACCGCCGAAGAACGCGCCGAGGCCGCTGGGCTGAACGCGCTCGGTCACCGTCCGGGTGGTGTAGATATTCACCACCGCCGGGCCGGCGCGCTGGACCGCGTCCGCGTACGACCAGGCATCATGACCCGGAACGAGGATCGCGGGGTGTTCGTCATCCGGCGCCAGGGTCACGCCGGGCCTTGCCGGCCCGTTATCCGCAATGCCGGGGGCGGAGTCGGACTTTTCAACTGTGCCCGGGCCTTTGGGCTGATAGGGTCGAGGGCCACCGTCCTTGTCCGGGCCGGCCGCGCTGGCGGGCGGGGGCGGCGCGCCCGTGACCAGCTGCGGGCGCCAGGCAACGATGAGGAACGCCAGGGCCAGGCCACTGATCACCGATGCCGCAATGAACATTAACACCCGACCGATGCGGATCATTCCTGCCTCTGGATTTTCCGATGAGTTCGCAACTGCCGCCTTACGATAAAGTCCCATTGACGTGACCGAAGGCGGGACATTGTTCTGTGTATAATGCGCCGCCCCCCGACCAACGGAAACATGGGTCCGCAAGTGCAGCGGCGTAAGGAGCGGCCTGATGGTAGAGAGCAAGGGTCTCAAGGCTTGGCTGTTCAAGCGTTTGCCGGTCAAGGAGTTCATCGAAACTCAGGCCACCGGCTACTACGCGCCGAAGAACTTCAACATCTGGTACTTCTTTGGCTTCATCGCCATCGTCGTGCTGGTGTTGCAGCTTGTGACCGGCATTTTCCTGACGATGTTCTACAAGCCGGGCGAGGCCACCGCGTTCGACTCCGTCGAATTCATCATGCGCGAGGTCGACTACGGGTGGCTGATCCGCTACCTGCACTCCACCGGTGCGTCGGCATTCTTCCTGGTCGTGTATCTGCACATGTTCCGGGCGATCCTGTACGGCTCATATCGCGCCCCGCGTGAACTGCTGTGGCTGTTCGGGATGCTGATCTATCTGGCGCTGATGGCCGAGGCGTTCATGGGTTACGTGCTGCCCTGGGGCAACATGTCTTACTGGGCGGCCAACGTGATCGTGAACATCTTCGGCACCATTCCGGTGATCGGACCGACGCTGGTGGAGTGGATCCGGGGTGACTACGGCATCGCCGACTCCACGCTCAACCGCTTCTTCGCCCTGCACGTGGTGGCGGTGCCGCTGGCGCTGCTGCTGCTGGTGGTGCTGCACCTGGTGGCGCTGCGCCGCACCGGATCGAACAATCCGGACGGCATCGAGATCAAGGCCAACCTCGGCCCCGATGGACATCCGGTGGACGGCATTCCGTTCCATCCGTATTACTCGGTGAAGGATACGTTCGGGATTTCCGTGTTCCTGGTGATATTCGCCTGCGTCGTATTCTTCGCCCCGACCCTGGGCGGCCTGTTGATGGAGCATGCGAACTTCGGGCCGACGCAAATCTTCTCGACACCGGACCCGATCACCCCGTCGTGGTACTTCACGCCTTACTACGCGATTCTGCGCGCCGTGCCCAACAAGAACATGGGCGCGCTGCTCATGGCACTGTCGTTGGTGTGCTTCGTGCTGCTGCCGTGGCTGGATCGCTCGCCGGTGAAATCGATCCGCTACAAGGGGCCACTATCGAAGGCGTTCCTGGCGCTCTTCGTGGTGTCCTTCCTGGGGCTCATGTATCTGGGCCTGCAGGAGCCGGCGGGCATTTACGTCACGCTCGGGCGGTGGTGCACGGGTGGCTACTTCGCCTTCTTCGTGCTGATGCCCATCTACACTCGGCTGGAAAGATGCAAGCCGGTCCCGGATCGCGTGAGGTTTGAGGCCCATGCTTAGAGTGAAGAGCGTGCGACAGGGATTGCTGTGGTCGGGATGTGCTGCACTGCTGCTGGCGGGCAGCGCGTTGGGTGCCGATACGTCGGCGCCTGTCTCGGCACCGGATGCTGCCGCGCCGGCTCCCCAGCCGGGCAGCGTGCAGGCGGTCATGGCAATGGCCGCCAAGGTGGCGCAGGAACAGGTGGCAGAGAAGAAAAAGAAAGACGAGGAGGAGCGGCTGCGCGGCTTCGGCGCTGACTGGGAGTCCTGGTCACCGGAGAACTCGGTGGCGGACATTGCCTCCCTGGAGCGCGGCGCGCGCGACTTTGCCGGCTACTGCCGCGGCTGCCATTCGCTGAAGTACATGCGCTACTCGCGCCTGGCGACTGATCTGCAGATCACGCCCGAGCAGCTGCAGAAGTACCTGCTGCCGGCGGGCGCGAAGCCCAGCGACTATGTCACCTCGCCGCTGCCGGCCGGCGATGCCCAGACCTGGTTTGGCAAGCTCCCGCCGGATCTGTCACTGATGGCCCGCGAGCGCGGCGACGACTATCTGTACCGGTACCTGACGACGTACTACGTGGATCCGTCGCGCACGACAGGCGCCAACAACCTGCAGCTGGCGACCACCGCCATGCCGGACGTACTGTCGACCCTCGAGGGCGTCAAGGTGGCGGTGTTCCGGACCGAGAACAAGCAACAGGTGTTCGATCACTTCGTGCAGGTCGCACCGGGCAGCCTGTCACGGGAGGACTACCTCGCCACCGTACGGGACATCGTGAATTTCCTGGACTATGTGGGCGAACCGGCCCAGGTTCAGCGCCGCTCCCTGGGCGTCAAGGTGGTATTGTTCCTGTTGGCCTTTACGGCGCTGACCTATCTGTTGAAGCGCGAGTACTGGAAGAATATCCACTGATGTGCCCCGCGGACAGGGGGACACGGAGTAAGCCCTTTGTCGAGCCGACGGTCCATCATGACCCTGTTTTCCGCTCCGAATGATCTGTGGAGTCATCGGACCCGGATCGTGTTGGCGGAGAAGGGCATCGGCATCGACATCATCAGTGTCGCGCCGGGACGTCTGCCCGAGGACCTGCTCGACCTGAATCCCTATCACAGCCTGCCCACGCTGGTGGATCGCGATCTGGTGCTGTACGACTCGCGGGTGATCATGGAGTACCTGGACGAGCGATTTCCGCATCCGCCGCTGATGCCCGTGGATCCGGTGGCCCGGGCGCAGTTCCGGCTGGCCCTGCACCGCGTCGAACGCGACTGGTATCCGCTGGTGTACCAGATCGAGGCCGAACCTGACCGTAAGCTGTCACTGAAGACCCGCAAGACGCTGCGCGACACCATCCTCCAGAGCGAGGAGCTGTTCAAAGTCAGGCCATACTTTCTATCCGACGAGTTTTCCATGGTCGATGCGACGATTGCCCCCGTGCTGTGGCGCCTGTCGCACTACGAGGTCGAGCTCGCGTCAGCGCCGATCATCAAATACGCCAACCATGTGTTCTCCCGGCCGGCGTTTCGCGATAGCCTGTCGGAGCTGGAACAGGAAATGCGCCTCCCGTAGGTATTCAACGAAATCTCCGAAACGAACGTGAGCGACACGCCCCTTCCTCCCAAGCGGCCTTATCTGCTGCGAGCCATGCATCAGTGGATGACCGACGGTGGCCAGACACCGCACGTCATTGTCGATGTCGATCGACATGCCGTTGAGGTGCCGCGCGCCTTCGTGAAGGACGGCAAGATCGTGCTGAACATCAGCTACGACGCCACCCAGCACCTGAACATCGGCAACGACTGGCTGGAGCTGGATACCCGCTTCGCAGGCGCCATTCACCGTGTGCGGGCGCCCATCGGCGCGGTCCTCGGAATCTACGCGCGGGAGACCGGTGAGGGCATGGTGTTCTCGGAACAGGACCTGGGCCCCCAGCCGCCGCCGCCGCCCAAGCCACCCGCCGCCGAGGAAGGCCGACCGCGGCCACTGCTGAAGGTCGTGAAGTAGCGCGCCTGCCACTCAGCGCTCACGCCTCGAAGGCGTGCCGTAACCACTGCACTTCGGGTGCGGCGGTCGCAGCTGCGATAACAATCAGCACATCGAACCGCACCGGCAGGGCCGCATAGTCACGGCGCCGCTGCAGCAGCTGCGCTGCGGCTCGGATGATGCGCCGTTGCTTGCGGCCGTCGACGCTGGCGGCGGCGCCACCGAACGCGTCGGTGCTGCGCGTTCGCACCTCCGCGATGACGAGCACGCCGTTGTCGAGGGCCACCAGGTCGATCTCGCCGAGCCGTCGGCGGTAATTGCGTTCGACAATGGTGAGCCCCTGGGCCTGCAGGTACTCCAGTGCGAGCTGCTCGGCACGGGCGCCCAGCACCTGGGCCGCGGTCGGCATGACCCTCAGTTCAACACGCGTGGCTCACCATTGCGGATCTGGGCCCACATGAGATCGCGCAGCACGTGACCGTCGGCGGCGATGGTGAGATGGCCGGTGAGTCCGTCGACCGCGAGACTGGTGGCGCTGGCGTTCTGTGTCGACAGGGCGCGCAGCGCGGCGGCAAGCCTTCCCGCATCGAAGCCAAATGCAAACAGGATATTGCGGTGTGGGCCCCCGGCGGCCCATGCGGCGCTGGTCGCTTCGCGGACGCTTTCGACCAGGGCGCCGCCCAGCAGCCACGGGGCATCGGGAAAAATGAGGCCATCCAGGTCCTGGTTGGCATTGGAGTCCGGCTCGAAGGCATCGGCCGTGGCGTAGTCGGGCACGTCGCCGGCAAAGTAGAACTTGAGCTGCGGGCGCAGCAGCCGCTCCGCCTGGGCCTGACCGGGCGAGAAGATGAAGGCCACATCGCCACGGCGGCGCGGCTGGAAGGTGAGATGCGTGCCGAGCACGGACTCGAGGCGCTTGGCGCGCGCTTCGCTCTCGCTGATGCGCAGCACCTGGCTGATGGCTGCCGCGTAGTCAGTGCTGCCCGCATCGTAAGTGGCGACTTCCAGCAGTTGCCCTCCCGCGGCACTCAGTTCCTGACTGAACGCCGCGAGCACGCGTTTGCCCCATTCGCCGCTGGGCACCAGCGCGACGCCGGCGCGATTGCCGTCCGCGACCACTCGCCGGGCGACCTGCCGGGCTTCGTCCTCGGGCGACAGCGCATATTGGTACAGCGCCTTGCCGGCGGCAGGCGTGCCCGGAACGGCATTCAAGGTGAGCATCGGCGGCCGCGGACCACTGTAAGCGGCCGCGGCAGCGACTTCCTCGCGGGTCAACGGACCGACGATGATGCCGGCACCATCCTGCGTGGCCTGGTTCAGCGCGGCGACGATGCTCATCTGCGCCGTGTCGTAGATGCGCAGGCCCGGCCGGCCCGCCGCCGGCTGCGAGTAATAGGCAGTGAGGAAGCCATCGCGCACGGAAATGGCGGCGGCGCTTTGCCGGCCGGTCAGCGGCAGCAGCAGGGCGATGGTTGAACCGGCCGCGACCTGCGGTACCGGCGAGGTGGCGAGCCGCGGCGCGGGCGGCACCAGCGGCGGCGCCATCTGTTGCGTGCTCGGCGGCGTCACGGCGCCCGGCGGCGTCTGCTCCTCGTCGAATTCCACGGTCGCACAGCCGGCCAGTTGCAGACCCAGCAACGCGACCAGGAATGCCGGGCGCAGGTGCAGGGAACGTCGGAAATCAAACATGGGTTGCTGTACGGTAGGGGGCAGGTACGGGGGATTATAGTGGGCAATCAACCGGGACGGCTCGATGTCGTCGCCACTCCCATCGGCAACATGGGGGACTTGAGCGATCGGGCTCGCGAGGCCCTGCAGGGTGCGGACCTGATCGCTGCCGAGGACACGCGGCGCACCCTGGGACTGCTGCAGCATCTGGGGATTGCGAAGCCGCTGTTGTCCCTGCACGCCCATAACGAGACCCAGCGGCTCCCGGAGGTCCTGGCGCGCCTCGCGGCGGGCAACCGGGTGGTCCTGGTCAGCGATGCCGGCACGCCGCTGCTCAGCGACCCGGGCTTCGAACTGGTGCGGGCGGCCATCGCGCAGGGGATTCCTGTCGGTGTGGTTCCGGGGCCATCGGCGATCACCGCGGCGCTGGCCCTGGCCGGGTTGCCCGTGGACCGGTTCTGCTTCGAGGGATTTCTGCCCGCCGGCGGGCGTGAGCGACGCGCGCGGCTGGCGGCGCTCGCCGCCGAGACACGCACCATGGTGTTCTTCGAGGCACCCCATCGCATCGTTGACAGCCTCGTTGATTTATCAACACGGTTCGGAAGTCAGCGGGCCGCGGTCATCGCGCGCGAACTCACCAAGCTCCACGAGACCGTGTACCGCGGCACGCTCGAGGAACTGTGCGCGGTTGCCGCACAGGATGCGAATCTGCAGCGCGGCGAAATCACGCTGATCGTGCACGGCGCGCCGCACGCTGTGGATGGCGCCGATCAGGCGCTGATGCGCCGCGCGCTGGAACTGCTGATCAACGAATTGCCACCGGGCAAGGCCGCCGCCATCGCCGCACAGCTCGCCGGGGCTAAGCGCGCGGAGGCGTACGCACTGGCGCTGCAGCTGCGCGGCGCCGCCGCGGCAGGCGAGGGGTAGTTGAGCCGCGGGCCGCAAGCCCGTATGGTGGTCCGCGAAGTCGGCCGGGTAATCGCTGCGTTCCTTTGGTGGGAACGGGGAGGAAAGTCCGGGCTCCCGCGAATAACGTGCCAGGTAACGCCTGGGGGGCGTGAGCCCACGGAAAGTGCAACAGAGAGCAAACCGCCTAAGTCACC
>Ga0302314_10009311_pt1 | contig 17396 bp, 18 predicted proteins | sample III_Palsa_N2_3_FD_200533 | JGI IMG/M metagenome (GOLD analysis project Ga0302314, IMG submission 200533) | Peat permafrost microbial communities from Stordalen Mire near Abisko, Sweden - III_Palsa_N2_3 | ecosystem: Environmental > Terrestrial > Soil > Palsa > Peat permafrost | place: Sweden...
GAAGTCGACTGCGATGCGCGCGTGCTGCACGCGGGCCACGACACCCGTGCCTACGGCGAGGCACTCATCGACGTGGGACAGCAGCGCAGCCGCTTTGTGGGGATAGTCGCCGCGATGTCCGAGACCCGAACACTTTTGGAAAGGAGGGTGGAAATCATGGCCACACGCGCCCGCAGACCATCGATCTATGCATTTGCCGCGCTGTGCGTACTTGCCGCGGTGGTCGCAGCGGCGGCTACCCAGATCGTCGCACCGGAAACCCCGGGTGGCCGACAGGAAATCAGCGTCGATACCGCCACTCTGGATCGATATGTCGGCACGTACCAGATCAAATCCTATTTTATCCTGACGGTCACGCGGCAAGGCTCGCAACTCTACACTCAGATCACCGGCCAGCCGAAGGTGCCCAATTTTGCCGAGACGCCGAACAAATTCTTCTACAAAGTCGTCGATGCGCAGATCACATTCGCCGTTGGAGATAGCGGTCCCGCCACCAGCGCGACTATTCACCAGAACGGGCGCGACTTGGTGGCGCCGCGCGTGGACGATGCGACTGCCCAGGCGCTCGAGCAACAGCTCGCCGACAGGGTGAGCCGCGGACAGCCTCAAAATGGATCCGAGGCCGCGTTGCGAAAGTCCATCGCCGCAATTGCAGCGGGATCGCCCGACTACGACGACATGACCGCAGCTCTGCAAGATGCGGTGCGTACGCAGCTCCCTGTACTCGAGGGATCCGTCAAGCAATACGGGCCGATTCAGTTGGTGGAGTTCCGCGGTGTCTCGGAAACCGGTTCGGACAAATACCTGGTCACCCACCAGAACGGCAAACAATCCGAATGGTTCATAACCCTCGATGCAGGCGGCACAATTTCGGGATTGCTGGTGCGCCCCGCCTTTTGAGCCCCGCTCAGACGATCCCGCGCTCCGCCAGAAATGGATAGCTCAACATTTATGGCGGAACGTGGACTCGTCTAATATGTGGAGTAGCGGTGCCCTTGGCCGCTTTTGCAGCACTTTCGGTACGCCCAACTCCATATATTTTTAGGCCGCCAGCCAAGCCAGTCGCTGACGAATTTGCTGATAGCTGTCACCCACGAGTCCGACGCTTGGGCGGTACCGAAATCCGGAGTGATCTTTCTCGGCCGCCGCCAGCGCCAACCGAGACAGTGTTTTTCCCTCCGCCGTTACGGCAACTGCACCTGAGATGAGCGCGCGAGAGGTATGCCGGCGAAAATATTGGAGCGCCTGCCGCTTGAGATCAAGGTCCGCGCCCGCGTACCGCATCGAGGTTGCTCCACATATTAGACAAGTCCACGTTCCGCCAGCGACACGTTGACTCCGTCGCCGACAATGATGTGATCGAGAAGCCGGATGTCGACAAGCGCGAGGGCCTCCTTTACTCGCTGAGTGATCAGCTCATCCGCCTGGCTCGGTTCGGCGACTCCCGACGGGTGATTGTGAGCCACGATCACCGCGGCTGCATTTTTTTGCAGCGCGAGCTTCACGATCTCGCGCGGATGAACGCTCGCCCCATCGATCGTGCCCCGGAACAGTTCCTCGAATTGGATGAGGCGATGGCGCTTGTCGAGATACAAGCAGCAGAACACCTCGTGCTCGAGGTCGCGCAGGCGCGCGGCCAGGAAGTCGCGCGTCGCCTTGGGGCTCGCGAGCAGCGGCCCCGCGCGCAGCGATTGCGACAGCTGACGCCTCGACAGCTCGGCGGCCGCCTGCACCTGCGCGTAGCGCGCGACGCCGAGCCCTGCGCAGGCGCAGAAGCGGGCGCGGTCCGCGCCCACCAGCTGGCGGAGCGAGCCGAAGCTCTGCAGCACATCGCGTGCGACATCGAGTGCCGAACGGCCCTTGCATCCGCTGCCGATCAGGATGGCCAGAATTTCCGCATCGGACAGCGCTGCCGCGCCGCGCTCGAGAAGCTTCTCACGCGGACGTTCGTCGATCGGCCAGTCGCGTATACCCATGTGCGCGAGCATGGTCGTGAGCCAGACCCCGCACCACTGGCATTTCCCTCGCGAGAGCGCAGATTGGGGCCGAGAACTCTCTCAGCCGTGGCCCGAGCTGCCGAACCCGCCCGCGCCGCGCGCGGTGCTCGTGAATTCCTCCACCACCTCGAAATCGACGTGCACCACCGGGACGATGACCATCTGCGCGATGCGATCGCCAGGGTTCACCGTGAAGGAGGCAGAGCCGCGGTTCCAACACGACACCATCAACGGGCCCTGATAGTCCGAATCGATCAAGCCGACCAGATTGCCGAGCACGATGCCGCTCTTATGACCAAGCCCCGAGCGCGGCAGCAGGAGCGCGGCGAGATTCGGGTCTTCGACATAGATGGAGATACCCGTGGGTATGAGCTCCGCGGCGCCGGGTTGGAGGACGAGCGGTGCGTCCAGACAGGCGCGCAAATCCATGCCGGCGGATCCCGCCGTCGCGTGGTGCGGCAAAGGAAACTCGCGGCCGATGCGCGGGTCGAGGATTTTCAGCTTGACGCGCCGCTCCATCAGCGGCGGGTTCGCCGGGTTCGCAGCCGGTCTCGCGGTGCGGCGGGCGCCAGACGCCGCTTGCGCGCACCGCGCCGCGGCGCGCCGCTCGGGGGCGGCATACGTTTCGCGATCAGAGCAATCAGCTCGCGGGCGACCTGGAGCTTCGGCGCGCGCGTGATCTCCGTCTTGCCGCCCGGCCACAGCACCGTGAGCGCATTGTCCTCGCAGTCGAAGGCAAGCCCTTCGCCCACCTGGTTGGCCGCGATCATGTCGAGGTTCTTGCGCTTGAGCTTGGCGCGGGCATTTTGCTCGACGTCATTCGTCTCGGCGGCGAAGCCGACGACCAGCGGCCGCTTTGCCATATCCGCCACCGACTTGACGATATCGGGCGCAGGCTCGAGATCGAGCTTGAGCACTCCGCCGTCTTTCTTGATCTTCTGCTTCGCAACTTTCGCCGGCTGGTAGTCGGCGACCGCCGCGGCGGCAATGAACACGTCCGTGTCGGCGATGTGGCGGTGCACGGCGGCGTACATCTCGCGGGCGCTCTCCACATTGATGCGCGTCACGCCCGCCGGCGTCGGCAGCTGCACCGGACCGGTCACGAGCGTTACGTGTGCGCCGGCCTCGCGCGCCGCCGCGGCGATGGCAAACCCCATTTTTCCGGAGCTGCGGTTGGTGAGGTAGCGCACCGGATCGATACGCTCCCGCGTGGGTCCGGCGGTGATCAGTAGATTGATGCCGGCCAGGAGACCCGCGTTGGCCGGCGGCTCGAGCAGGCTCGCTGCGAGCAAATTGGGCTCCCACATGCGGCCGGCGCCGATTTCACCGCACGCCTGATTGCCGGAGGCGGGCCCGAGGAAGCGCACGCCGCGCGCGACCAGCGTGCCGACATTGGCCTGGGTCGCCTTGTTCGCCCACATGACCCGATTCATGGCCGGGGCGATCACGATCGGCGCTTCCGTGGCGAGGCACAGGGTCGTCAATAGATCGTCGGCGCGTCCGCCCGCGAGACGCGCGATCAGGTCGGCGCTCGCCGGAGCGATGAGCACGAGCTGCGCCCAGCGGGCGAGCTCGATGTGGCCCATGGCGGCCTCGGCGCTCTCATCCCATAGGTCGGTGCGCACGGGTCGACCGGAGACCGCCTGAAAGGTCAGGGGTGTGACGAATTTCTGCGCGGCCGGGGTCATGACGACCTGTACCTCGGCGCCGCGCTCGATCAGCCGCCGCACCAGGTCAGGACTCTTGTAGGCCGCAATGCCTCCGGTCACCCCCAACAGGATTCGGGTCTTGAGGGTCAATGGATACCTTTGAGCTCTTTGAAGCGGGCGATGTCGCTTGCGAATTCCTGATTCATGTTCGTCTGCTCCGCGAGCTTCTGCCGCAAGTTGTCTTCCTGGGTGCGCAGATCGCTGCCGACGCGGACCAGATCCTCGGTGAGCTGATCGGTCATGGGCGGAGCCTTCGGGTCGCTGCTGTAAGGCTTGTAACGCGAGGTCGCGACCTTGAGTTTGTTCATTTTGACGTTGAGCGTCTCCAGGCCCTGCTCCTTAAGCTTGATCTGGTCGCTGAGCAGGCTCAAGCGCTGATCGCGCAAATGCTCGATTTCCTGCACCGACCCGTAGGTCGACAGGAGATTATGGTCGCGGTTGGCGCGTTGCTCCGCTTCCTGCTTTTTCTGATCCTCGGCGGCGAGCTGCTCGGCGGACTTTTGCGCATCGGTGTGCTCGACCTCGATGCCCTGATTATTGACGACCCCGTGGGCCCGGGCGGCGTACTCGGGCGGGATCTGGTCGCCGTAGTGCGTGACCCCCTGATCATCCTTCCATACGTAGACCTTGCGGGTCGAGTCGGCACCCCAGGCGACGGCTGCGAGAACCGCCGAAACGATGAGGACCGAAATGGACGAAAAGCGGCTGCGATACATAGGGATCCCCCCTTAAGGCGCGTCATTTTGAGCCCGCCGCCGGGGGTTTTCCAGGGTGCAGTCCTCAAACTGTGAGCCCATAACGCTCCCGGTAGCTCTGCATCGCGGTGAGCTCGGCGAAGCGGCCCTGGGCGCTCATATGCTGCATCAGGTCGGTCAGGCTGATTACGGAGAGCACCGGGATCCCGAATTGCTCCCGCACCTCCTCGACCGCCGATAAAGGGCTGGTCGAGCCGCGCTCTTGGCGGTCGAGCGCGAGCAGCACGCCGGCCGGATGGGCGCCCGCCGCCCGTATGATCTCCACCGACTCACGGATCGCCGTTCCGGCGGTGATCACATCGTCGACGATGAGCACGCGGCCAGAGAGCGCTCCGCCCACGATCGAGCCGCCCTCGCCATGGTCTTTCGATTCCTTGCGGTTGAAGGCGAAGGGCACATCGATCCCGTGACGCTCGGCGAGCGAGGCCGCCGCGGCGGTCACCAGGGGGATGCCCTTGTAGGCCGGTCCGAACAGCATGTCGAAGGTAATGTCGGATGCGACGATGGCATCGCCATAGGCGCGGCCCACCGCGGCGATCGCCGCCCCCTTGCTGAACAGGCCGGCATTGAAAAAATACGGGCTCTCACGCCCGGACTTGAGCGTGAACGTCCCGAACTTCAGCACGCCCGTCCGCATGCACAAGTCGATGAACTCGGTCTGATAGGGCAAAGTCATGCGTCGCGCAGTCTCGCAAGGGATACGCCGCGCCGCAAGCTCGACCAGGGGCGCCCGAAGTCGTGAACCCGATCCGCGGCGCCGGCGCCCCGCCTGCTATGATCCCGCGCGATGACCCTTACACGCGCCCGCGCCCTATTTCCTTGAGCTCTGACTCTTTGGCGGAACCCGCGAAGCCCACGCTCCTTCAGGCGCTCAGCGACAAGAGGATGGCCGCCGTCCTCTTTCTGAGCTTTGCCTCGGGTCTGCCCTTCAACCTGACTAACTTCAGCCTGCAAGCGTGGCTGGCGGACTCCGGTCTCGCCATCAAGACCATCGGGTTCTTATCGTTGGTCGCGCTGCCCTACAACCTCAAGTTCCTGTGGGCGCCGTTTCTTGATCGCTTTCTCCCGCCGATCCTAGGCCGCCGCCGCGGTTGGATCGTAATCTTTCAGGTGTGCCTGGCGATCTGCATCGGCACCATGGGATTTTGCTCTCCGACGAAAGAGCTCTACCTGCTGGCCGGCGTCGCGCTTGCCGTGGCCTTTCTTTCCGCCTCGCAGGACATCGTGATCGACGCGTACCGCGTCGATACCATTCCCCCGAGCGAGCGAGCCTTGGCCGCCGCGGCGAGCGCGTTCGGCTATCGGACGGCCGCCATGCTCGCGGGCACCGTGCTCGTGGTCATCGCCGCTCACTACAGCTGGCAGATCGCGTTTTTGTTCGTGGCTCTGCTCATGACCGCCACCCTGTTCGCGACCTTCTGGGCGCCGGAGCCGCTGGTGCCCGGCCATCCTCCGCGCACTCTGGCCGATGCGGTGTGGCATCCCTTGCGCGAGCTCCTCGGCGAGAAAATGATGTGGGGATTCTTGCTGCTGGTGCTGCTCTACAAGGTGGGCGATGCGCTCGCGTTGAGCCTCTACAGCACTTTCATGTTGCGCGGCGTGGGGTTCTCCCTCGATGAGCTCGGTGTCGCCGGCAAGCTCAACATGACCATCTCGACCATGATCGGAGTGACCTTCGGCGGCTGGATGTATCTGCGCTGGGGCACGTTCCGCTCGCTCCTGGTCTTCGGCATCGGCCAGGCGCTCACCAATTTGCTCTACATGTGGCTCGCGTTGGTGGGCAAGAAAATATGGCTGCTGGTGCTCGCCACCTCGCTCGACACCATGATCGGAGGCATGGGCCAGGCCGCCTTCGTCGCGTTCTTGATGTCGCTATGCTCCGCCGACTTCAGCGCCACTCAGTACGCGTTGCTGTCGGCGCTCGCCACCTTACCCCGGAATCTGTCCGGGGCCGCGGCGGGCGCGCTCGTTCCCATTGTCGGATGGGCGCGCTTCTTCGTCATCACCTGCCTTGCGGCGGTGCCCGGGCTCATCTTGCTGTTGATCATGCGCCGGCCTCTCAACGAGCGCACCGCCCGCGAGACGACGCGCGGCATGAAGCCGAACTAGACCGCGAGCCCTGCGCGGGATTTCAGCGGCGCATCGAGCGGTCGTGCGAGCTCGACCAGGCGGCGCGCGCGTTATCCTCGAAGTCGCGGTCCAGATCTTCCGCTTCCACGTCCACGGCGCCCGACCAGTCCTCGGGGGCGTCCGCGGCCTCGATGAGCTCATCGAGAAGCTGCTCGTTCCAGGAATCGAATTCGACTTCGGTGACGGTGCCGTCGAAATATTGGACTTCGATGGTCTCATCTTGGTCGTCAATGGCGACGACCTCGAAAAGCTCGTTGGTCGCACCGCGATACCACTGACCAACGATCGGCTTGACTACGTTCATCGCCGTCTCCTTGTCACGAGATCCGAATAGCACGCGACATCAATTCAACTCTCAATGCGCGTCGTACGCAACGTAAAATTTTTGCGCGTAGCAACATCCGGCCGGTTCGGGACGAGGGCGAAGCTCTAGATCTATTTTGCTTTTCTGTAGGCCAAATCCCAGACCCCGTGCCCGAGCCGTGCGCCGCGGCGTTCGAAGCGTGTCGCCGGCCGAAACTGCGGGCGCTCCACATACGTGCGATCCGCGCTCAATGACTCCAGTCGCGCGCACGCATTGCCCACGCTCAACATCTGTTCCGCATAGGCCTGCCAGTCGGTCGCCAAACGCAGCACTCCGCCGATTGTCAATTTCGCGGCGAGGAGTTCCATGAACGATGCGTCGATGAGGCGGCGCTTGTGATGGCGCTTCTTGTGCCAGGGATCGGGAAAGAAAATCAGGATCGAGTCGAACGACTCATCCGCGATCGAGCTCGCGAGCACTTCGACGGCGTCGTGACAAATGATGCGCAGATTCGCGAGCGCCTCCTGTTGCGCCTGCAACAACAGCCGTCCCACGCCCGCTCGATGCACCTCGACGCCGACATGATCGATCTCCGGATGCGCCTTCGCGAGAGCGCCGATCACCTCGCCGGTGCCGAAGCCGATCTCCAGGCAACGCGGTGCAGGGCGCCCGAAGAGCGCGTCGAGCTCGAGCGGCCGGCCGTCGAATTCCACGCCGAAGGACGGCCAGAGCTCGACCAGCGCGCGCTCCTGCGCCGCCGTGACCCGGCCGGCGCGCAACACGAAACTGCGAATGGGACGCCGTGCATGCATGGGGTCAAATTCTGCCTGATATGATCGCCGCCATGCACAAAACCTGGTTAGCTCTCGCGCTCTCGATCCTTGTGGGCTGCGCGAGCTTGCCGCAGCACGTCAGGAAGCTTCCGAGCGCAGCGCTCGACGATCCGCAAGACACGACGCTCGGCCGTATCGTTGCCGCGAGCGAGGAAGGCAAGGGACGCAACCTCTCCGGGATCCGCTTGCTGTCCTCGGGCGATGAGGCCCTGGACAGCCTGATCGCCCTCGCCGACCACGCCGAGCGCTCGCTCGACATCCAGTACTACATCATTCGGCAGGACGAGTCGGCGCGCGCCTTGCTCCAGCACGTCCGCGCCGCCGCGGATCGCGGTGTGCGCGTGCGCCTACTGGTCGACGATCTGAATACCTCCGGCGAGGACCGCCGCTTCATGCACTTGGGGCAGCATCCGAATGTCGAGGTGCGCGTATTCAACCCGTTCCCCGGCGGCCGCTCGGCCATCTGGAGCCGCATCCTCACTTCGATCTCGGATATTCCGCGCATCAATCACCGCATGCATAACAAGCTGTTCGTCGCCGATAACGCCCTCGCCATCACCGGCGGCCGCAACATCGGCGATGAGTACTTCACGCTGGATGCGCACAGCAATTTCATCGACCTCGACTTGGTCGGGGCGGGCCCCATCGTGCCGCAGCTGTCGGCCTCGTTCGATGCCTTCTGGAACAGCAAGTACGCCTATCCGCTAGCCTCGCTCGCCGAGCCGACGCCGGCCGCACCGCCTGAGCCCGCGCAGACCCAGGTGCCCGCCGCGCCGGAGGTTTCGCGCGCGCAGGGCGTCGCCGAGGAGGACGCCGACTGGCTGCGGCGCGAGCTCGATGCGCGCGCACTCACGCTCGACTGGGCGCCCGCCACTGTACTTGCGGACCGGCCGGCCAAGATCGCGAGCGATGTGTCTCCCGATCAGGAAGAGACCATTGCCAACAACATCGCCGTGCTGATGCGCTCCGCGCAACAGGAGATCCTCGTGATCTCGCCTTATTTCGTGCCCGGCAAGGAGGGCATCGCGCTGTTTCGCGAGCTCATCGCGCGCGGCGTGCACATCCGCGTCATCACCAATTCACTCGCCTCGACCGACGCTCCGCTCGTCCATAACGGCTATGCCCGCTATCGTGTGGCGCTGCTGAAGATGGGTGTCGAGCTCTCGGAGGTGCGGCCGCGCCTCGGACAGAAACGCGCGCGTTTTCACCCGTTTCGCAGCGCCAATGCGAGCCTGCATGCGAAGGCGCTGGTCATCGATCGGCGCACCGTGTTCATCGGCTCGCTCAACATGGATGAGCGCTCGAGACATTTCAACTCCGAGCTCGGCCTGGTGATGCGCAGCCCGGAAATCGCTCGCCAGGTGACAAGCCTCATCGATGACATCAGCGCCGATGGGAGCTACCGCCTCGCGCTCGATTCCTCGGGACACATCGTCTGGTCGAGCGGCGAGGGGAGCGAGGAGAAAATCTGGCACAACGAGCCCGAAACGACGGAAATGCAGCGCCTCAGCATCAAGCTGCTCGCCCCGTTCGCGCCCGAGGAGCTTCTCTGATACGGCGGCTTCAAGATGGGGTGAGACGCATGCTGCCGAGGTATTCGCGCACCTTGGCGCGGTAGCCCTCGCTGCTGGTGACGGTGGCCCCGCCGGCGAGCACCAGAATGAAGTCCCCGCGCAGAGTGCGGTTGACCTCGCGCAGGTAATTCATGTTGACGAGACACGAACGGCTGATGCGCAGCATCGGCTGCGATCCGAGCGCCTGCTCGGCCTCGCTCAACGTGCTGCGGGCATGGTAGGTCTCCCGGCCCACGCGGATGCTGACGTAGTTTCGGTCCGCCTCGATCAGCTCGACCTGCGTCACGTCGATGACGTGCAGCTTGCCGTTGAACTCGGCGAGCAATCGGCCGCGCTCTTCGGGCTTCGGGCGCGCGCCGCGCTCGAGCTGCGCGAGCAGTCCCGCAAGCATCGCGTGGCGCTCCTCGACGCCGCTCTGCGCGTGACGCGGCCGCACCCGCGCGAGGGTCTTGCGGAAGCGCTCCTGGTCGAAGGGCTTCAGCAAATAATCGACCGCGCAGACCTCGAAGGCCTCGAGCGCGTAGGCGTCGTAGGCCGTGACGAACACGAGCGAGGGCAGCTCCTCGGGCGGCAGCGCCCGCGCCAGATCGATGCCGTTCAGCGGATCCATCTGGATGTCGAGAAACAGGAGGTGTGGCTTGAGCTCGCGGATGGCGGCAAGTGCCGCGGTGCCGTCGCCGAACTCGCCCACGACGTTGAGGTCGCTCTCGGCTGCGCAGAATTCCCGCAGCGTCCGCCGGCCGGCCAGCTCGTCGTCGACGATGATGACGTTCAGCATGTGCGCCCCGTCAAGCAGGCATCAGCGCCGATGCCGGCCGCGCACCGCGCCGCTCGGGCGAGGCATGCATCTGCGGCAGGGTGATCTGCGCCACCCATTCGCGCTCGACGGGTCCGGCGGTGAGACTCGCGCGGCCCTCGAACTGCACCGCCAGACGCTCGCGCACGTTATTCACGCCGATGCCCGGAGGACCGGCGAGCTTGCCCGTTGCGATGGTGTTGATGACTCGCAGGACGAGCGAGTCGTCCACATTTGCGACAGTAAGCCGCACGGTCACCGGTCCTTGATGGCCCGCGAGGCCGTGCACCACGGCATTCTCGACCAAGGGTTGCAGGATCAAGCTCGGCACCCACGCATCGACGATGTCCTGCGGCGGGGGCAGGGTCACGGTCAAGCGGTCGGAGAAGCGTTTTTGCTGCAATTCAAGGTAAAGCCGCACGAACTGCAGTTCCTCGGCGAGGCGCGAGAAATCGCGCTCCCCCGCATTCAACAGGCGGCGCAGCAGGTCCGCTAGCTGCACGACCATGGACTGCGCGCCCTTCGGATCCCATTCGATGAGGCCGCGGATGGTGTGCAGCAGGTTGAACAGCGTGTGCGGCGAGAGTTGCATGCGCAGCGCCGCCAGGCGCGCGGCGCTCCACTCGCGCTCGAGGGCCGCGCGCGACACCTCGGACTTGCGGAATTGCGAGTACAGCGCAAGCCCTGTGACGAGGGTGAGTCCGAAGCCGTAGGTCGGCAGGAAGCTCACGAAGCTCGCGAGCCATAGCGACATCACCATCGGGTCGGAGAAAGGATTGTTGCCGTGCTCGGCGACCTGCGCGTGCCATGCGTGGTCGATGACGGTGTATTCCCCGAGGATCAGAGCCGGGTAGGCTAAGGCTGCGAACGAGAGTGCCAGGATGATCTGCAATGGCACGGCGACCAAGAGCGGCCGCCACTGAATGCGCATCGAGGCCCAGTAGGACACCAGGATGAGCGGCAACAGATAGGCGTGCTGCAGCACGCGGGCCTCCCAGGGAGAGAACAGCGGCAGGCTCGTCACCTTGGCGATTCCGGTGCGCATGCCGTAGGCCCAGAGCACATTCGACAGCGTGACGTAGGCCCAAAACAGCCCCACGATGGTGAAGAACTGACGGCGGCTCAGCGAGGAGGCGTAATGCCCCTGCAGAGCGCCGATAACGCGGTGCCAGGCAAGCGATCTCATGGGGCAGAGACTAGCCCAAAAATGGGCCTCCGCGGGCGCCGGCAGGGCGGTTTCGGGACGAATGCGTGGGTTTGCGGGACGACCTCGACCGGCCGCCGCAGACTCGGGGGGCCTTGCGGGCGTTTCATAGACCCGTAGATCGAACCAACCCGAAAGGAGACTTCCATGAACAACAAGATCACCCTCGCGATGCTGATATGCGGCATCAGCGCCGCCGCCGCTTCAGGCATGGCGAGCGCCGCCACCCCCGACCTGGATGCGCCCACCATTGCAGTGAAGTACGATCCCGCGGCCCTCGAGTCCTATGACGGTGCCCGCCAGCTCTATGCTCGCCTTGCGATTGCGGCTGTCGAGGTTTGCCCGAGCTACGACAACCCGCATTGGATCAGCCACCAGGTGCAGGTGTGCCGTGACCGCGCCATCGAGAACGCCGTGGCGAAGGTGCACAACCCGCGACTCGCGGCGGTCTATCTCAGCAGCAGCAAACGTGGTTGAGCCGACAGCGGCCGGTCTCGTCCTATGACTCAGGGCGCGGCCGGCCGCGATGTCGCGTAGCGTCGTGCGCCGCCCGAGACCTCCTCGTGCGCGGCCGCGATACCCGACCAGCCGATGACCTTCACCCACTTGCCGGGCTCGAGGTCTTTATAGTGCTCGAAGAAATGTCGAATCTGTGCAAGACGCGCCTCGGGCACGTCCTCGATCGACTTCCAATAGGCAAATAGCGGGCAGATATCGTCCGTAGGCACCGCGAGCACCTTGGCGTCGCCCCCGGCCTCATCCTCCATGAGCAGCACGCCGAGCGGACGGCAGCGCACCACCACACCCGGATGCAAAGGAAACGGCGTATGCACCAGCACATCGACCGGATCGCTGTCCGCGGCGAGCGTGCGCGGCACGTAGCCGTAGTTGGCGGGGTAGCGCATTGCGGTCGTCATGAATCTGTCTACGAACAGCGCGCCTGATTCCTCGTCCACCTCGTACTTGATGGGATCGGCGTTCATCGGAATCTCGATGATGACGTTGAATTCGTGCGGGAGTTTCGCCCCCGCCCCGACCTTGCTCATGCTCATGTGCTCTCCGTGCGGCCGCTACCACAGCCACCAGTGGCGGAATAGAAGTACCTGCGCCGCGATCAACGCGTTCGTGGTGGCGTGCGCGGCGATGGATTCTCCCAGTTTATTGGTGCGCATTGCGAGTGCGCCGTAAGCGAACCCCGCAACGATGCCGGCAATCCAGAATTGGCCGTGAACCACACCGAAAGCGAGGGCGCTCACCGCAAGCGCGGGCCACCGAGCCGCCGAGAAAGGCACGGACTCGAAATTTACCGTGGTGAGCCGGCGCAGCAGATAGCCGCGGTACGCCAGCTCTTCCGCAAGAGGGACGGTGACCACGGCTGCGATCACGCGACACCCGATCCACGCACCGCGCATGCCGGGCGAGAGGGCGGCCAGCGCGGCGGGCTCGTCCGCGGATATGCCCAGCCAGGCGGCGCTGGCGCTCCACACGGCGAACAGCAACACCCCCGTCACCAGGCCGCGCCACGAGAAGCCGAAATTCGCGCCGGTGTACGAGCGTCGGTAGATCCACAGAACGGCGACTGCCGCGACCAGGCGCAGCGGATACCAGAGCTCGAAGTCGCCGGAAATTGCGCGCGCGATCATTCCGGCCGCGAGGATCGCGAGCAGCGGCATCAGGTAGGCGGAGGTGGCGTTAGCGTCGAGGGCCCGCGGCCGGGCCTGCCGGTGCGCGCGCCGTTCGGACGCCACGCGGCTCAGCCAAGGATTGGTGTGCGCGAGAATGGCGATGCCGAAGGCTGCGAGGTTGAACGCGATCCAGCCCGCTTGCGAATGAAAGCCGACCACCGCCACACGCTCGTAGCCCGCGTTGCCGATGAGTACCAGCACGGCGATACGCACGGCGTTCAGCAGGAATACCGCGATCACCCCGATGGGGATCACCACGAGCGCCCTGGGAAAGCGGTACTCGCGCCGGAAGAACCAGAGCCACGCGGTGCAGAAGGCGAGCATCAGCCCCACGCCCTCGAGCCCCGAACAAACTTCCGCGATCTGCACCGCGAAGCGGCTCGTGCCGAGCACCCGCGCGACGGGATCGCTTTCGAGCCCCGGCAACACGGGCCGCAGCATCAGGTCTACGAAGCGGAACGTGATCTCGGCGGCGGGCACCCAGAGCATCTGGCTGAGCTTGACCGCGGCGACCGCAGCAGCGGCGGGGACGATGGCGAAGATCGGCAATCCGCCGCTCTTGCGCAGCACGCCGATCCAGACCGCGGCGGGCGCGAAGGTGGCGAAGAGCGCGAGCGCCGCGGCGGCGGCGGCGAGGTGCCACGCCACCGCCACGGCGACAAAAGGCGCGGAGGGGGTGTAGAGCCTCGCGGACAGAAAGAAGAAGGGCACGATCAGCAACACGTGCACGAGCGCCCAAGGCAGGCGCACCGGCACTCGATCCGCGGCGCTGAGCGCGGCGATGACGCTCGTGCCGCGCAGGTAGCCGAGGAGCGCGAGCGACACCGCGTACGCGATGATGAAGCGAAACAGCCAGTGCTGCACGAGCCGCAACGCTTCGGGTGCCCCGTGCAGCGCATCGACGGGAATGGCCTGTACGAGGTAGGACCCGAGCAGGACTTCGGACGACGCGACGGCCGCGATCACCACAAGCCGCGGCACCAAACCGAAATGGCTCGGCGTGGCGGCAATTCCCGACACGGGTGTATTCACTTCGGCAGTCTAGCCGGTCGGGACCACCCGGGTCCCTGGTTCAATAAATGGCGATGGACCGCGGGACATCGCCCGCCGCGAAGGGTGATCCGGTTACCTGGGTGAGAGCGCCCGTGGTGGCGTTGATCGCGTACACCGAGATGTCGGCCGAGTTCTCGTTCGCAACGAAGGCGAACGTGCCCTGCGGATTGATGACCACGTTCAGCGGAAATGTGCCGGTGCCGACCGTCGAGACGGCGGTGAGTGCGCCGCTTGCGGGCGTGATCGCAAGGCTCGAGAGCTCGTTGGCCGAGGTCGAGACGAGCAGGAACTTGCCCAAGGGATCGACCGCCACCGACTCGGCCTGGCTGCCGAGCGCCAAGGGCGAGCCCGACAGCGCGGCGAGGGCGCCGGTATCGGCATTCAGCGAGTACATGGAGACGGAATCCCCGGTCTCGTTGGCGACATACGCGAACGTTCCGGTGGGATCGACGCTGACCGACAGCGCCCCGCTGCCCGCGGCAAAGGGCGAGCCGCCGATCGCCGCGAGCGAGCCGCCGCCCGGCTCGATCGAGAACACCGCAACGGCGTTCTGCGCATAGTCGGTCACGTAAAGAAAGTTGCCGCCCGGATCCGTCGCGAGCGAGGTGGGCTCGCTCCCCACCGAGAACGGCGAGCCGCTGATGGCGGTGAGTGAACCGCTGCCGGTCTCGAACACCGATACCGTATTGTCGGTCTTGTTGATCACGAACAGGAACTGATCGGACGGGTCGACCAACAGGGCGAAGGGCCCGTTGCCCGAGCCGGTCGGCTCGCCGACGGCGGTCAGAGCGCCGGTGCTGGCGTTGATCGAGTACACGGACACCGTGTTCGAGGCGTTGTTCGCGGCGTAGAGATAAGTGCCGTCGGGATCCACCGCGACGGCGACCGGGCCCGTGCCGGTGGAGGCGAACGGCGAGCCGGCAATCTCAGTCAAGGCGCCGGTCGAGGCATCGATCGCGTAAGCCGAGATGGTGTTCGAGGACTCGTTCGCCACGTAGGCGAAGCTGCCCGGTAGGGTGCAGGTCACGATCACGTTCGAGATGTCCGCGGTCCCGATGGTGCCGGAGCCGTTGTGCACCGAGCAGGTCTGCCCGCTCGGCTGCGTCAGCACCGTCACCGAATACGCGCCGCCCTGATCGATCCCCGCCGAGAAGTTGAACGTGCCGCCTGAGGAGAAGCCGAGGTTGTTGCCACCGTTGAGCTGCAGCACCAGTCCTGAGCCGGAGAGGCCCGTGACCGCGCCGCCCACGGTGTAGCCGCCGCCGACATGACATGCGGAGGCCGCCAGCCCAATGGCCAGCACCAGCCCGCCCAATTTGATGATCTTTCTCACGCAGCGTCCTTCTACCCATCTGGGGCACGGCGATTCTAAGACCATGGACCGCGCAAATCACGCCGCGCGGGCTGTGCAGTTGAGAAAAGAAGTATCAAGGTAAAGATCCGAGACCGAGGACTCGCGCGCCCGCGACTCCCCACGGCGAGGGCCCGGCGCCGACTCGGCGCCGGCTCGGCGCCGTGACTTCGCGCACAGTTTGAAGATTTCCTCCCCGTTGGAGCGGGGCAGTCAGCCACGCGGATGAACCAAATTAGCCATAATCACTCCAACGATGCTGATTCGCGACACCGGTGAGGTTTGAATGACTTATATGGCACAAAAGTGCGCTTGGCTTGCGGGAGCGGCGATCGTCGGCACTCTCTGGTCCTGTATCGCATCCGCAACATTGGGCGAGACGGAATCCTCCATAGCGGCCGAGCCGCAGCTCGCGAATGCCTCCATCAAGGAGACGATGCAGGGCAGCTATCGCGTTCACGAGGTTCAACAGCCCTCCGGGACGGTGATCCGAGAGTACGCGGGCATCGACGGCAAGGTGTTCGCCGTGACCTGGCACGGTCCGTTCTCCCCCAATTTGCGGCAGACCCTCGGGAGCTATTTCGACCAATATGCGGCGGCAGCCCCGGCCGGCCGCCAGGATCGCAATCACATGCAGGTGCGCACGAGCAATCTCGTCGTGCAAGTCGGCGGCCACATGCGCGCCTACAGCGGCCGCGCTTACCTGCCTCAGGCATTGCCCAGCGGCGTGACGGCGGGAGATCTCGAGTGAGCGCTTATTTTCGAATTGCGCAGCGCGGCTGTCTCGGTGTCGCGCTCTGCGTCGGCATGGCTTCTTGCGGCGGCGGCGACGGACTAGGCTCGAACAGCGGCTCGGGCACGGGTCCCGTGGCGGCGGCGAACAACGTGGTGAGCGTCACGGCGTCTGGCGGTCCGAGCAACAACGCTCTCAACGTCCTCTACACGACCGTGACCGTGTGCCTGCCGGGCACTTCGACCTGCCAGACCATCGACAACATCCAGGTCGATACGGGTTCGTACGGCCTGCGCATTCTGGCGCCCGTGTTGACACTGACCTTCCCCGTGCTGGCGCTCAGCAACGGCAGCGCGCTGGTCGAATGCACTTCGTTCGTCGACGGCTACAGCTGGGGTCCGGTGACGATCGCCGACGTGACGATCTCCGGCGAGAGCGCGAGTTCGGTCCCGATCCAGATTATCGGCGATTCGCGTTATCCCACCGTGCCCACGGATTGCTCGGGTTCGGCACCCCTGGCAGAGGACACCGTTGCAGCCTTCGGCGCGAACGGTATCATCGGCATCGGACCCCTTCCGAGTGATTGCGGGGAGTTCTGCACCGAGAGCGTGCCCGAGCCCGCCATCTATTATGCGTGCAGCACGGAGTCCAATTGCACGGGCACCACGGTGCCGGAGGCAAGCCAGGTCCCGAATCCCGTTACCTTGTTCGCGACCGACAACAACGGCACCATCATCACGCTGCCGAGCGCCCCGAGCACCGGTACCACGACGCTCACCGGCTCGTTGATCTTCGGCATCGACACCGAATCGAACAATGCATCCGGCACCGAGACCGTCGTGCCGATCGCGACGAGCGGCACTTACGCCGGATTCATAACGACCATCTTCAACGGCGCAACGCTCGCTGAGAGCTTCATCGACTCGGGCTCGAACGGCAACTTCTTCACGGACTCGAGTCTCACGACCTGCCCGGATTCGGGCTTCAGCGGCTTTTACTGTCCCTCGAGCACGACCAGCCTGAGCGGCGAGATGCAGCTCGCGAGCGGAACGAGCACGGTGGATTTCGACGTTGCCAGTGCCGAGCAGATCAACGCCGCGTACTTCGTCTATCCCGGCCTCGGCGGGACGAATCCGATGCCGAACAGCTTCGATTGGGGTCTGCCGTTCTTCTTCGGCCGCCGCGTCGCCACCGCCATCGACGGTTACACAACCTCGGCAGGCAGCGGCCCGTACATCGCTTTTTGAGCCCGGCGCGGCCTCGGGTGAGCCA
>Ga0302314_10009317_pt1 | contig 17389 bp, 19 predicted proteins | sample III_Palsa_N2_3_FD_200533 | JGI IMG/M metagenome (GOLD analysis project Ga0302314, IMG submission 200533) | Peat permafrost microbial communities from Stordalen Mire near Abisko, Sweden - III_Palsa_N2_3 | ecosystem: Environmental > Terrestrial > Soil > Palsa > Peat permafrost | place: Sweden...
AGCTCCCCCAATGGGGGAGCACCTTTGGCCTGCGACATTCGCCCAATCTGTCAGCACTCCGCACAGTAGAGCGCCAGCCTCCCGCGCCGCCGCGCTCAAATCGGGCGCCTCGCCTTTGATGAAGGCGCCGGTCACAAATCATTCACCTTGATGGGCAGACCCTCATCCTGCCGACGGCGAAGCACCGTTCATTCCCAGTCTCGCCGTTGTGGGAAGAGAGGCTGTCATGTCCGTGCTCGAAACCGATATCGTCGACTACGTCTACCTGGAGGACGACACCATGACCCCGGTCCTGGTGGTGTCCGATCCCCTGACCTGGAAGCCGCCCGAGGACGAACTGCATCTCGAGGCCCTGCGCGACAAGCTGAACAGCCAGATCGCCTTCGTGGAGACCGGGCAGATCCGCGGCGTGTGGCCGGGCTTCGCCGGCGGCATCGTGCGGGTGGAGGTGGTGGCGCGCTGCGCCCTCAACCGGATGGCCGAGGAGTTCTACAACGTCGCCAGCCGGACCATGCACGAGGCGAACATGGACCTGCAGTTCCGCCTCTGTGACAGCTGAAACAGCTCCGCCTCAATTTCGCGCTCTTCCCATGGGCGGATAGGGGGATAAGATCGCGGGCGTTTGGAGTTTGGCGAGCATGCGTGGCGCAGCGGCGGCATTGATCCTGGCGGCGTCTCTCGGCGGCGCGTCAGCCGCCCTGGCGCAGGAGGGTCCGACCCCGACCGCCCCATCCACTCCTCCCGCCGCCGCGGCGTCGACTCCAGCGGCATCGACTCCGGCGGCATCGACTCCGGCGGCGGCGACAAACGCCTCGGCGCCCCTGGCCCAGCCTGGCGGCGACACCACCGCCGACCAGATCGCCGCCTGGATGCGGGCCGGCCAGCCGCCGCCCGATCCCAACGGTCCGCAGGAGGGCGACGGCCAGCCCCGCCAGATCCATGGCGAGGTCGGCCTGACCGTCTCCAACCGCGGCTACGGCGGCTATGCGGCCGCCTCGATCCCGGTGGGCGAGGCCAGCGACGTCGATGTCGCCGTGGGCGGGTCGCACGAGCGCCTGCCCTGGGGCGGCACGGCCAATACGCGCAGCCTGGCGATCGGCATCCATCTCGACGGCGGCGACGTCGTTCACTGGCTTAAGGGCGACAAGTGCATCCAGCACGCGGTGCGCCTGCGTGACGATCCGGTGCTGATGGCCGACGGCACCTGCGCCAAGCCCTCCGCCGACGATCAGCCGCCGCCCGACCGAGGCAGCTAGCGCCCGCTCCACCGCCTGCTGCATCCCTGCGCTCCTCCGCGCGTTCCGTACGCATCGGGGGATCGGAGGAGACAGACATGCGTGCGCACTTCAGGCCCCCTGCCATGTTTCGGGCCACCGCGTTTGGGGCCGCATTCGGGATCGCCGGCCTGATGCTGGCCGCCGCGCCAGCCCTGGCCCAGCAGACCACCACCTCGACCGTTCCGCCGCCCAATGTCCCGGCGCCGACGACCACGCCGCAGGGCACGCCGGCCAATCCCGCCGACACGGTGGCGACCACCAATCCGCCGATCGGCCAGGTCGGGCCGGGGATCGACTCGGCCCATGCGGTCAACCCCGCTCCCGGCGCCGCCGGCCCCTATGTCGGGCACAGCGAGAACGCGTTCTACAATGTGCAGGCGCGGATCGACCGGGTGGAGCAGCGCGCCAAGACCCAGCTCAGCGGCGCGAAACAGCGTCAGGCGATGGCCGACATCAAGTCGGTCAGGGCCGAGCTCGCCACCCAGAAAGCCCGGCACGGCGAAGTGCGCGACTGGGACCGCGAGAACCTGAACCACCGCCTCGACCAGCTGGAAGCCCAGGTGGGGATCGCGCCGCAGCCGCAGGGGACGTAAGCGCTTACCCTGTGTGCTTCGATACGCCTGCTGCGCAGGCTACTCAGCATGACGGAAGTGGGAGCAATTCACAAAGATTCGTCATCCTGAGTAGGCTGCGGAGCGGCCGTATCGAAGGACGCAATAGCTGGGCGCCTCAAGCCATCTGCGGCGCATAGCCGGCACGGATCGCCTCCACCGTGAGGCGTGGGGTCAGGACCTCGGCCTCGCCGGTCCCGGCTGCAACACTGTCGGCGTAGCCGGACGGGGTCCAGCGGTGCAGGTGTCCGTCGCGCCGCAGCCAGGCCTGGCCGCCCCGCACGACGAAGGCCCCGTCCGGAAGCTCGGCCATCGGCGCGCGCCAGGTGGGCCTGGCCCCGGCGGGATCCAGGCGATCGGCGTGCAGGACGGCGTCGAGGTCCGCCGCCTTGGGGAAACGGGCGCCGCGTCCGGCCTCCGCCGCCGCCCTGAAGGACAGATAGGCGCTCCGGCGACACTCGGCGCACGGCCGGTGCCCCGCGGCCAGGGCGGTCGCCTCGTCGAGGAAGAACAGCTCAGTATAGAGCCCCGGCGACATGACCGTACGCCGCCGGTCCTTGAATTCGAGCACGCAGATGAGCCAGGCCCGCAAGCGGAACGGCCGGCGAATACGCTGGTCGGCGTCGTGAAGCAGGCCGCGATTGCCCATCCACCCGCCCCGCGCGTGGACAGCGATCAGTTGACCGAAGGGATCGACCCGATTCTGCAGCGGCATGACCTACCCTAGACGGGCCTCACTACACCAGCAATCGCGTAATACGCGAAGTATTTACGCACGTTAACTTAACTTTACAATGTTATGCTCCATGTTATCAGGGATGTGGACAAGTTGTCCCACTAGGTAAACGCAAATAAACTATGTATTGATCGATTTCTGGGTGCTCGCTTCACTTCGAATTAAGGATCGCGGTCCATTCTCACGATCGTGAATAGGGGTTCGGCGAGCAGTTGGCTCGGACCCCGCCCTGCTCGCCAAAAGGAGATATGAGCATGTCGAAGTTTGTTACGCGCTTCATCAAGGACGAATCCGGCGCCACCGCCATCGAGTATGGCCTGATCGCCGCCCTGATCGCCGTCGTCATCATCGGCGCGGTGACCACCCTGGGCACGACCCTGTCGAGCAAGTTCGCGACCATCTCGAACTCGGTGAAGTAACACCGGACGCGTAGGTCTGAGTATCGCTTGCGGCGGGGCCGTGTCGCTGGTCGGCACGGCCCCGTTTGCGTTCAAGTCCGAATGTTATACCTTAACGCTTCATCTACGGTTTGCCCCTAGGACGTAAGCAGGACTAACGATCAGGCGGGACGGACCAACGTCCGGCGCCCTGACCAGTACGGGACATGGGGCATGAGCTTTCTCACGCGTTTCCTGAAGGACGAGACCGGCGCAACCGCCATCGAGTACGGCCTGATCGCCGCCCTGATCGCCGTGGTGATCATCACCGCGGTGACCAACCTCGGAACCACCCTGCGTACCAAGTTCAACACCATTTCCAATTCCGTGAAATGAGACTGAGATGAACCTCTTCCGCCGCGTTCTGAACGACGAGTCCGGTGCGACCGCGATCGAATACGGCATGCTGCTCGGCCTCATCGCCGTGGTCCTCGTCGGCGCCGTGTCGGTGTTCGGCACCACCCTGGCCGGCAGCTTCAACCACATCTCCAACACCCTGAAATAGCCAACCGGCAGCGGCCGTCAGGCGACAGGCGGCGTTCGCAACGCTTCCTTCAGCCCTGTCGGGCTAGGACTCCGGAAACCGTCCGGAGCCCTTGGACCCCGTCATGATCGAAGCGCTGCGAATCCTGGCCCTGGTGTTGTTCCCGATGGGCGTGATCCTGGCCGCGCTGCGCGATCTGACCAGCTACACCATCCCTAACCGCATCTCGCTGGCCTTGCTGGCGGCCTTCCTTCCCGTGGCCCTGCTGGCCGGCATGAGCCTTCCGGCTATCGGCGTCTCGGCTGTGGTCGGCGGGGTGATGCTGGCCGCCGGCGTCGGCATGTTCGCCCTGCGCTGGATCGGCGGCGGCGACGCCAAGGTGTTTGCGGTCAGCGCCCTGTGGCTGGGCTGGCCGGCGGTCATCCCGTTCGCCATGTGGACCGCCCTGGCCGGCGGCGGCCTGGCGGTGATCCTGATGTGCGGACGCCGGCTGGGCCAGCCGATCATCGGGCGCGGACCGCCCTGGGTCGGCCGGCTGCTGACCCCCGGCGGGGACGTGCCCTATGGCCTGGCCATCTGCTTCGGGGCCCTGATGGCCTATCCCGCCAGCCCGATCGCCCAGGCCGTGTTCCTGCCGCACTGACCCCGCGCCGGCGGGGCCGCCGGCCCCTCTCCGGCCGCCGTGGTGAACAAGCTGAGCCGTGGCCCCGAGGGCGGCGAAGTGCAGGAAAGTTAAGACGCTTAGGCCGGCGTTAACCCGCGGCGGCGGAGAGTCAGGCTGACCTAGAGTCCATGTACCGGCTGCGGCGCCCGCGCCCCGGCCCTGGGGAAGATCGATGAATCCCGTCCGCATAGCGGTGGTCATCCTGGCTGCGTTGATCGGCTCCGCCGGCCTGGCGCTGTTCGCTCGCAGCATGGCCACGCCGAAACACGCCATTGTCGCCGCCGCGCCCATCGTGGTGCAGGCGCCGATGACCCGCGTCCTGGTGGCCGCCCACGACCTGCAGCCCGGCGACCGCCTGACCTCCGGCGACTTCACCTGGCAGGATTGGCCGAAGACGGCGCTGAACCCCATGTTCGTCACCGACGGCCCGGGCAGTGCGCCGGTCAAGGCCCCGATCACCGACAAGGTGGTCGCCGCGGCGACCACCAAGGCGCGCGACACCCTGTCGGGCGGCGCCGCGGGCGCGGCCGCCGACTATGTGGGCGCCATCGTGCGCGTGCAGATGCTGAAGGGCGAACCCCTGATCGCCGCCAAGGTGGTCAAGGGCACGGACGCCGGCGTGCTTGCGGTGTCGCTGGATCCCGGCATGCGCGCCATGGCGGTGCCGCTGTCGGCCGAAAGCGCCGCCGGCGGCTTCATCCTGCCGGGCGATCACGTGGACGTGGTGCAGAGCCGCAAGGTCGACGAGCCCGGCGGCCAGCAGAAGTTCGCCTCAGGCGCGGTGCTGCGCAACGTGAAGGTGCTGGCGGTGGACCAGCAGACCGCTCGCGGCGCGGCCAAGGTCGCCGCCCAGGTGGGCGCGACGGCCACGCTGGAGGTCACGCCCGAGCAGGCCGAGCTTCTGGCCCTGTCCAAGTCCCAGGGCGAGCTGACCCTGATCCTGCGCTCGTACGCCGACATCGGCGGGCCGAGCAGCGCCGGCAGCGGCCCCCGCGCGGTCCAGACCGCGACCGTGGCGCCGACGGTGGTCAAGGTATTCCGTAACGGCACGCCGGCCGACGTGATGGTGGCTCGATGAACCCCCGGCTTACGACCGTCCGGAGCGCCCTGCCGCTGGCGGCCCTGCTAGCGACGGCGATCGTCGCCCTGCCCTCCGCGACCGCGGCGCAGACCGGCTACGGCCAGCCCGGATACGGCCGCCTCGCCGGCGCGCCGATCCGCCAGGCCCAGCTGGGTCCGCCGAGCGCCGGCCAGACGGTGTCCATCGACCTCTCCGGCCCGTCAGCGCCGGTGCGCACTCTGGCCCTGCCCAAGGGCAAGTCGGCGGTGATCGACCTGCCGACCGACGCCCGCGACGTCCTGGTGTCCGACCCCAAGGTCGCGGACGTGGTGCTGTCGACCCCGCGCCGCATCTACGTGCTGGGTGTCGGCTCGGGCCAGACCGACGCGGCCTTCATGGACGCCTCGGGCCGCCAGATCCTCCGGCTGAACATCCGGGTCGACCAGGACGTCAGCTCGCTGGGCGACACCCTGAACCGGCTGCTGCCCGGCTCGAACATCCACGTCGAGTCGGTCAACGACTCGGTGGTGCTGAGCGGCGAGGTCGCCAACGCCGCCGCGGCCGACAGGGCCGTGCGCCTGGCGGGGGCGTTGACCTCGAAGCCCGAGCAGGTGCTGAACATGCTGGCGGTGAGCGAGAGCGAGCAGGTGATGCTCAAGGTCCGCATCGTCGAGGTGGACCGCAACATCGTCAAACAGCTGGGCGTGAACCTGAACGCCCTGATCGGCAAGGTCGGCGAGTCGCAGTTCTCCGTCGCCAACGCCGCCACCTGGGGCGTGAACGGTTCGCTGATCGGCGGCCTGACCGGCGGCTACAGCCTCGACACCACCCAGGGCGGGACCGTCCCCGGCTCCAACGGCCTGAACAAGGCGACCGCCATGCTGGCGGCGTTCGAGCAGTCGGGCCTGATCCGCACGCTGGCGGAGCCGAACCTGACCGCCGTCTCGGGCGAGAGCGCCAAGTTCCTGGCCGGCGGCGAATTCCCCGTGCCGGTCGGAGAGGACTCCACCGGCCGGATCACCGTCGAGTTCAAGCAGTACGGCGTCGGCCTCGGCTTCACTCCGGTGGTCCTGTCCAAGGGACGGATCTCGCTGAAGATCTCGACCGAGGTGTCGGAGCTGACCAACACCGGCGGCCTGGCCCTGACCTCGGGCGCCAGCACAGCCACCTCGACGACGCCGACCACCGCGATCAGCCTGAACATTCCCGGCCTTACCGTCCGGCGGGCGGAGACGACCGTCGAGCTGCCGTCCGGGCAGGCGATGATGATCGCCGGCCTGCTGCAGAGCAGCGCCAAGCAGACCCTGGCGACCCTGCCCGGCCTGCAGGACCTGCCGGTGCTGGGCGCCCTGTTCCGCTCGCGCGACTATTTGGACAACGAGACCGAGCTGGTGGTGATCGTGACCCCCTACCTGGTCAAGCCGGTCAATCCGAGCCAGCTGCAGACCCCGGCCGATGGCCTGGAGATCGCCTCGGACATGGAGACCACCCTGCTCGGACACCTGAACTCGAGCTTCGGCAAGACCGCCCCTTCCAAGAGTGGCGGCGCGTACCAAGGACCTGTCGGTTATGTCGTCGACTAAACGCCTCACCCTCCTTGCCGGCCTGGGCGCTCTCGCGCTCCTGTCCGCCTGCGCCTCCAGGCCGCAGGTGCAGGGCGCGCGCCTCGAAGCGCCGACGCCGCTCGACCAATACCAGGTCAGGACCCACGACGCGCCCGACCAGGTCGGCCTGACCATCCACGCCCAGGGGCTCAGCGCCGCCCAGCACGACGCCCTGGCCGCCTTCGCCGCACGCTGGCGCGCCGCCGGCGGCGCAACGGTCACCCTGCAGGCGCCCAGCGACGCCCCCGACACGGACTCGGCGCGGAACTTCGTCCTGGCCGCGGAATCCACCCTGGCCGTCCTCGGCGTGCCCTACGACCGCATGCGCACCGTGAGCTACACCGAGGGGGCCGCGGCCAAGCCGTTGGTGCTGGCCAGCTTCGACACGGTGATCGCCGACGCGCCCGACTGCGCGGCCATCCCATGGGGCAACCTTTCGGCCGTGGGCTCCAACGCCGCCTACAACAGGTTCGGCTGCACCCTGGCCGCCAACCTGGCCCTGCAGGTCGCCGATCCCCGCGACTTGCGCGGGGAGGTGCCCCTGGCGCCGGCGGACAGCACCCGGCGCATTCAGATCCTGAGCAACTACCGCACCGGCAAGACCACGGCCTCGGAGAAGGACAACCAGGCCAACGGCGCCGTTTCGGCGACAGGATCGCAATGACCAGCGCCGCGACCCCTCTGAACACCTTCGACGACGACGCCTTCGGCGCGGCGGACGAGTTCGCCACGCCCGATATCGATCCCTTCGCCCGGCCCGTCGAGGATACGTCGGGCGTCGATCCCTATGCGGCGGACCGCGACGAGCCGATGATGCTCGAGCCGGCCGCGGCGGCGCCGTTCAACCCGGTGGGCGCCATGCTCGCAGGCGCCGAGGCGGCCCTGGGCGAACACTCGGTCCCGCGGATCAGCATCCATGCCTTCTGCCAGCGCCCGGAGACGGCCAAGCTGGTGGAGTACGCCGCCGACGACCGGCGGCTGGCGCGCGCCAGCACCCAGGTGTTCACCGGCGGTCTGGTCGAAGCGCTGCAGCACTACGGCAACCAGCCGACCCCGCCGCTGATCATCGTCGAGTCGACCGAGCCGGCGGCCCAGCTGCTGGAGAACCTGGACCGGCTGGCCGAGGTCTGCGACGCCGGCACCAAGGTGGTGCTGATCGGCGCCCACAACGACATTTCGCTCTACCGCGCCCTGATCCGGCGCGGCGTCAGCGAATACCTGGTCCCGCCGCTGCAGCCGCTGCAGCTGATCCGTGCGGTCACCGGCCTCTACGCCGATCCGGCGACGCCGTTCGTCGGCCGCACCCTGGCCTTCGTCGGGGCCAAGGGCGGCTGCGGCTCGTCCACCCTGGCGCACAACGTCGGCTACCAGCTGGCCGAGGGGACCCAGTCGAACACCGTGATCGTCGACTATGACCTAGCGTTCGGCACCGCCGGTCTCGACTTCAACCAGGACCCGCTGCAGGGCGTGGCCGACGCGCTGAACAAGCCCGACCGGCTGGACCCGACCCTGCTCGACCGGATGACCGCGCGCTGTTCGGAGCGGCTGAGCCTGTTCGCCGCGCCGGCCTCGCTGGACGACGACTACGACATCAGCATCGACGCCTATGAGGAGGTCACGGCCAAGATCCGCTCGACCGCGCCCTATGTGGTGCTGGACCTGCCGCACCTGTGGACGGGCTGGATGCGCCGGCTGATCATGACCGTCGACGACGTGGTGGTCACCGCCCTGCCGGACCTCGCCTCGCTGCGCAACGCCAAGAACCTGATCGACCTGGTGCGCAAGGCCCGCCCGAACGACCATCCGCCGCAACTGATCCTGAACCAGGTCGGCGCGCCCGGCCGGCCGGAGATCCCGGTGAAGGAGTTCGCCAAGGCCCTGCAGATCGAGCCGGCCCTGGTGCTGCCGTTCGACCCCAAACTGTTCGGCAAGGCGGCCAACAACGGGCAGATGATCTTCGAAGTGAACCCGAAGGCCAAAGCGGCCGAGGGGCTTTCCCTGTTCGCCCAGCAGCTCTCGCGCCGTGACGCCGTGGCGCCCGCGGCCAAGCCTGTCTCGCTGTTCGACAAGCTCCTCAAGCGTGGGTGATGTTCGGTAAGCGCAGTCTAGCAGAGGGCGGCCAGGCCCCGCCCCCGGCCCCGGCCGCCGGGGCGGAAATCGCTACGCGTCCGCAACGCCAGGAGCCGCAAGCCGACGCCCCCGCGTCCGCCGCCGCTGCGCCTGACCCTGCCGCCAAGCGCGCCGGCAATGAGCGTGTGCACAACAAGGTGCACGCCGGCATCGCCGCCGACAGCGGCCCGATCACCGAGGTGGTGCGCGAGCAGTCGGACTACTACCACGCCACCAAGACGCAGATCTATTCGGCCCTGCTCAACACCATCGACCTGGCCCAGCTGGCCCAGCTCGACCACAAGCAGGCCGCCGAGGAGATCCGCGACATCGTCGCCGAGCTGGTGGCGATCAAGAACGTCTCCATGTCGGGGACCGAGCAGGACCATCTGGTCCAGGACATCATCCACGACGTCCTGGGCTACGGTCCGCTGGAGCCCTTGCTGGCCCGCGACGACATCGCCGACATCATGGTCAACGGCGCGTACCGGGTGTTCATCGAAGTCCAGGGCAAGGTCCAGCTGACCAACGTCCGCTTCCGCGACAACCAGCAGCTGATGAACATCTGCCAGCGGATCGTGTCGCAGGTCGGCCGCCGGGTCGACGAAAGCTCGCCCATCTGCGACGCCCGCCTGCCCGACGGCAGCCGTGTCAACGTGATCGCCCCGCCGCTGGCGCTCGATGGTCCCACGCTCACCATCCGGAAGTTCCGGAAGGACAAGCTGACCATGAAGGACCTGACCGCCTGGGCCTCGATCAGCCCGGAGGGCGCCAAGGTGCTGGGCGTGATCGGCGCCAGCCGCTGCAACGTGCTGATCTCGGGCGGCACCGGCTCGGGCAAGACCACCCTTTTGAACTGCATGACCGCCTACATCGACCCGACCGAACGGGTGGTGACGTGCGAGGACGCCGCCGAGCTGCAGCTGCAGCAGCCGCACGTGGTGCGGCTGGAGACCCGGCCGCCGAACCTGGAGGGCCAGGGCGCCATCACCATGCGCGACCTGGTCAAGAACTGCCTGCGGATGCGTCCCGAGCGGATCATCGTCGGCGAAGTGCGCGGACCCGAAGCGTTCGACCTGCTGCAGGCGATGAACACCGGCCACGACGGCTCGATGGGCACCCTGCACGCCAACTCGCCCCGCGAAGCGGTGTCGCGTCTGGAATCCATGATCACCATGGGCGGCTACGGCCTGCCCTCCAAGACCATCCGCGAGATGGTGGTGGGCTCGATCGACGTGATCATCCAGGCCGCGCGCATGCGCGACGGCTCGCGCCGCATCACCCACATCACCGAAGTGCTGGGTCTCGAAGGCGACGTGATCATCACCCAGGACCTGTTCGTCTATGAGATCACCGGCGAGGACGCGTCCGGCAAGCTGATCGGCCGCCACCGCTCCACCGGCATCGCCCGCCCGCGGTTCTGGGACCGGGCCCGCTATTACGGCCTGGAGCGCGAGCTGGCCGAAGCCCTCGACGCGGCGGAATGAGCATGTCAGGCCAAAGTGTACGCGGTTTTGCCGCCCGGACATGCTCAAAGCTCTTGATTCTAGACCCTTTTGACCTGGTTCAGATGGACACATCTGAACCAGGAAGGGTCTAGCCGATGCTGGGCACCCTCGGCTTCATGCTGATCGCCTTCGTGGTCCTGGGCGGCCTGGGCTGGGCCTTCGTGGGCGCCGGCGGCGGGGGCAGCGGAAGCAGCGGCGCCAACACCAAACGCCTGGCCGCGGTCACCGGCGGCGCCAAGCTGGAGAAGACCAAGGCCAAGAACGCCGCCGTCGACCAGGCGGGCCGGCGCAAGCAGATCCTGCAGAATCTCAAGGCCAACGAGCAGCTGGCGCGCAAGGCCAAGCTGACCATCGACGCGCGGATCCGCCAGGCCGGACTGAACTTCGGCCTGCAGACCTTCTGGATCGGCAGCGGCGTGCTGGGCGTCATGGCGATGGTGGGGGGCTTCGTGCTGCACTTCCCGCCGCTGGCGTGCCTGTTCATGGGCTTCATCTTCGGCCTGGGCCTGCCGCGCTGGATGCTGGGCTTCCTGATCAAGCGCCGGATCAAGAAGTTCACCGAGGAATTCCCCAACGCCACCGACATCATCGTGCGCGGCATCAAGTCGGGCCTGCCGGTGATGGACTGCCTGAGGCTGATCGGCCGCGAGAGCCCCGAGCCGCTGGCGGCGGAGTTCCGCCGGCTGGTGGAGAGCCTGGGCGTCGGCTTCTCGATCGATCAGGCGCTGGAGAAGATGTACGAGCGGATGCCGACCTCGGAAGTTCGCTTCTTCGCCATCGTGCTGTCGATCCAGCAGAAGACCGGCGGCAACCTGGCCGAGGCGCTGTCGAACCTTTCGGCCGTGCTGCGGGCCCGCAAGCTGATGCGCGAGAAGATCAAGGCCATGTCGGGCGAAGCCGTCGCCTCGGCCTTCATCATCGGCTCGCTGCCGCCGGGGATCATGACCCTGGTCTACGTCACCACGCCCGGCTACATGCGCCCGCTGTTCGAAGACTCGCGCGGCCACCTGATGCTGCTGTTCAGCGCCGTCTGGATGGGCACCGGCATCTTCATGATGCGCCGCATGATCAACTTCAAGATTTGATGGGGCGCGCCGCATGAGCTTCGTCGACGCCCTCGCCGATCCCGGCAACATCGTCGCCGCCATCGTGGCGCTGGGTTCGTTCGCCACCATCATCACCCTCGCCGCCCCGGCGATGAAGGGCGACAAGCTCGACGCGCGGATGAAGTCGGTGGCGACCCGCCGCGAAGAGCTGCGCCGCAAGTCGCGGGCGGCGCTGGGCGGGCCGGGCACGCCGCAGACAGCCTCGATCCGCCGCAACGACGAAGGCCTGATCAAGCAGATCGTCGAGCGGCTGGACCTCAAGCGCCTGCTCGAGGACGCGACCGTGGTCGACAAGCTGGCCCAGGCCGGCTTCCGCGGCTCGAAGCCGGTGACCACCTTCTACTTCTTCCGCCTGGTCATGCCGTTCGTGCTGGCGGTGCTGGCGGTGATCTACTTCTACGGCATGCACGGGCTGAACCTGGCGCCGATGACCCGGCTGTGCGCCGTGGTGGCCCTGTTCGTCGGCGGCTACTATGCGCCGAACCTGTATGTGACCAACATCGCCGCCAAGCGCCGCGAGTCGATCATGAGCGCCTTTCCCGACGCCCTCGACCTGCTGCTGATCTGCGTCGAGGCCGGCATGTCGATCGAGGCGGCGATCCAGAAGGTGGCCGGCGAAGTGGGCGGAGCCTCGATCGAGCTGGCCGAGGAGCTGTCCCTGCTCACCGCCGAGCTGAGCTATCTGCCCGAGCGGCGCATGGCCTATGAAGGCCTGGCCAAGAGGACCAACCATCCGGGCGTGAAGGCGGTGACCACCGCCATGATCCAGGCCGAACGCTACGGCACGCCCCTGGGATCGGCCCTGCGCATCATGGCCAAGGAAAACCGCGAGATGCGCATCGCCTCGGCCGAGAAGAAGGCCGCCCAGCTGCCGGCCAAGCTCACCGTGCCGATGATCCTGTTCTTCCTGCCGGTCCTGTTCGTGGTGATCCTCGGGCCGTCCGTCATGCGCGGCATGGACACCTTCGCGCACAAGGGCCGCTACTACACCGCGCCGAAGTAGCAAGCTTAACTGTAATTAACTGGCGCTTGCCCGCCTGGTGGTTACGGCTGTATCCGTGTGAGTCGGTTCGGCGGCGCAGGGGTGGGCTGCATGGGCGAAAGCGGCGCCGGCGTGGTGCACGAAGCGATCGGAACAGACCTGAAGCCGGTCCCGGCTGCGGCCGTGATCGCCATGGGCATGATCTCGCTGTTGATCATCGGGGTTGCGCCGGACGTACTCGGCGCGCTGGTGGACGAGCGCCGGCTGGCTCCGAGCGGGCTCGGCGTCACCGCCATGCTCGAGCTGATCAGCCTGGCCGTATCCACCGGTCTCGCCGGGGCGTTCCTGAAGCCCGAGAACCTGAAGCTGATCGGCGCGGGCGCGGCCCTGTTCCTCGCCGCGATCAACGTGGCCACCTGCCATGCCTCGGGCGTGAGCGTGTTCGCGATCCGCGCCGCCGCCGGCGTGCCCGAGGGTCTCCTGCTGTGGATCACCGTCGGCATGATCGCCCGCAGCCGCACCCCCGAGCGCTGGGCGGCGGTGTTCTTCACCGCCCGGGTGATCTCGGAGCTGACCACCGCCCTGGCCTTCGCCTTCACGATCATCCCGCGGGCCGGCGCGGACGGCGCCTTCGCGACCATGGGATTGATCTGCCTGCTGGGCCTGCCCGCCGCCCTGTTCCTGCCCAATGCATTCGGCCCGCTTCCGAAGAGCGGCGAAGACGCCGGCAAGGGATCGGTCGGCGCAGGCCAGACCGGCGCACTGCCGCTGCGCGGCCTGATCGCCCTCGCCGCGACCGTGATCTACGTCTCGGCCAACGGCGCGGTCTCGGTCTATCTGCAGCCCCTGGCGCACCGGGCGGGACTGAGCGCGGACGTGGCGCGGACCGCGGTCTGGGCCTCGCTCGCGGCGCAGATCCTGGGCGGAGCGCTGGCGACGGCCATGGCCGGCCGGGTGCGCTATCTGCCGGTGTTCGCCGCGGTCACCGCCGGCTTCCTCGTGGTCTGGGCCGTGTTCGGCCTGCACCCCTCCCCCCTGGTGTTCATCGCCGCCGACGCGGTGGCCGGGGCGGTGGCCCTGCTGGTCGGTCCCTTCCTGGTGCCGATGATCATCGAGGCGGACCCCTCGCGGCGGGCGGCGATGCAGAGCGCCGGCGCCCAGGCCCTCGGCGGCGGGGCGGGGCCGCTGATGGCGGCGCTGATCGTCGGCGACGGCGACGTCCACGGGGTGCTGTGGATGGGCGGCGCGCTGCTGGTCGCCGGTTTCGCCCTGATCGCGTGGCTGCGCTTCACCAATCGCCCGGCGACGGACGCGAACGCAACGGCTTCTTAAGCCCGCGCGGCTATGGTTCGTACATCCGCTAGAAGCCAGCCATGTCGGAACCCGCACCCTCCCGAGCCGAACACCGCCAGACCCCGCGCCAGCGATCCTATCTGGGCGGCAAGCTGGTCTATGGCGACTATTTCTCGCTCGACTGCGTGGTGCGCGACATCACCACCGGCGGCGCCAAGCTGCAGCTGCCCGAGGGCCAGGCGGTTCCCGACAAGGTCTTCCTGGTCGATCTGAAGACGGCCATCGCCTATGACGCCCATGTGGTCTGGCGCCGCTATCCCCTGGTCGGCCTCGCCTTCGACCACCACTACGGCCTGGCCGAAGCGTCGACGCCGCACCTGCGGATCCTCAAACAGCTCTGGATGTCGTCCCGCGAGCGTGGCAGCAACAGCTAGAGCGCGTTCCGAAAAGTGGGAACCGGTTTTCGGATCAGACGTGCGTCAAAACAAAAAGCTAGAGCGCCGATCTGATTCCATCAGATCGGATCACGCTCTAGACCCTGTTGTCCAACAGTCATAAACCGGACCGCTCGACGTTCCGGTCGAGGCTGCGGGGGCGGCGGAAGCATCCGATGAGCGCACCGGCGAGAGCGGCGATCGAGTCGACGGGTGAACCGTCGCCGGCCGCCGAACTGTCGATCATCGTGCCCACGTTCAACGAACGCGACAACATCGGTCCGCTGATCGAGCGGCTCTCGGCGGCCCTGACCGGGGTCGACTGGCAGGCGACCTTCGTCGATGACGATTCGCCCGACGGCACCTGGCAGGAAGTCCGGCGCTGGAGCGCGCTGGACCGGCGCATCAGCTGCCTTCGCCGCATCGGCCGGCGCGGGCTTTCCGGCGCGGTGCTCGAGGGCGCGCTGTCGTGCTCGGGCGCGTATGTCGCGGTGATCGATGCGGACCTGCAGCATGACGAGCGCCTGCTCATGCGCATGCTCACCGCCCTGCGCACGGAGGGCGCCGACCTGGTGGTCGCCTGCCGCCGGCTGGAGAATGCCGACGACGCCTTCGGTCTCAGCCCGTTCCGCCGCAGGCTCAGCCTGCTGGCCAACCGGGTCTGCGGCTGGGTCACCAAGACCCCGCTGAGCGACCCTCTGAGCGGCTTCTTCATGATGCGACGGGCCGAACTGGACCGGTTGGCGCCGCAGCTGTCGCCGAAGGGCTTCAAGATCCTGTTCGACATCCTGGCCACGGCGAAGGGCGGGCTCAGGGTGCTGGAGACGCCTTATGTGTTCAGGCCGCGCGCGGCGGGCCGGAGCAAGTTCGATCAGCGCGTCGTCGCCGACTACGCCGCACTGGCGCTGTCCAAGGTCAGCCGGAACCTGATCTCGCCGCGCACCATCGTCTTCGGCCTGGTGGGTCTCAGCGGTCTGCTGGTCCATCTGGCGGTGCTGCGGATGACCCTCGCGCTCGGGCTGCCGGCGGCGCAATTGCTGGGGGCCGCGGCGGCGATGACCAGCAACTATCTGCTCAACAACGCCCTCACCTATCGCGACCGATCGCGCCGGGGTTGGCGGCTGTTCGCCGGCTATGTGAAATTCGTCATGCTGTGCGGGCTCGGACTGGTCGCCAACGTCGGCGCCGCCACCATGGCCAGCAGCCTCGGAGCGCCGTGGTTCGTGAGCGGGATCCTGGGCGCGGTCGTCGGCGCCGCCTGGAACTATCTGACCACCGCGACCGCGGTCTGGGGCTGATCGGCGGGCGAGACCGGCGGATCGACCTGGCCCGCGCCTCCTGCCCCGAGCCAGCGCCACACCAGCGCCAGCGCAGACGGCGCCATGGCGGCGCCCAGGGGCCAGAGCGGGGCCATGATCAGTCCCCAGTAGAAGTTCACCGCGCGGCCCGCGACCATGAAGGCGATCACATAGCCGAACACGGTGAGCGCCACGCGCCGTCCCAGGGCGTCGCGCCACGCCGCCAGCCCGAGCAGGGCGAGCGGGAACACGCAGGCAAGGACCCAGGGCGAGAGGAAGATCGTCGCCAGGTTCCAGCTTGCCGCGTGCAGGACGAACGGCCAGCCGCCCAGCTTGAGCCAGCCCGGCGAGGCTTGGTCGGAGGGCAGCAGCAAGGCGTTCACCGCCTGGGCATGCCGGGTAAGCGCCGCGGCGAACACCACCAGCCCCAGGGTCCAGCCCAGCACCTCCTTTGGCCGCCGCTCGGCGAGGGCGAAGACGATCATGACCAGCAGGTAGGCCGCGGCGAGCTCGCGGATGAGCGCCGACAGGGTGGCGACCAGGACGCTCGCCAGCCAGCGCTCGGGCGTGCGCAGGGCCAGTGACAAGGCGATCAGCAGGCCGGCCCAGGCTTCGTGCATCAGATAGGCGGTCGGCGACAGGGCGATCCCCGCACCCGTGGTCAGCGCCAGCAGCAGGAGCCATCCATGGCGGATTTCCCGCGACGTGGCCCGCAGGCGCCAGAACCAGGCCAGCAGGACGGCCACGGCCAGCAGCCGGAGCGACAGGGTTCGTGCGGCCTGATCGGGTAGCGCGGCCATCGCCACCGTGAGCAGCGGCGGACGCACGGTGAGGAATGGACGGGCCGGCCCGTCTGCGGCGCGGAGATCCTGGATCACCGCCTGATCGTAGGGTTGCCCCGCGTGCACCTGGTCGATGATCCGCGCGTAGAACCCGCGATCGCCACCGTCGTCCACACGATGGTCGCCCTGAGCCGGGCCGAACAGGCCGAGCATGACGAGCGCCGCAGTCAAGGCTAAGGCCACCAGAGCCACGCAGCGCTTCACCCCGGCGTTCGCCGTCAGGCGAGCGACAACAGCTGGCGGCGTCACCGGGTTCTCCCTCCTCGACAGCGTCGACTGTCGGGCGGATCGATTAAGAAGGCGTTCTGGCCAGAAGCATGGCCTGGGCGCGCTGGCCGACCCTCAAAAGGGGATCGAATAGCGGCGTCCTACCGCTTGGGCAGGTCCGCGTCGGTCCAGCCGCCGCCGAGGGCCTCGATCAGGGTGACGCTGGCGATCTGGCGCTCCTGCAGCACGGTGAGCATCGACTGATCCGCCGAAAGCGCCGTGGCCTGGGCGGTCACCACGCTGGTGTAGTCGACCGTGCCGGCCTTGTATTCGTTCAGGGTGAGCGTCACCGCGAGGTGGGCGGACTTGGCCGTTTCGTCGCGGACCTCGGCCTCCTGCTCCAGCACGCGGAGCGCGACGAGTTCGTCCTCGACCTGCTGGAAGGCCGACAGCACGGTCTGGCGATAGGCCGCCACCTTGCCGGCGTAGGCCGCCTTGGCTTCGCGCACCTTGGCCTGGCGCGCGCCGAAATCGACCAGGGTCTCGGCCAGATTGCCGCCGAACGACCAGGCCTGGTTGGCCGAGTTGAACAGGTTGGAGATCGAGGACGTGTCGCTGCCGAAGCTGCCGGTGAGGTTGATGGTCGGATAGTAGGCGGCGACCTGCACCCCGATCGCCTCGGACGCCGAGGCCGCGGTGCGCTCCGCCGCCGCGATGTCGGGCCGACGCTGCAGCAC
>Ga0302314_10009320_pt1 | contig 17387 bp, 13 predicted proteins | sample III_Palsa_N2_3_FD_200533 | JGI IMG/M metagenome (GOLD analysis project Ga0302314, IMG submission 200533) | Peat permafrost microbial communities from Stordalen Mire near Abisko, Sweden - III_Palsa_N2_3 | ecosystem: Environmental > Terrestrial > Soil > Palsa > Peat permafrost | place: Sweden...
GGTACGAGCGGCTGTTCACCCGGTACCTGCTGGGCCGCTTCGACACCGCCGGGGAGTCCTCCGGCGGCTGGGAGCGCGGGGTGGGCGACGACGCGATGCTGGCCGAGGTGTCGGCGGCGGCGGTGGTCGCGGCACACAACCACGTGCTGCGGCGCTGGCTGCGCTCGGGCGGCCGGGGCGAGGTGGAGCCGCAGTTGGACCACGCCTTCGAGGTCATCCGGCGCACCTTCTGGGGCAATGCCGCGAAGGCCGCCCCGGCGGGTGCACCCGGCGTGGCACCCAGTGCCATCAGTGGCTCGGCGGCCACGCTGGGCAGCGCGGTGGAGAGCGCGGTGAGTGCCACCCCGGCCGGGGAGGTACTGATCACCGTCGCCCGCACGGACGCACCGCTGGACGAGGTCCTGCAGAGCATCCGGGCTGCGCTCGGGGTGACCAGCGGCATCTAGCGCCGAGCCCGGCCGCGCACCGGGCGGACCGGAAGCAGCAGGTCACGGCAGGATCAGGTGGGCCCCTCCGGCGGTCGCGGAGGGGCCCACCGGCACGTCCGAGCGCGGTCGGGCCCGCCCACGGCCCGGCGAGGAGCCGAATCGGCGGACACTCCCGGGACACGGGGTGCGCCTGGGTTGCGACGTGACTACGGTCACGTATCGTCAGGGGTAATTACTGGCACGCAGTGTCTTTACGAGTGGCACAGGGTGCCAGTACGTTGTTACTCATCGGTCGCGGCGCCGCGGCTCCCCACCTGGCGCGCCCTGCCGCAGTCCGCACGCCACCCATGTGCGGAGAGCAGCAAACAGCCTCATCCTGACGACTGAAGCCCCTCATCCCCAACCGGTGTCCGCTCCCGGTTACCCCCATCTCGACGCAGCCTGTCCCCCTCAACAGGTACGCCGCCGGAGGCAGCCATGAAGGAAATCCTCGACGCGATCCTCAACGAGGACACCAGCCCGGCGGAGTTCGCCGCGCTGAAGGTCCCCGAGTCCTACCGGGCGGTCACGCTCCACAAGGACGAGGAGCAGATGTTCGCCGGCCTGGACAGCCGGGACAAGGACCCCCGCCAGTCCCTGCACCTGGACGAGGTCGCGGTGCCGGAGCTCGGCCCGGGCGAGGCCTTGGTCGCGGTCATGGCCAGCGCGGTGAACTACAACACGGTGTGGAGCGCGATCTTCGAGCCGGTGTCCACCTTCTCGTTCCTGGAGCGCTACGGAAAGCTCTCCCCGGAGACCGCGCGGCACGACCTGCCGTACCACGTGGTCGGCTCCGACCTGGCCGGGGTGGTGCTGCGCACCGGTCCCGGGGTGCACGCCTGGAAGCCCGGGGACGAGGTGGTCGCGCACTGCCTGAGCGTGGAGCTGGAGAGCTCGGACGGGCACAACGACACCATGCTCGACCCGGAGCAGCGGATCTGGGGCTTCGAGACCAACTTCGGCGGCCTGGCCGAGGTGGCCCTGGTCAAGTCCAACCAGCTGATGCCCAAGCCCGCCCACCTGACCTGGGAGGAGGCGGCCTCGCCGGGGCTGGTGAACTCCACCGCCTACCGGCAGTTGGTCAGCCGCAACGGCGCGGGGATGAAGCAGGGCGACAACGTGCTGATCTGGGGCGCCAGCGGCGGCCTCGGCTCCTACGCCACCCAGTACGCGCTGGCCGGGGGCGCCATCCCGATCTGCGTGGTCTCCAACGACGCCAAGGCGGACGTCTGCCGGGCGATGGGCGCGGAGGCGATCATCGACCGCGGCGCGGAGGGCTACACGTTCTGGAAGGACGAGCACAACCAGGACCCGCGCGAGTGGAAGCGGTTGGGCGGCCGGATCCGCGAGCTGACCGGCGGCGAGGACGTCGACATTGTGTTCGAGCACCCGGGTCGGGAGACCTTCGGCGCCAGCGTCTACGTCACCCGCAAGGGCGGCACGATTGTCACCTGTGCCTCGACCAGCGGATACATGCACCAGTACGACAACCGGTACCTGTGGATGCAGCTCAAGCGGATCATCGGCTCACACTTCGCCAACTACCGCGAGGCCTGGGAGGCCAACCGGCTGATCGCCAAGGGCAGGATCCACCCGACCCTGTCGAAGACCTACTCCCTGGAGCAGACCGGCCAGGCCGCACTTGATGTGCACCACAATCGGCACCAGGGGAAGGTCGGCGTGCTGTGCCTGTCCCCGCAGGAGGGCCTGGGGGTGCGCGACCAGGAGCTGCGGGCCAAGCACCTGCCGGCGATCAACCTCTTCCGAGAAGGGTCGCCGGAGCGGAACGTCGAGCGCAGTCGTGGCGGCTCGAACACCGAACCCAGCAGGGGAGAGTAACGAAGTGGCTGAGCGCGATCGCCCGTGGCTGATGCGGACCTACGCCGGACACTCGTCCGCCGCCGCCTCCAACGAGCTCTACCGGAAGAACCTGGCGAAGGGCCAGACCGGCCTGTCGGTGGCCTTCGACCTGCCCACGCAGACCGGCTACGACCCGGACCACGTCCTGGCCAGGGGCGAGGTGGGCCGAGTGGGCGTACCGGTCAGCCATCTGGGTGACATGCGGGCGCTGTTCGAGGGCATCCCGCTGGAGCGCACCAACACCTCCATGACCATCAACGCCACCGCCATGTGGCTGCTGGCGATGTACCAGGTGGTCGCCGAGGAGCAGGGCGCGGACATCGCCAAGCTCACCGGCACCACCCAGAACGACATCGTCAAGGAGTACCTGTCACGTGGGACGCACGTGTTCCCGCCCGGGCCGAGCATCCGGCTGACCACCGACATGATCGCCTACACGGTCGCGAACATCCCCAAGTGGAACCCGATCAACATCTGCAGCTACCACCTCCAGGAGGCCGGAGCCACGCCGGTGCAGGAGCTGGCGTACGCGATGTGCACCGCGATCGAGGTGCTGGACGCGGTCCGCGCCGGCGGACAGGTCGCGCCGGAGCAGATGGGCGAGGTGGTCGCCCGGATCTCCTTCTTCGTCAACGCGGGTGTCCGCTTCGTCGAGGAGATGTGCAAGCTGCGGGCCTTCGGCCGGATCTGGGAGCGGGTCACCCGGGACCGGTACGGCATCGCCGACCCCAAGCAGCGCCGGTTCCGCTACGGCGTGCAGGTCAACTCGCTGGGGCTGACCGAGGCGCAGCCGGAGAACAACGTGCAGCGGATCGTGCTGGAGATGCTGGCGGTCACCCTGTCCAAGGACGCCCGCGCCCGCGCGGTGCAACTCCCGGCCTGGAACGAGGCGTTGGGCCTGCCCCGGCCCTGGGACCAGCAGTGGTCGCTGCGGATACAGCAGGTGCTGGCGTACGAGTCGGACCTGCTGGAGTACGGCGACCTGTTCGACGGCAGCCATGTGGTGGAGGCCAAGGTCGCCGAGTTGGTGGCCGGCGCGGACGCGGAGATCGAGAAGGTGCTGGGCATGGGCGGGGTGGTCCCGGCCGTGGAGTCCGGCTACCTCAAGGCGGCGCTGGTCGGCTCGCACGCCGAGCGGCGGGCCCGGATCGAGTCGGGCCAGGACAAGGTGGTCGGGGTCAACTGCTTTGAGACCACCGAGCCCAGCCCGCTGACCGCGGACCTGGACACCGCGATCATGCAGATGGACCCGGACTCGGAGCGGGCGGTCACGGCTGCCTTCGGCCGCTGGCTGGCCGGTCGCGACGAGCAGGCCGCGCAGCGCGCGCTGGCCGAGCTGAAGCGGCAGGCGGCCGGCGACGCCAACCTGGTACCGGCGACGCTGGACTGCGTCCGGGCCGGGGTGACCACCGGCGAGTGGGCCTTCGCGCTGCGCGAGGTGTTCGGCGAGTACCGCGCGCCGACCGGCGTCGGCGGCGCGCCGGTGACCGGGGCACTGCCCGGGGACGCCGGCGACGAGCTGCTGGCGGTCCGCGCGGCGGTCGCCGCCACGGCGGCGGAGCTGGGCAGCGGACGGCTGCGGCTGCTGGTCGGCAAGCCGGGCCTGGACGGGCACTCCAACGGCGCGGAGCAGATCGCGGTCCGGGCCAGGGACGCCGGCTTCGAAGTGGTCTACCAGGGCATCCGGCTCACCCCGGAGCAGATCACCGCGGCGGCCGTGGCCGAGGACGTGCACTGCGTGGGCCTGTCGATCCTCTCCGGCGCACACGCCGAGCTGGTCCCGGACGTGCTCCGGCGGCTGCGCCGGGCCGGGGTGGAGGACGTCCCGGTGATCGTCGGCGGGATCATCCCGGCCGCCGACGAGCAGGCGCTGCTGGCGCAGGGCGTGGCGGCGGTGTTCACCCCCAAGGACTTCGGCATCACCACCATCATCGGCCGGATCGTGGACGAGATCCGGCTCGCCAACAAGCTCGCACCCTGGACGGGCCAGGTACCGGTCTCCCCCTGATCCGGAAGACCCTAGAGTCGCCACCACCGACCGCCGTACCAGCCCCACCCTCACCACACGAAGAGGACAGATGACGACCGTCAACAGACTCCGCCCCCGCCGCTCCTGCCTCGCCGTCCCCGGCAGCAACCCGCGGTTCCTGGAGAAGGCCCAGGGCCTGCCCGCGGACCAGGTGTTCCTGGACCTGGAGGACGCCTGCGCGCCGCTGGCCAAGGAGGGCGCCCGGCACACCATCGTCGACGCGCTCAACACGGGTGACTGGAGCGGGAAGACCCGCGTGGTGCGGGTCAACGACTGGACCACGCACTGGACCTACCGGGACGTGGTGACCGTGGTCGAGGGCGCGGGCCAGAACCTGGACTGCGTCATGCTGCCCAAGGTCCAGGACGCCCAGCAGATCGTGGCGCTGGACCTGCTGCTCACCCAGATCGAGAAGACCATGGGCTTCGAGGTCGGCCGGATCGGCATCGAGGCGCAGATCGAGAATGCCAAGGGCCTGGTCAACGTGGACGCGATCGCCGGGGCCTCGCCCCGGATGGAGACCATCGTCTTCGGGCCGGCCGACTTCATGGCCTCGATCAACATGAAGTCGCTGGTGGTCGGCGAGCAGCCGCCCGGCTACGACGCCGACGCCTACCACTACATCCTGATGCGCATCCTGATGGCCGCCCGGATGCACGACCTCCAGGCGATCGACGGCCCGTACCTGCAGATCCGCAATGTCGACGGCTACCGCGAGGTGGCCCGGCGCTCGGCCGCGCTGGGCTTCGACGGCAAGTGGGTGCTGCACCCGGGCCAGGTCGACGCCGCCAACGAGGTCTACTCCCCCAGCCAGGAGGACTACGACCACGCCGAGATGATCCTGGACGCCTACGACTGGTGCACGTCCGAGGCCGGGGGCAAGAAGGGCTCGGCGATGCTCGGCGACGAGATGATCGACGAGGCCAGCCGGAAGATGGCGCTGGTGGTCGCCGGCAAGGGCCGCAACGCCGGGATGCAGCGCACCTCGAAGTTCGAGATCCCGGGAGAGTAGAGATGCAGTTCGGACGCACCTTCGAGGAGTTCGAGGTCGGCGCGGTCTACAAGCACTGGCCCGGGAAGACCGTCACCGAGTACGACGACCATCTCTTCTGCCTGCTCACCATGAACCACCACCCGCTGCACCTCGACGGCAACTACGCCGAGAAGACCACCGACTTCGGCCAGAACGTGGTGGTCGGCAACTACGTCTACTCGCTGCTGCTGGGCATGTCGGTGCCGGACGTCTCCGGCAAGGCCATCGCCAACCTGGAGGTCGAGTCGCTGAAGCACATCGCGCCGACGTTCCACGGCGACACCATCTACGGCGAGACCGTGGTCCTGGACAAGACCCCGTCGAAGTCCAAGTCGGACCGGGGCATCGTCCACGTCGAGACCAAGGGCTACAAGCAGGACGGCACGGTTGTCTGTGTGTTCCGCCGCAAGGTGATGGTTCCGACCGAGCAGTACATCAAGGAGCGGGGCGGGGAGCAGCCGGGCAGGCCGGAGCCGCTGGCTTAGGCAGGCGGTGACGGTGCGGGCCTTGCGTGGTTGTTCGCGCGGTTCCCCGCGCCCCTGGGTGGCAGCCTGCCGACCCGCCGTTCGCTACTTCCCCTTTACCGGGTGCCCCGTGGTCACTGCCACGACCTCGGGGCACCCAACCCTCATCACCAGGAGCCAGCCATGGGACGCCTCGCCCGGACCGAAGGTCTCACCGAGATCCAGCAGGACATCCTCAGCACCGTACGGAACTTCGTCGACAAGGAGATCATCCCGGTCGCCACCGAACTGGAGCACCGGGACGAGTACCCGGCGGCCATCGTCGAGGGCATGAAGGAGATGGGCCTGTTCGGGCTGATGATCCCGGAGGAGTACGGCGGCCTCGGCGAGTCGCTGCTGACCTACGCCCTGGTGGTGGAGGAGATCGCGCGTGGCTGGATGTCGGTGTCCGGCATCGTCAACACCCACTTCATCGTCGCCTACATGATCGCCCAGCACGGCACCCAGGCGCAGAAGGACCACTTCCTGCCGCGGATGGCCACCGGCGAGGTCCGCGGCGCCTTCTCGATGTCCGAGCCGGGCCTCGGCTCGGACGTGGGCGCGATCCGGACCAAGGGGGTGCGCGACGGCGACAGCTATGTGATCAACGGACAGAAGATGTGGCTGACCAACGGGGGCAGCGCGACCCTGGTCGCGGTGCTCTGCCGGACCGACGAGGGCCAGCCCGAGGGCGCGGCCCCGCACAAGTCGATGACCACCTTCCTGATCGAGAAGACCCCGGGCTTCGGCCCGAACGAGACGGTCCCCGGGCTGACCATCCCCGGCAAGATCGAGAAGATGGGCTACAAGGGCGTCGACACCACCGAGATGATCCTGGAGGACGTCCGGATCCCGGCGGACATGGTGCTGGGCGGGGCCTCCGGGCGGGGCTTCTACCAGATGATGGACGGGGTCGAGGTGGGCAGGGTGAACGTGGCCGCACGCGGCTGCGGGGTGGCCCTGCGGGCCTTCGAGCTGGGTATCCGCTACGCGCAGCAGCGGTCGACCTTCGGCAAGAAGATCGCCGAGCACCAGGCCATCCAGTTCAAGCTGTCGGAGATGGCGACCAAGGTCGAGGCGGCGCACCAGATGATGGTGATGGCGGCCCGCAAGAAGGACTCCGGGCAGCGCAACGACCTGGAGGCCGGGATGGCGAAGTACCTTGCCTCGGAGTTCTGCAAGGAGGTCGTCGAGGACTCGTTCCGGATCCACGGCGGCTACGGCTTCTCCAAGGAGTACGAGATCGAGCGGCTCTACCGGGAGGCCCCGATGCTGCTGATCGGTGAGGGCACGGCGGAGATCCAGAAGATGATCATCGGCCGGCGGCTGCTTGAGGACTACCGCCTCGCGGAGTAGCTGGGCTGGACGGGCGAAATTCGGCCGGATCTTGAAAGATCCGGCCGTTTTCGCCATTCTGCCTACACTGGCCTCCGAGTGCGGGATACTCGGGCACTCGACGTGACGTGTCCCTGCAAGCTCCCAGGTCATCCCTGGGAGACTTGTCACCGTTCGCGCGAAACCCTTGGCTGAGGCGGGTTGGCGCGTCTACGTTCGATAGCAGGGGTACGTGTACGGGCAGCCCACCGGCCGCCCGAGGGTTGTCCGAGCACGGCCTGCTGCCGATAGCATCCCGGTGGACAGTTTCATGTCCCCGAACCCCTCGATCACGCGGCCCCATCGCGCGGTCACCGCGCCGGAAACCTCCGGCGTCAGCCACGCTCCGGGCCCCCGCGACAAAGGTCTTCGATGCCCCTCAGCCCGTCCCAACGATCGGCGAACAGCCCCCGTGTCACGCTGGCACGCGGCGCTTCGCCCTGGCTCGTACCCACAGTGCTCACCGCAGCCGCCTGTACCGCCCTCACTCGGCGCAGCGGCAAGTGGGCCGTGGCGGCAGTGCCCGCCTCCGCGCTGAGCGCGGGGATGCTGTGGTTCTTCCGCGACCCCGAGCGCGTCATCGGCGAGGGTCGGGTGATCTCCCCCGCAGACGGCGTGGTGCAGAGCATCGACGCCTGGCCGGACGGGCGCACCAGAGTGGCGGTCTTCATGAGCCCGCTCAACGTCCACGTCAACCGCGCGCCGCTGCCCGGCACGGTGACGTCGGTCGAGCACGTCCCCGGTGGGTTCGTTCCGGCGTTCAACAAGGACAGCGACCGCAACGAACGGGTCGTGTGGCACTTCGACACCGAGCTGGGCGACCTGGAGATGGTGCAGATCGCCGGTGCGGTGGCGCGGCGGATCATCCCCTACGTGCCCTCCGGCACCAAGGTCGACCAGGGCGAGCGGATCGGGCTGATCCGCTTCGGCTCCCGGGTCGACACCTACCTCCCGCAGGGCGTCGAGCCCGGCGTGGTGGTCGGCCAGCGAACGACGGCAGGGGTGACTCGCCTTGACCGTGACTGATCCGGAGACCGTGCAGGAGTCCGAGGACGGCGAGCACGCCGCCCGCAGGCTGCGCTGGGTCAGGGAGCGCGAGCTGCGCGCCCCCCGCTCCCCGCAGACGCTGTCGACCGCCGACATCTTCACCCTCGGCAACGCGGTGTGCGGCTTCCTGGCGATCTACTTCACCACCACCGGTGTGCTGATCCCGCACCTGACCGGTGAGACCGCGGGCGGCGACCGGCGCAGCGCGGCGACGGCGGTGACGCTGCTGCTGATCGGCTCGATGTGCGACCTGGCCGACGGCCTGGTCGCCCGCAAGCTGCGCAGCTCGGCCCTGGGCGCGGAGCTGGACAACCTCGCGGACCTGATCAGCTTCGGCATCGCGCCCGCGTACTTCGTGGTGGTCTGGGGCATGGTCACCAACGGCGCGAGCCAGCGGCTGTCCGCCGGGATCGCCATCGTGGTGCTGCTGGCGGTGGTGCTGCGACTGGCCCGGTTCTCCTGCACCACCATGCGACCAGGGGTGTTCCAGGGCATGCCGTGCCCGATGGGCGCGATGACGGTGATCTCGATCGTGCTGCTCAACCCGCCGTTCATCCCGGCCGTGCTGGGCATCGTCGCGGTGGCCGCGCTGATGGTGAGCAAGGTGGAGTACCCCAAGCCGCACGGGGTGCTGGCGACGGCCACGCTGTGCTGGATCGTGGTCAGCATGGGCTGCCTGGCCGCCTGGGCGACCGGTGTGCCCGGCGGGCACCTGCTGTTGCAGATCGGGGCCAGCCTGCAGGTCTCGCTGGCGCTGATGGCGCCGCTGATGGTGATCCGGCGCAAGGTCGGCGACGTCCGCGCCCGGCGGGCGGAGTCCCGCGCCCACTGAATCGCGGCAGCACTACGGCAGCGCCCGTGACCGGTTTCCGGTCGCGGGCGCTGCCGTAGTGCTGCCGCGTGTACTGCCCTTTCAAGCTGGGCCGCGACTCAGTGGGCCGGGGCGGCGGTCTCCGGGGCGGACTGGTCGGCGGCCGGGGCGTCCCAGGTCGCCGGGGTGGACGAGCGGCGGACCAGCAGCAGCACCAGCACCCCGGCCACCAGGCCGACGATGCCCGCGGTCAGGTAGACCCGGTCCAGGCCGGTGGCGAAGGCGGCGTGCACCAGCTGCACGGCGGCGGCGCGGTGCTCCGGCGGCGTCTGCCCGATGACCATGCTCGCCCGCCCGCCGCTGAGCGCGGAGGAGGCGGCCGTCGGGTTCGGGACCTTGCCGCTGGCGGTGACGTAGCTGGTGATCCGGCGGGCGAAGACGGTGCCCAGGACGGCGATGCCGAGGGCGTAGCCGAGCTGGCGTCCGGTGTTGATCGCACCGCTGGCCATTCCGGCCCGCTGCCGGGGCACGGCGGCCAGGGCGGTGGACATCATGATCGGTGTGGCCAGGCCGACGCCGAGGCCGATGACGATCAGACCGGGCAGCACCACGCCCCAGGAGGACCCGGCCGACACCAGGGTCATCAGCAGCGATCCGGCCCCGATCAGGACCAGGCCGATGCCGATGGGCAGCTGCGGCGCGAGCTTGTGGAAGAACTTCCCGCTCAGGGAGGCGACCACGAAGGCCGAGACGGCCATCGGGCAGACCACCAGACCGGCCTGGATCGGGCTGAGGTTCAGCACCGACTGCATCCAGATCGAGGTGTAGGTGAGGTGCGCGAAGGCCGAGGCGTTGAGCAGCAGCGCGGCCAGGCTGAGCCCGGCGAAGGTGCGGTTGCGCATCAGCGACAGGTCCAGCAGCGGGTTGCCGCTGCGGCTCTCGATCAGCACGAAGGCGATCAGGGCCAGCACCGCGACACCGAGCGAGATCAGCACGGTGGAGCTGCCCCAGCCGTCGTCCGCGCTCTCGATCAGGCCGTAGGTGAGGCCGCCGGCGAAGACGGTGAAGCTGACCGCGCCCGGGTAGTCGAGTCGTCCGGAGACCCGGCCCTCGTCGTTGGCCAGGTAGCGCATGGTCATCACGATCGCCGCCGCGGCGATCGGCAGGTTGACGTAGAAGATCGCCCGCCAGTCGATGGAGTCGGTGAGCAGCCCGCCCAGGACCGGGCCCACGGCCGCGGCCGCACCGCTGACCGCGCCCCAGATGCCGAAGGCGGTACCCCGGTCGCGGCCCTGGTAGGAACCGTTGAGCAGGGAGGTGGTGGAGGTCAGCATGGCCGCGCCGCCGATGCCCTGCACCGCGCGGGAGGCGATCAGCACCGCGGCGTTCGGGGCCAGTCCGCAGGTGAACGAGGCGACGGCGAAGACGACCAGGCCGATCAGGTAGAGCCGGCGGTGGCCCAGGCGGTCGCCCAGGGTCCCGACGACCATCAGCAGGGCGGCGAGGACCAGGGCGTACATGTCCACGACCCACTGCAGGGAGGTGAATGACGAGTGCAGATCGGCGGCCATCTGCGGCAGGGCGACGTTCACGATGCTGACGTCGACCAGCAGCATGAAGGTGCCGAGGCAGATCGCGACCAGAGGTATCCACTTGCGCATGGCAGACTCCGGACGGGGGGAAGGCGGGTTCACAGCTGGGCTTCTTTCACTTTCATATTCACGCAGATCAGTGCGCGGATCAGTAGCGGCGGCAGGCCGCCCCCCGAGAGGGACTCTTATCTGCTGCCTACTCCCAGGATTCTGGGGGTCGCGGGCGGGGAAACCCCAGCCAGGTCGCGGGATGTGCCTGTTTCCGACATCCGTTAGCCTGGTGTGGTGCGATCCGACAGTTTCGACCCACTTGACCGGCAGCTGGTACACGCCCTCCAGCTGGACCCGCGCGCACCGTTCAGCCGGGTGGCGGCGGTGCTGGGGGTGTCCGACCAGACCGTCGCCCGGCGCTACTCCCGGCTGCGCACGGAGGGGCTGATCCGGGTGCTGGGACTGCCCGACCCGGCGGTGCTGGGCGAGGAGCGCTGGCTGGTCCGGGTCCAGTGCACGCCGGACTCCAGCGCGACCGTGGCGCAGGCGCTGGCCCGGCGCGACGACACCAGCTGGGTGACCCTGAACTCCGGCGGGACCGAGATCAGTTGCATCATCCGGAACCTCGCCGAGCAGGAGGAGCACGCGCTGCTGCTGCGGACCCTGCCGCACACCCCCAGCGTGGTCGCGGTGACCGCGTTCTGCGTGATGCACGTCTTCTTCGGCGGCACGATGAGCCTGGCCACCAAGTGGGACACGCTGGAGCCGTCCCAGATCGAGCAGTTGGAGCTGCCGCCGCCGTCCGTGCGGCCGGACGGACCGGTCCGCCTGGACGACGGGGACCGGCGGATGCTGGGCCTGCTGGCCCAGGACGGGCGGGCCGGGCTGAGTGAACTGGCCGCCGCCACCGGCTGGTCGCAGAGCACCGTCCGGCGCCGGATGGCCGAGCTGCAGGACTGCGGCGCGCTCTACTTCGACCTGGACTTCGACCGGCGGATCTTCGACCTGGACGCCCGGGCGGTGCTCTGGCTGTCGGTGGCCCCGGCCGAGCTGGCCGCCACCGGGGCGGCCCTGGCCGAGCACCCGGAGGTGGCCTTCGCCTGTGCCACCACCGGGCCCACCAATCTGCACGCGGTGGTCATGGCCGCGGACATGTCCGCCCTCTACACCTACCTGACCACCCGGATCGCCTCGTTGTCGGCCGTCAGCCAGGTCGAGACCTCGCCGATCCTGCGCCAGGTCAAGGGCGCCGGACCGGTGGTCCGGCCGCCGCAGCGAGCCCGGGTCAACCCAGCGGCGGCAGCACGTCGTTGACGTGTCGGCCGAGCTCGTCCAGGCCGTCGACCAGGGCCGCCAGCCGCTCCGGCGCGAGCACCGCGCACAGGTGCCGCTCCAGCTCCTCGGCGTGCCGCCGGGCGGCCTCGACCAGCTTGCTCCCGCCGTCCGGCGTCAGCGTCACCACCTGCACCCGCCGGTCGTCGCGGGAGCGCTCGCGGGCGACCAGCCCGGCCCCGACCATCCGGTCGACCAGGCGGGTGGCGCCGCCGCTGGTCAGCACCAGCCGCCTGGACAGCTCCCCCATCGGGACGCCCTCCGGCTGCGCGCCGACCAGCAGCAGCACCTCGAACATGGGATGGCTGAGGCCGCTGTCCCGCTCCATGGCCGCGCCCAGCAGCCGCTCCAGCAGGCTGGTGGTGGTCAGCAGCACGCCGAAGGCCCGCACCCGCTCGTCGGCCACCGCGTCGGCGGCGGTGTCGATCCGCCGCGGCCCCCGGGGCCGCTGACGCCCTGCCATCCCCGCCCCCTCCGCCGCTGTCGCGTACTCCTCACCTCACACGGTAGCCCAGCCGGGCCGGCCGTCCCGGGCCGCGTCCGGGCTCGGGTCCGGGCTCGCGTCCGGGCTCGCGTCCGGGCTCGGGTCCCGGCCGCGTCCGGGCTCAGCGGGCGACGGTGAAGCGGCGGCCGGTGAAGCGGGGGTCCTCGATCTCGTCGACCAGCGCCACCGCGTAGTCCTCGATGGTGATGTGGCTGGCCCCCTCGGCATCGGTGACCAGCTGCTCGGTGCCGGTGCGGTACGCGCCGCTGCGGTCGCCGGGCTCGATGACAGCGGCCGGGCTGAGCACGGTCCAGCGGACGTCGGAGACGGTGTTGTAGTAGTCCTGGGCATCGCCGTGGGCGTGCATGGTCTCCAGCAGCCACTCGGGCAGGCCGGGGGCGTCCCAGACCCGGACGCCGGGCGCGGTCTCCAGGCTGCCCGCGCCGCCGACCGCGATCAGCCGCGGGGCGTCCGGGCCGAGCGTGCGCAGCGCCTCGACCAGCGACCTGGCCGCGGGCTCGATCAGCGCGGCGTGCGCCTCTCCGTTGCCGCCGCCCCCGCCCACCGCGCTGACCAGCACGTCCTGGCCCTCGGCCACCCGGGCGACGGCAACGGGATCGAGCACGTCCCCGGCCGCGACGGTCAGGCCCTCGGCGCTCGGGGTGTAGCCGCTCGGGTCGCGGACCACGGCGGTGACCCGGTGGCCACGCTCCAGCGCCTCGTTGACGATGCGTCGGCCGATGGCGCCGTTCGCGCCGATGACGGTGATCCTGGCCATGGTGTCGCTCCCTCGGGATTCGGCGGGACGTCCGCTGTCACCCAGCCAGAACCTCTGACTGCTCAGATTTATTTCAGGGCAGCCGGTACAGCCTGCGGGCGTTGCCGTGGGCGATCATCCCGGCGATCCGGTCAGCGTCCGCCGCCGCGCAGTCGCCGTCCGCGACCCACCGGGCCAGCACCGTGCCCAGCGCCCGGCGGAAGGCCTCCGCGCCGGTCAGGTAGAGCTCGGGCAGGCCGTAGGCGTCGGTGGAGAACAGGATCCGGCCGTACGGGGCCAGCTCCAGGAACTCCCCCAGCACCCGGGCCGCCCCCGCGCCGGTGTACGACAGGGTCAGCCCGACGTCGCAGTACACCTGCGGAAACGCCTGGGCCAGCCAGGCGGCCTGGCGGTGGTACGGGTAGCCGTGCAGCAGCACCAGCGGCACGCCGTAGGGCTCGGCGGCGCGGATGAACGGGGCCAGCAGCGAGGGGTCGGCCCGGTGCAGCTCCAGATCCGGGTCGCCGAAGCCGGTGTGCAGCTGGATCGGCAGCCCGAGGTCCACCGCCGTCCAGAGCAGCGCCCGGAGCAGTACCGGGTGGTCCAGCCGGGCCGATCCGGCCAGCCAGCGTCCGGCCGCCTCGGCGGTCTCGGCCGGGCCGGGACGGGCCGGGTCCAGGTCCAGGCCGTGGCGGTAGGCGGCGATCGACTTCACCGCGACCGCGTCCCGGGCCGCGACGGCCAGCGCGACCGCGAAGTCGGTACCGAAGTTCCCGGCGGTGGTCCGGCCGTGCAGGGTCGCGGCGAGGCGCTCCAGCCGGACCACCTCGCCGACCCGGACGCCCCCGGCCGCCGCCGCGAACTCCGGCAGGCCCAGCAGCGGCGCTCCGGCGGCCTCGGTCAGGCCGGTGTCCAGCAGACAGGTCTCCAGACCGGCGGCGCGCAGCAGCCGGCCGGTGGCCTCGGCAGCGCCCAGCTCCCGGCGGCGGGCCAGGTACCCGGCGGCGGAGGCGTGCGGCTCCAGGCCCAGGACCGGCGGGCACCAGCGGCGTACCGCGAGGCCCAGCGCGCTGTCCCAGGGGTCCGCGCCGGGCGGGGCCGGGGTGTCCACGGGCGTGCGGTCGGACTCGGTCAGCAGCGAGCCGAACCCGGCGTCGGACAGCTCGGCGGTGACCACGCTGTGGCAGTGGTGGTCCAGCAGCGGCAGGACGGCCGGGTCCGGCAGCGTCCACCCGGCCGGCGGCATCAGTAGCGCCAGCGGGTGGCCTCGATGACGGCGGCCGGGTCCTGCCCGTCGAAGGCCACCGCCTCGGCCCGGCGGACCGCCGCGACCGTGTCGTGCAGCACCTCGCCCAGCGCCTCGCGCAGCACCGCCGACGCCTCGAAGGCCGCCAGCGCCTCCGGCAGGCCGGTCGGCAGCCGGGGCACGACTCCAGCCGCCGCCGGGTCGCCGTTGACCTCCGGCGGGAGCTTCGCACCGGCGTCGATCCCGGCCAGCCCGGCCGCGATCACCCCGCCGACCGCCAGGTACGGGTTGGCCGCGCCGTCGAAGCACTTCACCTCGGCGTTGGCGGTCTCCGGCCGCCCGGGCAGGCCCGGTACCAGCCGCAGCGCGGCCTCCCGGTTCTCCGGCCCCCAGCAGTGGTAGGCCCCGGCCCAGTGCGAGGGGACCAGCCGCAGATAGCTGGCCGGGCTGGGCGCGCCCAGCGCCAGCAGCGCAGGGAGCTGTTCAAGCACCCCGGCCAGGAAAGCCTCGGCCACCTCGGTCAGCCCGTGCGGTCCACTGCCGCCGGTGACCAGATTGACCCGGTCCGGGTCGTCGTCGGCGCCCTGCCAGAGGCTGAGGTGCAGGTGGCTGCCGTTGCCGACGCCGCCGACGGCGAAGGCCGGGGCGAACGAGGCGCGCAGCCCGTGGGCGGCGGAGACGGCCCGGACGGTGTGCCGGACCAGGACCGAGCTGTCGGCGGCGGCGACCGGGTCCTCGGCCGCGATCGAGACCTCGAACTGACCCGGGGCGTACTCCGGGTGGATCTGCTGCACCGTCAGCTCCTGGGCCTCCAGGGCGGTCAGCAGGTCGCGCAGGTACTCGGAGCAGTCAGTGAGCCGTTGCAGCCCGTAGGCCGGCCCCTGGGTGGGGTAGCCGCCGTCCTCGCGCTGGACGATCCACTCGACCTCGTAGGCCGCCCGCAGGCTCAGCCCGCGGGCGGCGGCCAGGCCGGTCATCCGGGCGGCGAACAGCCGCTGGCAGGCCGGGTGCGGGGCGCCGTCCTGCTGGTAGCGGTCGGCCGGGGCCCAGGCCCAGCCCGGCTGGGCGGCCAGCGCGACCGCCCGGCGCAGGTCGGGGAAGAGCCGCAGGTCGCCGTCCGGGCCGCCGATCCAGCGTCCAGCGGTGATCGAGTCGTCCACCAGGAACGCGTCGAACACCGGCGACATGCCGACGCCCTGCTCGGCGGCCTCCGGCAGGCGGCCCAGCGGGACCGCCTTGGCCCGGGCGATCCCGGCGTTGTCGACCCAGCTCAGGGCCAGCCCGACGACGCCCTCCGCGCTCAGCCGGGCGGCGGTGACCCGGGGGTGCTCCGCCGGCGGCGGTGTCGGCTGGGCCATCGGCGGAGCCCTCCTTCGGGTGCGGTCGTGGGGGCTACCGGCCCCCGTCGTGGACGCTGAAGGCACTGCGCCGGGCGGCGCGGGCGACGCCCGGGTCGGGGTGGGCCGAGGCCACGGCGGCCAGCACCTGCCCGGCCCGCGGGTGTCCCACCCGGCGGGCCAGTGCGAACAGGCGGCTGGGATCGCCGTCCGCCGCGCCCTGGACGTGCCGGACCAGCATGGCCGTGTCCCCGTGTTCGAGCACGGCCGCGCCGGTGTCTACCCACAGCCAGGCGGCGTCGTCCCGGCCGAGGACGTCGGAGGGCAGCACGCCCTCGTCGGTCTGCTCGGCCAGCCACAGCAGCGCGTACGGGCGCAGCAACGGCTCGTCCACGCAGTCTCGCACGGCCGGTTCGGCCGGGTGTCCGGCGACGCGCAGGGCCTCGAAGGCCAGGCCGCGCAGCAGCGCGTCCTCGCCCCGGGCGACCGCCAGCAGGTCGGCCACCGCCCGGTCGGTCTGCCGGGCCGCGAGCCAGGCCCGGTACTCGGCCCGGGCCGGGCCCGGGGAGTAGCGGGCGCAGGCGGTGAGCAGTTCCAACGCGGACTGCTCGATGTGACCGGCGGCGGTCTGGGCGACCATGCAGATCTCTTCGAGCTTGGCCCGGACCGCCCAGTGGCCCAGCGGCGTCAGTTCGGCGCAGCCGTCGACGGCCTGCTCGCCGTCCGGTCCGGTGCAGTCCGGACGCCGGACCAGCGCGCCGACCGCGGCGAAGCCGTCCAGCATCCAGTCCAGCACCCCGGCCACCTCGGCCGGTCCCGGGGTGAGCGTGAGCGCCAGCGCGCTGTCGCCGCGGACCGCGGAGACCGCCCAGGCGGCGTGCGGGACCGGAGCTCCCAGAGCGGGGTGCACGCCGCCGTGCCACTGCTCCTCCAGGCCGCGCCGCAGCAGCTCTCCGAGCTCGGCGAGCGGCACCGGATCGTCCACCAGGTGCAGGAAGGACAGGAGTTGCGGGGCGTGGTCGACGGCCAGGCCGGCCAGCGAGGTCAGCGCCCGGTCCGGGACCGGGACCAGGAGGGTCCAGGCGTCGAACAGGGCTGCCCAGCCGCGCAGCACGGCCTCGTCGTCGTGCTCCCAGGCGTGCAGCCGCCAGCCGGGGCCGGCTCCGCTGCCGCGCAGCTCGACCAGCCCGGTGAGCCTGGCGCGTTCCCAGGCCTCGGCCGCGGCCGACATGGTCAGTGCCAGGGCTGCCCCGGCGGCCTGGGCGTCGGCCTCGTGCAGGTCGCCGCGCCGGTCGACGCTGGGAAGTTCCCCGGCCCATCGGGCGATCCGCACCGCGTCGGCGAGCAGCCGCCGGGCGAGCGGGGACAGTTGGGCAGGTCCTGGCAGCCCGGCCGGGGGATTGCGTCGGGCTTGGGTGGAGGGTCGGGGCGGGGTGCTGCTGCGTGGCTGCGTGGGAAGCACAGCCGTGGGCAGCCTGGTCACCTGAGCGGTGCCACCCACAGGTCGGGCATCACGGTCGCGCG
>Ga0302314_10009322_pt1 | contig 17384 bp, 14 predicted proteins | sample III_Palsa_N2_3_FD_200533 | JGI IMG/M metagenome (GOLD analysis project Ga0302314, IMG submission 200533) | Peat permafrost microbial communities from Stordalen Mire near Abisko, Sweden - III_Palsa_N2_3 | ecosystem: Environmental > Terrestrial > Soil > Palsa > Peat permafrost | place: Sweden...
TGCCTAACGTTCAGGCGGAACCTTTATCCCAGCTTAGCCATTACTCCGACTTGACGATTTCAAAGGCCAGAGACATCAAAATGTACAAGATCGCCCTCATCCTCGGCGCCGCGGCCACCCTGGTCACAGCCGCCGCCGCGCCCGAGGCGGCGCAGGCTCACCGCCACTATTACCATCACGCTCGCTACGGCAGCGGCTGTCAGCGGGCCGAACGGCGTTCCGGCACAGGCGGCGCCGTGGTCGGCGGCGTCGGCGGCGCGGTGGTAGGTAATGCGCTCACCCATGGCAGCGTCGCCGGCACCCTCATCGGTGGCGGGGTCGGCGCCCTGGCCGGCCACAAGCTTGGCCAAGACGCGCACAACTGCTGATACAGCGGGGCCGAAAAGGCCCCGCTCATTACCCGAACTGGCCGGTGACGTACGCCTTGGTCCGCTTGGCCTTGGGTGATTGAAAGAGTTCCTGGGTCGGCCCGAATTCGATCAGCCGGCCCAGGTACATGAAGGCGGTATTGTCCGACACCCGTGTCGCCTGGCCCATGTTGTGGGTGACGATGACGATGGTGTAGTCCTTCTTCAGCTGGACGATCGTTTGCTCCAGCATTGCCGTCGAGCGCGGATCCAGCGCCGAGGCCGGCTCGTCCAACAGCAATATCTCAGGCTTCACGGCGATGCCGCGCGCCACGCACAGACGCTGCTGTTGGCCGCCTGAAAGGCCAAGGCCAGACGAGGTCAGCTTGTCCTTCACTTCGTCCCAAAGCGCCGCGCCGCGGAGCGCCTCCTCGACCCGTGCGTCCATGTCGGCGCGGCCCAGGTTCTCATAGAGACGCACGCCGAAGGCCACGTTGTCATAGATCGACATCGGGAAGGGCGTCGGCTTCTGAAACACCATGCCGACACGCGACCGCAGCGTCGCAACGTCCACCTTGCGATCTAGAATGTTCTCGCCGTCCAGCATCACCTCGCCCTCGGCGCGCTGGCCGGGATAGAGGGCATAGATGCGGTTCAACACCCGCAGCAGGGTCGACTTGCCACAACCGGACGGGCCGATCATCGCGGTGACGCCCTTGTCCAGAACCTGCAGGTTCACGCCGTGCAGGGTCTTGTTCTTCCCGTAGTAGAAGTCGAGATTCTTCGTCTCCATCTTCACCTTCTCAGGCGGCAGGGTGACGGTGAACTGCTCGTAGGTCTCTTCCGCCTCGGGCGGTGCGGTGGTGACGGCGTTCATGAGCGGCGGGGCTCCCGGGTAGCGAAACGAGCGGCGATGTTGATAGCGAGAACGGCGCCGGCGATCAGCAGAGAGGCCGTCCAAGCCAGGCGTTGAAGATCGTCGTAAGGCGTCAGTGCAAAGTTGAAGATCACAACCGGCAGACTGGCCATGGGCTTGGTGACGTTCAGGCTGAAGAACTGATTGTTGAGCGAGGTGAACAGCAGCGGCGCGGTCTCGCCACTGATCCGCGCAAAGGCCAACAGACCGCCAGTCAGAATACCGCTGCGAGCGGACTTCCACAGAATGGTGCGGATCGTTGTCCAGTAGGGTGTGCCCAGCGCCAGGCCTGCCTCCCGCAAGGCGGTTGGCTGAAGCGCCAGAACGTCTTCGGTGGTTCGCACAACGATCGGCGCCGCAATGATCGCCAGCGACACCGACCCCGCGAGCGCTGAAAATCCGTGGAACGGATTGACCAGGACGATCCAGACGAAAAGGCCGACCAGCACCGAGGGCGCCGACAGGAGGATGTCATTCAGAAATCTGACCGCCTCGGCGAAGGCTGACCTTCGTCCAAATTCCGCGAGCCAGGTGCCCGCCAGGACTCCCACCACCATGGCGATCAGCATGGCGACGGCGCACATGATCACCGAGCCGACGATGGCGTTGAGCAGGCCGCCTCGCGAACCGGTCGACGGGGTAGACATGGTGAGGACGTCCAAGTTTAGGCCCGGAACGCCTTTCAGCAGCAGGGACCAGAGGATGGCCGTCAGGGCCGTCAAGGCGACGATGGTGGCGATCCAGCAAAAGCCGGTGAACGCTGTGTTGGCGCCCCCGCGCAAGGTTCGTTTGAGCGATGTCATGCCTAGGCCCTCTGTTCCGAACCGAGCAGGAAGCGCGCGATCGCCAACACGGCGAACGTCATCACCAGCAACACCACCCCCAGCGCGATCAAGGCGGCGCTGTGCATCGCACCCGTCGCTTCATTGAATTCGTTGGCGATGGTGGAGGCGATGGTTGAGCCGCTGGAGAAGAAGGATTTGGGGAAGTCATGGGAATTGCCGATGACAAAGGTCACGGCCATGGTTTCGCCGAGGGCTCGCCCTAGCCCCAGCATAACCGCGCCGATAGCACTTCGCCGGACGTATGGCAGCGAGATGGACATCACCACCTCAAAGGAGGTCGCGCCCGTGCCATAGCCGCTCTCTCGGAGTTGCGGCGGCACGCTAAGCAGCAGCTCGCGCAGCACAGCAGCCATGTAGGGCAGGATCATGATGGCCAGGACGATGGACGCGGTGAGGATGTTGGCGCCGTTCGGAACCCCTGCGGTCAGAGTGTCCCAGATCGATCCTGGCGGCGCGGCCTCTGTCAGCGGGAGTTGTACGTACTGGGCGAACAGCGGGGCGAAGATGAACAGGCCCCACATCCCGTAAACGATGGATGGAATGCCCGCGAGCAGCTCGACCGCGATGCCGATCGGTCGGCGCAGGATGCTAGGGCAATATTCGACCAAGCAGACGGCAACGCCGAAGGCCAACGGCAGGGAGATGACCAAGGCCATGACGGCGCAAACGAAGGTGTCGACGATCGGTCCAGCGGCGCCAAACACTTCCGCGACCGGATCCCAGGTCGAGGCGGTGAGGAAGCCGAAGCCGAACTTGTGGAAGGCCGGCCAACCCTCAATGGTCAGCGATATCACCAGCCCGCCCAGCACCGCCAACAGCAGGGTCGCCGCGGCGCCGCACGCGTAGAGGAAAAGCGGATCGAGCTTGGCGCCTTTGGGAGGCGGCTGGTCGATCAGGACAGGAGCGACTGTGGTCATCGGCCTTTTGACATCAAGGGAGGCCGAGCATGCTCGGCCTCCCGATTATAGTGGCCTGGCGCCCACATGGACGCCGGACGCGGCGCTTGCTTTTAGTGGGCGAAGTAGACCGGCTTGCCGTCCGGGCCCTTCACTTGAGCCCATTCCTTGCGGACCAGGGCCTTCACGCTGGCGGGCAGCGCGACATAGTCCAGCTGCTCGGCCGGGCCATCGCCATTCTTGTAGGCCCAGTCGAAGAACCGCATGACCGCGGCGCCGTCGGCTTGGCTGGCCTGTTGTTTGTAGACCAGGATGAAGGTGGCCGCGGTGATCGGCCAGGATTGAGCGCCCGGTTGGTCGAGCAACAGCAGGTAGAAGCCCTGCGCCGGATCCCAATGCGCGTGGCTCGCGGCGGCGGCGAAGTTGGCGGCCACCGGCTCCACGAAGGTCCCTTGGGCGGTTTGCATCGCCGTAAAAGTCATGTGGCTCTGCTTGGCGTAGGCGTATTCGACATAACCGATCGAGCCCAGGGTCTGCTTCACTTCGGCGGCGACGCCGTCGTTACCCTTGCCGCCCACGCCCGTCGGCCAGTTGACCGAGTCGCTGGCGCCGACCTTGGACCAGTTCGGGTCCTTCATCAGCAGGTAGTTGGTGAACACGAAGCTGGTGCCCGAGCCGTCCGAACGGTGCACGACGGTGATCGGCAGGCCCGGCAGGTTCACGCCGTGGTTCAGGCCGGCGATGCGCGGGTCGTTCCACTTCTTGATGTTGCCGAGATAGATTTCGGCCAGCACATTGCCGGTCAGCTTGATCTGGCCGGGAGCGATACCCGGAATGTTGACCACCGGCACCACGCCGCCCATCACGGTGGGGAACTGGAACAGGCCCGCGGCGTCCAGATCGGCGATCTTCAGCGGCTTGTCGCTGGCGCCGAACTCAACAGTCTTGGCCTTGATTTGCTTGATGCCGCCGCCGGAACCGATCGCCTGATAGTTCAGGCCGATCCCGGTCTGGGCCCGATACTGCTCGGCCCACTTGGCGTAAACAGGCGCGGGGAAGGTCGCGCCGGCGCCGGTGATGTCGGTGGCTTGAGCGCTCGCGGCCGCCCCCAGCGCGACGGTCGCGCTCATGGCCACGATCAGGTTCTTTAGCATCCGTGTCTCCTTGGACGGGCAGCCGATACGGCGCCCTTCGGCGGCTCACGCATACTGATGTCGGTTGTCAGTTTAGTGACAGTCAGTAACAGCTCCTCCCGAGGACTTGGGCCAACGTAGGAGCAAAGGACGCTAGTTGACGCACGGCGACGAAACCGGCTTTGCGCGGATGGTTTTAACCGGTAGCTTTCGTGTAATGCGCGAACAATGGGCGGGCTTGCGCAGGCCATAAGGGGCGACCGCACCGCGAGGCCATTACCGCGCATGAAGCGCCAGAAACCCAAGACCTTCGATTTCCCGACCGCGCAACAGGGCGCCCCGATCCAGTTGGACAGTGTAAGCGAAGCCACGGCCGAATTCGCGCCGCCGCTTGAGCTGCGCGAAGCGGAGTCGCTTGGCTCCATGGTTGCGACCGAAGAGGAGCCCTCAGCAGCCGCGCGCCCCAGCTTTGACCTGCCGTCCCTGAACGCGCCCGATGACGCCCCACCCGGCGAGGACGGCGCGCTGGTCATGCGCGCGCCCAGCGCCCTGCCCTACTATCTGATCGCCCTGTTCGTATCGGCGCTGGTGCTCCTCGCCCCGGTGGTGTTCGCCTGGAGCTACCAGCGCGACGTGACCCCGTTCCGCAACGACCTCTTTGCGTTGGGAGTCATAGCGCTTCTGGCCCTGGGGCCTGCCGCTCTGGTCTGGCTGACCGCCTTTGTCCTCCACCAGACCGCGCGGCTGACCGCTGAGACCCGCCGCGCCCAGGCGCTCACTCATCAGCTGTCGGCGCCCACCACAATCGCGGCCCGAGGCGCGGAGTCGGCGGTCGGCGATGTCCGGCGTGAGATCGAGCAGGCGACGGCCGCCGCCTCAGCGGCCCGAACCGAACTCCTGTCCCTGCGTGAGGTATTGGCCGCGGAAAGCCAGCGTCTGATCGAAGCGACAGAGGGGTCCAGCCGCACCGCCATCACCCTGACCCGGGAATTGAGCGCCGAGCGGGAGAAGATGAACATCCTCGCCGCCAGCCTTGACGCCCAGGCCGCCGATGTCGCCGACGCCATCACCCGCCACGCGCGGATGGTCGCCGAAGCCTCCGACCTGGCAGAGACCCAGCTGCGCGAAGCCGAGGCCGCCCTCACCGCTCGCGCCGCCGATCTGGCCGCCGCCGCCGGCGAGGCCAGCGACGCCTCCCGCGTGGCGTCCGAGGACCTTGCCAGACAGGTCGCGCGGCTTGAGGTCGCCGGTCAAGGCGTTGGCGATCAGGCGCGCCTGCTGGAAGAAGGATTGACCGGCCAGAGAGCCGCGCTTGTCACTGTCGCCCACGGCCTGCGCGCCGACCAGGAGGCCTTCGCCGCCGAAGCCGAGACGCAGCTGGCGCGACTGAACGAAATGGTCTCCTACGCCCGGGAGGGCGCGAGCGAGCTCAACGATCGAGCCTCTCATGGCGCGGAAACCTTGAGCCAGCTGCTGACCCGGACGGGAACCCAGCTAGCCGATATCGTTGAGGCGGCCACACACGAACGCGATTTGCTCAGCGCGTCCGCCGCCCAATCGCTGGGCGCGATTTCCGAGATCGCCGCGCGTGAGCGCCAGGGACTTCAGGCGGAAGCCCAACAATCCGTCAACGAGATGCTCTCCGCCGGCGAACAGGCCCGCCATCAGATCGAAGCCCACCTGGCGGCGGTCGCCCACGAGCGCGACCTGATCAGCGCCGCCGCCACCCAGTCGCTCAGCGCCGTCACCGAGGTCAGCGGCCGCGAACAGGACCAGCTCGAGCGCCGCGCCCAGGACACCATCCGAGCCATCATCGCATCCGTCGACGATGCGAGGCGGGCTTTGGAGGCTCAGGTCGACGCCGCCCGGGAAAAGGTCGACCATCTGGCGGAAGCCGCGTTCGCCTCGGGCCAACAGGCGGAAGCCCTGTTTGAATCCCGCCTCAGCGAGGCTCGCAGCCTGATCCAGCAGTCCGCCAGCCTAGTGGACGAGGCCGGCGCCGCGTCGGTGGCCCGACTGGGCGAAGGCGTTGAAAGCGCCCGTTCGACCCTTGTCGAGCTGGAAAGCCTGCTGACCGAAGTGGACGCCCGCATCGGCCGTCTGCCCGCGGACGCCCAGGCGCGCGCAGAGACTGTTCGCGCCTCTATCGAACGCGGCATGGAGGAGCTAATGGCCTCAGCCCGGCGCGCGGCGGAAGAAACCCAAACCATCGACGCCGCCTTCCAGGACCGCGTGCGCCGCAACTACGACATGTTGAGCGAAGCCGTACGTCTCATGGGCGTGGTCGCCGGCTCGACCAGCGGGGTGAGCCTGCGCGCAGCCTCCGCTCCCCAACCCCTGCAGCAGACTCTCGCATCGGAACCGCCACGCGCACCGCTGGCCGCCGCCCCGCCCCAGGAACGGCGCCCCTATGCACGCCCCGAACCGTCGCCCGCCCCTCCGCCCGCGCCGGAGCCGCGAGCGCCCGCCGACGCTGGTCTGCGCCCGCGCCTGCGCCTGACCCCCACGGCCTCCGATGAAGAATTCAAGACAGTGTTCGATGCCGCCGGGGGGCGTGAAGCCGCTCGTCGCGACCCGCCTGCTCCGCGCGAGCCCGGTGAGCCCGCCGGTCCGGACAGCTGGACCTGGCGCGAGCTGCTGTCGTCGATGGACGATGAGCCTCCGATCGACGAGGCCAATCTGGCCGACCTGGTGCTGGGCGAAATGGAGAGCATGGGCATCGACGCTGGCGCGCTTCTGCCCCGAACCCGGGTCGAGGAAATCGCTAGCGCGACTCACGCTGGTGAAGCGGATGCCGCTCGGCGCGCCGTTCATCGGCTGGCGCCCGCCGCCATTCGCCGCCTTGCCCGCCGAATGATGGCCGAACGATCCTTCCGGGCCCAGAGTGACCACTTTGTCCGCCGTTATCGCGGTCTGCTCGAGGGCGCAGACCGTACGGTGATCTCGGCTTTGCTGAGTTCCGACCAGGGTCGGGCCTATCTGCTGTTCGACGCGGCGGTGGCGGAAGCGCTTTAGCCTATGAGCTCACAAACACGCGTTTGGCTGATCCTGGCGGCCTTGAGCGGCCTGATCGCCGTAGGTTTCGGTGCGTTCGGCGCTCACGGCGTCAGCGATCCGAGAGCCAAGGAACTGCTCCGCACGGGCGCGGAATACCAGATGATCCACGCGCTGGCGGTGTTCGCCTGTTTCAGCCTTTATCGCGCCGGCGCACCAGCAGCGGGGATCGCCGCCTGGCTATTTCTTGCTGGCGCCCTGCTGTTCTCCGGCTCGCTCTACGGCCTGGCGCTGACGCCGGCCCGTTGGTTCGGGCCAGTGACGCCGGTCGGGGGACTTTTCTTCATCGCCGGCTGGGCGACCTTGGCCTGGGCGGCCTTTGCAGGCACGAAGAGCGCCTAGGACTTGGGTTTGGGCGATCTCAGCGCCAAGCCGTACAGCGCCGCCGCCGATCCAGCCATACAGAGGCCCACCGCCAGCGACAGGGGGCGCGGGCCATTGTCGTGCATAAGGCCCGTGAAGGATGAGGCGAGCGCGCCGAACGCGAACTGTGCGCCGCCCATCAGCGCCGAGATGGATCCGGCCCGCCTGGGATCGACGTTCAGTCCGCCCGCCATGGTGTTCGCGCTCACCAGGCCGAAACTGCCGATGACGAAGAAGAGCGGAATGAGGACGCCATACATGCCGCCCAATCCCGTCCAGGCGGTCAGGACCAGGGCCGCGGCGAAGACCAGCGACCCCGGCCGCGCCAGGGTGACGATCTGCTCGGGCGTATAGTGGCGCAGCAACATCCGGTTCACTTGATTCATGGCGATCAGCGCCACGGAATTGGTGCTGAAGTACCAGCCAAACTGAGAAGCGGGGATGCCGTAAAAGCCGATCAACAGACCCGGCGCCGCGGCGACATAGGCGAACACCGCCGCTGAGTTCAGAGCACCCGCCAGGATGAACCCAACAAGCTGGGCATGGGTCAGCAAGGTCACATAGGTGCGGGCCGGGTGTTCGCCCATCGCCTGCAGCCGGGTCTCCTCCGACCGGGTCTCCCGCAGGCGGAAAGCACAGGCGGCGAGAATGGCGGCGCCGATGATGGCGATCAGCCAAAAGCTGGCGCGCCAGCCGGCGATCATCAAAAGCGCGCTGCCGATCAGCGGCGCGATGACCGGCGCAAGACCCGACACCAGCATCAACATCGACAGGACGCGGGCGGAGTCGCGGTGATTGTATCGGTCGCGGACAATGGCGCGGGCGATCACCACCCCGGCGCTTCCCCCGATCGCCTGCAGGAACCGGGCGACCATCAACATTTCGATCGAGGTCGAAACCGCACACAAGATCGACGCGGCGACATAGAGCGCCGAGCCAATCAGGATCGGCCCTCGCCGCCCCCACCGATCCGACGCGGGACCATAGAAGAACTGGCCGATGGCCAGGCCGGCGAGAAAAGCCGCCAGCGTGTTCTGGGCCTCGCCGGTCGACACGCCAAAGACGCGCGCAATGGTCGGCAGACTGGGCAGGTAAATGTCGATCGACAGCGGCGCGAACGCGCTCAGCGCACCCAGCAAAAGCACAAAGCCTAAAGAGACCTTGGCCGGCGTGTGGGCCTCGGCGGGCGCGGCAATCTGAACGTCGGACAAGGCGGCTCCCGAAAGTGACGCAAGGGTATAGTCAATTTCGGTCGGTCCGGAACCCTTATCGGCTTGCACGGGCCCTATGGCGCCTGCACGGTGAAGCCAGAAACGAAGCCCAGGGAGGGCCAGCCATGACCGACATCCTCGCGCGCCAGATGCCGCCGGTGAAGACCGCTCACGTCAATGGCGTGGACATGGCCTACTACGAAGTAGGGCCGCGCAAGGGCGTGCCGGTGATCCTCTGTCATGGCTTTCCCGAACTGGCCTTCTCCTGGCGCCACCAACTCCGCGCCTTCGAGGAGGCTGGCCTATGGGCGATCGCCCCGGACCAGCGCGGTTATGGGCTGACCGACCGTCCCGCGCCGGTCGAGGCCTATGACCTGGAACACCTGACCGGCGATCTGGTCGGCCTGCTGGATCACCTGGGCGTCGAAAAGGCGGTATTCTGCGGCCATGATTGGGGTGGCCTGATCGTCTGGCAGATGCCACTGCTGCATCCGACCCGGGTCGCCGGCGTCATCGGCGTCAACACCCCCTATCAGCCGCGCGCGCCATTCGATCCCATCGCCATTATGCGCGCCAGGCTGGGCGACGAGATGTACATTGTCCATTTCCAGAAGCCCGGAGAGGCCGACGCGATTCTGGCGAAGGACGTGGCCAAGACCATGAACTTCTTCCTGAAGCGGCCGCCGCCGGCACAACCCGCTTCCGCCGGCTTTGCGACCGAGCGCAAGCCAGGCGACCCCTCGGTGTTCCCGCTGGTGCGCATTGTCGAAGCCTACGACCCGGCCAACGACAGCCGCGAGGCGTTCCTGACCGATGAGGAATTCGCCGCCTTCGTCGAAGCTTTCGAGCGCACCGGCTTCACCGGCGGCATCAACTGGTACCGCAATATCAGCCGCAACTGGGAAAAGGGCGCGAATCTTCCGACCACGGTCGATGTGCCGTCGTTGATGATTATGGCCGAGAATGACGCGGTCCTGCCTCCCTCCGCCGCCGACGGAATGGAGGCCTATATCGCTGACCTCGAGAAATCATTGGTGCGCGATTGCGGCCACTGGACCCAACAAGAACGGCCCGAGGCGGTCAATCGCATCATACTGGACTGGATGAACCGGCGGTTTCCGGGCTAAGACAGGCGCGATGGAACGTACCTCCGCGCCTATTTCGCCCGCTACGGCCAGCGCATCACGGCGCTCGCTCTACCCGGAAATCGAACCCTATTCGTTCGGCTGGATTTCCACGGGTGGCCAGCATGAGGTCTATTACGAGGAATGCGGTAAGCGGGACGGGCGTCCGGCCATCGTCCTGCACGGCGGCCCTGGCGGGGCGATCAACCCGACGATGCGGCGTTTCTTCGACCCCGGCCGCTGGCGCACCGTATTGTTTGACCAGCGTGGCTGCGGCAAGTCGCGCCCGAATGCGTCGCTGGACGACAACACCACCTGGGCCCTGATCGAGGACATCGAACGCCTGCGGGTTCATCTGGGGATCGAGCGGTGGACGGTGTTCGGCGGGTCCTGGGGTTCGACCCTCGCCCTCGCCTACGCCATCACCCATCCCGAGCGAGTGGATGCGCTGATCCTGCGCGGCATCTTCCTGGTGTCCGAACGTGAGCTGCGCTGGTTCTACCAGGACGGCGCCTCAATGATGTTTCCTGACGCCTGGGCCCGCTTCATCGAGCCCATCCCTGCGGCCGAGCGGGACGACCTGATGGCCGCCTACCATCGCCGCCTCACCCACCATGATCGCCGTGTCCAGGCCCGCGCCGCGGCGGCCTGGAGCCAGTGGGAGGGCGACACCATCTCCATCCGCGGTCCGGAGGCCCGTCCGTCCAAATTCAACGAGGTCGACTTCGCCGTCGCCTTCGCCCGCATCGAATGTCACTACTTCGCCAACAAGGGCTTCTTCCCCGAAGAAGATTGGATTCTGAAGAACGTGGCCCGGATTCAAAAGATACCCGGCTGGATTGTGCAGGGCAGGTTCGATGTGGTCACGCCGCTAGAATCCGCCTGGAAGCTGAAGAACGTCTGGCCCAAGGCTGACTTCGAGGTCGTCTGGGACGCTGGCCACGCCTCCACCGAGCCTGGCATTATCGACGGTCTGGTGCGGGCGACCGACCAGGCCTGGTCGGTCTAACCTCGCTCGTCTTTCGCGGGGGACGGCTATCACATGGCTGAAAATCCGATTGCCGCGGAACTGTCTGAACATGGCGATGGCGCCAAGATCGCCAGGGTGGTCGTCAACAACCCTACCCGGCTGAACAGTCTGAGCAGCGCGACCATGGAGGCGTTCGTGAGCGCCTTCAGCCAACTCGCTAAGGATCGGTCAATCCGGGCGGTGGTGCTGACCGGCGCGGGGGACAAGGCCTTCATCGGCGGCGCGGACATCAGCGAGATGGCCCGGTTGAACGCTGAGAGCGGCCGCGCCTTTATCACCCGCGTTCACAACTGCTGCGCGGCCGTTCGCGACTTCCCCGCGCCGGTGATCGCCCGCATCAACGGCTTTTGCCTGGGCGCTGGACTTGAGATCGCCGCTGCCTGCGACCTCAGGGTCGCCGTCGAGGGCGCGCGGTTCGGCATGCCTGAAGTCAAGCTCGGCATACCGTCCGTGGTCGAAGCCGCGCTGCTGCCTGGACTGATCGGCTGGGGCCGCACACGTCAGATGCTGCTGCTTGGCGAGACGATCGAAGCCTCTCAGGCGCTGGCCTGGGGTCTGGTGGAAGCCATCGCACCACAGGACGCCATCGGCGCGCTCATCGACACCTGGATCGACCACATCTGCGAGGCGGGACCGGAGGCCTTGCGTGTGCAGAAGGCGCTGATCCGCCGCTGGGAGGATCTGCCGATGAAGGATGCCATCCAGGCCGGCGTCGACGCTTTTGCAGAGTCCTGGGCTACTGACGAACCCGCCCGGATGATGGCGGCCTTCCTGGAGCAACGCCGAGCGGCCAAAGCCGCCGAGCGCTGAACCGACCCCCTACATGAAAGCGCCGCTGCCGCTGGTCACTTCCTCATAGCGGTGAACCCTCACCGCCTGGATCAGGCCAAAGCCGATCATGACGGTGGTCATGACGGTGCCGGCCTTCGACAGGAGCGGCATCGGCACCCCCACGACCGGCGCCAGGCCCATGACCATGGCGCCGTTGATCAGGATGTAGAGGGCGAAGGTCGCGGTCACGCCGGCGGCGGCCAGTCGCCCGAAGTGACTGTGCGAGATGCTCGCCACCCGCAGGCAGATCACGATCACCGCCGCATAGAGCAGCAGTACGGAGGCGCAGCCGACAAAGCCGAACTCCTCGGCCAGGGTGGCGAAGATGAAATCGGTCTGTTTCTCCGGCAGGAAATCGAGTTGGCTCTGAGAGCCCAGGCCATAGCCCTTGCCGAGAAAGCCGCCCGAGCCGAGGGCGATCTTGGCCTGCAGGATGTGGTAGCCGGCGCCCGAGGGGTCGTCCTCGGGATGCAGGAAGGTGAGCAGTCGCTGGGCCTGATACCCCTTCACCAGATGTCCGTGCAGGATCGCCCAGATCAGGCCAGGCGCGGCGATAGCCGCCGCCGCGACGGCTCCGAGGATCAGGCGCCAACTAAGCCCCGCCAGCATCATGATCGCTATGCCCGTGGCCGCCAGCAGGATGGCGGTGCCAAGGTCAGGTTGTTTGGCGATGAGGAGAACCGGCGCGCCGATCATCGCTAGGGGGATTAGCAGCCACCACGACAGGCGGGCGCGGTCGGCGGGAAGGCCGTGGTAGAAGCGGGCCAACGCCATCACCAGCCCCATCTTCATCACCTCGGACGGCTGGAATTTCAGATGGCCAATCTGCAGCCATCGCGCCGCGCCAAGGGCCGAATGGCCGACCACCATGACCAGCACCAGCAGCACAAGCGCTATGCCGTAGACCGGATAGGCCAGGGCGAACCAGACCCTGAGATTGATCAGCGCTAACGCCATCATCAACAGAAAGCACAGCCCGAACAGCAACATCTGCGATCCAGCCCAGGGCTTCCAAGACCCACCGGCGATGGAATAGAGCATCAGCCCGCCGGCCGCCGCGATCAGGCAGATGAGCGCCGAAAGGGTCCAGTCGATTTCGCCGAACTTGACCGGCACCCGATCCCGCTGGCCGGGCCTTGTCAGAGCGCTGGAGGTCATGTGGTGGGATCCGCGAGCGGGTTTTGCAGCTGTTGGCCGGTGGGGCCAGTGCGAGGGGCGCCGGGCAGGTCGGTCGGCGGCGGCGGCGCCACATCGCCGGACATCGCCGCGGGGTCCATGGCAGGCATCGGCAGCGGCTGCTCGATCCGTGCGCGCACCTGCGGGTCCTTGAGCAGGGCGACCCGCATAATCTCACGCGCGATCGGCGCGGCCGCCAACCCGCCCATGCCCCCGTGTTCCACCAGGACGCTGACGGCGTACCGCGGATCATCATAGGGTGCGAAGGCGATGAACCAGGCGTTGTCGCGCAAAATCCACTGGCCTTCCGCGCCATGTTCCCCATGGCTGCCAGCGACATAGTTGTGGGTTTGAGCCGTGCCGGTCTTGCCCGCCATCTTAATCGGACCCAAGCCGAGCTGGGCGGCGGCGAAGGCGGTGCCGCGAGCGTCGTTGGCGACGGAGGCCATGGCCTCGCGAACAAACTGGATGTGATCTGGATTGAACGGCAGGTCCTCCACAGCCGAACCCGGCGGCTGCTCGACGCCGCCGATGGAATGGATCAGCCTGGGATTGAGCGCCTTCTTGGCGTTAGCCAGCCGCGAAGCCATCACGCACAGCTGCAGCGGGTTGACCTCGGTATAGCCCTGCCCGATCCCCATGGAGGGGGTTTCGCCCGCGTACCAGCGCGGATCCGCGTGCCGGGCCGACATATAGGTCTGCTTCCAGGCGATATCGGGAACGATGCCGGGCCGTTGGCCCGAAACACCGATGTCAAAGGTCTGGCCAAGGCCGAACCGACGCGCCACCTCGGCGATCTTATCCGGCCCGACCATCAAGGCCGTCTGAAAGAAGAAGACGTCGCAGGAGGTGACGATCGCCCCATGCATGTCCAGCGTGCCGTGATGCTTGTCACAGTGGAAGACGTGGTTGCCGAAGGCGAAGGAGCCGTTGCAGGTATAGGTTCGCTTTGGGTCGACGCCGGCCTCCAGCGCGGCCAGGGACACCATGGTCTTGAAGGTCGAGCCGGGGTGATAGAGGCCCGCCAGCGACTTATCCAGCAGCGGCTTGTGGTCGTATTCCGACAGGGCGCGGTATTCGGACGGCACGACGCCTCTGACAAAGGCGTTGGCGTCGAAGCTCGGCGCCGACAGCATGCATAGGATATCGCCGGTGCGGCAGTCCATCATCACCGCAGCGCCAGAGTTCTCGCCGAACTTCTCCAGCGCCAGGTTCTGAATGTCGGAGTCCAGTGTCAGGACCACGTCTTTGCCCGGGGTCGGCGCGATATTGCCGGCGGGGTCCTCGCGGATCACCCTGCCCTTGGCGTCCACCTCGACCTTTTGGCCGCCGGACTTGCCGCGAAGCTCCAGGTCGAGCGCCTTCTCAACGCCGCTCTTGCCGATGCGAAAGCCGGGGTTGAGCAGAAGCGGATCGGGATTGTCGCCGGCCTTCTTGATGTCGGAGTCCGAGACCCGCGAGACATAGCCCACGACGTGGGCAAAGGCGCCGCCGAAGGGATAGACCCGCGCCTCGCCCATGTCGGGCTGCAGGCCGGGCAGCTCTGCGGCGCGGACATTGACCCGGGCGAATTCGTCCCAGCTCAAATCGTCGACCACGGCTATCGGCACGAACCGTTGGGTTTCCGCCAACTGCCGCATGATCTGACGACGCTTGTCGGGCGTGATCGGAACCACCTCGGACACCAGGTCGAGAGTGGCGTTCGGATCCTGCACCTCGTCCTTGAGCAGCAGCAGTCGGAAATTCGGCCGGTTGGTGGCGATCTCAACGCCATTGCGGTCCAGGATGCGGCCGCGCGGCGGCGGCACCAGACGGAAGTTGAATTGGTTGCTGGCCGCCAGCAACTTGTAACGGTTGGCCTCGACAAGCTGTAGCTGGGCCAAACGGCCGCCGAGCGCCAGGAGACCGACGCTGGTCAAGGCGCCCATGACAAAGGCCCGGCGGTGGAACACGCCCTGCCGCTCGTTTACCTCGTTGAAGAAGATAGACGGTTCGCTCATCTGAATCGGACATCCGCGTCTTCGAAACGCTCGATCAGACGATGGGCGAAAGGATAGAGCACAGTCGTGGCCAAAAATTGCCAAAACACCGAGAGCAGGTTCGGCACGGCCAAGGACACGACGCTGGTGATCAGAAATCCAGTGAGCATGGTCAGGGCGGTGGCGCTGGCGAACCAGACCTGACGCATCGGCCGGCTCTGTCCGGTCATGATGCTGCGCGAAGCCAACACCACCGTGTAGGAGGCCAGCAGCGAGACGCCCCAAAGTCCCAGCGGGCCGCCCCAGAACAGGTCCAGGAACAGGCCGAGCAGCACCAGAAGGAAGGGGGCGATCACCGAGGGCCGGATCACCGCCCAGGCAAAGGCCAGGATCATCGGGAAGACCGGCTCCGGCAGTTGCAGGCCGAACACCTTGATGGGAACGGCGAACAGGAAGGTCCCGGCGACGCAGGCCAGCGCCGGCAGACCCAGCCAGCGCCAGGGGTCGAGCGGCCGCGTGGACTGCATCAAACTCATGGCGTGTCGTCGTCCGGGGGCGGCGTGGTCGCCGGCGATGGCGGCGGCGGTTGCTTTGGCGTGGGCTTGGCCTTGCTCGCGGCCAGGGCATTGGCAAGCGTCTTGGCCGTGGCTTGGGCGTCGGCGGTCGCGGCCGGACCGGCTTTGGGCGACGCGGCGGCCGGCGGCGGTGCGGACATAGCCTTCACCTTCCCGGCCACCTCGGCGGCGTCCGCCGTCGACAGCGGCGGCAAGGCCGAGGCCATGGCGTCCTTTTGCTCGGCGATCTGGCTAAAGTCGGTGAACAGCAGGATGCGCACGAAGTCGATCGGCGAGGAGTCCGCGTCCAGCCGCACCCGCCAGGCGCCGTCGAGACCCTGCACCGCGACCCCAACAGGCAGGCCGCGCGGGAAAACACCGCCGTCGCCCGAGGTCAGCACACGGTCACCGACCTTCACCGGTTCCTGACCACGCATATAGGCCAGCTTGGGATTGGGGCCGCCATCGCCGCTCAAAATAGCGCGGGCGTTGGTGCGATCGATAACCACCGGCGTGCGGCTGGCGATGTCGGTCAATAGCAGGATGCGGCTGACGTCATGACCAACGCCGATCACCCGGCCGATCAGTCCCCGGTCGCTCATCACCGGATTGCCCACGGTCACGCCGAGCTCGCGGCCAACATTGGCGAGGCGGGAGTCGGCGAACGGGCCGCGTGAGTCGGCGATGACATGAGCCGTGACCATGGGAATGGGCGGGTCGGTCTTCAGCCCCAAGACGGCGCGTAGCCGTTGATTCTCATTCTGCAGGGCGATGGCCTTGTCCTGCCAGGCATGCAATTCGCCGATCTCTTCGCGCAGGCCGTGGTTTTGCGCACCAGCAAGGAAATAGTCCCGGATCAGGTCGAACACATTGCCAGTCCATCGCCCGGGCGTGGCCAAGGTGCTGCTGACTGGAGCGGACAGGGTGTCCACGACATTCTTGGTCACGCCGTAGGCCTGAACCTGCAGGGTCTCGCGGCGGTCGCCGAGAAGCAGCGCGACGCCGATCACGGCGGCGATAATCACCGCCACCCCCGCCGTCCAGGTCAGGGGGACCTTCATGTCAAAGTTGGATCGGTCCCGAAAGGACACGCGCTTCGCCTCCGAAGCTATTCAGACCGATTTAGGCCGCTGCTAAGAGAGCGATGATTCTAGCACGCCCTTCATCCATTTTGGATGTTCGAGCACTTTGCCGCAACCGAGCGCGACGCAGGACAGCGGATCGTCCGCCACCATCACCGGCAAGCCGGTGTGATCGCGAATCTCTGCGTCCAGGCCGCGCAGCAAGGCGCCGCCGCCGGTGAGCATGATGCCCTTGTCGGCAATGTCGGACGCCAGTTCCGGCGGCGTTGCTTCCAGCGCCACCTTAACCGCCTCGATGATCTGCGAGACCGGCTCGTTGAGCGCGTCGGAAGCCTGCTTTTCGCTGATCCGCACTTCGCGCGGCACGCCCTGCATCAGGTCACGGCCCTTGACCTCGATGGCCAGACCTTCGCCGTCGGCGGGCGAGCGGGCGGTGCCGATTTCCTTCTTGATCCGCTCGGCGGTGGTCTCACCGATCAGAAGGTTATGGTGGCGGCGCATATAGCTGATGATCGCCTCGTCCATCTTGTCTCCGCCCACCCGCACGCTGCGCGAATAGACGATGCCGGATAGGGATAGAACCGCGACCTCGGTCGTGCCGCCGCCGATATCGACCACCATCGAGCCGGTGGGCTCGTGGATGGGTAGTCCCGCGCCGATCGCCGCGGCCATCGGCTCGTCGATCAGGCCGACGCGCCTGGCGCCAGCGTTCAGGCAGCTGTCATTGATCGCCCGCCGCTCGACGGCCGTCGCACCCGAAGGCACGCAGACGATCACCTTGGGATTGGTGAAGGCCTTTCGGTTGTGAACCTTGCGGATGAAATACTTGATCATCTCCTCGGC
>Ga0302314_10009323_pt1 | contig 17378 bp, 9 predicted proteins | sample III_Palsa_N2_3_FD_200533 | JGI IMG/M metagenome (GOLD analysis project Ga0302314, IMG submission 200533) | Peat permafrost microbial communities from Stordalen Mire near Abisko, Sweden - III_Palsa_N2_3 | ecosystem: Environmental > Terrestrial > Soil > Palsa > Peat permafrost | place: Sweden...
AATTCCATCAAAAATCCAGATATTATATGCCCCACTGGGCGAAAAAAGAAATATCCACATGATACACCTAACTCAGGTGAAATTTTAAGCACATTTAACTCGAATCTCTTTTTGTTCATCGTTACGTTACCGCACATTTATAACATATAGAGGTACACCCTCGGGAAGATTTCTCCTGTAATTCTCATACTGTAATTTAGTCACATAGGCCCCTCCGGTCTTGAGATCTACAGCAAACAAAGGTTTGAGAAGGTTGCCGACAATTGCGTCCGCCCTTGAGCTGCCGGGCGTCCCGTAAGGCACCGGAAGTCCATTTAGATACGATCGCTCGGAGCTGTAGCCAGGACCCAGTTCGCGAACTTCAGCCGCGAATTCGTAATGAACCGCGGTTCCGCGTAAGGGTTGGGGGATGGTGCGCGGAACGTTACGATTGGCTTCAATCGCCGCTCCTAACAGCGGAATCATTGCCGCTTCGTGAGCAGGCGACACACCCGGAGTCTGAGGTGCCGGTAGGACGGCCTTTGCGATTGCACCAACCCCAGGCGGCGGACCACCCATCGCCAATTGAATTGCCGGTGCGTTCACAGCCGCGCTCCCGGCGCCCGCCGCGCCCGCCGCGCCCGAGTCGATCGAAGGGTGGGAATTCGCGCCATTGCCTAACACAGAAGCTGTGGACGACTCCGCCAAAGGAGAGCCGAGCGATATCTGGAGATCGAGCGCGCCGCCGCCGACGCCGCAACTCGAGATCGGGCAATCCCCGCTCGGATCCCCGGCGTTGACCGGATCCCCCTTCACATACGCATAGAGGTTGAGATCGCTTTCATCCCCCACCGGATCGGTCTGCAGGAACCGGCCGGCGACCGGATCGTAGACCCGGGCCTTGTAGTAGTAGAGCTGGGCCTCGGGGATCGCGATCTGACCGGTGTAGCGGAACCGGGGGACGGTTCCGACCACGCCCCAGGCGCCCGGGACGCCATAGGGATCGTAGGTATAGTTGGCGGTGAGGGTTCCGGAGCTGTTGGCCACCCCGGCCACCGAGCCCTGGCGGTCGGCGATCAGGTAGTTGGCGTTGGCCGCGGCGACCCCCGAGCCCTCGAACCAGATCAGCGGATTGTCGACCTCGGGGCCGTGGACATAGCGGCGCAGGACGGCGCCGGCGCTGCTGTATTCCGCCACCAGGGCGTCGCCGTCGTAAAGGAACTGGATCGTCGTCCCGTTGATGATGCTCTGCTGCAGCCGGCCGGTCGGATCGTAGGCGAGGCTCATCGTCGCCGGGCCGGCCTCGGTGAGGAGGCGGTTCTCCGCATCGTAGCTGAACGTCCGCACGCCGTCGGAAGTGAGGTTGCCGTTCTTGTCGAACGTCTGAGTGACCCCGCCCACGCTGGCGGCCTGGTTGAGGCCGTTGGCGGTGGTGGCGATGGGGCTGGCGGATGTCGCCTGCCAGTCCCAGGCGGGGTTGGTGCTGGTCGCCTGGGCGATCTGGCTGGCCGGGCTGTAGCCGAGCGTCCAGGTCTGATTGCCCGAGGTCGGCGCGAACACCTGCGCCAGGCTCGTCATGCGGTCGGCGTTGTCATGGCCGATGGTCGCCGAACTCGACGGCCGGGTAAGGGTGTGCACCCGGCTCAGGGAATCGTAGCCGGCCGAGACGCTGGCGGTCCCGATCGCGGCGGAGGAGAACCGGTCGGCGCCGTCATAGGCGTAGGTGACCGACTGGCTGTCCGGCCACGCCATCGTGCGAGGGTTGCTGTCGGCGTCATAGGTGAAGCCGAGGCCGAGGCCGTTGGTCGCCTCGGTCACCCGCCGCCCGGCGGCGTCATAACTCCACACGACCCCGGGCGTCCCGCCGACATTGCTGTAGAGGGCGCTGAGCGGCCGGCCGGCCAGGTCGTAGCCATAGGCGACGTCGTCCGCCGTCCATGGCGCGGCGAAGGTCTTGGTTGTCCGCCGGTTGAGCGCATCATAGGCATAGGTGATGACGGTCGTCCCGTCGCGTTTGGTCAGCGACAGGCGGTTGTTGTTGGCGTCGTAGCTATAGGTCTCGACGTCGTTGGGGTCGGAGGCGCCGGCCCCCAGGGTCGCCAGCGGATATTCCAGCTGATGCAGGCGGTTGAACCCGTCCCAGACCTGGGTGGTGAGGTTGTTGTTGGCGTCGAGCACCGTCAGCACCTCGCCGTCGCCGCCATAGGTCCAGGTCCCGTAGAGGGTCTGGATGGGCGTTCCCACCCCGCGGGTCTCGGTCAGCTTCTGGCCGGCCAGATCATAGGCGAGTTCGGTGATGTGGTCGGGACCGTAGGAGGTCGCCGCCGACAGCGTGCAGGCGCTGGCCGGCAGGGACGTCAGCGATCCCTCCCGCTCCGCCGTGCAGATCGGCCGGTTGAGGGGATCGTAGCTCATCTGGGTCGCCACCAGCGGCGCGGATCCCGACGGGCCGTTCAGCACCTGGGCCTCGATCTTGTTGCCATTGGGATCGAAGCTGGTGAGGCTGGTCTCCAGGGCGGTGAAGGTCGTGCCGCTATAGCTCCCCTTGTCGACTTCGATCGCCCGGCCGTTGGCGTCGTAGGTGGTTTTGCTGGCCGTCCTCGCCCCCACCCCCGGGTTGGGGTCGATGTCCAAGAGCTTGCGGCGGTCGTCGTCGAAGGTGGCGTTGCTGACGTAGCCGAGCGGGCTCTGGGTCTGGGTGACGTTGCCGAAGGCGTCCGGCGTGAATGTCGTGGTCAGGTTGAGGGTTGGCGCCCACCGCCGCCGCGCCCTCGGTGGTCGAGGTGAGGTTGCCGTAGCTGTCATAGGCGTGGGCGGTGGTGATCCCGGCGGCGTCGACGCTCTGGGTGACGAGGCCGATGGCGCTGTACTGGAAGGTGTAGGTGGGGCGCACCCCGTTCACCGCCGGCCGCTGGGCCTCCTCCATCAGGGAGGCGCCGGCGCCGGAGGGATAGTAGGTGAAGTTGGTGGTGTTCAGGAGGGCGTCGGTGATCGAGGCCAGATGGTTCCAGGTCGGATCGTAGGTGGCCGAGACCACCGTGTTGGCGAGACCCGAGCCCGGCTTGGCGATCTCGGTCAGAGACAGGACATTGTCGAGGCCGTCATAGGCGAACTGTTCGGCGTCGCCCTCCGGGAAGGTGCGCGTGAGCACCCGGTGGCGGCCGTCCCAGACGCTGTCGGTCTCGCGGCCGATCTCGTCGATGTTGCGCACCGCGTCGCCGTCGGTGTCGTAATAGACGCTGTAGGCGCCGCCGTCGGGGTCGTCGCGCTCGCCCCGTCCGCCCAGGGCCAGGTACCAGGTGTAGGGCGGCAGGCCTGACTCGGCGGGCAGCTGCAGGCCGTTGGCGTCATAGGCCGTCATGACCAGGCCGCGCGTGTCGTAGGCGTATTGCAGGGCCGGCAGGGTCGCGCTCACCGGCTCGAACATCTGATAGAGCTGCTGGTAGGGCACCGGCCGTTGGCCGGCGGCGCGCGGCTGCACGGCCGTGAAGGTGAAGTTCCAGGCCGCGCCGGTGGCGCCGCCGGTGGACGAGCCGTCGGCGTCGACGATGGAGGTCCCCGTGCTGCTGGCCACCTGTCCCACGGTGATGCCGTTGGCCGTGGCCGTGGCCCCGGTGAGGGCGCCCTGGCCGCCGGTGAAGGTCATGCTCCGGCCGAGGCTCGTGGTGACGCCGGTCACGCCGGAGGTCGGCGTGTAGGTGAAGGTGAGGGTCACGCCCTGCGGCCAGGTCCAGGTGGTCGGCTGATAGCCCTGTGTGAGCGCGCAGGCATCGTCCGGACCGCCGTCGACGAACTCCCAGTTGGTGAAGTTCATGACATCGCCGCCCGCGTTGCGCAGCGAGAAGCTGACCGGCGTGATGTTCCACATCCGCGAGGTGGAAAGGTTCCAGCTGCTACCGCCGGTGTGGCAGTTGATGCGTTCCTTGATGCGGGTTCCGGTCTGGGTGAGGACGCCCGGCGCGCCCACCGGGGCCAGCCAGCTGCTGTCGACCAGGCGCACATATTGCTCGCCGGAGAATCCACGGTTGAGCGTGGCGACGTTGGCCGGGATCTGCTGGCGCCACCAATCGGCGACGAGAGCGGCGTAGACGTCCTGGTTGAGGTTGGCGAGCGAGGCCTCGGAGAAGACGTCCTGCATGGCGACGAACGCCGCCAAGGCGCCGGCCGCTTCGTAGGGGCTGGTGGCGCCCAGCGCCTCCTGGCCCGAACCGGAGTTGGTGAAGCGCACGTCCCAGTTGTGATTCCAGCCGCCCTGTATCGGGTTAACGCACGGGCCGAAGATGTTGCAGCCGGTGGGCGCGGCTTTGAAGTTGAGCGAATAGTCGAGCTTGTAGGGCGCCTGGCCGGCGCCGATCGAGAGTAGGGTCGGGGTGTTGTAGCCGGCCGTTCCGGTCTTGAGATCGACGCCGAGCGCCACGCTGCGGTCGACGAACCGGTCCTTCAGCGCATCGCCGGCCTTGGCTGGATCGTAGCTGGCGAAATTCTCCGGCTGGCCGCCGCCGCCGCCCTTGCTGATCCCCGTTATGCTGGTGAGCACATGGGCGACCTGGAGGACATCGTTGGAGGAGTCGTACTGGGTGGCGATGACCACCGTGCCGCGCTGCTGGGAAGGATCGCAAGTGGTCGCGCCGGGCGTCCCGGTGCAGGGACCGAAACGCGCGCCCGGCCCCAGGAAGGTCTCGGCCGAGCCGCTGACGTGGAAGCCGGCGGCGAGGTAGGCGGAGATCGCGCTCTCGGCCTGGGTGAGGAAGGCATTGACCGGAGAGCCGTAGCCCAGCGGCGCGGCGTTGCAGCCCGTGGCCGTGCCCTCGAACTGATAGAGGCCCGAGCGCGTGGTGCTGGTCGTGCCGGTCCAGTCGAAGAAGGCGCGTGGATTGTTGCCGGTGAAGCAGGGATCCTCGGCGTCCGCCGTGGTGTTGTCGGCCCCCGGATCGTTGCCCCAGCCGATGCGCGAGGTGGTGGTGGCCGCGTCCGGCAGGTCTTCCATCTGTTCGAGCACCGAGCCCTCGAGCATGGCCGAGGTGAGGGCGATGGCGCGCGAGATCCCCGCCACCTGCGTCGCGCTGTCGCTCTCCGAGGTGACGCTCACCACCGTATCGACGTTGAGGTCGGTGAACTGGTCGGCGACGCCGTAGTAGTCGTCGCCAGCCGGGGGCGTCGTATAGGGCGGGTTCAGGAAGCCGTTGACGGTGTAGCGCCAGTCGACGACGCCGATGGAGTGCTGGTGCTCGACCTTGGCGCCGGCGATGGTCGCCTGGAGCTGCATCATGCGGGTGATCTGGGCGAGCCACGCGGCCGCCAGCTTCTCGCGGGTGAAGTCGTTGGAGGAGCTTGGCCACGGGTTGTGGCAGTAGTCGCCCGGGCCTTCGCAGGCCCATGGTGCCGTGCCGCCGTTGGGAAGGGCGGTGTCGCTGGCGATCTCGTCGCTCCATTTGGCGAGCCTGGCCGGCGAGATCATGCCCCAGCCGCTGATGATGGCCACCGGCGCGGCCGTGGCCACCAGCTGCTTGGTCACCGTCTCATTGGCGAAGGTCCCGGCGGCATAGGGATGGGTCGCGGTCAGGGTGACCTGGCCGGGCGCCTGGCCGCCATAGCAGGTGGCGTAGTCGATGTTGCAGCTCCAGCTCTGCAGGACCACGTCGTCGACCTGCAGGTTCACGACGCCGGTGAGGTAGCATTTGGGCGTAATGGTCGAGCCACTCACCGTCGCGGCGGGATTGATGTTGCCGCATGTGGCCGAGCCGGTGTTGTTGAAGTTGGTGCCGATCTCGATCCGGCGCCCGTCGATATCATCGACGAAGAAGGTCCAGTTGAGCACCGACTGATAGGTGGTGAGATTGGGGGCGATGGCGAGGCTGAACGCCAGCTGGGTCCGATATTGGTCGGGGATGTTGTCGCAGTAGGGGTAGACGCTCTGGCAGCCGATGGTGATCGGCGTTCCCACCAGGGTGTAGCCGGGCGGGGTGGTGTTGCGCCAGCCGCCGGCGGGGGCCCAGACCTGCTGGATCTTGGTGACGCCAGCCACCTCGTCGGTGTCCCAGCCGGCGGCGTTGGTCTTGAGATAGCCGAGGAGTGTCGTGCCGACGCCGGTCAGGTAGCTGTTGAGCTGGGTATTGTTGAGCGTCTTGATGTAGTTGGCGCCGCTGGTGGTCCCCGAGGACATGCCGGTGGCCGCCGCGCTGGCCGTCGCGCCGGAGACCAGCCCCGAGGCGCTGACGATGTTCACCGGCGTCTTGTCGGTGGCGTAGGTCTTGAAGCTGGGATCGTAGGCGTACCAGGTCCCGCCGATCTGGACCTGCGACCAGATGTGCAGGATGGTCACCGAGGTAAACGCGCCGCTCGTCTGGCAGTGGGCCGGCGCCGCCGGCGTGAAGCGGGCCGGAATGCCGCCCGAGGACAGCAGCCGGCAGGCCGCACCGAGGTCCGAGACCCCCGTCCAGGCCTGGAAGGCGGCCGAGGTCAGGGTCACCTGGCCGATCTGGTATTGGGCGGCGTAGCCGGCCTGGTGAACCAGGTCGACGAACAGCACATTCTGGTCGAACGGCGTGCCGGACTTGTCGATCAGCGCGCCCAGCGGGCCCTTGCGCTCGCCGAAGGCGAATTCAGTCTCGACCCCGTTGTGAACGAAATCGTAGATCGTGTCGGGGTTGTTCTTCAGCGCCCGGGCGGTCTCGACGATCTCCGGCGCGACGACGCCGAAGCCCGCGACGCCGGCCAGCGAATAGGTGTGGGTGGTCACGGTCCCGTAATAGGTCTGGCCGGCAGCGGGCGAGACCACCGTGGCGGTGACGAACTTCATCGCCGGCAGGGTCTGGGCGCGGGCTTCCCGCACGCCGACGGCCGCGAACGTCACGGCGGCCAACGCCAACAGCCAAGTGCGCGCCTGTCCCCGCACGTCGCCCCCCGCCAGCCGACCCGCGCGGCTCGACCCGTGGGTCACGCTACGCCCTTGCCAAGGCCCGTCAATCGGCATTTCATCGACTTGGCGGTTCGGTGGGAGTGACGACCCCGCGCCCGCGTCGGAGGGGACGGGCGATGCGGCGGTGGGTCCTGGCCGTGAGGTTGACCTTAAGTCTCGGCATGGCGCTGCCCCTGGCCCCGCCTGACGCCAAGGCGTCCACCACCACCACTTACAGCTATGACGCCTGGGGGCGCCTGACGGGCGCCACCTTCTCCGGCTCCGGGGCCGTCACCACCACCTACGTCTATGACGCCGCCGGCAACCGCATCCAGGTCGGCTCCGCGGCCTCGCCCGTCGCCAATCCGGTCGCCGTGACCGTCGGCGCCGACAGCGCCGGCAACCCGGTCCCCTTGAGCGTCTCGGGTTCCTACACCAGCGTCGCCGTACAGTCCGCCGCCTCTCACGGCGCGGCCACGGCCAGCGGCACCACGATCACCTATACGCCGACGAGCGGCTATACCGGGGCGGACAGCTTCACCTACACCGCCAGCAACAGCGAGGGGACCTCGGCGCCGGCCACGGTCCAGGTGTCGGTGGCCCCGGTCGCCAACAACGGCTCGGCCACTGTCGCCTACGACTCCGGGGCCAATCCGGTGAGCTACACCGTCACCGGCGCCTATACGAGCATCGCCCTGGCCGCGCAGGCGACGCATGGAACCGCGTCCGCTTCGGGCACGTCGATGACCTATCAGCCCGCGAGCGGCTATTTCGGGGCCGACAGTTTCCAGTATGTGGCCGTGGGCAGCGTCGCCACCTCTGGCCCCGCGACCATCTCGGTGACGGTCAACCCGCAGCCGCCGGTCGCGGGAAATGTCAGCGCCACGGTCTCCAACAACACGACCGGTGACAACATCCCGCTCAGCATCACCGGCGGGACCCCAACCAGCGTCGCGGTCTCGACCCAGGCGAGCCACGGAACCGCCACCGCCAGCGGGATCACCATCGCCTACACCCCGGCCACGAACTATGTCGGCGCCGACAGCTTCGCCTACACCGCCAGGAACGCCGGCGGGACGTCGGCGCCCGCGACGGCCCAGATCACGGTCACGGGGCTTACCGCCACCGCCACCGCGCCGGTCAATTGCCCCACCGGCGCCCCAACCTATATCTGCGCCAGCGGCCCGGAGAATGGCACGACCTTCTCGGGCCTCGCGGTCAGTGTCACCGTGACGGGCGGCAGCGGCAGCTACACATATCTCTGGACGGCGGGGAACATCAGCGGCCCCGGGACGTGGACCACGGGCGGGACGACCTCGTCCTTCACACCCGCCGTCACCAGCGTGAAAGCCGGTCTCGACGCCCAGGCGACTTACACATGCACGGTGACCGACACCGTGACCGGCAAGCAGGCGACTTCCAACGGCGTCCTCTACATGTGGACCAATACGTCGTGAGCGGCGGCTGAACGGCTCGCCGGCGGGGGGAGGAAGGTCGAGGCGCGTCAGGTTAACGGCCGCAGATAGGGGCCTTGCCGCTCCTGAATTCCAGGCGCACGTCGGCCGTGGTCAGGTTTCGAGGGCCCGCGGTCTGAACGTCGCCGCCGATTTGCCGCTTGACGAATGAGAACAAAACGGGAATAACGCCACCAGAACAAAACGGCAACTCGAAAGGTGTCCCCATGTTTCGTTTCGCGCGAGAGCTCCCGGCGCTTGTATCGGTGGCCGGCTTCGTCTGGATGGTTTGTCAGGTCGCGCAATTCGCCGGCTGAGTCGAAGGCTTGGAGGAGGGCGGTGCCGTGGGGTTTGAGGGGACGGGGTTCGTTCATCTCCGCGTTCGTTCCGCCTATTCCCTGCTCGAGGGGGCGATCAAGGCTGACGGCATCGCCCGCCTGGCGGCCGCGAAGGAAATGCCGGCGGTCGCGCTGACCGACCGGGCGAATCTCTTCGGCGCACTGGAATTCTCCCAGGTGACCAAGGAGTCTGGCGTGCAGCCGATCGTCGGCTGCGCCTTGCCGGTGAGCGGGATCGGTGAGGGCCCCTCGGACCGGTGGGCGCTCACGCCCACGGTCGTGCTGCTGGTTCAGAACGAGATCGGCTACCGCAACCTGTGCGAGCTGTCCTCGGCGGCGTTCCTGGAGGTCGACGGGGCCGAAGCGCCGCACGTCGCCTGGGAGAGGGTCGCCGCCCACGCCGAGGGGCTTATCCTGCTCTCGGGCGGACCGGATGGGCCGGTGGATCCGCTGTTCGCCGCGGGACGGGCGGCGGAGGGCGGCGTGGCGCTCCGTGAAATGCATCGCGTGTTCGGTGACCGGCTTTATGTCGAGTTGCAGCGCCACGGCCTTCCGGGCGAAGCGGCGGCCGAGCCCGGGCTCGTCGCCTGGGCCTACGACAACGATGTCCCGCTGGTCGCCACGAACGACGTCTATTTCGCGGGCAAGGACACCTGGCGGGCGCATGACGCCCTCCTGTGCATCGCCGACGGCGCCTTCGTGGGCCAGGAGGAACGGCGACGGGTCACCGCCGAGCATTGGTTCAAGACCGCGCCCGAGATGAGGGCGCTCTTCGCCGACCTGGCGGAGGCGTGCGACAACACGCTCGAAATCGCCCGCCGCTGCGCCTTCATGGTCAAGAAGCGTGAGCCGATCCTGCCGCGGTTCCCCACCGTGGGCGGCCGCTCCGAGGATGACGAACTGGCGGAACAGGCGCGCGAAGGCCTTCGCCGACGGCTGAAGGCGTCGCCCCCGGCGAACGGCGATGCGCCTTATTGGGAACGGCTGGAGCGAGAAATCGGCGTCATCCAGACCATGGGTTTCTCGGGCTATTTCCTCATCGTCTCCGATTTCATGAAGTGGGCGGTGGCTCATGATATCCCAGTGGGCCCCGGCCGCGGTTCGGGGGCCGGGTCGGCCGTGGCCTGGTCGCTGCTGATCACCGGCATCGACCCCCTGCGCTTCGGACTTATCTTCGAGCGCTTCCTGAATCTCGAACGGGTGAGCATGCCCGACTTCGACATCGACTTCTGCCAGGAGCGGCGGGAGGAGGTGATCGCCTATGTCCAGGAGCGCTACGGGCGCGACAGAGTGGCGCAGATCATCACCTTCGGCAGCTTGCAGGCGCGGGCGGTGGTGCGCGATGTCGGCCGGGTGCTGCAGCTGCCGCTCGGTCAGGTCGACCGACTGGCCAAGATGATCCCCTCGAACCCGGCCAATCCAGTGACGCTGGCGCAGGCCATCGAGATGGAGCCCCGACTCCAGGCGGTTCGGCGCGAGGACGAGGCCGTGGACGAGTTGTTCAACCTCGCCCTTCAACTCGAGGGCCTTTATCGCAACGCCTCGACCCATGCGGCGGGCGTGGTCATCGCCGATCGTCCGCTCACGGAGCTGACTCCACTCTACCGCGATCCGCGATCGCCCCTGCCGGCGACGCAGTTCAACATGAAGTGGGTCGAAAGCGCCGGCCTGGTGAAGTTCGACTTCCTCGGCCTCAAAACCTTGACCGTGATCCACCGCGCCGTCCGGTTGCTGGAGCGGCGCGGCGCGGGGATCGCCCTCGAACTGCTGCCGCTCGACGATCCGCAGACCTATGAAATCCTTTCGGCGGGACACACCGTCGGGGTCTTCCAGATGGAAGGCCAGGGCATGCGCGATACCTTGCGCAAGCTGCGTCCTTCGTCGGTCGAGGAAATCACCGCGCTGATCTCGCTCTACCGGCCCGGACCGATGGATTCGATCGACGAGTATGTGGACTGCAAGATGGGCCGCCGGCCCGTCAGCATCCTTCCGGGCCTCGAAAACGCATTGGCCGAGACCTACGGCGTCATCGTCTACCAGGAACAGGTGATGCGCATCGCCCAGGTCCTGGCCGGCTATTCGCTCGGCGAAGCCGACCTTCTGCGGCGGGCGATGGGCAAGAAGAAAAAAGAGGAGATGGACCAGCAGCGCGCCCGGTTTCTGTCGGGGGCGGCGGAGCGGGGTCTTTCGCGCGCCGACGCGGAAAACATGTTCGAGCGGATGGCCAAGTTCGCGGGATATGGCTTCAACAAATGCCACGCCGCGCCCTATGCGCTGATTTCGTACCAGACCGCCTGGCTCAAGGCGAACAGGCCGGTGGAGTTCTTCGCCGCCTCCATGAGTCTCGACATCTCGAACACCGACAAGCTGGCCGTGTTCTATCAGGACGCCAAGCGCCTGGGCGTCGCCGTCTTGCCGCCCGACATCAACCGTTCCGGCGCCGATTTCGATGTGGAAGAGGGCAAGGTGCTTTACGCGCTTGGCGCCATCCGCAACGTCGGCCGGGCGGCGATGGACCATGTGATCGAGGTGCGAGAGGCCGGCGGTCGGTTCGTCGACCTGTTCGATTTCCTCGGCCGTGTCGATCCGCGTCAGGTGAACAAGCGGGCGCTGGAGAGCCTCGCTCGCGCCGGCGCCTTCGATTCGATCCATTCCAACCGAGCTCAGATCGTGGCCGCGGCCGACCAGCTTATCGCCTACGCTCAAAGCTTGGCGGCCGACCGCGTCTCGGCCCAGGAGAGTCTGTTCGGCGAAGCTTCCGATGCGGCGAGACCGCGCTTGCCGAGAACCGACTCCTGGAATCCGGTCGCGCGCCTCGACGAGGAGCTGGCGGCGGTTGGTTTCTATCTCAGCGGCCATCCTTTGGAGGACATGATCGGACTGCTGCGCCGCCAGCGTGTGACGCTCTTTCTCGACGCCCATGCGGCCAGCCTGTCCGGCGCGGAGGCGTTCCGTATGGCGGGTGTGGTGCGCCGGCGACAGGAGCGCTCCTCGACGCAATCGAGCGGCGGCAAGCTGGCTTTCGTCACCCTGTCCGACCCGACCGGCGAATATGAGGTTCTGTTTCCGCCGGAGGCGCTGCGCGCGCATCGTGATTTGCTGGAGCCTGGCCGGGCGATCGTACTCAAGGTGCGGGCCAGGTCCTCGGACGGCGAAGTGCGTTTCTTCGGCGACGATGCGCGCCTTCTCGAGAAGGTGATGGAGCAATCCGCCGCCGGTCTTCGCGTGCATCTCTCGCCGAGCCTGGTGGAGCTGGACGTCATCAAGTCCCGGCTTGAGCCGCAGGCGAGCGGCGGCGAAGTGATGTTCGTGGCCGCCTTTCCGGGCGGTCGGGAGGTGGAATTGAAGCTACCTGGCCGTTATCGGCTCGATCCCGCCATTCGTGGCGCGATCAAGATGGCGCCCGGCGTGGCGGCGCTCGAGGACGTCTAATGTCCCGATTCCGAAGTTCGCACGCGCCTGTGGCGGGCTCAGGCGAACTTCGGCATCGATGAGGACACTCGCGATCTTATGTTTCTAGTGTGCTTTTCGGATTTGAAGCTCGCTCCGAAGCCGGCCCCATGAGCGGGCGAACTTCAAATCCAGCCCACTAGGCGAAAGCTTGCCTTTTGCCGCCGGCCCTCGTATGTGGCGCGCCAATCTCGCACGCGAAGCGTTCGGCAAGGATCGGGTCAATCCCCGTTCCGCACCGTTCCGGTCTCCCCTGAGGGGGAGGAGAGCTTCGCGGAGGCCCAACCGGAAGAAGGACTTGGAACTTCATGGCACTACCTGATTTCACCATGCGTCAGCTGCTGGAAGCTGGCGCGCACTTCGGCCACCAGACCCACAGGTGGAACCCGAAGATGGAGCGCTATATCTTCGGATCGCGCTCCAACATCCACATCATCGACCTTTCCCAGACCATGCCCCTGCTGCACCAGGCTCTGGTCAAGGCGCGTGAAGTCGCCGCCTCCGGCGGACGCGTGCTCTTCGTCGGCACCAAGCGCCAGGCCTCCGACCCCGTGGCCGCCGCGGCCAAGCGCTGCGCCCAGTACTACGTCAACCACCGCTGGCTGGGCGGCACGCTGACCAACTGGCGCACCATCTCCGCCTCAATCGCGCGTCTGCGCGAGTTGGAAGCGGTGCTCGACGGCGGCGACGCCGGCGGCCGGCCGAAAAAGGAATTGCTGAAGCTCACCCGCGAGCGCGAAAAGCTGGAGCTGTCGCTCGGCGGCATCAAAGACATGGGCGGGATCCCCGACCTGATGTTCGTGATCGACACGAACAAGGAAGGCATCGCCATTCTGGAAGCCCGCAAGCTCAACATACCGGTGATCGCCCTCCTCGACACCAACAGCGATCCTCAGGGCATCACCTATCCGGTTCCGGGCAACGACGACGCCGCCCGGGCCCTGCAACTCTATTGCGACCTGATGGCGGACGCGATCCTCGACGGCCTCACCGAAGGGCAGGCGGCCATGGGCGTCGACATTGGCGCGGCGGTGAACCCGGTCGAGCCTGCTCTGGCGGACGAGCCGGCGGAGGCCGCGGCGGAGCCCGAAAAGGCGGTTGCGGACCCCGAGTTGGAAGCGGCGATGTCCGCGAAGGCCAAGGCTGTCGCCGACGAGCCGGTCGTGGAAGACGCGCCAGCTCACGCCGAAGCCGAGCCCGCCGTCGAAGCCTCGCCGGCGGAAGCCGAAGTCGTCGCCGAAGCCTGACGTCGCGGGCGCGTCACGGCGCCCTGTTAGCTGGATCCGGATCGGGGCTCGCCGCGCGGGCGCCCGCCGCACACATTTGAACGAATAGGAGACACTCATGGCCGAGATCACCGCCGCCCTGGTGAAGGCGCTGCGCGACAAGTCCGGCGTCGGCATGATGGACTGCAAGAAGGCGCTGCAGGAAACTCACGGCGACATGGAAGCCGCTGTCGACTGGCTGCGGGCCAAAGGTCTGGCCAAGGCGGCCAAGAAAGCCGACCGCGTCGCGGCGGAAGGCGTCGTGGCGCTGGCCACGCGCCAGGATGGCGCGGGCATGACCGGCGCCCTCATCGAGCTCAACGCCGAGACGGACTTCGTGGCCCGCAATGAAGGGTTTCAGGCCATGGCGCGCAAGATCGCCACCGCCGCGCTGGACGTGGAGGGCGACGTCGAGGCGCTGCGCGCCACGAAGCTCGACGACGGCCAGAGCGTGGCGGACGCCGTGACCCATCTCGTCGCCACGATCGGCGAGAACATGGTCCTGCGTCGCTCCGCGCGGTTCCGGGTGAAGGTCGGCGCGGTCGGCGCTTATGTCCACGGCGCGCTGGCCGGCGCGCCGGACCTCGGGCGCATCGGGGTTCTGGTGGCCGTGGAAGGCGCGGGCGATCAGGCGACACTCAAGGAACTCGGTCGCAACGTCGCCCTGCATGTCGCCGCCGCATCGCCGTTATCGCTTTCCGTCGAGGACCTGGATCCGGTCGCCGTCGAACGCGAGAAGGCGATTTTCACCGAACAGGCGATCGCGTCTGGAAAGCCGCCGCAGGTGGCCGAGAAGATGGTCGAGGGGCGTATCCGCAAGTTCTACGAAGAGGCTGTCCTTCTCAAGCAGGCCTATGTGCGCAATCCGGACGAAACCGTGGAGCAGTTGGTGGCCGCATCGGCCAAGGCGTCCGGCGGCGCGGCGAGCCTGACGGGCTTCGCCCGCCTGGCGCTGGGTGAAGGCGTTGAGAAGCAAACCGGGGATTTTGCTGGCGAAGTCGCGGCCCTCACCGGAGCCTGAGCCTTCCTTCTCGCCCGGTGCTGGCCTATGCCTTCCGCTCGCCGAAACTGAACGCGCCTTGAGTCGGGAGCCCACGCTAAGCCCATGGATCGCCCTGCCTACCGTCGCATTCTCCTGAAAGTCTCAGGCGAGGTGCTGATGGGTGACGCGCCCTTCGGCATCGACATGTCCACGCTCGACGCGGTGGCGGAGGATATCGCCTCCGTGGTCGCCGAAGGCTTCGAACTGTGCCTGGTGATCGGTGGGGGTAACATATTCCGGGGCGTCTCCATGGCCGGGCATGGCATGGAGCGCGCCAGCGCCGACTACATGGGCATGCTGGCGACCGTGATGAATGCGCTGGCCTTGCAGAGCGCCCTCGAGAAGGCCGGCGTCAACACCCGCGTCCAGTCGGCCATTCCCATGGACGCGGTGTGTGAGCCCTACATCCGCCGCCGCGCCCTGCGCCACCTCGAGAAGGGCAGGGTGGTGATCTTCGCCGCCGGACTGGGCGCGCCGTTTTTCACCACCGACACGCCGGCGGCCCTGCGCGCCGCGGAGATGGGCTGCGATGCGCTCCTGAAAGGGACCAGCGTCGATGGGGTCTATACCGCCGATCCCAAAAAGGACCCCGGCGCCGAGCGGTACGACCGGTTGAGCTATCACGAAGTCCTGTCGCGGAATCTTCGCGTCATGGACGCTTCGGCGATCGCCCTCATGCGCGACAACGATATCCCCATCGTGGTGTTTTCGATCCGCGAACGCGGAAATCTGCTTAAGGTCGTGAGAGGCGAGGGGGTGCACACGACCATTACGGCGCCGCGCGAAGCGGCCTGAGAGGTGAGGTCATGACGACCAGCGAGAAACCGGAACTGGCGAGATACCGCTCGCGCATGGACAAGGCCGTGGCGGCGCTCAAGGAAGAGTTCGGCACCCTCCGGACGGGCCGCGCTTCCGCCGGCCTGCTCGATCAGGTGCATGTAGAGGCCTATGGCTCGCGCATGCCGATCAGTCAGGTCGGGGCCGTTTCCGTTCCCGAACCTCGCGCGATCAATGTGAGCGTCTGGGACAAGGCGCTCGTGGTGTCGGTGGAGAAGGCGATCCGCAATTCGGGCCTGGGCCTCAATCCGGTCGTGGAAGGCCAGAATCTGCGCATTCCAATTCCGCCGCTATCCGAAGAGCGGCGGCGCGATCTGGTCAAGCTGGCCGGCAAATACGCCGAACAGCAGAAGGTGGCCGTCCGTAACGTCCGCCGCGACGCCATGGACGATCTCAGAAAGGCCGAGAAGGACGCCGTGATCAGCCAGGATGAACACAGGCGCCTCGATCTCGAGGTTCAAAAGCTCACGGACGAGGCGGTGAAGCGCGTGGACGAGAGCTTGAAAACCAAGGAACATGAGATCATGCAGGTCTAGCCTCCCGGTGCGCGGTCAAAAGAACGAGAGATCAGCGATGTCGCCCGTGAATGGCGCGCTTGAAACCACGAGTCCGGGCGAGCGTCTGCACGTTGCGATCATCATGGACGGCAACGGCCGCTGGGCGCGTCAACGCGGCTTGCCCCGCACTCTGGGTCACCGCGCTGGCGTCGCGGCGCTGCGCAGAACCGTGGAGGGCGCGGTAGATCTCGGAATCGAACGCCTCACCGTGTTCGGCTTTTCCACCGAAAACTGGAGCCGGCCGAGGTACGAAGTCTCCGAGCTGATGAGCTTGATCAGGGCCTATTTCGAATCCGATCTGGCCCGGCTCGAGCGGGAAGGCGTCAACGTGCGCATCGTCGGTCGTCGCTCAGGCCTCGAGGCCGACATCCTGGATATCGTCGAGCGGGCCGAGTCGCGCACGGCGGCGAACGACCGGTTCTTTCTCCAGGTGGCTTTCAACTACGGCGGACGGGCCGACATCGTCGACGCCGCCCGCAAATTCGCGCAGGCGGTGCTGGAGGGTCGGGCCGACCCAAAGGAACTGGATGAAGCAGCCTTTGAAAAGCGTCTGTCCACGGCCGGCGTCTCGGCGCCGGACCTCATCGTGCGCACGAGCGGCGAGCGGCGAATTTCAAATTTTCTCTTATGGGAGAGCGCCTACGCCGAGCTCGTGTTTCAGGACGTCTATTGGCCCGACTACGGCCCTGAGCACCTGAAGGCCGCTATTACGGAGTTTCAGTCCCGGGAACGGCGGTACGGCCGGGTCGCGATCGATGACGTCCTTGCCACGGGATAAGGAATTCGACTGGACCAATCTCGGTTTGAGGGTCGCCTCCGGCCTGGTTCTGGCGGTGGGTGCGCTCTGGGCGGTGTGGGCGTTCGATTGGCCGGGAGTGCTGTGGCGTATCCCGTTCCTGATCCTGGTCGCAGGCGCCGGCGCACTGTTGTCGCTCGAGTGGGCGAGCATGGCGGCGCCCGGCAAGACGTGGCGCGTGGGCGTGGCGACCGCCGCGGCGGTCATCACCGTGGTCGTTCTCTCTTTCTTGCGTCTTTATTGGGAAGCCTGGGTTTGCGTGGCCGTGGGCGCGGCGGCATCGGCCGCGCTGGCGGCGGGGTCCGGAGCGCGATTTGTCGACGCTGCGTACGGCGTCCTCTACATCGCCCCTGCCGGGCTGGTGATCGTCTGGCTGAGAGAATCGCCGCAGGGGGCCGGCTGGACCCTGATGCTGTTCGCCACCACCTGGGCCGCCGACATCGGCGCCTTTGTGGTCGGCAATGTGGTGAAGGGCCCCAAACTTTGGCCGCGTTTCTCACCCAACAAGACCTGGTCGGGATTCGCCGGCGGCTTGGCCGCGGCCGCGGCAGCGTCTGTCGGCGTGGCCGCTGAGTTCATGCGCCTCTCGCTGCCGGGAGCGGCGCTGATCGGACTGGCGGGAGGTTTGGCCACCATGGCGGGTGATCTTTGGGAGTCCGTGTTGAAGCGCCGCTTCGGCGTGAAGGATTCCGGCGATCTCATTCCTGGCCATGGCGGCCTGCTGGACCGGGTCGACGGACTGATGTTCGCGGTCATGGTCTT